>Ga0247816_10000258_pt1 | contig 32156 bp, 33 predicted proteins | sample UWRJL209509C1_FD_179930 | JGI IMG/M metagenome (GOLD analysis project Ga0247816, IMG submission 179930) | Plant litter microbial communities from Arlington Agricultural Research Station in Wisconsin, United States - UWRJ-L209-509C-1 | ecosystem: Environmental > Terrestrial > Plant litter >...
GTTCCCACGCTCCACGTGGGAATGCATCCTGTGACGCTCCGCGTCACGACTTTAAGAGCGGACGCGGAGCGTCCAGGGCGGCATTCCCACGCAGAGCGTGGGAACGATCAACGGCGGGGGCTTTGCCTCTAAGCCATCTCCCCGGCTAAAACCGATCGTCCCCACGCTCCGCGTGGGAATGCATCCTGTGACGCTCCGCGTCACGACTTTAAGAGCGGACGCGGAGCGTCCAGGGCGGCATTCCCACGCAGAGCGTGGGAACGATCAACGGCGGGGGCTTTGCTGCTAAGCCATCTCCCCGGCTAAAACCGATCGTTCCCACGCTCCGCGTGGGAATGCATCCTGTGACGCTCCGCGTCACGACTTTAAGAGCGGACGCAGAGCGTCCAGGGCGGCATTCCCACGCAGAGCGTGGGAACGATCAACGGCGGGGGCTTTGCCGCTGGGCCATCTCCCCGGCTAAAACCGATCGTTCCCACGCTCCGCGTGGGAATGCATCCTGTGACGCTCCGCGTCACGACTTTAAGAGCGGACGCAGAGCGTCCAGGGCGGCGTTCCCACGCAGAGCGTGGGAACGATCAACAGCTGCTACGGCGGAGGAAGTTGGGTGCTTAGGGGTTGGGATGCAGGCAATCGAGGGATCGATCCACCATCACCTTGGCCATTTCCACCAGGTGCAGGACGGCAGGTGAGGTTTCGCTCAACTCCTTGGCGCAGCGGAGCAGGTCGGAGGCATGGGCCAGGGCGTCTTCGAAGCTGAGGTCCGGGTGGGTCGTGAAGAAGGGCGGATCGGGGGTGACTTTGACCATTCTAGTAACTCCAATGTTTTGTGATTGGAGCTGCCAGGCATCGCTGCTAAACAATGGGTGGCAGCTGTACGCAGGTTAGCAGACCGGAACATTGGGAACCCGGCGCACCCGAGGGTGCCCTGCGCACAGCCACCATAAAGCGTTGGCGTAAAAAAAACGCCGTGCTTGAGATGGCGCTTGTGCGCCCAATGTTAAACGTTCGAGCTGCTAAACCCGGCCACTGAATTGGCAGTGACGGACGCAGACTAGACGCCGAAAAGGCGGGGCACAAGCGGCTGGGATTCTCTCGGAAATGTCCTGCGAAAGAAAGGGAAGTGGCACTCACGCTTGGCATTTTCAGACTTTGCCGCAACGCTGAGAACGCCGAAAAAATGTGGGAGCTGGCTTGCCTGCGATGACTGACTAATATTCAACAGGAATGTTGACTGTTAAACCGCTATCGCAGGCAAGCCAGCTCCCACATTGGATTTTCATTGGGTTTGAGATGGGTGTGCTTCAGGTCCACCAGTACCGCACCAGATGAAAGAAAATCGGCGCCGCAAAACACACTGAATCCAGCCGATCCAGCATGCCGCCGTGCCCTTCGATCATGTGCCCCCAATCCTTCACGCCTCGGTCGCGCTTGATCGCCGACATCACAATGCCACCGGCAAAACCCAGCAGGTTGATCAACAGCGCAATCAGGAACGACTGCCACGGATTAAACGGCGTGGTCCACCACAGCGCTGCACCGATCAGCGATGACAGCAAAATCCCGCCGACAAACCCTTCAACGGTTTTGGATGGCGACAAGTTGGGCGCAATCTTGTGTTTGCCGAACAGCTTGCCGCACACGTACTGCAACACGTCCGACAGTTGCACCACGATCACCAGGTAGGCGATCAGCAGCAGGTTGCGGCCTTCGTAGCCGACGATGTCGAGGGTCAGCAGTGCCGGCACGAACGACACGCAGAACACCGCGATCATCAGCCCCCATTGCACCTTCGACGCCCGTTCCAGGAAGTGCGTGCTGTCGCCGCCCAGTGAGGCGAGGATCGGCAGCAGCAGGAATACGTACACCGGGATGAAGATCGAGAACAACCCGTACCAGTCGAAGTAGATCAGCAGGTATTGCAGCGGCAGCGCCAGGTAAAACGCGGCCACCAACGCCGGGTAATCGCTGCGCCGGGTGGGCGTGAGGGTGAGGAATTCGCGCAGCGCATAGAACGACACCGCGTAGAACAGCAGGATCACCGCGCCAGTGCCGAGCCAGAAGGCGATGCCGATCACCACCACCATCACCCACCAGGCGTTGATGCGGGCGTTGAGGTTGTCGATCACTGCGTTGGGCGTGCCATGGGTGCGCAGCTTGAGGATCAGGCCAATCAGCGAGGCGAGCACGAGGATCAGGCCGATCCCGCCGAACAACATCAGGGTTTGGCTATCCATCTCAGGAATGCTCCGGGGCGAGGGCGAGCAAGGCGTCGCGGGTGCGGGCGAGGAACAGCGCCTTGTCTTCGTCGTCTTCCAATTGCAGCGGGGCGCCGAAGCTGGTGGTGCATAGCAAGGGCAGCGGCAGCACGCGGCCCTTGGGCATCACACGGTTGAGGTTGGCGATCCACACCGGGACCAACTCGGCTTGTGGATAACTCTTGGCCAGGTGATACAGCCCGCTTTTGAACGGCAGCAGGCCGTCTTCCAGATTGCGCGTGCCTTCGGGGAAGATGATCAGCGAGTCGCCGTTTTCCAGGGCGTCGAGCATCGGCTGCAATGGGTTATCCACAGGGTCTTTGCGCTCGCGGTCGATCAGTACGCCATTGAACACGCGGTTGATGATGTAGCGGCGCAGAGCGCTGGTGTTCCAGTAGTCGCTACCGGCCACCGGGCGGGTATTTTTGCGCAGGTTCTGTGGCAACGAGGCCCACAACAGCACGAAATCGCCGTGGCTGCTGTGGTTGGCAAAGTAGATGCGCTGCACCGGTTCCGGCGCGCAGCCAAGCCACAGGCTGCGGGCGCCGGTGACGGTGCGGGCCATGGAGGTAATCAGGGTGGCGACCACGGGTTCGAACATGGGAATTCCTTATCCTGAGAATGGCAGCCAAGGGCTGGCCAGAATGACCGCCACTGTCAGCAGTACTTGCGCGGCCAGCAGATACGCTTGCTTGCGCAAGAGTTTGAGGGCGCCGCGACGGCGTTCGGTCCATGGCCAGCCAGCGCGTTTGGGCGATTGCAGCCCGAGGTTTTGCATGGCTTGGTCAAGGTCCGGAGTGCGGTCTGTATCTCGGGCCATCAGGGCAAACAGGTCGGCGTCGAAGGCCACCCGCAACGCCCAGTATTTTTGCAGCAGGCCGAGCACAATCATCCACAGGCTGAGGATCAGGCAGATCGGCGTGATGCTCGGCATCAGCAGTTGCACAAGGCCAAACAATACGCCGAGCAAGGTCAGCCCTGTGGATAACTGATCCAGCGAGCGGCCCCGGCGCAGCAGGCTGGCGACGACCTGTAATTCCATATCAGCGGGCATGAGGCAGGTTCTCCAACGCTTCTCGGTGAGCGGGACGCAAGACCACGTGAGGCCTTGCTGTACGAATAATAGCCACTGCCTCATCGACGCTTGCTGCTCGCCCGGTATTCAACAGCCAGGCGGCGACGGCGGTGGCGCTGCGGGAATAGCCGAGGGCGCAGCACACCAGCAACGGACCGGCTGAGCGCAGCCGTTCAATCGCTTGCGCCGCGTCCAGGCATTGCTCGGTGGTGGGCGCCGTGAGGTCCAGCACTGGCAGGCTGTAATAGGCACGGCCCTGTGGATTAATCGGCAACTCGGCGCACAGATCGACGATCGCCTTGAACGAACCCAACTCGCCGCCCGTGGGAATTCTCCCCAGCCAGACGTTATCCACAACCTCATCCGGCTGTGGATGCTTGCGTGTCCACAGGCGCGAATTGATCCACGCCCCCGCCAGATAGGGCGCAAACAGCCAGCGCGCGGCGGGGGTGAGTTGGCCATCAGCACGCTTCTGGAAGCCCGAAACGCCGAGTACCAGGTAATTCGCCTTCATCAACCCGAGGGCGACCGCAGGCCAAAGCATCCACAGCCAAACGCCGCCCAAGGTAAACGCCAGGATCAAACACACCAAACACCCGAACCCATAGCGCAACCCCAGCCGCCAACGCCGCGCGTCTCGGGTGAGCCGCGCGCTCAGCAGCGGGCTTGGGTGTTCCACCGGCCACAACCACACGCACAACCAGCCGGCCAGAACCCCTGTGGGTAAGTCGATAAAGTGATGTTGATAAGTGGTCAGCACCGACAGGCCGATCAAGGCGAACCAGCCATGCACCACCCATCGCCATAAGCCCGTGGAGTGGCGCTGATACATTATCCACAGCACCACCAGCAGTGCGATGTGCAGCGATGGCGCCTGATTGAACGGTTTGTCGAACCCGGCCAGCACCGCGAACAGCCAGCCGAACACACCGTCCAGTTCCGGGCGTTCGAAAGTGAAACGCAGTGGCCAGATCAGGAAGCACGTGACGGCTATCAGCTGCGCCGTGAGCAACCGCAGGGCATGTTGTTTCAGCTCATGGCGGGTGTTGGGCAGCAGCAGGGAGAAGCCGTAGAGCAGGTCAATCGACCAGTAGGGCACGATGGTCCAGGCCCAGAACGGGATATGGGTTTCCCAGCCGAATACCATCGTGCCCACGTCGCTGCGCTGGCTGGTGACCCAGGTCGCAAACCCATAGGTGCTGAAAAACAGCGGCGCCAACAGCAGCAGCCATAAGACTGCCGGCTTTAACAGGCCAGGCTCACGCATGTTCAGATCTTCTGCGCCAGCGACACGCTGAAAATGCCCCATTCATCCACCCGCTGGGTGATCTTGCGAAAACCCGCCGCTTCCACCAGTTGATCCATTTCCGCCTGGCTGCGACGGCGCATCACCCACGCCTGGCCCTGGCGATGGCTGGTGAGGGCGCGGGCGATCAGTTCCAGCTGCGGGTGCCACGGTTGGCCGGTGTACACCAGATAACCGCCAGGTTCCACGGCCTGCGCCAAGCCGGCCAGCGAGCCGCCGACCATGGCGTTATCCGCGAACAGTTCATATAGCCCGGAGACCACCGCCAACGTCGGCTTGGGCTCCAGTGCCGCGAGGTCCGCCCGGTCAAACGCATCGCCTTTGACGAACTGGGCGATATCGCCAAGCCCTTTCTCACGGATCAGCGCGCCACCGTCGCGCACGTTGATGTCGCTGTAGTCGCGCAGCAGGATTGATTCCGGCAGCGGCGAAACGCCCTGCAAGGCTTCCAGAATGTACCGACCATGGCCGGCGGCGATATCGACGATACGCACCTCACGCGCCTCGTCCCGCAGCTTGGCCATGGCCAGTCGCAGCAGTTCTTCCACATTCAGTTTGCGCTGGCGAATACCGCGCCAGCCGATGGAGTTCAGGTAGTTGGTGTCGATCATCCGGCCCAGCGCGCCCTTGCCGGTGGGGGTGTTGCGGTACACGTAATCCAGGGTGCTGCCGGAGTCGAAGCCGGTGTCGAAGCCCAGCTTCACGCCGCTCGAGAGCTTGCTGCCCAGGCCCATGCTGGCGCGGGTCATGCGCCAGTACAGGTCGCGCAATGAATTGCGCGGCAGCGGCGCGGCGAGGGATTCGGATTCGGCGCAGGTCAGGCCGATTTTGTCGGCATCCAGCAAGGAGGCGCGGTCCAGCGGGCGTTCGAAGTTCTGCAGGATAAAGCGCCGTGCGCTGCTCAAGGCTACGGCGCGGTCACGTTCACCGAGGGTGTCGTGGAAGAAGCCGGGGAGGATGTGCAGTTCTTTTTTCAGGCTGCCCAGGCGGTCGAAGAATTGCTGCTGGGGTTTGCGGTGCACCACAAAGTCCGAGCCGGAGATCAGCAGTTGGGTCGGCACCTGGATCGCCTGGGCATCGGCTACAACCCGGTCGGCCGCTTCGTACAGGCCCAGCAGTACATTGACTGAAATGGCCTTGGTGATCAGCGGATCGCTGTCGTAGGACGCCACGCGTTCCGGGTCATGGCTGAGGAACTTGGCCTTGACGTAACTGTTGACGAAAAAATTGCCGCGAAACCTGCGCATCAATGCCAGGCCCGGCCGCGCGAAAGGCACGTAGAGCTTGACCTTGAAGGCGGGGGAGGCGAGCACCAGCGAACGAATCTTCGGCGCATAGTCGTGCACCCAGGTCGCCGCGATCACCGCGCCGACGCTTTGGGCGATCACCGCGAGGTTTTCTTCCTCGATGTTGTAGGTGGCGCCGATATGGTCAACGAAGGTCTGCACGTCCCGGGCACTGGTGGCGAAGCTGGGGCTGTCACCGCGCGCTCCTGGGGATTGACCGTGGCCGCGGGCGTCCCAGGCGAAGAAGTCGAAGCCCGGCAGGTTCAGCTCGTCCACCAGATGGGCGATACGCCCGGAGTGCTCATGGCCGCGATGGAACAGCAAAATGGCCTTGCGCGGTTCAGGCCCGGCGGAGGCAGTGGCGGGCCAATGACGGTAAAAAAGCTCCACCCCGTCATGGGTGCTGAAGGTGTGCTCTTGCTGTTCACGCATCGCAAAATCCTTATGCAGAAGGGGAGGTGTTGGTTTGTTCTTTCAAGCCCTGGCGCACGCGGTTGACCAGGGTGTAGGCCAACAATGCGGCCACCAGCCACATCACCGTGTCGACCCAACCGGCGCCCAGCCAGCCCAAGGCAACGCCAGTCGCCAACACGCCGAGCACAAACGCCCGATCACTCTTGCCCATGGGCCCGTCGTAGCGCCGAGAGGCCCCGACCATCGGCCCGAGTACCCCGGCGTATTCACTGAACACCGCCAGCAATGTCACCAGCAGCACCGGCGCCAGGCTCACGCCTGGGATCAGCGCAAACGGCAGGATCAGCGCGCTGTCGGCGATCACGTCACAGAGTTCATTGAGATAGGCGCCGAGCCGCGACTGCTGGCCGAATTCCCGGGCGAGCATGCCGTCGATGGCATTGAGGGCCATGCGCAGGATCATCCACAGCGGGATCAGCGCAAAGAGCCACAGGTGCTCGGCGAAACCGGCGATCAGCAGGCCCACCAACAGGGAAACCACCCCGGCCAGCACGGTGATCTGATTGGCGGTGGTGCCGTTGTCGTAGAGGCGCTGCACCAGGGGCCGCAGCAAGTTCTGAAAACGCGGTTTGAGCTGATAGATCGAAATCATGGGAGTGACGCTTCCTTGTCCGTTAGCCCGCGAAAAAGCTTGCCGGAGTGTGCCGACTTATTTCAGCGGGCACTAGTGATGTCACCGCCGACTGTGGCCTTCATCACTGTCGGTGAGGGTGGAGCGGCTAATTGCGCGGCTGGGGATACTGCTCAATCCCGGAAAATCAAACAACTGGCCGTTCGGCTAGGTGTTGTCCTTTCCCTCCGAGCAACGCAACCCAAACTCATCAAACAAAAATTTCACGCCCCGTGTTATAGCGTAACGAATTGTTTCTGGATGGACGTTTGTGGATGCGAGTGGATCTGGACGGTGAAGGCGCCTCGGTAGAAGGGCTGCCGCGTTTTCAGCAAGGGGTGTTTCATGCCCGCCGGCTGCGGCAGGCCGGTATCAGCCTGACGGTCGTGGCGGTCGGCGGCTGGATGCTCGCGCTGTTTGTGGCGCTGTTCGCGCCGCTGTCGATTTGGCCGGTGGTGCTGATCAACTGTGCCTCGGCATTGCTGTTGCTGGTGGCGGGTTTGCAATCGGCCTGGTGGGTCGCCGATTGGCGCGCCCAGGCGCTGGAGGAACCGAATGCGCTGCTGATTGAGCCGCCCGCGCCGGCAGAAGAACCCGGTTGGCTCAACCGCCTGCTCGGCCGCGCCAGTAGCGGCTTGCTGGCCCAAATCGGCGCACCGGTGTTTTGGCTGGGCGGTTGGTCATTGCTGGCGCTGGTCAGTGTCCAGCAGTTCTGGAGCCTGGACTTGCCGCCCGCCGCCGTGGGGCAGGCCGCCAGTGTCGGCGCGGCAATTGCCCTCGCGCTGGCCTTCGGCTTGTTGGTATTTGAGCGGCGCCTGGCCCAGGAAAGCACCGCCCAGTGGCCGGAAGCCTCGCAACTGGCGCAACTGAGCCGGGTGGCGATTATCTGCCTGGTGGTCAGTGCGATCTGCCTGCTGTTTGCCGGCGAAACTTCGGTGTGGCCACTGCGCCTGGCTGTGTTGATCGGCCTGTTGCCCGCGCTGGTGGCGCTGGAATTTCTATTAAGGGCCGTGCTGTCGCTGTTCAGCCCGCGCCAGGAACGCCTTGAACCACGCCTGATGGCACAAAGCTTTATCGCCGACATGCTGCGCTGGCCGCCACAACCCTTGCTCGCCTTGCAGCATGAATTGCACAACCGCTTCGGCATCGACCTGCGGCAGATCTGGGCCTTTACCTACATGCGTCGGGCGTTCCTGCCGGTGCTGGTGGTGGTGCTGGCGGTCGGATGGTTGCTGACGGGGGTGCATGAAGTCGCCCTTCAGGGCCGTGGGATTTATGAGCGCTTTGGCAAGCCGGTAGAGGTCTTCGGGCCTGGCCTGCACGCCGGGTTGCCGTGGCCGTTGGGCCGTGTGCTGAACGTGGAAAACGGTGTGGTGCATGAGTTGGCCACCAGCGTCGGCGAAGCCACTTCCACCGATGCAGCGCCCGCTGAAGGTTCCGCGCCGCTGATTGCTAACCGCCTGTGGGACGCCAGCCATGTGAATGACAAATCCCAGGTGATTGCCAGCAGCAGCGGCGATAAACAGAGCTTCCAGATCGTCAATATGGACGTGCGTTTCGTCTATCGCATCGGCCTGACCGACCAGGCCGCGCTCGCCGCTACCTATAACAGTGCCGATGTGCCGACGCTGATCCGCAGCACGGCCAGCCGGATTCTGGTCCACGAATTTGCCTCGCGCACCCTCGACGAATTACTCGGCGAGCAGCGCACCAGCCTTGCCGATGAGATTGGCCAGGCGGTGCAGGCGGACCTGAAGAAACTCGACAGCGGCGTGGAAATTCTCGCGACGGTGGTGGAAGCGATTCACCCGCCGTCCGGCGCGGCCAATGCTTACCACGCGGTGCAGGCGGCGCAGATCGGTGCCCAGGCGCTGATCTCCCGGGAGCGTGGCGCGGCCAGCGAGCAGACCAACCAGGCGGCGCTGCAAGCCAGCACTGCGCGGGATCAGGCCCAGGCCACGGCGCGTGAAGTCAACGCGGGCGCCCAGGCCGCAGACCTGCGTTTCAGTGCCGAACAAAAGGCCTACAAGGAAGCCGGCCAGGCGTTCGTGCTGGAGCAGTACCTGAGCCAACTGAGCCAGGGCCTGGCCCATGCCAAATTACTTATTCTTGATCATCGCCTGGGCGCCAGCGGCGCACCGACCATCGATCTGCGTTCTTTTACTTTGCCGGCCGACCCGTCGCTGCCGTCTAAAGCCGTTCAATAAGGAGTTCATCTGTTGAGCGCTCATTCTCACGATCACGCAGGCCACGGCCACCACCACGGCCACCATCATCACCATCACGGCGATGAACACGAAGCCAGCCCGTTTCCTTGGCGGCGCATGGCCTGGGCAGTGTTGCTGGTGCTGTTCGCCGTGGCGGCCGCCAGCCTGGTGCAGGTGCGCTCCGGCGAAGCCACGGTTATCACGCGCTTTGGCAACCCGTCGCGAGTCCTGCTGGAACCCGGCCTGGGCTGGCGCTGGCCGGCGCCGTTCGAAGCGGCGATCCCGGTGGACCTGCGCTTGCGCACCACCTCCAGCGGTTTGCAGGATGTTGGCACGCGTGATGGCTTGCGCATCATCGTCCAGGCTTATGTGGCGTGGCAGGTGCAGGGCGATGCCGATAACGTGCAGCGTTTTATGCGTGCCGTGCAGAACCAGCCGGATGAAGCCGCGCGGCAGATTCGTACTTTTGTCGGCTCGGCGCTGGAAACCACCGCCGCCAGTTTCGACCTGGCCAACCTGGTGAACACCGATGCCAGCCAGGTGCGTATCGCCGATTTTGAAGCGCAGTTGCGTCAACAGATTGATCAACAATTGCTCACCACCTATGGCGTGCGCGTGGTGCAGGTGGGCGTTGAACGGCTGACCTTACCGTCGGTGACCCTGGCCGCCACCGTCGACCGCATGCGCGCCGAGCGCGAGACCATCGCCACCGAACGCACCGCCGTGGGCAAGCGTGAAGCGGCGCAGATTCGTTCTGCCGCCGAGCGTGACGCGCGGATCGTTCAGGCCGACGCCACGGTGAAAGCCGCCGACATCGAAGCCCAATCGCGGGTGGAAGCGGCGCAAATTTATGGCCGCGCCTACGCCGGCAATCCACAGCTGTACAACCTGCTGCGCTCCCTCGACACCCTCGGCACGGTGGTGACGCCGGGTACCAAAATCATCCTGCGCACCGACGCTGCGCCGTTCCGCGCGCTGGTGGACGGGCCTGGCCATGAGTGAGCGAGACAGCCTCGACAGTCCGTGGATTCAGGCCGGGCGGCTGACCTTCCTCGCGCTTTACGCGGTGACGGTGTTGGCCGCGCTGGCCTGGGCGTTTTCCAATGTGCGGCAGATCGACCCGCAGAACCGCGCCGTGGTGCTGCACTTCGGCGCGCTCGACCGGATTCAGAATGCCGGGCTGTTGTTGGCCTGGCCGCGCCCTTTCGAGCAAGTGGTGTTGTTGCCAGCGGCAGACCGGGTGATCGAGCGCCGGGTAGAAAACCTGCTGCGTTCCGACGCCGCGACCCAGGCCGACCGCGTGGCCAGTTTCGCCACACCGCTCAGTGACGCCCTGGCCGGCTCCGGTTACCTGCTGACCGGCGATGCCGGCGTGGTGCAACTGGATGTGCGGGTCTACTACAAAGTCACCGAGCCTTACGCCTTTGTGTTGCAGGGCGACCATGTACTGCCGGCGCTGGATCGGCTGGTCACCCGAAGCGCCGTGGCCCTGACCGCTGCGCGTGACCTGGACACTATTTTGGTAGCGCGGCCTGAAATGATCGGCGCCGACAACCAGGCCGCCGAACGTCGCGAACGGCTGCGCGGGGATCTGGTGCAAGGCATCAATCAACGGCTGATGGACCTGGCTTCCACCGGCTTGGGGCTGGGCATTGAAGTTACCCGCGTCGACGTGCAGTCGAGCCTGCCCGGCCCGGCGGTAAATGCGTTCAACGCGGTGCTCACCGCCAGCCAGCAGGCTGACAAGGCCGTGGCCAACGCCCGCACCGACGCCGAAAAGCTCACCCAGACCGCCAATCAGGAGGCCGACCGCGCCGTGCAGGTGGCTCACGCCCAGGCCAGCGAGCGCCTGGCCAATGCCCAGGCCCAAACCGCCACCGTCGCCAGCCTGGCCCAGGTGCAAGACCCTGGCCTGTTGCTGCGCCTGTACCGCGAACGCCTGCCGAAGATTCTCGGCCTGGCCGGGTCCGTGACTACGGTCGATCCTAAAGACGATTCCCGCCTGATCATTCAGGGAGCCGAACAATGACTGCTCACGCTGCGCCGATGCTTTCTTCGGCCGAACAACGCAGCGCTGCGCGCCAGTTGACCCTGGCCATGCTCGCCCTCGGGCTGCTCAGCCTGGGCCTGGTGTGGCGCTGGCTGGCGCCGGACCAAAGCGGGGTCAGCCAACTGCTGCTGGGTGTCGCCTCGTTGCTGGTGGCCGTGCCGGTGATGCGTTCGGCCTGGTACAGCCTGCGCTACCCGAGCTTGCATGGGATCACCGACCAATTGATCGCCCTGGCGATGCTCGGTGCATGGGCCACTGGCGACCTGCTGACCGCCGCGTTGCTGCCGATCATCATGATTTTCGGGCACGTGCTGGAAGAGCGCAGCGTGATCGGTTCCCAGGAAGCGATTCATGCCTTGGGCAAACTGACCCGCAGCCACGCGCGGCTGGTGCAGACCGACGGCGCTATTGTCGAGGTGGACAATGGCACGCTGAAAACCGGCGATATTGTTGAAGTGAGAGCCGGCGACCGGGTGCCCGCCGATGGGGTGGTGCTTTCGGGCCAGGCGAGCCTGGATACGGCGCCGATCACCGGGGAGTCGGTGCCGCTGGAGGCCAGTGTCGGCGTGCAGGTGTTTGGTGGCGCGATCAACCTTGATGGCCTGCTGCGCCTCGAAGTGACCCGCACCGGCAATGAGTCGACCCTGGGCAAAGTCATCGCCCTGATGCAAAGCGCCGAACGCTCCAAGCCGCCGATCACCCGGCTGCTGGAGCGCTACGCCGGCAGCTACATGGTGCTGGTGTTGCTGCTGGCGGCGGTGACGTGGTTTGTGACCAACGATGCCCAGGCGATGTTGGCCGTGCTGGTGGCGGCGTGCCCGTGTGCGTTGGTGTTGTCGGCCCCGGCGACCGCGATTGCGGGCATCGCGGTGGCGGCGCGTCACGGGATTTTGATTCGCAGTTCGGCATTTCTGGAGGAGCTGGCAGACCTCACGTCGCTGGTGGTCGACAAGACCGGCACCCTGACGTTTGGCACTCTGCGTTTGCAGTCCATCGAGACCACCGAGCCGGACCGGCAGGTGCTGCTGAACCTCGCCGCCAGCCTCGGCTCGGCCAGCAGCCACCCGGTCAGCCGGGCATTGGCGGGGTTGGCGACCCAGGAGCAAATGCTCGCGCTGGTGGATATTCGCGAACGCCAGGGCCTCGGCGTGGTGGCGCAGACGGAGCAGGGTGAAGCGGCGCTTGGCCGGCCGGAATTGTTCGAGCAACTGGGCATCGTCACCACGGCGGTGCCCAATCATGACGGGCCGATTGCCGGGCTGGCACTGAACGGGCAATTCCTCGCCTGGCTGTTGCTGGCCGACAGCGTCAAACCCGAAGCGCGCCAAGCCATGAAGGAACTGCGGGAATTGGGCCTCGGTCGGCAATTGTTGCTGACCGGCGACCGGCAAAGCGTGGCCAACAGCCTGGCGCTGGAAGTGGGCATCAGCGACGTCGAAGCCCAGGCATTGCCGGAAGACAAACTCAACCGCGTACTGGGGGAAATCGGCAGCGGCTTCCGGCCGATGGTAGTGGGCGATGGGATCAACGACTCCCTGGCGCTCAAGGCCGGGGTGGTTGGGGTCGCGATGGGCGCCGGCGGGGCGGACATTGCGTTGGCATCGGCAGACGTGGTGTTGATTGGCAGCGACCTGCGGCGCCTGGGCACCTGCGTGCGGTTGAGCCGCCAGTGCCGGCACACCTTGCAGGTCAATGTGATCATCGGTTTGGGGTGGACCCTGGCGATTGTGGTGTTCGCCGCGTTTGGCTGGCTGGGCGCCGCCGGGGCAATGATTGCGGCGGTTTTGCACAACCTCAGTACGCTGTTGGTGCTGGGGAATGCGGGGCGCTTATTGCGGTTTCAGGAGCCGTTGTTGAAACTGGACGAATAAATTTCAAATTATTTTCAGTCGCGATGTAACGGCACTCGGTGACCTCACTCTAGTGCTATGTCGAGACTGAACAATCCGTTCAGACCGACTCCACTACCGATCATGAGGAATACAAAATGAACATCAAATCCGCCGCTGCTGGTGCCGCCCTCGCTATCGCTGCTGCTGGCATGTTTGCCGGTGTAGCCACCCAGGTACAGGCAGCAGACGCCCAGGTTCATTGCTATGGCGTCAACGCCTGCAAAGGCCAGAACGATTGCAAGACCAAAGACCACGCTTGCAAAGGCATGGGTTCTTGCAAAGGCCAGGGCTTCCTCTCCATGTCCAAAGCGATGTGCGACGAGAAAGGCGGCAAAGTCGGCGAGTAACCGACCACCGAGTGCTACCGCAGCGGACCCCCCGCCGCTGCGGACACTTTCCCCAGGAGTGTTTTATGTCCGCTTCCCTTCCGAGTCTGGGTTACGGCCTGGGTTTACGCAGTGAGTACTACCAGCAGATCCTTGAACAGTCGCCGGCCGTGGATTGGTTCGAAGTGATCTCCGAGAATTATCTGGTCCAGGGCGGTAAAGCCTTGTACTACCTGGACGCGATAGCCGAGCGCTATCCCCTGGTAATGCATGGCGTGTCCTTGTCCATCGGCGGGCCTCACGCCCTCGATACCGATTACCTGAAGCAACTCAAACGACTGGCAGACCAGATTCAGCCCGCGTGGATTTCCGATCACTTGTGCTGGAGCCGCGGTAACGCGCACCAGCTGCATGACCTGTTGCCATTGCCTTACACCGAAGAAAGCCTCTACCACGTCGCAGCCCGTGTACGGCAAGTGCAGGACGTATTACAGCGGCAATTCGTGCTGGAAAACGTCTCCAGCTACGTGCGATCAAAGGCCGACGAATTCACCGAATGGGAATTTCTCAACGCCCTGACGCACCTGACCGGCTGCCAGCTGTTGCTGGACGTCAACAACGTCTATGTCAGTTCGCGCAACCATGGCTTTGATGCCTGGACCTTCATTCGCAACCTGCCGCCCGAGAGCATCCGCCAACTGCACCTGGCCGGGCATATGGATTACGGCGACTACGTGATCGACACCCATGACCATCCGGTGTGTGATCCGGTGTGGGCGCTTTATCAGCAGACGCTGGAGCACTTGGGGCCGGTGTCGACGCTGTTGGAGCGCGATGATCATTTCCCGCCGTTCCAGGAGTTGCTCGACGAATTAAGCAAGGCCCGCGACCTCGGCGCGACGGCATTGGCCAGGAGGCCGCTATGCGCCTGATCGATTGGCAGCTGGCGTTTGAACAACACTTGCTGGCTGAAACCTCTGCCGTCAACACGGGCTTCAGCGCTACGTTGATTGGCGGGCCGACGCTGGATGTGGAAACCGGCTTGGCGATTTACCACAACGCCTACCAGGCGCGGTTGCAGGAAGTGCTGCGCGATGACTTTGGCGCCGTCTGGTATTGGATGGGTGATGATGAGTTTGCGCAGCTGAGTACGGCTTACATCCGCCGTTATCCCTCGGCCCATTACAGCCTGCGCTGGTTTGGCGAGCGCTTTCCCGGGTTTATCGTTGAACACCTGATCGCCGAACAAAGCGCGCCGCTGGCTGAATTGGCGCGTCTGGAATGGGCATTTACCCTGGCGTTCGATGCGCCGTTGGGCGAACCGCTGGGGTTGCAGGACATGGCGCAACTGCCGCCTGAAGACTGGCCCGGTCTGCAAGTGCAACTGGCGCCTACCGTTCAGCAGGTGGTGTGTGGCTATAACAGCCTGAATATCTGGCGCTCAAGCAAAGATGAGTCGGACTTCCCCGGCAGCCAGGCCTTGGCCCAGGAGCAGGTTTGCCTGGTCTGGCGCCATCAGAACGTATGCCAATACCGCAGCCTGGAACCTGCCGAAGCCTGCGCGCTGGCCGGGATGGTTACCAAGGGCTGGAACTTTTCAGAACTGTGCGCCGAGTTGGTAGTCACTTACCAGGAGGGCGCGCCATTGCAAGCGGTTACCTGGCTGAAACAGTGGATCCAGGACGGTTTGCTTCAGCGGCGGGCACCATAGAAAAGGGCTATCAAACCGATAGCCTGCTAATTTTTCCGTGGATGGTCTACCCTCATTTCAGACGTCTGAAACAAGGGGGGACTACTCATGCTCGCGCAACTTCCACCGGCCTTACAGAATCTTAAGCTACCGCTGCGTCTTCGACTCTGGGACGGCCATGAATTCAACTTGGGCCCGGATCCCAGCGTCACCATTGTGGTCAAGGATCCCACGATGGTGACGAAGCTAACCCATCCCACGCTCGATTCTCTGGGCGAAGCTTTCGTTGAGGGCAAACTGGAGCTGGAAGGCTCTATTTCCGAAGTGATCAGGGTCGTTGACGAGTTGAGTCACGCCTTGGTCGATGACGAGGCAGAGAGTCGTCCGGTTCGTTCGATCCACGACAAGGCTACCGACGCCGCCGCGATTTCCTACCATTACGACCTGTCCAACGAGTTCTACCAGCTATGGCTGGACCGCGACATGGCCTACTCCTGCGGTTATTTCGAGACCGGCAGCGAATCACTCGATCAAGCTCAACAAGATAAATTCCGCCACCTGTGTCGCAAATTGCGGCTGCAGCCGGGGGAGTATCTGCTGGATGTGGGCTGTGGTTGGGGCGGGCTGGCGCGGTATGCCGCGCGGGAATTCGGGGTCAAGGTGTTCGGCATCACGCTGAGCAAGGAGCAGTTGGCGCTGGCCCAGGAGCGGGTGAAAGCCGAAGGCCTGGAAGATCAGGTCGAGCTGACATTGCTCGACTACCGCGACCTGCCGCAGGACGGCCGTTTCGACAAAGTGGTGAGCGTGGGGATGTTTGAACACGTGGGCCACGCCAACCTGGCGCAGTACTGCAAGATCCTGTTTGGCGCGGTGCGTGAAGGCGGCCTGGTGATGAACCATGGCATTACCGCCAAGCACACCGATGGCCGGCCAGTGGGCCGCGGCGCCGGGGACTTTATCGAGCGTTACGTATTCCCCAACGGCGAGTTGCCGCACCTGGCGATGATGACCGCCGAGATCAGCGAAGTCGGGCTGGAAGTGGTCGACGTGGAAAGCCTGCGCCTGCATTACGCGCGCACGCTGGATCATTGGAGCGAGCGCCTGGAAGACAATCTGGAAGCCGCAGGCAAGATGGTGCCGGAGCAGGCGTTGCGCATCTGGCGGCTGTACCTGGCCGGCTGTGCGTATGCGTTTGCGCGGGGCTGGATCAACCTGCACCAGATTTTGGCGGTGAAACCTCATGCCGATGGTAGCCACGAGTTGCCGTGGACGCGGGATGATTTGTACCAGTAAACCCCTGTACCTGTAGGAGCGAGCTTGCTCGCGAAAAACCTGAGGGCGCCGCGTTTATCCAGAATAAACGCGTCATCGTTAACGTTCTTCGCGAGCAAGCTCGCTCCTACAAAATCGGTGAAATAAGCCGCGCGATGCGCATGCCCAGTTGCCGCAAACGGTGAGTCTGGCGGTTTTCTTCCTGGCTGATTTCATGGGCCTGGGCGAAGTCATCCAGCAACATCTCTTCCACCTGGCTGGCGAATGTTTCGTCCACCGTCAGCAACATCACTTCGAAATTAAGCCGGAACGAACGGTTGTCCAGGTTGGCACTGCCGATGGCACTGATTTCGCTGTCCACCAACACCACCTTCTGATGCAGGAACCCCGGCTTATAGCGGAACACCCGTACGCCGGCATGCACGGCTTCAATCGCGTACAGGCTGGAGGCGGCATAGACAATGCGGTGATCGGGCCGTGATGGCAGCAGCAGGCGCACATCCACGCCGCGCAATACCGCCAGCCTCAGTGCGGCGAACACAGCTTCATCGGGGATGAAATAGGGGCTGGTGATCCACACCCGTTCGGTCGCCGCATGAATTGCCTCGACGAAAAACAGCGAGCAGGTTTCATACGGATCAGCCGGGCCGCTGGCCAACAGTTGGCACAGCACACCGTCATCGGGGTAGGCGTCCGGCAGCAGTAGCGGTGGCAACTCGCGCGCGGCCCAGAACCAGTCCTCGGCAAACGACTCCTGCAGGCAAGCAACCACCGGGCCGCTGACCTGCACGTGAGTGTCGCGCCAGGGTGCCAGCGGCGGTTTTTTGCCCATGTATTCATCGCCGACGTTATGCCCGCCGACAAACCCGGTGATGCCGTCCACCACGACAATTTTGCGGTGGTTGCGGAAGTTGACCTGGAAACGATTGAGCCAGCCACTGCGGGTGGCGAAGGCTTTGACTTGCACACCAGCGTCGCGCAGAGACTGTACGTAGCGGTGCGGCAGGGAGTGGCTGCCGATGCGGTCGTACAAGACGTAAATGGCCACGCCCTCGGCGGCTTTTTCCTTCAAGAGCGCGTGCAACTGGCGGCCGAGTTCGTCGTCATGAATGATGAAAAACTGGAACAGCACGGCGGTTTTCGCCGACCGTATCGCCTCGAAGATCGCGCCAAACGTGGCCTCGCCATTGACCAGCAAACGCACCTGGTTATTGGCCAAGCATGGCATGCGCCCCAGCTTGGGCATGGCGCGCAGGGAGGCGTAGGCCTGGGAGTTGCGGGCCGCCAGCGCCTCTTCGACCCATGGGCGCCAGTTCAGCTCGGTGATTGCCTTGTGCATTTCCTGGTTGGCCTGGCGGCGCGCCTGGATATAGGCGTCGAACGTGCTGCGGCCAAAAATCAGGTAGGGAATCAGCGTCAGGTAAGGAATGAACATCAGGGACAGGGCCCAGGCAATCGAGCCTTGGGCGGTCCTGACGGTCAGCACCGCATGGATGGCGGCGAGGGTGCCCAGAAAATGCAGGGTGGCAATGAAATAGGCGAGCAGGTGCGGGCCAAAAAAATCCATGGACGACGGTACTCCTGATAATTCAGTGCCTAACAGACCATGTTCGGTCCCGAATGTCGCTATTTTATTTGCCGTGCAACACTGGCGCTTTCATGGCGTCTAACGCCGACAATTGCCCAGGAGTTACCCGATGAATGCTCGTCTGCTTGGTTTGGCCATGGTTGTTGGTTTGGCGCTGCCCGTGGCGGCGCAGGCGCAGATGCTGGCGCCGGGTTTGTGGGAATTGACCACCAGTAATATGAAAGTCGATAACCAGAACCTGCCGGACCTGTCGCTGATCCTTGGTCAGCTAAAGCAACAGATGACCCCGGAACAGCGCGCCATGCTCGAGAAGCAGGGCATTACCATGGCTGGCAAAGGTGTCCAGGTATGCCTGACTCAAGCGCAGGTGGCGTCTGATTCCATCCCGCTGACCGATCCGCAATCGGGCTGCAAACAGGAAGTGACGGACAAAACCGGCAATCAGTGGAAATTCCGTTTCAGTTGCCCGAAAGCCCAGGGCACCGGGGTGGCAACGTTCCAGAGCCAGCAGGAATTCACCACTACCGTGAACGGTACCTTCAATGCTACCGGTGTTCAGCAGAAGGGCAGCCTGGATACGCATGCGCAGTGGTTGGGCAACGACTGCGGCACCGTAAAACCCCGCGCCTGACTTAAGAACCACCCCGATCAAACTGTGGGAGCAGGCAAGCCAGCTCCCACAGTTGATTGGGTTGCCAGCGCATAATCCTCTTCAACGCTGGAAGTGCAGCGGCAAGCCCTGGCAACTGTCATGTACCTGCTCGTCATGCCAGGCCAGGTGGCCGGACACCAACGTGGTGCTGATGCTGTGGCGAAAGCTGCGCTCAGCGAACGGTGTCCAGCCGCAGCGCGCCATGATCGGTTGGCTGCTGACAGGCTTGCCCTGAGGTTCCGGTTTGATCAACACCAGGTCGGCCCAATAGCCTTCACGCAGGTAGCCTCGGTCAGGAATGGCGAACAGGTCAGCGACCCGGTGGCTGGTTTTCGCCACCAGCGTGGTCAGCGGCAGCAAGCCGTCGGCGACCAGTTCCAGCAACGCCGGCAAGGCGTGTTGCACCAGCGGCAACCCTGACGGTGCCTCGCGGTAGGGCAGTTGCTTTTGCGCCCAGGTGTGGGGCGCGTGGTCACTGCCAATCACATCCAGACGATCACTCAACAACGCCAGGCGCAGGGCGTCACGGTCGGCGCGGGTCTTGATCGCCGGATTGCATTTGATCTGGTGGCCGAGGCGGGCGTAGTCGCGATCATCGAACAACAAATGATGCAGGCAAACCTCGGCAGTGATGCGCTTTTGCGCCAACGGCAAGTCGTCGAACAGTGCCAGTTCCCGGGCGCTGGTGATGTGCAGCACATGCAGGCGCGTGCCGTGGCGGCGAGCCAGTTCTACCGCCTGCGACGAGGAGCGATAGCAGGCTTCGGCGTCGCGTATCAGCGGATGAGCGACAGCAGGAATGTGCTCGCCGAAACGATTCCTCAAGCGTTGCTCATTGGCCTGGATGCTCGGCGTGTGTTCGCAGTGGGCCAGCAGAAGGGTCGGCACTTCGGCGAACAGCCGTTCCAGGATCTTCGGATCATCCACCAGCATGTTGCCGGTAGACGCGCCCATGAACACTTTGACCCCGGCCACCTCGCGCGGGTCGAGCGCCGCCACGGTGTCGAGATTGTCGTTACTCACCCCAAAATGAAAACCATAGTTGGCCACCGAGTGCAGGGCGGCGCGGCGCTTTTTATCCGCCAGCGCTTCCAGGTTCAGGGTCGCCGGCTGGGTGTTGGGCATGTCCATAAAGCTGGTGATGCCACCGGCCACCGCCGCACGGGACTCGCTGTAGAAGCTGCCTTTGTCCGGCGCGCCCGGTTCACGGAAGTGCACTTGGTCATCGATCATTCCCGGCACCAACCACTGGCCTTGGGCATCGATTTCCACGGGCGCATTTTGCCCGTCGATGCTGCTGGCGATCTTTTCGATGCGGCCATTTTCGACCAGCACGTCGGCCTCGAATTCCTGGCCTTCGTTCACCAGGCGGGCGTTGCGAATCAGCAGGCGGCTCATGCTCAGAACTCGTTTTGCAGGGCTTTGTAACCACGCACCAGGTCGACGTTGGTGCGCGCCACGTCTTCGGAAAACTCCGAGGCGCTGACGCTCACGGGCGGGAACTGTGACAGGTCGGTGTTAGGCCCGATGCGGGTGGTGGAGGGCACGTAGAAGGCGGCGGGCAAGTCGCGGCCGTCGACCACTGAGTTGTGGCGAACCACGCAGCCGTCGCCGACGGCGCAGTTGAACAGCACGCTGTTGAATCCGATAAATACCCGGTCGCCGACGGTGCAAGGCCCGTGGACGATAGAACGGTGGGCGATGGAGCTGAATTCGCCGATGTTCACCGCTGCGCCGGATTTGGAGTGGATCACCACGCCGTCCTGGATGTTGGAATTGGCGCCGATGGTGATCGGGTCCATGTCGCCGTTCTCGTCGACTTCGTCGGCGCGGATTACGGCGTAGGGGCCGACAAACACGTTTTCGCCGATGATCACCTTGCCGCAGATGATTGCGGTTTTGTCGACGTAGGCCGATTCGGCAATCACCGGCAGATCGCCGGAAGGGTTCTTGCGGATCATGCTGCAGGTTCCTTGAGGGGCGCGGTGATGATGTGTACTTCGCCGCGGTCGATGGCGTTGTAGAAACAGGTCGGCCGACCGGTATGGCAGGCGGGGCCTTGCTGGTTGACGATCAGCAATACCGCGTCGCCGTCGCAGTCCAGGCGCGCCTCTACCAACTGTTGTCGGTGGCCGGACGTCTCGCCCTTGCGCCACAACTGCTGGCGCGAGCGTGACCAGTAGCAGACCTGCCCGCTGGCCAGGGTTTCGTCGAGGGCCCGGCGGTTCATCCAGGCCAGCATCAACACCTCACCGCTGCCGTGTTGCTGGGCGATGGCGGCAATCAGGCCATCGCTGTTCCATGGCAGGGCGTCCAGCACCGGGCTGAGTGGAAAGCGGCTGCCCAGGGCAGCCTCTTCCAGGTCGAGCATGCTCAGGGTCACGGCTTGCTCAAAGCAGCGCACAGGGTGTTGAGGTTGTATTCGAACAGCCCGGTAAAGGTGCTGGCCGGACCTTCTGCGGCCAGGGCGTCGGAGTACAGCGTGCCGCCGATTTGCGCGCCGCTTTCGTCAGCGATCTGCTGGAGCAGGCGCGAGTCCTTGATGTTTTCCATGAACACGGCTTTGACCTTGTCTTTGCGGATCTGGGTGATCAGCGTGGCGACTTCGGCGGCAGACGGTTCACGTTCGGTGGACAAGCCCTGAGGCGACAGGAACTCGATGCCGTAGGCCTGGCCCAGGTAACCGAAGGCGTCATGGGAGGTCACGATGCGGCGGTTGCCCGCTGGCAGTGCGCCGAACTTGGCCTTGGCTTCGGCCAGCAGGCGATAGATCTCTTTGAGGTACACCTGGCTGTTGTGCTCATAGTCCGCCTTGTTGGCCGGGTCGGCAGCGATCAGCGCCTTGGTGATGTTGTTCACGTAGATAACGGTGTTGGACAGGTTGTGCCAGGCGTGTGGGTCGGGAATGGTTTCGCCGTCTTCGTCCATGGTGTGGGAAATCACGCCTTTACTGGCGGTGACCACGGTGGCCTTGGTCTCGGTGCTGGTAACCAGGCGATCCAGCCACGGTTCGAAGCCCAGGCCGTTCTTGATGATTACCCGGGCTTTGAGCAGCGCCTTGGCGTCGTCCGGCGTTGGTTCATAGGTGTGGGCATCGGCGTCGGGGCCGACCATGTTGCTGATCTGGATATGATCGCCACCGACCTGGTGGGTCATGTCGTCAAGAATACTGAAGCTGGTAACCACCTGAAGCTTGTCGGCAGCCTGGGCCGTCGCGAACGACAGCGGCAGCAAGACACTGAACAGCACGAGTAAAGCGCGCATCGGGAAACACCTCATTGGGATGTAAGCAAAGGCGGGCGGCGCAGCAAGCCGTGCACCGGACCGAAGACCACAGACAGCAGGTACCAACCGCCAGCCACCAGCACAATCGCCGGGCCGCTGGGCAGCGAGTAGTAGAACGACAACAACAAGCCAAGCCACACTGACAGGCATCCCAGCACCGCCGATATTGCGATCAACACCGGCAGGCGCCGGCTCCAGAAGCGTGAAGCAATCGCCGGCAACATCATCAAGCCGACCACCATCAGGGCGCCGATGGCCTGGAAGCCGATCACCAGGTTCAGCACCACCAGGGTCAGGAACAGGCCGTGGGCCAGCGGGCCGAGGCGGCTGACGGTTTGCAGGAACAGCGGGTCGAGGGTGTCCAGCAGCAGCGGTTTGTAGATCACCACCATGGCGATCAGGCTGAAGCCCGAGACCCAGAGCATGCCGGTCAGGGTTGGGCCGTCTACCGCCAGCGCCGAGCCGAACAGCAGGTGCAGCAGGTCGAGGCGCTTGCCGGCGAGGCCGAGGATCAGCACGCCGCTGGCCAGGGAAATCGGGTAGATGGCGGCGAGGCTGGCGTCTTCCTTCAGGCCCGTGCGACGGGTGATCCAGGCGGCGAGGCCGGCCATGCTCAGGCCGGCGCCCAGGCCACCGATGGTCAGCGCGGGCAAGCTCAGGCCGGCGAACCAGAAGCCCAGGGCGGCGCCGGGCAGGATGCCGTGTGACACGGCGTCACCGATCAGGCTCATGCGCCGCAGGATCAGGAACACTCCCAGCGGCGCCGTGCTGCATGCCAATACCAGCCCGCCGAGGAGCGCGCGGCGCATGAAAACGAAGTCGAGAAATGGCATCCACAGGTGGGTGGCAAAGTGCATCAGGCCACCTGCATCTGAGGTTGCGGGCGGATCAGTTCTTTGCTTGAACCGAATACACAGCCACTGCTTTTGATCTGCACCACTTGCTGGGTGTGTTGGCGCACCGAGTTGAGGTCATGGCACACCACGACCACGGTGCGGCCTTCGTCGTGCCAGGCGTGGATGTGTTTCCAGCACAGCGCCTGGCCATCTTCGTCGAGGGCGGCGTGGGGTTCATCCAGTAGCAATATCGGCGATTCGGCCAAACTCATGCGGGCGAGCAGGGCACGTTGCAGTTCGCCACCGGACAACGCCATCAATGGTCGATGCTCCAGGCCGCTTAAGCACCAGTCTTCCAGCACTGCTTGCAGACGTTCGGTGCGTTGCTGCGGAGTTTGCTTGCTGCCCCAGAAACCGGCGGCCACCAACTCTTCCAGGCTGATGGGGAACTGGCGGTCCAGGTTTTGTTGCTGGGGCAGGAACGACAGGCCGCCACGACGTGGGATATCCAGAATGACTTTGCCTGCCAGCGGTTTTTGCAAGCCAGCGATGACTTTCAGCAGGCTGCTTTTGCCGGTGCCGTTGGCGCCGATAATTCCGGTGAGGGTGCCTTTTTCCAGGGTGAAATCGATAGCGGGTGTCAGCGGTTGGCCGGGAGCGCCCCAGCGCAAAGCATTGCAGGTGATCATTCGGAGGGTCTCGTCCAGCGGCTTTCGGCCACGGCATCGTGCGCGTGCAGGCTTTCGGCATGGATCACTTTCAGGTGGAAGGCTTTGACGGCATCCGAGCGTTTCAAGGCGAGGTTCAGGCGGCGGGCGGCGTCTTCGCAGAACATCAGGTTCTGCCCGTTGGCCAGGGCGAAGGCTTGTTCGTCCGCGCGCTTCACGGCGGTTTGTACAGCGGTGCCGAGGGCGGCCTCGGCGGCGTCGATCAGCTCTATGAGGGGCAAGGCCTGTACGTGGTCTTGCAACTGCACCTGCAACAGCGCGCTGCTGCGCTGGCTGTGAGGCGTGGCGACGATGCCGTTTGCGCTGCCCAGCCACGACAAAACGTCTTCGTGCTGCAGCGTCGTACCGGCGAAATCTTCGACAAATTGCTGCTGAATCAATTGCCTGGCGAGGGCGGCAGAGCAGGGGCAGGTGGACGAGTAAGTAACGTCAATTTTTAGTTCCACGTGGAACATCTGGTTTTCCAGGCGCGCTTCGATGCTTACCGGATAGCTTTTCCAGCCGGCCAGCGGGCTGACTAATGCGGGCCGTTTGAGCAGCAGGTCTGCGTGAATTCGCAGGTAGGCATTTATGGATAAACCTTCATGACTCTCGAGAAAACGTTGCACTACACTGCGCAGCAGTGCTGGCGTAAGTGGTTGTTGTTCAAGCATTTCCAGCGCCAGGTAAAGCCGGGACATGTGAATACCACGCGCCTCGCCATCGTCCAGGCTGACGCCGGCATCGGCCGTGGCATTCAGGCGTTGGCCGTCGATCAGAATCGGCAGGGCAATGCCGCACATGCCCACCCATTCCAGCGGCAAGGCTTGGCGTGAAGCCTGCGCGGCAATATCCGGCAGAGTCAGGGCGTTCATGAGCAGGTCCGTCGTTGGAAATAAAAAGACATGTTATATTATAACTATTGAGTCGACGAAATTTTTTCTGCTCTGTCTTTTATTCAGTCATGTCGAGTACGGACGCTCCTTTATTTGCGGTGTAAGTCATGCACAGACGTCAACTCCTTAACCTGCTGCTGGCCAGCGCGGTGTTCACCTTGCCGCTGGGCGTGTCTGCCGCCCAGATCCGCAATGCAAGGCTCTGGCGCTCGGATAACAAACTTCGGCTGGTGCTCGATCTCAGCGGGCCGGTGCAATACAAAACCTTCACCCTGACCTCGCCGGAACGGCTGATCATCGACCTGAGCGGCGCGAAGCTGAGCGGGGATTTCAGCCAACTGGCCCTGGCCAACAGCGGTATTACCTCGATTCGTTCGGGGCATTTCGGCAAGGGCGATACGCGCATCGTGCTCGACCTTGCGGCGCCGATGCAGCTCAACAGCTTCCTGCTGCCACCTCAGGATGGCCAAGGCCATCGGCTGGTGTTGGACATGACCAGCGCCACCCACGCACCTGCGCAAATTGCGGCAGTTCCTGCGCCACTCGCGGCGCCTGTGGACAAGGCGCACCCCAAACGCGACATCATCGTGGTGGTCGACCCCGGCCATGGCGGCAAAGACCCCGGCGCCATCGGTTCCAAAGGCCAGCGGGAAAAAGACGTGGTGCTGTCCATCGCGCAATTGCTGGCCAAGCGTTTGAAGCGCGAGAAGGGCTTCGACGTGAAACTGGTGCGCAACGACGACTTCTTCGTGCCGCTGCGCAAACGCGTGGACATCGCTCGCCAGCACAAGGCCGACATGTTCATCTCGGTGCATGCCGATGCGGCGCCTCGGCTTACGGCGTCGGGCGCCTCTGTGTATGCGCTGTCGGAAGGCGGCGCGACCTCCGCCACCGCACGCTTCATGGCGCAACGGGAAAACGGCGCCGACCTGTTGGGCGCCACCACCTTGCTCAATCTCAAGGACAAGGACCCAATGCTGGCCGGGGTGATTCTCGACATGTCGATGAACGCCACCATCGCTTCCAGCCTGCAATTGGGCAGCTCTGTGCTGGGCAGCCTGCAAAGCATCACCACGCTGCACCAGAAACGTGTGGAGCAAGCCGGCTTTGCGGTGCTCAAGTCGCCGGACGTGCCGTCGATCCTGGTGGAAACCGGGTTTATCTCCAACACTCAGGACGCACAGCGGCTGGTCACGGCGCGCCATCAGCAGGCCGTGGCAGACGGTTTATTTGAAGGCTTGAAAAATTACTTCCAGAAGAACCCGCCGATGAACAGCTACATGGCCTGGGTTCAGGACCAGAAGAGTGGCCAAGTCTAGCAGCCGGTAATCCGGCTGCAGGTGAACTTGGCGCTGGTACCACCGGAACTGGAGAACCGGTTAATGGTGGTCCAGCCCACGCGCCGCGTGTAGCCCACCCACGCCTCTCCATCGGATGCCAGCCCGGTAAAGAACGTCAGTTGCCCATAGCGGCTGTTGGTCTGTGCCCAGTAGCGTTTGCCGATCACCTCAAACCCCCGCAAGTACGTGGTACTGCCGACAGTTGCGACGCTGTAGGCATTGCCCTGCGCGTCAATGCAGGCCAGCAGGTTGGCGCTGCGGGTGCAGTTGGCCAACTGGCCGGGCACCTGGGCGTTGGCTTGGGCGGCCACCAGTAACAGTGCGCACAACACATATCTCATGGGATTTCTCGCGGGCGTTGATCGGCAGAGCATTGCGCCCTTCGTCGCGGCGAGCAAGGGGGATTGGCTTATTTGCATTGTTATACTATAACATTAAAAAACAGCCTGACCCGTGAACCACCCCGATGACTGAACAAGACCTTCTCGCCCAACCGCTTGACGACTACATGAATGACGCCCAGCAAGCTTTCTTCCGCGAGCTGTTGCTGACCCAGCGCAATGAGCTGCAAGTGCGCATCGATGCCGAATTCATGGTGTTGCGCGAACAGGAGCCCAACAGCGATCCCGCCGATGTCGGCAGCGCCGAAGAACAGCGCCAATGGCAACTGCGCCTGCTCGAGCGGGAAAAAAAGCTGTTGGACAAGATCGACGAAGCCCTCGAGCGCCTGGCCCGCGGTGAGTACGGCTGGTGCCGTGAAACCGGCGAACCGATTGGCCTCAAGCGTCTGTTGCTGCGCCCCACGGCCACCCTGTGTATCGAAGCCAAAGAACGTGAAGAGCTGCGCGAACGCCACCAACGGGCGATTTGACCGGCCAATCTGCAGACCTGATAAGGAATACCTGATGCCCAATCGTCTCCCCGTTACTGTGCTGTCCGGTTTTCTCGGCGCCGGTAAAAGCACGCTGCTCAACTACGTCCTGCGCAACCGCGAAAGCCTGCGGGTGGCGGTGATCGTCAATGACATGAGCGAAATCAACATCGATGGCAGCGAGGTGCAGCGCGACGTCACCCTCAATCGCTCCGAAGAAAAACTGGTGGAGATGAGCAACGGCTGCATCTGCTGCACCTTGCGCGAAGACTTGCTGGAAGAGGTCGCAAAACTCGCCAGGGAGGGGCGGTTCGATTACTTGCTGATCGAGTCCACCGGTATTTCCGAACCGTTGCCGGTGGCGGAAACCTTCACCTTTCGCGACGAAGACGGCCAGAGCCTGGCCGACATTGCGCGCCTGGACACCATGGTCACCGTGGTCGACGGCATGAACTTCCTGCTCGACTACCAGGCCGCCGAAAGCCTGGCGTCCCGTGGCGAAACCCTTGGTGAAGAAGACGAACGCTCGATCACCGACCTGCTGATCGAGCAAATCGAATTTGCCGACGTGATCCTGATCAGCAAGATCGACTTGATCAGCAGCAGCGAACGCCAGGAGTTGATGGCGATCCTGGAGCGCCTGAATTCCCAGGCCGAAATCATCCCCATGGTCATGGGCGAAGTGCCTTTGGCGAAGATCCTCAACACCGGCCGTTTCGACTTCGAGCGCGCATCCCAGGCACCCGGCTGGTTGCAGGAGTTGCGTGGCGAACATGTGCCGGAAACCGAGGAATACGGCATTGCTTCCACGGCCTATCGGGCGCGGCGCCCGTTCCATCCCCAGCGCTTCTTCGACTTTATCGACCGCCCGTGGGTGAACGGCAAACTGCTGCGCTCCAAGGGTTTTTTCTGGCTGGCCAGCAAGCATCAGGATGCGGGTAGCTGGTCCCAGGCCGGTGGCTTGATGCGCCATGGTTTTGCCGGACGCTGGTGGCGTTTCGTGCCGAAAACCCAGTGGCCGCAGGACGAAGAAAGCGTCGCCGCGATCATGAACAACTGGCAACTGAGCACGGGCGACTGCCGCCAGGAACTGGTGTTTATCGGGCAGAACATCGACTTTGCGCAGATGACCGCCGAGCTGGACGCCTGCTTGTTGAGCGATGATGAAATGGCCCTCGGCGTCGAAGGCTGGCGCCTGTTGGCCGATCCCTTTGGCCCTTGGTTTGAGGAGGCAGCCTGATGCTGGCACCGACCCTGAAACTGCGCCCGGTGGTTCGCCAGATCCGCGGCGATACCCCGGCTGTGCTCACCGACATTCTTGAAGACGGCGTAAACCTGGCGGTGTGGCAGCGCCAGTTGCCGCTGCATATCGCCGAGTTTGGCGCGTTGCTGGTGGCGCTCAATGAGCCGTTGGCCGAGTCGCTGGTGGTTGAGCTGGGTACTGAAGACGCCGAGCCCAACTTGCAGGATTTCGCGTCAGGTTGTCGCGACCTTGAAGGCTACGACGGCTTTATCGCCGACGTGTCATGGCTGGTCAGCGCCTTTGCCTGCTTGCTGGGTGCCAAGCGAATCGGCGTGCGCTTGCGCTTGTTGGACAAGGCCATGTGCCCGCGTTTTCATGTGGACCATGTGCCGGTGCGGCTGATCACCACCTACGCCGGCATCGGCAGCCAGTGGCTGCGCGAAGGCGTGATGGATCGACGGCATCTGAGCCAGGCGGCGGCGGAACCCGAAGCGCGAATCGAACAGATCGATTGCGGTGAAGTGGCCTTGCTCAAGGGCGAGAAATGGCATGGCAACGAAGGCTTTGGCCTGATTCATCGTTCACCGCAGTTGAAGGCGGATGAGCGACGGTTGATTCTGACACTGGATTGGCTGGCGTAACCGCGTAGGATCAGTCTCTCTACACGGCCTGAATGAAGCCCTTGATGCTGCAGAACATTCCTACCCATGTGATTGCCGGTCCTCTGGGCGCCGGCAAGACCAGCCTGATCAAGCACCTGCTGGCCCAGCGTCCGGCCAACGAGCGCTGGGCGGTGTTGATCAACGAGTTCGGGCAGATTGGCCTGGATGCGGCGCTGCTGACCCGTGATGACGATGGCATCGCCCTGGGTGAAGTGGCGGGTGGTTGCCTGTGTTGCGTCAACGGTGCGCCGTTTCAGGTAGGGCTCGGTCGTTTGTTGCGTAAGGCCAGGCCGGACCGGCTGTTTATCGAGCCATCCGGGCTCGGGCATCCGGCTCAACTGCTCAAGCAACTGCGCGAGGCGCCCTGGCAGCAAGTGCTGGCGGTTCAGCCATGCGTGTTGGTGCTGGATGCGCAGGCCTTGGCGGCCGGCAAGCCTTTGCCCACCGCGCAGCGTGAAGCATTGGCCAGCGCCGGGCTATTGGTGTTGAACAAGGATGAGTGCCTGAACAACGCCCAGCGCGACGAAATAAAGGCGCGACTACCTGCCAAGCCCATCTATTGGACGCAACAGGCACAGTTACCCTTGGCGCAGCTGCCGGGTCTTGCGACTCAGGCGCGCGCCGCTGTGGATAACTTCGAGGTGCCCAAAGGCTTGGCGCAGATGCCGGCAATCTGGAGTGATCCGACCTTGCCGATTTGCTTGAGCCACGCTCAGGAAGGTGGCTGGAGCATTGGCTGGCGCTGGCATCCGAGCCAGCAATTCGACCCTCGGCGTCTTCAACAATGGCTGCAAGCCATGCACTGGCAACGGGCGAAACTGGTTATCCACAGCCCGGACGGCTGGGTGTCGGTCAATGCTGTGGATAACACTCCGTTGACCTGGCAACCCAGCGAATGGCGCCGAGATTCGCGTATCGAATTGATCTTCAGCCAGCCGCAGGATGCGGCTGTTCTACAGCGTGCGCTGGCTGACTGCCGTCAGTGACGCGTCTTGCTGCTGCCATGCTCCTGGCGCCACTGGCTTAGCTCGATCACCTCGGCACTTGGCAGCGGCGTCTTGATCTCGAACGGGTAGGGCGCCAGCTCGATTTGCGCACTGTGGGCGCCGAACTGGGTGATGGTTCCCGGGTGCCGGGTTTCACCGGTTACGGTGAATTCAAAATTGTAGATCCGCGCCAGTCGTCGCCGACCATTGGCATCTTTCACAAAGCCGATGCGCTTCAAGGCTACGGCACCGTCGAGCAGCTCGATGTCGAGCTTGGCGCAATGCTGCTTGACCCGCTCCAGCGCCCGTTCGCGCAGGCCGTGGTTGTGCCACAGCCAGGCGGCGCCGGTCGCCAGCAGCATCAGCACGAAGATATTTCCCAGGGTCAGCATTCGATGAACTCCAACAAAGTACGGCCAGCTTAACTGCGTCCCCGGTCTGTCGTACAGGACACGTTTAGTCGCATACTGCGTGGCCAGAAATTCAACGGCTTTACGGAAATCCCTTGCATGAAACGTACGCCTCATCTGCTTGCGATCCAGTCTCATGTGGTCTTTGGCCACGCCGGAAACAGCGCCGCCGTCTTCCCCATGCAGCGGGTCGGGGTGAATGTGTGGCCGCTCAACACCGTGCAGTTCTCCAACCACACTCAGTATGGTCAGTGGGCGGGAGAAGTGTTGGCGCCGCAGCAAATTCCTGCGCTGGTGGAAGGCATCGCGGCGATTGGCGAGTTGGGCAACTGTGATGCCGTGCTGTCGGGTTACCTGGGCAGCGCCGCCCAGGGCCGGGCGATCCTGACCGGTGTGGCGCGGATCAAGGCGATCAATCCCAAGGCTCTGTACCTGTGCGACCCGGTGATGGGCCATCCGGAAAAAGGCTGCAGCGTGCCTCAGGAGGTCAGCGATTTCCTGCTGGACGAAGCGGCCGCGATAGCCGACTTCCTGTGCCCCAACCAGCTGGAACTGGACAGCTTTGCCGGTCGCAAGCCGCAGTCCTTGTTCGATTGCCTGGGCATGGCCCGCGCGCTGTTGGCCCGTGGGCCGAAGGCGGTGCTGGTCAAGCACCTGGACTACCCCGGCAAACTGCCGGATGGCTTCGAGATGCTGCTGGTGACCGCCGAAGGCAGTTGGCACTTGCGCAGGCCGTTGCTGGCGTTTCCCCGCCAGCCGGTGGGCGTGGGCGACCTGACGTCCGGCCTGTTCCTGGCGCGGGTGCTGCTCGGCGACAGCCTGCTGGCGGCCTTCGAATTCGCCGCAGCGGCGGTGCACGAAGTGCTGCTGGAAACCCAGGCGTGTGCCAGCTACGAGCTGGAACTGGTGCGCGCCCAGGACCGTATTGCGCACCCACGGGTACGCTTTGAGGCGACGCCTATCGGGCTGTAGGAATATTCCTGATTGAGCGAGGCAAAGGGCGTCCGGTACCATCGGCCGTCTTTTTGCCCTCCGCGTCCTTCAAGGAAGATTCATGTCGTTATCCCTGTTCTTTTCGCCACGCGCGTTCACTGCGCTGGCGCTGGTTTCTTTGCTCGGTGGTTGTGCCCAAGGCACTTACACCGACGCGACCGAGCCTGACGCGGCGAAGCTGCGGTTCATTTCCAACACCTCGAATACCACTGTCGATATCTATGACGAGCAGCACTGCACGGGCCAGACCACCGGCATGCTCAACAACATCTTCATGGCCGACACCAAGCGCCGGGTAGACATGCTCGTGCCGCCGCCGGCCAAGGCTCGTGGGCTGCTGGAGTTCAAGCTGGCACCTGGCAAAGAAACCATGCTGATGATCAACACCATCGGCAGTGCTTCCGTCTGCGGCAAGGCGTTCAGCTTCACGCCCAAGGCGGGCGAGGAGTATGAAGTGACCTTCAACGCGGTGCCGGGCGGTTGCACCACGATGTTTCAACGACTTGCGCGGTTTGATGGCAAGGACGTGCGTATCCCGCAGCCCCTGTTCGAGACCGGGATGCCAGCGTGCCAGGGCCAGAGCCCGATATTCGGCAAGGCCATACCGCAGACCCCGCAGCGCAAGGTGTTGATTGAGCGCATCGTTGCATCACGCGTGCAGTCGGTCATAGCGACTGATGCGGCCAGCGCAGACCGTCCGCAAACCTCGCCTCAGGAACTCGACGTGTTGATCGCCAAGCGCAAGGCGCAGATGGGAGCGTTTACCTTGCCGGAGGACTACTGGACCCAGTACCGGCAGAACTACGCGCTGTCGAATGAAGAAGCTGCCGGTCGCCAGGCCCGCGCGCTGGGGTTCTACAAGGACGTGTACAGCCTGCGCCTGGGCGGCACCGAAGACGCGACTTTGGAGCAGTGGATGCAGCCCACGGACAGCGCGATAAAAGAGCTGGTGGAGGCGAATGACACGCTGATGGCCCGGTACTACGTGAATGCCAAGAAGGGTGTGGTGCTTGAAGAGGTCAATCACCACCTGGAGCGTATGGCGCAGTTGGATCAGCGTTTTGGTGTGTGTGCACACTTCGATAAGTGCTGGCGGTATTAAGAACACCGTAGAGCCAATGTGGGAGCAACTGTCTTGATAGTTTTTTATTTGACCATTTTCTAAGTGACAGCAGTGCTCCCACATCTCTTTGCCATGCAGTGTCCCGAGGAAAGAGCTGAGCCTATTTAGACGACGTGTT
>Ga0247816_10000260_pt1 | contig 32110 bp, 29 predicted proteins | sample UWRJL209509C1_FD_179930 | JGI IMG/M metagenome (GOLD analysis project Ga0247816, IMG submission 179930) | Plant litter microbial communities from Arlington Agricultural Research Station in Wisconsin, United States - UWRJ-L209-509C-1 | ecosystem: Environmental > Terrestrial > Plant litter >...
CGTTTTGCTTACTTTTGCGCTCTATCAAAAGTGAGCCGCCGTAAGGGCGGAACCCATACCAGCCCTGACCGCAGCAACGGATATGTCCCCCACCACCCAGCCCACCCACAAAGGATTTTGATCAGCCTGCAAGAGTTGTGTAGATACCCATGCTGCGATGAGGCCAGTTGAAGCGCCAAACATCTTAAATCAGAAGTAATACCCAATGTTCATGTACAGCTGATTCTCCCACTGGTTACTCCCCCCAGCCCCCAGGCTCTGGGTATAGCTGCTGCCACCGATATACGGATCGTTCTTGCCGATCAACCACTCCGTGGCCACCCACAATTTACTGACCGAAAACGACGTCCCGAGAATCACCCGCTGTGACGTTTTGAACTTACTCTCGGACTTATCAAACGCACTGTAGTTGGCATACAGCTTCACGCCGCTGATTTGGTCGAACAGGTACTTGCCGCCCACGTCATAGCTCAAGTCCGCCACATACAAATTGCCCCGGCTCGCCACGTTGAACGTGCCGTCATATCCGCCCAATGTCACCACGCTGTCGGTGCCTGGGTTACGTGGGGACATTTGCTGGCGCGCTGCCTGCAATTGCACGCCCCACGGGCCGTTCTTGCCCAGGTAGTGAAGGGCGACGGCATTGCGTCGGCCGTCGTCATTGGTGTCTTTGTTCTCCAATGTGGAGGTCAGGCCAGAGAGCCCGACTTCCGACTTCCAGTTACCCAGGTCCATGGCTTTGGCTACTCGCACCACCACGGTGTTACGTTCCTGGTTGTTACTGCCGTCGCCCACGTAGCTGTCGGCTTCGGAGATCACGCTGGAGTAGGTCACACCCTTACTGGTGCCTTTGCCTTGCCAGGCCGGGCGCAGGTAGTAGCCGGCCTGGATGTTCCAGTCGCCGCTTTGCTGCACGTATTTGGCACCGACTTGCTGCACGTCTTCCAGGCCGATGACGTTGCCCAGGGTTTCGTAGAAGGTGCTGCCGAAGTACGGCTGCAAGCCAAACGGCACGGTGTTCAGGCCCACTTGCACCTGCTGTTCGGGGTTGAACTTGTAGCCGACCCAGGCGAACTTGGCGAACTGGATGTCGCCGTAGTTCTTGGTGTACTGGTACGGGTAGGAACGCCCGTAGAAACGGTACTGCGCTTCGCCGATCCAGGTGTCGGAGTTGTACTTGGCGCTGAGGAACGCGGTGTCCAGGCCGAACTTCTGGATGTCGCGATCCGGGTCGTAGTCCCAGCGTGCCCGGATGGCGCCGCCGAGGTCGAGGTTGTCGGTGACTTGAATGGCCATGGCCGGTGCCGCAAGGGCGCCAAGCACAGGGACCAGAGCGATGTAACGGAGGGTTGGTCGCATGGTTTTACTCTCGTTATTAGTTATTTTTTGGCAACAGCAGCCCCTTGCCGCAGCGGATGCTGCGACGCGGGGTAAAGGGTTAACTCAGCGGTTTTGCGGGCGGATCAGTCGTAACGGCGGCCCTGGAGCGGGCAGCTCCGAGGCGCCAGGTGCGGCCGCCAGCAAGGTCTGGGTGTAGGTGTTTTGTGGCCGCAGCAACACTTGCTCGGCGGTGCCGTATTCCACCACTTCGCCCTGGCGCATTACGGCGATGTAGTCGCTGATCTGCGCCGCCACACGCAGGTCATGGGTGATGAACAGGATGCTCAGGTTCAGGCGCTGTTGCAGTTCAGCCAACAGCTCCAGCACCTGCTTTTGTACCGAGACATCCAGCGCCGACACGCTCTCGTCGGCGATCAACACTTCCGGGCGCATCGCCAGGGCGCGGGCGATGCCGATGCGCTGGCGCTGGCCACCGGAAAACTGGCGAGGCTTGCGTTTCAGGGCATCGCGTTTGAGGCCCACCTGTTCCAGCAGGTCACCGGCTTCGGCCCATGCATCTTTGGCCGACAACCCCCGCAGTTGTGCGGCGCGGGCGATGATGTCGCCGACCCGGTGGCGGGGATTAAGCGAGCCGTACGGGTCCTGGAAAATCATCTGGATGCGCCGCCGATTGGCTGCCAGGGCCGAACCGCGCAAGGCCAGGAAGTCGGTATCGCCGACCCACACGTGACCGCTGTCGCTGTCCACCAGGCGGATTGCGGCTTTCACCAGGGTGCTTTTACCTGAACCCGACTCGCCGACAATCGCCAGGGTCTTGCCCCGTGGCAGTTGCAGCGAGACATTGCGCAACGCCGCCACTGAACTGCCGCCGACGGTGTACGTCTTGGTCAGGTTCTCGATACGCAGCGCCAGTTCGCCGTCGGCGCTGGGTTTGTGCAGTTCGGGATGCAGCGCCGGTACAGCAGCGATCAGCTTGCGGGTGTAGGCGTGGGCCGGGGCGTTAAGCACCTGGTCGCGCTCGCCGATTTCCACCAGGCGGCCGCCTTCCATCACGGCGATGCGGTCGGCAATCTGCGCCACCACGCCGAAGTCGTGGGTGATAAACAAAATGCCGTGTTGCCCACGCCCGCGCAGTTCACGTACCAGTTTCAGCACCTGGGCCTGAGTGGTCACATCCAGGGCCGTGGTGGGCTCGTCGGCAATCAGCAGGTCCGGGTTCATCGCCAGGGCCATGGCAATCACCACTCGCTGGCATTGGCCGCCAGACAGTTGATGAGGAAAGCTGTTGGCGATGCGTGGCGGGTCCGGCAGTTGGGTTGACTCCAGCAGCGCCAGCATGCGCTCGCGCCGTTCGGCCGCGGGCATCTGCGGGGCATGAATATCGAAGATCTCTTCTACTTGCCGGCCAATCCGGATCGCCGGGTTCAACGCGGCCATCGGCTCCTGGAAAATCATCGCGATGCGGTTGCCGCGCAATTGACGCAAACGCTGGTCATCCAGGGTGCAAATGTCGTCGCCGAGAAAGTCGATCACGCCTTCGGTATGCCGCAGGCCCTTGGCGTAGTCGCCCATGATCGCCGCCGACAGCACCGACTTGCCGGAGCCGGACTCGCCGATGACGCAAAGGATTTCGCCCTTGCGCACATCCAGGCTGATGCCTTGTACCGCGTGGCTGCGGTCGGCCCCCGGCGGCAGTTCGATGGACAGGTTCTCCACGCGCAGCACTTGTGTGTGGTTCATGCTCAACTCCTTGCGCCTTTCTGGGCGTTTTCATCCAGGCCGTCCGCCAGCAGGCTCAGGCCCAGCATCAGGGTGGAGATGGCGATGCACGGGAAGATCACCAGGTGCGGGAAGGCGATGGCCATGGCGCGGCCATCGTTGATCATGCCGCCCCAGTCCGGTGTCGGTGGCGGCAGGCCGAGGCCGAGGAAGCCCAGGGCGCCGATCATGATCGCGGTGTAGCCGATGCGCAGGCAAAAATCGACAATCAGCGGCCCGCCGCAGTTGGGCAGGATTTCCACCAGCATGATCCGCAGCGAACCTTCGCCCTGGGTGATGGCGCTGAGCACGTAGTCCCGCGAACGTATGTCGATGGTCAGGGCGCGCATGATCCGGAAGATCGCCGGCGCGCTGGTGAAGGTCACCGCAATCAGGATATTCAGCGCCGAAGCGCCGAGGGCGATGATGATCACGATGTACAGCACCAACACCGGGAACGACAGCACCGTGTCTGCGACATACGACAGCACGCTGTCGACCCAACCGTTGAAGTACCCGGCGCACAGGCCCATGGCGATACCCACGGCAAACGCGGTGAGGGTTGCCAGGATTGACCAGAACAACACGGTGCGGGTGCCCCAGATCAGGCGCGAGAGAATGTCTCGGCCAATCATGTCAGTGCCCAGCAAAAAGCTCTGGCCGTTATCGCCGGTGGTCATTGGGGTCAGCAACGGGGTAAAGCTTTCCAGTGGATCATGGGGCGCCAGCCACGGCGCGAACATCGCGATCAGCACCCAGCCGCCCACCAGCAGCAGGCCGAGTAACGCCAGGGGATGTTTGAAGGCTTGCAGGCGATTCATTGGGCACCTCCGCCGAGACTGCGCAGGGTGATGCGCGGGTTAAGCCAGGTGTAGGCCAGGTCCGAGAAAATTTTGGTCACGCCAACGACCACCGCACTGACCATCGCGCAGGCTTCGATCAGGTACACGTCATGGTTCAAGGAGGCGGTGTACAGCAGCGAGCCGAAGCCCTTGTAGGCGAAGAACACCTCCACCACGATCACGTTCGACAGCAGCCACGGGATGTACAACATGATCACCGTGATCGGTGCAATCAGCACATTACGCAGGGCATGCCGCAGCACGATGCGCGAAGTCGAGGCGCCTTTAAGTCGGGCGGTGCGGATGTACGGCGCCTGCATCACCTCCACCATCGAGGCCCGGGTGATCCGCGCCAGATAGCCGATGCCGAACAGGCACAGCACCATCAGTGGCAGCACCAGTTGCACGGCGCTGAAACCGTCGCTCATGCTGCTCACGCCGGGCAGCCAGTTGAGCCAGAACACAAAGATTGCCGAGACAAACACCGCGCTGGCGAAGTCGGGAATCGAGGTGGTGACGATCGACAGAAAGGACACCAGGCGGTCCAGCGCCGAGCCTTGGCGGATACCGGCGAGGATGCCCAGGGTCAGTGCCACCGGCACCATCACCAGCAACGCCAAACCGGCCAGGGTCAGGGTTTGCGCGAGGTTGGGCAGCAGCAGCTTGATCACCGATTCGCGAAAGTACACCGAGGTGCCCCAGTCGCCGCTGACGAAGTCCTTGAGCCACACCAGGTAGCGCCACACGAAGGGTTGGTTGTAGCCATGTTCCGCCAGCCACGCTGCACGCTGGTCGGCGGCGGAGTAGGGCCCGAGGACGTTGATCGCCACGTCTTCGATATTCAGTTCCAGGGCCAGGAACACGATCAATGACACCGACAGCAGGGTCGCCACCAGCGCCAATAACTTGCGCATTAGAAAATGAGCCATGGGTGCATGCTCCGACTGTTCAAGGGATGCCTGCCCGTACGCGGGCAGGGGTGTCGCGCCTTAACGCTTAAACCTCGAAGTTCAGGCGCTCAGCCACACACTGTCCATTGGGTAAAAGTCGGAAGGGTGCACCTGGAAGCCCTGGACCTTTTTGCTCACGGCGGTGAATTTGTCGCCCCAGAACGGCTGCACGATCACGCAGGCGTCCTGCAGGATGCGCTCGACATCCTCCATGGCCACCGCGCGCTGTTTCGGGTCGATGATGCCCATGGCTTTATCCAGGGCAGCATCGAAAGCCGGGTCGCTGTAGTGGCTTTCATTCCAGGCGCCACCACCACGGTAAGCCAGCTCCAAAGACATCACCCCCAGCGGGCGATGTGCCCAGTAGGTCAGGCTGAATGCGGCCTTGTCCCAGATCGGCCAGTACTGCGCAGCGGGCACTACTTTGAGGTTGATGCGGATCCCGGCTTCCAGGCAGTTCTGTTGCAGGATCTGCGCGCAGTCCTGTTCATACCGGCCCTGGGTGTTGCCGACGATCAGGTCAATGTCGATGCCCTTCGGGAAGCCTGCGTCAGCCAGCAATTGCCTGGCCGCCGCCACGTCGCGGTTGCGCTTGGGCAGCGGGAAGTATTCGGGATGCGAGGGCGCTACATGGTGGTCTTCGCCGAGGGTGCCCATGCCGCGGTAGGCGATCTTCAGCATCTGCGCGTTGTCGGCGCACAGCACCACGGCCTTGCGGATGCGCAGGTCGGTGAACGGCTTCTGATCGCAAGCCATGCGCATCACCACGGTTTGTGCCGATTTGCAGGTCAGCAACTGCGCGCCGGGCAGGCGCTTGGCCAGGTCCAGTTCGGCCACGGTCACGCGGTACAACACGTCCACTTGGCCGGCTTGCAGGGCGGCGAGGTGGGTAGACACGTCGGTGCCCATGTCGATGTAGCGCAACTCGTCGAGGTTGGCCGGTTTGCCCCAGTAATCGGGGCGCTTTGCGAAGGTGGCCTGTTTGTTTACGGCGAACGAAACCAGCTTGAACGGCCCGGTGCCTAGCGGGTTTTTAGCCCAGTCATCACCGGCTTTGAAACTGCGGTGGACGATGGCGCAGGTGAAGGCGTTGAGCATTTCCGGAATCGCCAAAATCGGGCGCTTGAGCACCAGGCGGAACTGGAAGTCGCTGACTTTTTCGAAGGCCTTGATGTCCTGGAACGCGGTGCGGTTGACCGACTTGGAATCAGCGGCGATCCAGCGTTCGATGTTGTGTTGCACATCGTCGACGTTGAAGGTGTCGCCGTTGCTCCACTTCACGTCCTGGCGCAGGTTGAAGGTCCAGGTGGTGAGGTCTTCGGAGGGGCTCCAGCTTTCGGCGAGGTAGGGGTGGGTGATGTTGTCGGCGTCGACCCAGGTGAGGTATTCCACCGAGTTACGCAACAGATTCGAGGCTTCGATCCAGGTGATCAGCATCGGGTCCTGGATTTCCTGGATGGCGCAGGCAAAACGCAGGCTGCCGCCCTGGCGGGCTGGTGCGGTATCGGCGGCCTGGGCGTTGTTGCCCAGCAGCGCGGAGCCCAGAAAGGTGCTGGCGCTGGCGACGGTAATACCCAGCAGCGCGGCGGTGCGTAGAAACTGACGGCGGTTGATCTCACCGCTTTGGACTTGAGCGCACAGATCGTTTACGGCTGGATGCGGCAGGGCGCCGTCCAAAGTAGTCAACTCTTTCATAAGCCTCTCCGGTACTTGCGAATATGCGTTTTTTTGTTGAACCGCAAGGGTCAGTGGCAGGCGCCGGCAAGGCGCAGCACGGACCTCTGTGAAGCCGGCAGAAGAACAAGGCACAACGAAGTCGGAAGGGTGGCGATGGCATAGGACATAGGGCAGCTCTCATGTTGTTTTTATTAGAGATGCCCGCAGTTTTGTCATTTGCGCAAAGATCGACAAACGACAAATTCTGCGGTGAAACGTTCTATAAATGAATGTTACATGTCGCCCCCGCCGACCCATCGTTCCCACGCAGAGCGTTATCGTTCCCACGCTCCGCGTGGTAATGCATGCCGTGACGCTCCGCGTCACCATTGCGCACGGCTAAAGTCTTGCGCCAGTGGCGGGGACGCGGAGCGTCCCAGGATGCATTCCCACGCGGAGCGTGGGAACGATCATGCGTCTAGCGTTGCAACAAGCGTGGATCGAACGGGTAATCGGAGAGCAATTCGATGCCGTGTTCATGGATGTAGATCTGCTCTTCGAGCTTCACACCTTCGCCGCCATCATCGTGGCCGATGTAGCTCTCTACGCAGATGGTCATGCCGGCTTCGAACACGCCGTCGTAGCCCAGCGCATCGATGTCTTCACGGTGCACCACGTAGGGATACTCACCGGTCATGCCAACCCCGTGCACCAGGGCGAAGTAACGATTGTTTTTGTAATGCTCGGGAATCTTCCAGGCCAGTTCCGCGTATTCCTTGAAGCTGCGGCCGGCCTTGAGCATTTCCATATTGGTTTGCACCTGCTCGTAAGCCAGCTTGTACAGCTCCTGCTGCTTGGCAGTGGCGGCTTGTTCGCCGCACAGGAAGGTCCGCGAGAAGTCGGCGTAGTAGCCGAAACGTCCGACCACGTCGGTGTCCAGGGCCACCAGGTCACCGGCTTCGATGGGCCGTGTGCTGCACTCCTGGAACCATGGATTCGTGCGTGGCCCGGAGGACAGCAGGCGGGTCTCGACGTAATCACCGTCGGTGGCGATCACGTGCTGGTGCAGGTGCGACCACAACTCGTTTTCGCTGATGCCGGGGGTGAGTTTGCTTTCCATCAGGCGCACCCCGGCTTCGGTGGCGCGCAGGCTGGCGCGGATCATCTTCAGCTCGTTGGGCACCTTGATGCAGCGTGCGCGTTCCAGCGGCTCCTGGGCATCGAAAATCTGATAGCCGAGCTTTTGCAGTTCGAAGGCGGCTGCCGAGGTAGCACTCTCAATGGCGATGCGTTTACCGCCGCCGCATTTGCGTACCAGTTCGTCAATTTCCGCCGCCCAGTCTGCGGTGACGTTGCCCAGAAAGCTCTCGCAGAAGTAATAGGAGATGGCCTTGGCCGGGCGCACTTCGTCGACGGTGTTGAGGGTTTCGGCCAGGTGCAGGCAGCCGCCAAACTCAAACACCACCACCGGGCCTTCAGCCGGAATAAAGGCATAGCGGGCCGGGTTGCGCGCCGAGTACACCTGCATGTTGCGCGAGCCGGTGGCGTAGCGCATGTGGGTGGGGTCGAATAGCACGCAGGCGGCGTAGTCGCGTTTTTTCAGTTCATTGCGCACCCGTTGCAGGCGGTCCAGCTGGATCTGCTGGATTTCGTCATAGGTAGGTTCGCAATCGGCGGGGTTGCGGTTTGGGCCGGACAAACTCATGGGGTGTTCCTCGCAGGGCAAATACGGTTTTTTAGTTTTTTAGGAGGGGGAATCAGTCGAGCAACTGGTCGCTGCGCACCAGGTTGCGTTCGGCTTGCAGGTGGGCTTCGGACAGGCGTCCGTAAAGCTGCCGGGTACGTTGGGCACGGCCGATGATTCCGGGCTTTTCGGAGTAGGCGAAAATCGCCGTATTGCGTTCGGTGGCGCCTTCGACGCGGGTCACCCGGTGTACCGAGAAACGGCCTTTGAAGATCTGCAAGTCACCGGGGTTGAGTTCCAGCTCCTTGACCCGCGAACGGTCTTCACCGCGCACCACTTTGCCGACCGTGCCGAGGTTTTCCTGGGTGCGCGAGCGAATCATCGGCGCGTATTCGAACAGGCCGCCGGCCTCGGGCTTCTGGGTCATCATGCTGACGATGAATTCGTTGGTATCGAAGTGCCACGGCTGCTCGGTGCCCTCGGGCATCACGTTGATCACCAGCCCGGCGAAGGGGTCGGCGTACTCGAAGATTTCCGACTCATCGAGGCAGGCGCCGATAAAGCGTTTCATCATCGGCGACACGTACAGCCGGTGGATGATTGCATCGGGGGCGATCATGTCGCGGGTCACAAAGCCACTGGTGCGCTCCATGAATGTGCGGCGCGGATCATCCTGGGGCAGGGTGGTGTCGTCTTCGGTGAAGTAGGCGTTGACCTTGCGCACCGAATAAAACGTTTTGCCCGACAGCGCCTGGCCCTCCATGCGGGCCTGTTCCAGCACTTCTGGGCGCAGGAAGTTCTTCAGCAGACAGCAGCCGTCTTCGGCGAGTTCGGCACGGGCGTGTTCGATCAGGGCCTGTAATTGAACATGGCCCGAATCATGTATAGGGTACAGCGCGGTATTAATGATATCGCTGATATCGCCCACTTCAGCGTCAGCAAGTTGAAGGCTCATGCAAGACTCCTGGAACTATCAGTTGGTGTTTTTTTTGCTGGGCTGATAGTTGCGTAACGAGGTGAAAAGTGGAAATTACAAGTTGTGATCGAATCCATCGGCGAGGGCGATAGTTATGTCAGGTGAACTTGACGGCACCCTGCTTAAAGTTTTTGTCGCGATTATTGAGTGCCACGGTTTTTCGGCGGCAGCGGAGCGCCTGCATAAAACCCAGTCGACCATCAGCCAGAGTTTGCAACGCCTGGAGGAAATTGTTGGCGCGCCATTGGTGTACCGCACCAGCCGTTCGGTGAGCCTGACGCCTGCCGGCGAAACCTTCCTGATCTACGCCCGGCAGATTCTCAAGCTGCACGTGGATGCGATTCAGGCCGCGCAATTGCCCACTGCCCAGGTGTGCATTCACGTCGGCATGCCGGAGGACTACGCCGACTATTGCCTGGCCTCGGTGCTGCGGGTGTTTCAGGCGCAGCATGCCGAGGTGCGGCCGGACATCTGTTGCGAGATGTCCACGGCGCTGGTCAGCCGTTTGCAGCGCGGCGAGCTGGATCTGGTGGTGGGGGTTCAGCACGACAATCAGCAGCAGGGTGAGTACCTGTGCGACGAGCCGCTGGTGTGGGTGGCAGCGCCGGGATGGCGCGGTGCTGAACAGGGCCCGGTGGCTTTGGCGGTGTATGCCGAGGGCTGCGCCTTTCGCGCGAATGCCGTGCGTGCGCTGGCCCAGGCGGGGCGGCCGTGGCATGTGGTTTGTACCAGCCAGAGCCCGCGCGGTATCAGGATTGCGATCGAGCAGGGGCAGTCGGTGGGCGTCACCGCGCAGCGTTTGGTGCCGCAGGGCTGGCAGGTGCTGGACGAGCGCCAGGGGTTCCCGGCGATAGACCCGGCGCGGCTGATGTTTTGGCGTTCGGCGCAGTGCCAGGTGCCCGCAGTTGAGGCCTTGGTGAGTATTTTGTGGCAGCAGTTGGGGGCTTCAGAACGGTTGGCTGAGGGCGGTTTCGCGGCGTTGCCGGCGGGCCATCAGCCCCAGTAGCACCAGACTCGCGGCGGCCCAACAGAGGGTCCAGCCATGCACCAGGGCGAACTGCCCGGTCACCTGCAACAACCCGCCGCACAGCCAGTTGGCCGTGGCGCTGGCCAGGCCGTAACCAACCATGCTCAAGCTCACCACTTGCAGGCTTTGCACCGAGTTCAGGCGCTCACCCAGGTACGCCGCCATCAACCCCCAGGCCGGGAAATAGAACAGCGCAAACAGCCCGGCCGCCAGCCAGGTCAAGCCCAGGCTGGGGTGCCAGATGAGCCCCAGCATCGCGAGGGCAAAAGCGCTGATGCTCAACGCCATCACCCGTAATGCGCCCCAGCGGTCAGCCAGCGAACCCAATAACAGCCCGCCACCGACGCCACCTATGCCGATCAATGTCCATAACGCGCCGGTGGTCTGGGCGTCGGCACCCAAGCGTTCGCTGGCAAACGCCGAAAGGAAATTCAGGAATGGCCCACTGATCGCACCGATACAACCACTGAGCAGCAGGATATGCAGCGCCACTGGCTGCGCCACGCACAGTTGCAGCCATTGGCGCAGCACCTGGCGCAGGCTGGTGGGCGTAGTCGGCGCCGCAGTGCCAGTCACGGGGCCCAGCACCCAGAGTGTCAGCAAGGTCGCGAGCAAGGTCAGGCCGGCGCAGATCAGCCAGAAATGAGTCAGGGAAATCCCTTGCAGCAGGCCGATCAGCAGACCATTGAGGCAGATCGCAAACGCGGCGCCAGACGAGGCCAGCCCCAGCACGCGACTGCGATGGGAAGCCGGAATTACTTCCCGCGCCAGGGCGGCAATCGCGTTCCAGTTCGACACGGCGCAGGCCGAAACCAGCGCCAGGCACAGGGCAAACGGCAGTACCCAGGGCGTGGCGACGGCCAGGGCCAGCAGCACGGGGCTGAGAATCATGGTCAGGCGGACCATGGTTTGCGGGCGCACCCAAGCGGCCGCGACGCCACTGGCAATCGAGGCGCCCATATAAAAAAGCTGCAACAACGCCGCAATAAAAGCGGCCTGGCTGTAACTCAATTCATACGTGTGGCGTATCTGCGGTAACAAGGCCGAATACAGGAAAATACTGAAACCATGGGTAGTGGCATTACAGGCGGTAAAGATAAGCGCCAGGACACCAATATTGGAGGTACGCAGAGTAGTCGGCATGGACACGGCTCGGTAAGTTGCGTGGGGCAGGGCGTACTTAATGATCAAATGGCAGCTTACTTATAGCTGGGCAGACTAGCGTTTATATCCAGAGAACAGCCAGTGCTTAATAGTCATAAGCGGGCTGCGAAATACTCATGCTATTTATTCGTGAGCGACATATGTGAGGAATAAACGACACTTTTAGTGGCTGGCGATCATTGAGTACGCAACGTTTCTGAAATAGCCCTGTGCAACACAAAAAGGTATGTTAGTCGGAAAATTCCCCGTCGATTGTGGGATGCTTCATTCCTCGCCAGTCGCCTTCGAGTGCTCTTTATGAAACGCAAAATGCCCGGTCTCAACGCCCTCAAAGCTTTCGAAGTGGCGGGCAGTACTGGAAGCTTTACCCGTGCGGCCGAATTGCTGAACGTCACGCAAAGTGCCGTCAGCCGGCAGGTGCGTCAGCTTGAGGAACAACTGGGCGAGAACCTGCTGGAGCGTCGCCATCACCACCTGGAACTCACCAGCGCCGGGCGCGTGTTGCTGCGGGCGCTGCACCAGTCGTTCGACAAAATCGAGCTGACGGTGCGCAGTATCCAGCAGAAGTCCCATGCCAATCGCTTGCACATCAACGCACCGCCCACCTTTACCAATCGTTGGCTGATGCCGCGGCTGGGCCGTTTGCGCGAGCAGCACCCGGAGTTGGAACTGAGCATCACCACACGCTTGCAGGACAGCCTGGCGGAGACCAGCACACTGGATTGCGCGATCCGGTTTGGCGACGGGGAGTGGGATGGCTTGGACAGCTCGCTGTTGATTCAAGAGCGGCATATCGCGGTGTGTGCACCGTCGTTGTATGCCCGCGAATGCAGCGATGAGGGGATCGACCTGAATCGCATGACGTTGCTGCATGTGTTGGCGCGCGAAGATCAGCGCTACCTGACGTGGAAGCATTGGCTGGATGCGGCGCGCATCACCGGGGTGGATACCCAGGGCGGGTATGAGTTCGACCTGCTGGACCTGGCGATTCGTGCAGCCACTGATGGGCTGGGGATTACGATTGCTGACTGGCATATGGTGGCGTCGGAGCTGTCGAGTGGGCAGCTGACGCAGGTGTTGAATGTGCACGTGGAGGGGCACCAGTCGTACTGGCTGGTGACGCGCCCGGAGCAGACCCAGATGCCGCAGTTGCAGGTTTTCGGGCAGTGGCTGCAGGAAGAGATTTGGTTGGCGCAACGCCAGCTCGAGCCTTCCACAGCGGCTGGCTGAATTCGCGGGTACGCAATATCAAGGTGAAACTTGACATGTAAAACGAACGTTTTACACTCCGTCCATGGAAAAGCTAACTGCAATTATCGAGGACGCCGTTCGTATTTTTGATACGGAAGGTTTTCGTGCGGTCGGTATTGATCGCCTTCTGGGGCCGTCCGGGGTGTCTACTCGCACGTTCTACAAGTACTTCGGCTCCCGCGATGGGCTGGTTATTGCGGTGCTGGAGGCGAGGCATCGTGGGTTCATGGCACAACTCGAAGCCAACGCGCTTGATGCCGATTCAGTGGGGGGGCTGTTCGATACATTGCGCCTCTGGATGGAAGAGCGTGGGGCGCGGGGGTGCATGCTGCTGCGTGCGCGCAGTGAATATGCGGAGGCTAACCAAGAGATTGTCGCGCTGGTCCATCGTCAGAAGTGTGAATTTCGGGACGAAGTCGCAAAGCGCGTGCTGAAAGATCTCGGTCGCGATGATGCTCAACTGTGTTCTCAGGTATGGCTGCTGTTCGAAGGCGCTACCGCAGCGGCGGGCGTCGCGGGCGTTTCGTTAGTCGATGATGCGAAGGAGGCTGCGCTGATGCTTCTCGCAACAGCCCGAGCACACAGCCTGTGAGCCGCCGCATCAATCTTGTCGCAGCGGCATTCGCGCTGACAGCGCTTTCTTATGGGTTGGCACGCTTTGCCTATGGACTCCTTCTGCCTCGGATACGCGAAGACCTGTCTCTGGATGTCACGGTCGCAGGCTGGATTGGAGGCAGCGCGTTTGCAGCGTATTGCGTCGGCATAATCTTCACGTTTATCTGCAATCAAACACTCAACCCCCGCACCATTGCGGTCCTGGCAGGCCTCGCCGCAACGGTTGGGATGGGATGCATCGTGTTCGCCTCGTCGTCGCTGGCGCTGGGCTTTGGCATCGCGCTGGCGGGATTGAGCACGGGTTTGACGTCACCTCCACTCGCGTCGGCGGTGGCAGGGGCGTTCGTCGATGGGAGCCGTCCCAAGGCCAACGCGATCATCAATGCAGGAACGGCAGTCGGCATCGTATTTTCAGGGATGGCGGCGCTGTTGGCCGCAGGCGCCTGGCGCGAGCTCTACGCGCTGTTTGCGCTGATTGGGGGAGGGGTGACCGTTTGGCTGTGGTTTGCCGTTCCGCCGCTGACTGACAATGCGGCTTCCAAGGGGATTCCCCTCGAACTTTTGAAACGACCTGGTCTTTTGGCGCTTTGCACCAGCGCCTTTCTCATGGGCTTGTCGAGCACGGCAATCTGGACATTCGGCGCGGATATCCTGCGTGGCGAATTTGGCTTCAGCGAAGCCCACATTGCATGGGCCTGGGTTGCGCTCGGGGCGGCAGGCATCAGCGGCTCGTTGACCGGCGTTCTTACCAATCGATTTGGTACTGCGTGGGTTCACGGCGTCTCGCTGCTTGGGATCGCGATGGGCACCCTCGGGTTGGCCATGGGCTCCATTTCAACCGTCTACGCGACGGCTGCCATGTGTTTGTTCGGCGCTGCCTACATCGTGTCTTCGGGTGCATTTCTGATCCAGGGCATTAACCTGCTTGCGGATCGTCCTGACCTCGGCCTGGGCATCCCTTTTCTCGTCATTGCGCTGGGCCAGACGGTGGGTACGCCGTTGTTCGGCTTTACGCTGGATGCGATGGGCGTGGCAACTGCGCTCGTCGCGTTTGCGGCAGCGGCGTGCGTGGCCATTTTCGTGCGCCCTTGAGGTGTTTGTAAGACGGCCCTCAAGGGCGCCGGTGTCATAGTATCGGCGCGCCAAATCTTTGAAATCGTGGCATCCAATGATCCAGGATCTGCGCTGAAGCAAGAATATGGTGCGCGCGACCGATCAACAGGCGCCGTGGCACAAACCCGATGTACCTTGAGTCTGCGCTGTTGTCGCGGTTGTCTCCCAACATAAAGTAGCTGTCGGCAGGCACCACAACAGGACCAAAATTTCGCAGTGCCCGTACCCCAGGCATGAACTGGACGGCTCGCCGACTATTGTTTGTCAGCTCGGTCAGCTTGATACCGGGGACGGATTTGCCGGGGACGAGAGGCTCGCTGATGTCCTGGGCATCCAGGTAGGTTGCAGGGGTGCCATTGACCCACAGCACTTCGTCCTTCATTTCCAGGGTGTCGCCTGGAATGCCGACGATCCGCTTGATCAAGCGCACGCCGTCCTGGGGTGAAGTGAAGGTCACGACATCGCCTCGCTGAGGATCACCCAGCCTGGTCAAGGAAATATCGGTGAGGGGCACTTTGAGGTCGTAAGCCACCCGGTTCACCAGCACCACATCTCCTTCCACCAGGGTCGGGCGCATGGACCCGGATGGGATGGGGTTCCAATCGGCCAGGGATGTACGGAAAACGCCAAAGCACAGCCAAAAAATGATCGCGTAACGATACCGGCTCAACCAACGTCGCATACATCCTCGCAATACAGCAGGGGCACAGTGAAAAGGGCTTTTTGGATTTTGCCCCACAGTTATATCCCTGCGAAACAAAATTGGGAATGAATTCGTGATGGGGCAGGTCGGGGCCTGGTAGCGGCTGCGCCTCGCCAGGTCGTCAGGCGGGAGGTCTTACGCTCAGGGCCATCGCCGTATCATTGAGACAGGTATGAAGGACTCGTGTTTTAGCGCGTTAACTTCGTCTGCTTTGAAAGGAAACTGGAAAAAATCGGCACCCACTCTAATAAGCAATTCCAGCGCTTAAACCAGACTGTGGGCGATTATCGAACGGATGTTGCAAACCTCAATTGAGACAGATTGTGTGCTGGCGTATGTTGCCAGTCGCGCAAAATAGTCCGTATGCGCGATGACTTACTGCCAAAGCCAAATAAAAAATAAATGGAGTTCTAATTGAATAAGCTTGCTGCCTTCTTTACGGAGTTGATGAGGCGTTACATGCCTGATCCTTTCGTTTTTGCGATTGGCCTGACCATATTGACAATGATTCTCGCAGTGCTGTGCGAGGGGCAAAATCCTGTACAGACTCTGCAAAGCTGGGGCGATGGTTTCTGGAATTTGTTGGCGTTTACAACTCAAATGGCAGTTATCCTCGCAATGGGATACGTCCTGGCAACGTCTCCATTTATTGATGGAATACTTAACCGGATCGTTGCCAAGGTAGAAAAGCCACACACTGCCATTATTGTGGCCACCCTTGTAGGCGGTGTCGGCAGTTATCTTAACTGGGGGTTTGGGTTAGTTATTGGCGGTATCGTCGCGCGTAAACTTGCCTTGCATATACGTGGTGTGCATTACCCACTGATTATTGCTGCGGCTTACAGCGGTTTTACGCTATACGGTTTGGGGCTGTCGGCTACCATCCCTGTGCTGATTTCCACCCCAGGCCACCCCATGGAAGCAAAAATGGGGCTGATCGGCTTGAGCGAAACAATCTTCTCACTGCCCATGCTGCTCACCTCGCTTGCCGTGTTGATTACCATGCCGCTGCTCAATGCCACGCTGCATCCAAAGCATGCCAAGGACATCATCGAAATTGATCCCTCCCTGTATGTTGAGAGCGATAGCAAAGCTACGTCTAAAGTCGACGGTCTGTTTGCAGACGGCACCCTCGCTTCAAAGCTGAACAACAGCCGAATCTTGAGCCTGGCGATCGGGCTGTTGGGAATGGGCTATCTCGCTCAACATTTTTTAAATGGCGGCAGTCTTGACCTTAACAAAGTTAACTTCCTCATTCTGTTTCTCGGTATTTTGCTGTTGGGTACACCGGCGAAGTACATCGCCAAGTTGAGCGAAGGCATCAAGACCATTACCGGTATTATTCTCCAATATCCGTTCTATGCGGGAATCATGGCGTTGATGCATAGTTCTGGTTTGGTCGACAGTATTTCCCGTGGTTTCGTAGAGATTTCCACTGCTCAAACATTACCGTTCTGGGGACTTCTTAGCTCCTTCGTGATCAACTTCTTCGCGCCATCCGGTGGTGGGCATTGGGCAATCCAGGGGCCGTTCATGATCGAAGCAGCGAAAACACTTAACAGTTCGCTGGCACAAACTTCAATGGCGGTCATGTTGGGCAACGCCTGGAATGATCTGGTTCAGCCGTTCTGGATCTTGCCGGCACTGGCACTCTCACGCCTGCGACTTAAAGACGTCATGGGATATACCGTGATCATTATGATGTGGGTGGGGTTGATCTACATTGCCGCCGTTTTACTTTGGGGGTATTTGGGCCATTAACAAATGCTGTCGGCTCCATTTGGCTATTACTCATTTTTTGTTTGAGGTTGATCATGCTTTTTCTTGTCCATATGCAGGTGAGTATTCCTCACACCCTTGATCCACAAACCGCAGCCACCCTCATCGCGCAGGAAAAGGCGTTTTCCCAAGGTTTGCAGGAAAGTGGGACCTGGCGCCACCTGTGGCGAGTGACCGGCCAATACGCCAACTACAGCGTCTTTGATGTGGCTGGCAACGATGAACTGCATACCTTGTTGTCTGCACTGCCGTTGTACCCGTTCATGAAAATCGAAGTCACCCCATTGGCCCAGCATCCGTCGGCGATTGCCCCTAACTGAGGATTCACAGTGCCATACCTGATTGAAACCTGGGACAAGGCGGATCACCAGCAACTACGCCGCGATACGCGCAGCCAGCACTTGGAGTTCCTGGAACGCAACAAGCACCTGCTGCTCGCGTGCGGTGCAAAGCTGGATGATGAGGGCATTGACCTTGGGGGTGGAATCTACATCGTCGATGTTGATTCTCGTGAGGCAGCAGAAAGCTTCATTGCGGCAGACCCATTTACCAGTGTCCAACTGTTCGAGCGCGTGGCTATCACTCGCTGGCGCAAGGCTTATCTGGATGGAAAATGTTTGCTCTGATCGGTAGCTAACCCGTCACGCCCCAAGGTGTGAGATCGATGTGCCGCAGGGGAGTGCGGCACATCTGGGCTCCAAATCGGACATAGGCTAAACATGATCATCTTCGTCATCACGCAGGTGGCGGTACCAGCCATAGAGCGCCAGGCAAAGAATGATTACGACAGCTGCGACTGCGATGAGGGCCAGATAGAGCATTGAGCTCGGTATCTCTGAAGTTGAGTGAGTGGCTCGATCATAAGCTAGCGACCTTGCCGGGCTTGAAGGATTTGTCTTGAGTCGACGAGTCATTTCGTAAATTGACCGTAACGAAGCGCTCATGTATCACAAAATGCCTTCAATTGTGCAGCTTAGGCGTATATCGACACCGGCGAATACAGTTGGATCTTCTCCTCGAAACTACCCCATTGAATGCACGTTAGACCTTAGACCACACATGGCAGGGCGCCTGCGGTTTTATGTGGGAGAATGTTGCCTGTTATGTCGAGGAGTAGCGGTGCCTCTCATGTTGCGGGCGCCGCGGGCTCGGGGTTGCTTTCCTTACCCTGCATATACCCTGATAATCCTTTAACAGTTTGGATGACTCCTCGCAGTCGCTTAGTGCGTGTCAGGGCGACGCCCCGGCAAGATTGAGGGTTGGCGAGCATTCATCACCAGAATAAAAGGAGTGTGTGGTGCAATCGAGCAAGCAAGAGCTGATAGCCAAGGTCGCATGGCTGTATTTTGTCGGAAACAATACGCAGCAGGAGATCGCGCAAAAGCTCAATATTTCTCGGCCTACGATCAACAGAATGATTGCCGGCGCTTCAGAGTCCGGCTTGGTGCAGGTGCGCATTAACCACCCTATCCGGCGTTGCATGGAGCTTGGAGAAGAGCTTAAAAAGCGTTACGGCCTTAGCCTGTGCGAAGTTGCGCCGCTGGAGGTTGCTGACGACGGTGAAAGCCAGAGGCGCATTGCAGTGCTCGGTGCCGCCATGATGGATCGCTACCTTGCCGACCCAGCCTTGAGGGTGATCGCGATGGGCTTCGGGCGTACGCTCAAGGCCGTCGTGAGCGAAATCACAGAGATCCGCACACCGCAACTCAATATCATTTCATTGGCCGGCAGTGTGTCGCTGGATGGCTCATTCAATACCTATGACGTGGGGTTGCGCCTGGCCGATAAAACCGCTGGCAAAGCCTTTTTGCTGCCCATGCCGGTGATTGCCAAGACGACTGAAGAGCGCGATGAGTGGTTGGACAATCGTCTTTTTACGCTGATCAAAAAGCTTTATTCCGATGCTGAAGTCGCGTTTGTGGGGATAGGTGACGTCCAGCCTGACTCACCGCTTGTGCAAAATGGATTCCTCACCTCGGAAGAGGCTTCGCAGCTAATGAATGAAGGTGCTGTGGGCGAAATCCTGGGCTGGGCCATGGACCGTCATGGCGACCCGGTCCGGAAGGGTTGGTCCGAGCGCGTTACCAGCCTGCCGCTACCCAGCCTCGTGAAGCGACCAGTGATTGCTTTTGCGGGTGGACGCAAGAAGGTCCCGGCTATTCTTGCTGCGCTGCGCGGGCGTTGGATTTCGGGCTTGATTACCGATGAGATAACCGCTCAGGAACTGGCCTCGCTGTGACTGCGAGCTTACGGCTGAGCCGCCCGAAAGACCTGGAGGCGCTTCAGGCGGCGCTTGCTCGTGGCGTGTTCAGTGTTGGTTGGATTTACTGCGCACATCCAGCCACACCGCGATGATGATGACTGCGCCTTTGACGATCAGCTGATAAAAGTAAGGCACCGACAGCATGTTCATCCCATTGTTGATCACGCCGATCAGCAGTGCCCCCAGCAGCGTGCCCAACATTGTGCCGACGCCCCCGGCCAAACTGGTGCCGCCCAGGACCACGGCTGCGATGGCATCCAGTTCATAGCCCATGCCTGCGTTGGTTTGCGCGGACGAAAGCCTGGATGAGAGCAGAATCCCGCTGATGGCCGCCATGACCCCGGAGAGGGTGAAAATCGCAACTTTAAGGCGGTTAACCCGAATTCCGGAGTACAGCGCAGCCTCGCGATTGCCTCCGACCAAATAGGCCCGGCGGCCGAACACCGTCTTGGCCAGTACGAAGTGATTGATCGCAAAAAGCACCAGCACGATCCAGATGATAATCGGCAGTCCCAGCCAGCTGTCGGCGCCGATGGCGAGCCAGGCATCATTGTCGATGCTGGCAGGCGCTCCGCCAGTCGGCAGGCTTACCGCTCCTCGATAAATTCCCATGGTGGCCACGGTAACGATGAATGAAGGCAGCCGCAGATTGGCCGACAGCATTCCGTTGAGTCCGCCCAGCAGTGCCCCGCTGAACAAGGTGAGCGCTACCGTCGGGACAAAGCCGATACCGTAGGCGAAGCACTGCGCCGCAACCATGCCCGCCAAAGCCATGATCGCGCCCACAGACAGGTCAATTTCTCCCAGCAAAATGACATAGGTCATGCCGTACGCAGTGACGGCCACAACCGCCACTTGCTGGAAGATGTTCATAAAGTTATTGAAGGCCAGAAACCTGGGGCTTAGAAAGCTGAATACCAGGCCCAGCACAATGATGGAGAGGACGATGCCTCCGTACTGGCGCAGAAGCGGTGAAGTGAGGAATGTCGGGCGCGTGGCGGCGAGTGGTGTGCTCATGAGTTGAAACCTGCGGCGTGGGTCATGACGTGTTCGGGGGTAAGCCCTGTGCGATCCAGCAGGGCTGCGACGTGCTTGTTGTGCATGATCAGAATCCTGTCGCTCAGCCCCAGTACCTCGGGCAGCTCTGAAGACACCAAAATGATTGAGGTGCCCAATGCCGTCAGTTCTCGAATGATTCTGTAGATCTCGAACTTTGCCCCGACGTCGACCCCGCGAGTCGGTTCATCGAGGATGAGAATGCGCGGGGCGGTCCTCAACCACTTGGCGAGCACAATTTTTTGTTGATTGCCGCCGCTGAGTGTTCCCGCGACTGTGTTCGAGGAGTGGGTTTTGATGTTGAAACGCAGGATTTCCTCAAGCACTGCGGCACGCTCATCACGCTTGCGAATAAAGCCCAGCGGCCCCGCGAACTGGTTCAGGGCAACCATGCTGATGTTGTGGGCCACGCTGTGATTGAGTGAAAGACCTTCCTCCTTGCGGTTTTCAGTGACGAAGGCAATACCGTATTCAATCGCCTCCTGGGGCGAGCGAATCGTCACTGCTGCTCCATTGATCGTAATGCTGGCGGTGTGGGCAGTAAGCCCGAACAAGGCTTTCATCACGTCTGTGCGACCTGAGCCGATCAGCCCGAAGAAACCGAGGATTTCTCCAGGGCGAAGCTCGAAGCTGACGTCATGAAAAAGCCCCGTGGAAGTAAGCCCTTTGACTGACATTACCGGCGGCAGATCTTCACGCAATGTGCCCGGAATACTGGGTGGATAGACCTCGCTCATCGTGCGCCCAACCATCAGCGTAATGAGCTGATTAATGTCGGTGTGCTCCTTTTGAACAGTGGTGACATATTCGCCGTCGCGAATCACCGTGATCTCGTCCGAGAGCCGCATCAACTCTTCCATGCGGTGGGAAATGTAGATCACCGCCGTTCCCTTGGCGGTCAGGCGACGGATGATTGCAAAGAGTATTTCTGCCTCGCTGTCGGATAACGACGAGGTAGGTTCATCCAGGATCAGCACGTGCGCAGGGCGGCTCAGGCCCTTGGCAATCTCTACCAATTGCTGACGGGCAATCGACAGATCAGCGACCCGGTCGGTTGCGCTGATGGGCAGTCCCAACGACTGGATAAGCGCGTGAGCCTGGTTGTTCAACGCTTTTGAATCGATAACCCCAAACCGGTGCGGCTCGTGGGTGGCGTAAATGTTTTGCGCCACCGTCAGGTTGCGACACAAGCTGAGTTCCTGAAATACGATGGACAGCCCGAGGGCTTTCGCCTCCTTGGGGCTTTTGGGGTGATAGGGCTTGCCATGCAATGAAATCGTGCCGGAACTGGGTTCATATAACCCCGCCAGAATCTTCATCAGGGTTGACTTGCCTGCGCCGTTTTCACCCAGCAGCGTGTGTACCCGACCCGGATAAACCGTCAGGTTCATACCCTTGAGCGCTGCAACCGGCCCGAACATCTTGGTCACATCGCGCACCTCCAGCACAGGCCGGGCGAGCGCGACAGAGTCATTCGGGATTTGGTTTGGAGCAGGTCCGGCATACCGCTGATGGGCCAGATTCATGGGTGCTCACCGGCTTTGGTCACCACACCCGGCAGGATCGGCTGCAGTGCTGGAACCTGCTCACCTTTAATGATCTTGCCCGCCGTCTGCACCGCCAACTTACCGATCTGGGCAGGGTACTGGGCAATCACCCCGACCATGACCGGGTCTGCCGCCACAGCGGTTCGGGCTTCCTGCATGCCATCAAAGCCGATCACTTTGACTTGCGCGTCCAGCTTGCTCGCGTGTACAGCTTTAACGGCTGCCAATGCCGCATCGTCGCCGAAGCCGAAGATGCCGGTGATGTCCGGGTTTGCCTGCAGCATATTCTGCGCAGCAGCGAGGGCATCGGCGCGGGTGATACCGGTTTGCGTGGCGACGATGTGAATGTCTGAGTGACCTTCAAGGCCTTTTTTGAAACCCCTTACACGATCAGCTACTGATTGCAGGGTGGGGTAGTCGATGATCGCCACGTTGCCTTTGCCGTTGAGCACCTGGCTCATCAATTCGCCCGCTTTGACACCGCCGGCAAAATTGTCGGTGCCAATGTGCGAGGTGACTTCAACACCCGTTGCCGGGACATCGACGGTGATGACCTTGATGCCTGCCTTGGTGGCCTTGCGAATCGCTGACTTCACGCCGCTGCTGTCGACGGGGGAAATGATGATCACGTCAACGCCCTTGGTGATGAAGTCTTCGACATCGGCCAGTTGCTTGTTCAGGTCCTGGTTGGCAATCGCCACTTCGAGTGGCAAACCTTCGGCCTTGGCTTCGCTCACCAGCGCCTCGGAGAGCGCAGTGTAGAAAGGGTGTTGCTGGGTAAGAAGGGAGGCTCCAACGCTCGCCGCGCTGGCGCTGGTTATGCCCAAGCAAAGCAATGCAAGGGATAGCAAAAATCGGGAGGCACTGATGCGAGTCATGGGGAAATTCCTGATCTTGTTTTTTTAGTGGCTGCGCGGTTCAGTCACAAGGCGAGTGCTGTGCGGCTTTCTGCGCGGGCGTTCAAATTAAGCCGCCAATACCTAGTCGCGTGTCAATAATAAATTTTACGCGAGTAAAGAATTGGCGTTATGTTATGCCAACCAGCATCGATGGAAGCGCCCATCCTTGGCGGGCCTGAACCAAGGCCTGGACAATAATTTAAATCGCAGCGTTGGCCCGCAAACGGGTCAATGAGCACGAGAGGCCTAATGAACGATAAGAAAATTCGCAACATGGAGGAGTTCGCCGCTGCCAGCGGCATCTCGCGCCCGACCCTGTCCAAGTATTTTGATAACCCTGAGCGTGTTCGCCCTGCCATTCGCGCGCGCATCGAACAAGCGCTCAAGGATTTTGACTACCGACCGAATTTTTTCGCGATCAACCAGAACCGGCGGCGCCCCAAGAACATCGGCTTGATCGTGCCGTTTATCGCTGATCCGTTTTACGCAGAGATCGTGCGCCGGGTAGAAGCCCGATGCGCTGAAGAAGGGTATTGGGCGATTGTTTTGAGTTCCCACGGCGAAGAGGAGCTTGAGGCGCGGGCGATTGAAACGTTGCTGTCGCTCAAGCTTGCCGGGGCGATCATCGCGCCCCTTGGCCATGGCGCTTCAAGTGCGTTGGTCAACGATCTGGCGCAAACCATACCGGTGGTGATGTTTGACTCGCACAACGAACAAGCCCTGACGTTTGTCGGCAATGACAACCGTCAGAGCGTGTCGTTGATCGTGGATTACTTGTGCCGGACCGGTGAGCCGCCCTGTTTTCTTGAAATGCCGGCAGTCAACCGCAGTGCGATCGAGCGCCGCGAAGCCTACGTGGAAACGATGGTACGCCTGGGGCATGAGCCGCAGCTGATTACGCCACTGGAGCAGAGTTGGGAGTTCGAGTCTCACGGGTTCAGCGAAACCCGGCGACTGCTGGATGGCCCGGGATTCCCCTCCGCAACCATCTTGTGCGCCAACGATCGACTGGCCTTTGGCGTGATGGCGGCAGCGTTCAGTCAAGGGTTGCGCGTAGGTCGTTCGCCAGAGTGCGATCTGCGCGTTGCCGGCCACGACGACCATCCCCTGAGTCGGTACACGTGCCCTGCATTGACCACCGTGGCACAGGACTATTCGGGCATCGCCGAGAAGTCGGTTGACCTGCTCCTGGAAATGATCAACGAGCAGGTGCCGTCTGAAACCCGGGTCTTTGTGCAGTTGCAAGCCAGTTTGATCATGCGTGATTCAGCCTGATTTCACCCGTGCGCACGTTCTATCCCGCCTCCAGCACACGGGTTTCAACCAGTCGCATCGCACTGAACATTGTTCATATAAAAAACCATAGAATCACTTTAAATTAACATTTGTAGCCGATAAGAACATATGTAATGATTGACCTCACATAAAAACAATCTGCTGGGTCATAGCTATGAAGCTCTCTGGAAAAGTGGCGATCATTACAGGCGCGGGAAGTGGTATCGGGCAGGCAGTTGCCCGTGCGTATCTGGAACAAGGTGCGTGCTGCCTGCTGGTTGATCTGAAGTCTGACGCGGATCTGCGTAAATCCTTCGAGGACATCTCGGCGCAACGCTTGGCGACGCTGAGCCTGGATCTCTCCACACGGGAAAATATTCAGGCGGTAGTCGCTACCGCGGTCGAGACATTCGGTCGGCTGGACATCCTGTTCAACAACGCTGCTGTGTTTGATATGGGGCCACTCCTGGATGAGTCATGGGACGCCCATGACCGGATCTTCTGCGTCAACGTGCGCAGCATGTTCTTTCTTCTCCAGGCTTCTGCCCGCCAGATGGTCGCGCAGGGGGAGGGTGGAAAAATCATCAACATGGCCTCCCAGGCAGGTCGGCGCGGTGAGGCATTGGTTGCTCATTACTGCGCCAGTAAAGCGGCGGTCATCAGTTACACCCAGTCGGCAGCGTTGGCATTGGCCAAGGACCGTATCAACGTCAATGGCATTGCCCCAGGGGTCGTCGACACGCCTATGTGGGACAAGGTCGACAGCTTGTTCGCCCGCTACGAAAACCTTGCACCGGGTGAAAAGAAGCGCCAGGTAGGCGCCGCCGTGCCATGGGGACGCATGGGCGTTTCCGAAGACTTCGTAGGCACCGCGCTATTTCTCGCCTCTCAGGATTCAGATTACGTCACCGCTCAGACATTGAATGTCGACGGCGGCAACTGGATGAACTGAGAGCCTTCAAGCGAGGAGATTCACATGGCCCTGATCATCACCTTTGGTGAGTTGTTAGCCGAATTCGTTGCCGAGGAAGTTGGAAAAGGCTTCCTGGAGCCAGGCAGTTTTGCCGGCCCGTTTCCCAGTGGTGCGCCGGCTATTTTTGCCGATCAGGCTGCTCGTATTGGCGCATCTGTCGCCTACATCGGGCACGTCGGAACAGACGCTTTTGGTGAAGGCATCATTCGAAGATTAAGCGCCGATGGTGTTGATGTGAGCAGTATCCATCAGCATACCGAGCGTCCCACGGGTACTGCATTTGTGGCCTACGCGGCGGACGGCAGTCGCAGCTACGTCTTCAATATCGCTGCGAGCGCCAGTGGCTTCTTGAGCGCCCGCAGCGTGCCTGAAAACGCATTGGAGGGCGCCGGTTATTTGCACGTAATGGGCTCTTCACTCAACAGCGAAGGCGCAATTGCCGCGCTGCACGTACTGCTGGACCAGGCGCGTCAGTTTGGCGTGAAGATAAGTTTTGATCCGAATGTGCGCGTCGAAATGCTGCACTTCAAACCGATGGCTGAAGCGCTGAATGCAGTGTTCGAACAGTGCCATCTGTTTTTGCCCAGCGAGTCCGACCTGCAGTTTTTCTTCCCGGGCGTAGCGCTTGATGTGGCGCTGGCGGGGGTCTTTGAAAAGTCGAATATCGAAGCGGTGGTGCTCAAGCGCGGCGCTCACGGCAGCACGTATATCGACCGCCACTCAAGGCTCGATGCACACCCTTTACCGGTCGTTGAGCTGGATCCTACCGGCGCAGGCGATTGCTTTGGTGGCACCTTTGTTGGCGCGCTGGCACTCGGCAATACGCCTGCGCAAGCCCTGCGGCTGGCCAACGCGGCCGGCGCTCTGGCGGTCACTCGTCGAGGGCCCATGGAGGGCAATAGCGACCTCCCGCAAATCGAACTTTTCCTCAAGGAGCACTCCGCACATGCCGAACGCATCGCATAATTCAGCCGGCGCCGGCGTATTGCAGGACCTCGCTGCTGCCAACCGAAATGGTCGACATACCGGCATTTACTCGATTTGCTCTGCTCACGAGCAAGTCTTGCGCGCCGCCTTGCAACAGGCGCTTGCAGATGGCTCACCGTTGTTGATCGAAGCCACCTGCAACCAGGTCAACCAGTTCGGTGGATACACCGGTATGCAGCCGGCCGACTTTTTCGGCCAGGTGCAACGATTGGCGCTTGAGGAGGGCTTCCCCCGAGACCAGCTTTTATTGGGCGGTGACCATCTGGGCCCCAACCCTTGGCGGCACTTGCCGGCAGAGCAGGCGATGGCTCACGCGCAGACGTTGGTCGTGAGTTACATCGAGGCCGGGTTTCGCAAGATCCACCTCGATGCGAGCATGGCTTGCGCCGATGATGTTGCGCCGTTGTCCGTCGCCACTATTGCTGCACGGGCGGCCAGTCTGTGTGCGGCAGCTGAGGCCGCAGTGGCTCGCCTTAACCTTGAGCCCGCTTTCAGGCCGCGCTACGTCATTGGTACTGAGGTGCCTGTTCCCGGTGGGGCGCAACACCATGAAGGTGAGGCCCAGGCGCTGCAAGTAACAGCGGTAGGGGACGTGGCGCAGACACTGGAAGCCCATCGGCAGGCATTTCTTTCCCAGGGTTTGGGCGAGGCGTTGAGTCGGGTCGTGGCGCTGGTTACCCAGCCCGGCGTCGAGTTCGACGATCAAAGCGTGATCGACTACCAGCCCGAGCAAGCCAAGGCATTGAGTAAAGCGATCCTGGCGTTTCCGGGGTTGGTGTTTGAAGCGCACTCCACCGACTACCAGACCGAGGCAGCGCTCAGCGCGTTGGTTCGAGACCACTTCGCGATTCTGAAGGTCGGTCCTGGCGTTACGTTCGCCTGGCGTGAAGCGTTGTTTGCCCTGAGCCATATCGAAGACGAACTGTATGAAGTCGAAGCTGATCGTTCGAATCTGCGACGAGTGCTGGAGCGCACCATGCTCAGCGACCCGGAGCACTGGGCAGGCTACTACCAGGGTGACGAACACGCTCAGCGTCTGGCGCGCCGTTACAGCTACAGCGACCGCATTCGTTACTACTGGCAGCAACCTGATGTGCTGGCGGCCGTTGATTGCCTGCTGGGCAACATTCGCAATCGCCGGCCTGCCGATACGTTGCTTAGCCAGTACCTGCCGCAGGTCCAGGCTGCCCGACGCGCACAAGTCCTGGTGGGCGACGACCCGCTTGATTGGTTGCGCTACGAAATCCGCCAAGTGATTGCTTCCTACGCAAGGGCCTGCGGCTTGAGTGAAGTGCAGGAGAAAGCCGCGTAGCACTGCCCCCGGTGATTGCTATCCAGACCTGATACACCCCGAACCATCGTGATCGTCAGCAAGAACAACAATAAAAAGGTAATCAAAAAAATGAAAAGCTATCGCAAAGTTTTACGTTTGTTGGCCGTAGGCGTGTGTGCTGGCCTGGCGAGTCTTTCTGCTAACGCGGCGCCGCTGAAAATCGGCGTCTCGTTTCAGGAAATGAATAACCCGTATTTCGTGACAATGAAGGAAGCACTCGAACAAGCGGCACAGAGCATTGGTGCTCAATTAATCGTGACAGACGCTCGCCACGATGTTTCAAAGCAGGTGAGTGATGTCGAAGACATGCTCCAACAAGGTATCGATATCCTGCTGCTCAACCCTACGGACTCTGCCGGTGTGCAATCGGCTGTGATCACGGCGCACAAAAAGGGCGTAGTGGTGGTCTCGATTGATGCCGAGGCCAATGGCCCGATCGACTCCTACGTGGGCTCCAAGGACTACGACGCCGGGTTCAAAGCCTGTGAATATTTGGCCACCAGTATCAAGAAGGGCAATGTCGGCATTCTGGATGGCATTCCTTCCCTGGGTATCCTGGAGCGCGTTCGCGGTTGCAAGGAAGCCCTGGCAAAACACCCGGAACTCAAAGTCGTCAGCGTGCAGAACGGCAAGCAGGAGCGTGATCAGGCATTGGCTGTCACCGAGAACATGCTTCAGGCCAACCCTGATCTGAACGGGCTGTTCAGCGTCAACGATAACGGTTCGCTGGGCGCACTGGCGGCCATCGAAGCGAGTGGCAAGGACGTCAAACTGGTCAGTGTCGACGGCTCGCCAGAAGCGATAAAGGCTATTCAAAAGCCCGGCTCGCACTTCATCGCCACCTCGGCACAGTTCCCTCGAGAGCAAGCACGGCTAGGTTTGGCACTGGCTTTGGCCAAGCACTGGGACGCGAATATCCCTCGCCGATTCCCGGTGGATGTCGAGCTGATCGATGCCAGCAAAGCCAAGACGTTCAGCTGGTAACACCTTCTGATAACGCGCCAACTTCGCCGTTGACATGCGGTGCGCGAAAGTGCGCCGCATGCGCTGCAGAGGGGATTCCTTATGCAACAAACTACCTTGCTTACGCTGGCTCGAATTTCCAAGAGTTTCCCCGGTGTCAAAGCGCTCAAACAGATCGACCTGAGCATTGAACGTGGCGAGATTCATGCGCTGCTGGGTGAAAACGGCGCCGGCAAGTCCACGCTGATCAAGATCCTGGGTGGCATCCAACCCCAGGATGAAGGGACGATTACGTTTGATGGCGTGACGCGCCAATTCAACTCCTATAACGACTCGGTTGAGGCTGGTATCGGAGTGGTTTTTCAAGAGTTCAGTTTGATCCCTTACCTGACCGCCACTGAGAACATCTTTTTGGGGCGCGAAAAGGTCAACGCTCTCGGCCTGCTGCGCAAAAAGGCAATGCGTGAAAAAGCCCTGCAATTGTTTGAACGCCTGGGCGTCGATCTGGACCTGGATTGTCCAGTTGGCCGCTTGAGCGTCGCCGAGCAACAGTTCATCGAGATTGCCAAGGCGCTGGCCCTGGATGTGAGCCTGTTGATTCTCGATGAGCCCACCGCCACGTTGACGCCGAGCGAGGCTGACCTGCTGTTTCAGATCATGCGCCAGCTCAAGAGCCAGGGCGTTTCAATTATCTTCATCTCTCACCACCTGGATGAGATTTTTGAAGTCTGTGATCGCATCAGCGTACTGCGCGACGGTGCCAATGCAGGTGTCACGCGAGTCGACGAATGCGACATCGACGGCCTGGTGGAAATGATGGTCGGGCGCCGCCTTGAGGCCACGTTCCCGCCAAAACCTGTGCTTGAGGTTTTGCCTCCGTTACTTGAGGTGCGTGAAATCCGGCTCAGCCGTAATGGCCCAAGCAATCAGTTTTATTTGCGACCGGGCGAAATCCTGGGGTTTGCCGGGCTGGTCGGGTCAGGGCGTACGGAGTTGGCGTTGGCTGTGCTGGGCGCGATTCCAACCTATTCCAAGGACGTCAGCGTCAACGGCCAGGTTGTTTCGCTCAAGGATCCAGCCGAGGCCTTGTCGCACGGCATAGGGCTCTTGCCCGAAAGCCGAAAGACCGAAGGGCTGATCACGGATTTCAGCATCCGCGAAAACATCTCTCTCAATAACCTGAAAAAGTACCGCCGTTCCTTCGGGCTGATCGACCATAAAAACGAGCATGAAAAAACGCACGAGCTTATGGACCAATTGTCGATCAAGGCCCCTTGCGGCGAGTCGAGAGTCGTCAACCTGAGCGGCGGCAACCAGCAAAAAGTCGTGATCGCGCGCTGGCTGAATCATCACTGTTCAATTCTTGTATTCGATGAGCCTACACGCGGCATCGACGTGGGCGCCAAGGCTGAAATTTATACGTTGATGCGGCGCCTGACCGAGCAGGGTTTCGCCATCATCATGATCTCTTCGGAGTTGCCGGAAATCGTCGGCATGTGTGATCGCGTTGCGGTATTCAACAAGGGCTCCATCGTCGCGGTACTTGAAGGCGACTCCATCAATTCCGAAGAGGTAATGCGCCATGCAACCGCAAGCGTTAAACAACACAGCGTCCATTGAGGTGCGCAAAGCAAGGGCACAGCAAGGATGGTTGACGCGGCTGGTGCGGTCCCCGGCGTTTTATCCGCTGGTGGGTTTGATCGTCGTGACCATTTGCATGATTTTCGCCAGTGATAAATTCCTGACTTCCTCCAACCTGGAGAATATCGCTCGCCAGGTTTCGATCAACGCAATCATTGCGGTCGGCATGACCTGTGTGATTTTGACCGGGGGAATCGACTTGTCTGTTGGCCCGGTCATGGCGTTGAGCGGCACACTGACTGCGGCGCTGCTGGTCGCCGGCGTGCCTGGGCCGATAGCGATCGTTGCGGGTTTGGCCCTTGGCGCTGCGTTCGGGATTGGCAACGGGATCTTTGTCGCCTACCTGAAAATGCCGCCGATTATCGTCACTCTGGCAACCATGGGTATCGCCCGAGGGCTGGGCCTGATGTACACCAACGGCTACCCAATTTCCGGGTTGCCGGAGTGGTTCAGTGTGTTTGGACGCGGCGAAGTGCTGGGTATGCAGTTCCCGATTGTCATCATGATCCTGGTTTACATCCTGGCTTACATCCTGCTCCAGCACACCCCTATTGGGCGGTACATCTATGCCATCGGTGGCAATGAAGAAGCGGTGCGCCTGTCGGGCGTACGTGCGCCGCGCTACAAGCTTTTGGTGTACGGCATCAGTGGATTCACAGCCGCTGTCGCCGGGCTGGTGCTGACGTCGCGCCTGATGAGCGGCCAACCGAATGCCGGGGTTTCATTCGAACTCGATGCGATCGCCGCAGTCGTGCTGGGCGGCGCAGCGATTGCCGGTGGTCGTGGCGCCATTCTTGGAACGCTGGTCGGCGCCATGTTGCTTGGGGTGCTGAACAACGGCCTCAACTTGCTGAGCGTGTCGCCCTATGTGCAGAGCGTGATCAAGGGCGCAATTATTCTGCTGGCGATTTTCATCAGTCGTAAACATCACAACCGTTAAGTCACTCAGATTTTCCATGGAGTTTTTATGAGCAAGCTTACTTTCGCCAGTGCCTTTGATTTCAGCAACAAAGTCGTGATCGTAACGGGTGCCGCAACGGGCATCGGGCGTGCCACTGCCGAGTTGTTTGCCGAGCGGGGTGCACGTCTTGCGTTATTGGATCGAGACCCGGCTATCGAGCAGGTAGCGCAAGAGTTAAAGTGCAAAGGGTGGGTGGTTGATATCAGCGTGGCGCAACAGATCAGCGAGGTTGTGGAAGCCGTCGCAGCGCATTTTGGGCGTATTGACGTGCTTATCAACAATGCCGGTATCGCCATCACTGCACCTGCTGAAGAGTTGTCCGTCGAAGCGTGGGACAAGACCATGGAGATTAATTTGCGCGGGCAGTTCCTGTTGGCGAAAAGCGTTGCACCGCACATGTTCAAGAACGCCTGGGGCCGCGTGGTGACGCTGTCTTCCCAAGCTGCGTTGATTGGCATCGACGGTCATACCGCCTACAGCGCATCAAAGGCTGGGGTGATTGGCATGAGTCAGTGCCTGGCATTGGAGTGGGGCCCTCGTGGCGTCACCTCCAACACCATCTCACCGACAGTGGTCGAGACAGAGATGGGGCAGAAGGGCTGGGCCGGTGAAATTGGCGTACGTGCCCGCGCACAAATACCGACCCGCAGGTTCGCGCTTCCCGAGGAGATCGGTCTGGCGGCGCTGTTTTTGGCCAGTGATGCGGCGGCGATGATCAACGGAGCAAACCTGGTGGTCGACGGTGGTTACACCGTTCAGTGACAGGCGCTACTCCTCTCTACAATTTCAGGTGTTGACCTTAAATGGCGCATTACTCGATACCTCACGATGTGACCCGTTTATCAGGGTGGCTGGCGCTTGAGCAGCACCGCAGTGAGTTGCAGGGCTTCAGTATGCGTGAAGCCTTTGATGCTGATCCACAGCGATTCAACCGGTTCACATTAAGCAGCTGCGGCCTGTTTCTTGATTACTCGAAAAACCTGATTACCACCGAGACCCGCGACCTGCTCGTAGGCCTCGCCAAGGAAGTCGACCTGCAGGGCGCGATCAAGTCGCTGTTCAATGGCGAGCCGGTCAACTCTTCCGAAGGTCGCCCGGCACTGCACACCGCATTGCGCCGACCGGTAGGCGACAAGCTGTCGGTCAATGGCGTGAATATCATGCCCGACGTGCACAAAGTGTTGAACCAGATTACCGACCTCGTAGGCCGCATCCACGACGGCCTGTGGCGTGGCTACACCGAAAAGCCGATCACCGATGTGGTGAATATCGGTATCGGTGGCTCGTTCCTCGGCCCGGAGCTGGTGTCCGAAGCGCTGTTGTCCTACGCCCATAAAGGCGTGCGCTGCCATT
>Ga0247816_10000261_pt1 | contig 31956 bp, 27 predicted proteins | sample UWRJL209509C1_FD_179930 | JGI IMG/M metagenome (GOLD analysis project Ga0247816, IMG submission 179930) | Plant litter microbial communities from Arlington Agricultural Research Station in Wisconsin, United States - UWRJ-L209-509C-1 | ecosystem: Environmental > Terrestrial > Plant litter >...
CTGGCTACAGGATTGCTTGCAGGTCGCTTCAAACCAGAGCTATACGACTAAGAGCTTTTGCTTTATCAAATTTAGTGACGGTTACCACGAAGCCCTACGGTCTTGATGCGTAGGGCTTCTGGAATTAGTTTGCGTCCGATAAGGACAATGAACCTTGTTAAGTCGGGCTTAAAATTATTTGATATACACAAATGAAACACTGTCCTTCACAATCAGTCCGCTCATGTTCTGGCCTTCGTAGGTAATTACATATTTACCAGCGTTCTGAATGTTATAACCTTTCAATACATCAACGTTTGCACTCAGACTATCCTTCGGGTTAACTTTAAGGTAACTGTCCGCAGGTGGCGGCATTATTCTTTTTGCCATTGCCCCTTTGTAGTCAGCTTCCTGGCCACTACCATCTTTTACTGTCAGGTATTTACTCATTAAAGGTTCAAATGGTGTATGCCATTTACAAAAATGCTGCACACTGTCGGCGTTATTATATACCGTAAATTTCAACTCCACCGGTTCTCCGGCTTTAATTGTATCTTTTATCTGCATTTTTGCGAATAAGGCTGTGCTTACTGATGTATCTGCATTTTTGCTGGTTAGTGAATCCTGGCCGTCAGCAGCCGTATCTGTAGTATGAGTGGCAGGACTGCACGCAGCCAATGCTAAAAATGCAACCGGAATTATAAATTTAAAGTTTTTCATACCGCAAAAGTATAACTTTTCAACTGAAAAATTAAAAACAAAATTTGTTTGTCTATCAAATTATACCATTAATTATGGCAAAACGGATGAGCGCCACGGTATTACGGGAACCAGTTTTATCGATCATGCTTTGCCGGTGGTTCTCAATTGTACGTTTACTGCTGAAGAGCTTATCTGCCACCTCCTGATTAGTAAACCCTTCGGCAATTAAGTTCAATATTTCAATTTCCCGGCTGCTGAATTCAAGGTCCTGCACACTCTTATAAATAATTGTGTCCGGCTGTTGCAGAAGGCGGTCCAAAAATCGTTTTGAAAGTTCGGTACAGATATACTGCGAGTGTAGCATAGTATGCTTGATGGCAAATATCAATTCATCAGGACTAATACTTTTCAAGAGGTAAGCATTTGCGCCAGAATGAAATGCTTTTACTACATATTTTTCGTGGTCCAGGGCACTCAAAATAATCACCTTCGACGCAGGGAAACGCTCGCTAACCGTCGAGGTTAGTTCCAATCCACCCATCACGGGCATATTCATGTCCACCAATATGATATCTGCCGGCACCCCTTTTTCAAGCAACGCCAGCACTTCTGCACCATTAGTTGCTTCACCAGAAACGGCAAAGTTACTTTCTTTTTCCAGCAGCGCTTTAACCCCTCCCCTTACAATATGGTGGTCTTCGGCAAGGATGATATGGATCATAATTTATAATCTAATGAAATTTTAACGGTGGTGCCTTTCCCCGGTTCAGATACTATGTTTAGCTTTCCATTGTAAATATTCAGCCTGTTTTTAATACTGCTCAAACCGGAACCTGAAGGCACAATCTCCAAATAAGCGGCGTCAAATCCTTTGCCATTGTCCTTCACACAAATTTCAACAGTTTTTCCGAGCTTTAATTCAATCACAATCAGGCTTGCAGCGGAGTGTTTCATGCAGTTGTTAATCAGTTCCTGTATCATTCTGAAGATACCCGTTTCAAGCTGAAGGCCTAGGCGCTCATTAAAAGTGGTAATGCGCGTCTGGATTCTCATATGAGATGTAGTTAAACGTTTAGCCAGATCATCAATGGTAGCTGGCAAGCCAAAATCAGTTAAAATAGATGGCGCCAGTTCAAAAGATATGTTACGGGTTTCAAGGATCGCCAGGTCAAGCAAATTATTGATGTCTTTCATCAAACCCCTTGTGCTGCAACTGTCGTCAAGTGCAGCTAATTTGATACGTATTCCATATAATAATTGGCTTACGCCATCATGCAGCGCATCACTGATGCGCTTCCTTTCGTTTTCTTCGGCGCTTAATGTTGCCAGGGCAATATTCTTCTGCTGGTCGGCCTTCAACCGGTTTGATTCTTCTTCAATCCGTTTCTTTTCCGTAATGTCCATCATGATACCCACAAAACGTTTAGGCTGCCTGTTTTCATCAATGGCATGACCACGAATGCTGGCGAAACAGGTCTCACCACTCAGACTTATGAAGCGGCAGGCAATATCAATTTCCTTATGGTTATTAACTGCAGTGCGAAAATGGTGGTCAACCATCTCACGGTCTTCATGGTAAATTAGCTTAATAAAACTTTGATAACGGCCGTCGAAGTTTTTTCCGGGGATAGCGCAGGTCTGGTAGTTAAACTCATCCATATAGAAGTGCATACTTTCCAGCTCAAGTTCCCAAATGCCCGCTGCTGCCGATTCCAGTGCCAGTTCCAGCCTTTCTTTAGTTTTTGCCAGACTGGTTTCCGCAAGTACCCGCTTGCTGATGTCTATTACCGCAATGTCACACTGCAAAGGATATAAAGGTATAGGTGAAACGGCTATCCCTTCAATCTGCACATAAAATTCTCTTCCTTTTTTTGAAATCATTTTCAGATTACAGCTCTGACGTAGTCCGGTATTCAGCATTTCACGGTAAAACCGGTGATAGGTATCAGAATAGTCGGGAGCTACAAAACTCTGCAACCGGAATTTAAGAATGCTACCCTTACCTGTCTCCAGCAAGTTCAGCCCAACTTCATTTACTTCATTGACAATTCCTGTTTTATCCAGGATGAAATATCCTATAGGTGCGAGATCATAGATACCAGAAAATTTCAACTGCTGTATCTCCAGCTGCTCATTTGCAATCCTGAGCTCATCATTCTGCATTTCCAGTTCCACCTGATGTAACTGCAGTTCCTGAAGTAATCTTTTGATATCTTCTGAATTGTTATTTGCCGGTAGGTTCTTCATATATGCGTACAACAATTAAGAGTGTGGTATCTGTATCCTCAAAAAAAGGACTTACGGCCAGGTAATACGTTTTGTTCGTGGCGTCTATTTTATCCTCCATCGGCTCCTTCTTTTCCAAACATTGTTTTAACAAACGGGCCGGCTGCTCTGTTTTCCATTGTTCCTGCAAAAAATCACCCAGGTTAATATCCACGATATCTTCCTTACGCAGGTTAAATAATTTTAAAAACCGATCGTTGGCCTGTATAACCAGAAGTGCGCTGCTCAGCTGGCATACAGGTTCAGGAATCGAATTCATCAGACTTAGGGAATAATCCCTTTGTATGCTGAGGCGTGATTGCATATGTTTGTAATCCGTAATAAGGGTGAAAGTGAGTACCGCACCCGAAATAAAATTATCAAGCGTACGGTATGGCATGATGCGCACCCGGTACCATTCTCCGTTTTTCGTTTTGACATCCAACACTTTAATTGACAGCTTATCAATTACTTCTTTAATTTCAATTTCATCAAATGGCTGTTCAAAGTTAGTTACCACGTGACTAATAGGACGGCCAATATCCGTAGGGATAAGGTTAAAAAGCTGCCTTACCTGTGGAGTATAACGCAGTATGTCCAGGTTATTATCCAGGAAAATTGTACCGATTTCTGTAGCATCGAGCAGATTTTTCATATCGTTATTGAGACGGGACAGCTCATCTGCTTTAGACTGGTACTGCAAATTCATCGTCATCAGTTCTTCATTGAGCGACTGCATTTCTTCCTTTGTGGTGAGCGACTCTTCGTTGGTACTTTGCAGTTCTTCGTTCGTAATCTGCAATTCCTCATTGGTAGATTTCAGTTCTTCTAAAGAAGATTCCATCTGCTCAATAGTACTATTGAGGCGCAATTTAGTGTATACCAGCTCCTTCTTTAACTCATCTGCTTCAGAATCACCGTTTTTGCTACCCTGATGTGCTGCGCTATCCTTTGCTTTTCGCAGGAGGCCCAGATCTTCAAATACCACAAGTACTAACTGTTGAATACCCTCCAGTTTGATTGACACAGCTTTTAGGCTGACCAGCTCCACACGGTTCCTTTCTTTGAGTTTAATCTTTTCAGCTACAACCGTACTATCGGTCATTAATGCTTCTTGAATGGCATTACCCAACACGTATTTAAGCTCTTCCCTGGCCATTTTATGAATATTCATATGGGCTTCTCCGCTGGCCAGTTCCAGGTATTTGCCACTTTTGCCATTACTGTATAAAATGTCGCCCTTATCATTTACCAGGACAGATGCCGGGGTAAACTGATCGATCAGCGTTTTACTAAAAATATCAACTATAGACCTTTGGTTCATTGGCAAATCAACCTCATTGTTTTTTGAAAAATTAAAATTCTGCTGGGAGATGTGGAAAGGGAAATTGGTGATTTTGCCAATTGACATGTTGCCTTCGCGGCGGGTAAATAACTTCCATTTTGGATCGGCAACACTAAAAAGGTCGGTAAACCCACCAATGGTTTCTGCGGGTCCCATAAACATCAATCCCTTTGGGTTTATTGCATAGTAGAATAAAGGGATAATCTTTTTTTGCAGGTCTCCCGTAAAATAAATCAACATATTACGGCAACACAACAGGTCCAGCTTTATAAATGGCGCATCTTTGATCAGGTTATGCTGAGCGAAAATAATCGTCTCCCTCAGTTCCTTTTTTACTATAAAATTTTGTTCACTTTTTACAAAAAACCTGTTTAAGCGCTCCGGCGATACGTCCGCTACAATATTCCCTAAATACATGCCGTTCCTTGCGTGGTCAAGTGCTTCAGCGTCCAGGTCTGTGGCGTAAATCTGTAGCCTGGGCACTTGATCGGGCTCCATTTCACTAATACATTCCGCCAGCAAAATCGCTATCGAATAGGCTTCTTCGCCAGTGGAACATCCGCTTACCCATACCCTAAAGGAATCATCAGCTCCTTTGTGCTGTAGCAGCGTTCGCATATTTTCTTTAAGCGAATCAAAGGCCTGTGTATCACGAAAAAATTTGGTAACCCCAATCAGCAGTTCGTTAAACAGTATATCAATCTCCTGCGGATTATCTTTAATATATTGGACATATTGCTCATAATTTGAAAGTTGATGAAACGCAAGTCTACGGTCAATCCTTCGGGTAATTGTACTCTTCTTATAAAGCGCAAAATCGTTCCCGGTTTGAGAGCGCAGCAACATCAGGATTTTTTGAATGGCATTTGTATTTTGAATGCTTGACTTGCGCTGATCGGAAGTTTCTTCAGAAATGACGGGATGGTTTAAGTATTGGATCAGTTTGAGTGGCATCTCTTCCGGAGACAGGATGTAGTCGACCAAATTTGTGCTGATTGCTGCCATCGGCATGCTTTCAAATTCGGCGGTTTTGGGATCCTGTACTGCAATTAATCCCAATTTTTCCTTGATCATTCTAACACCTGTTTCACCATCTGTACCCATACCTGAGAAAATAATGGCTATCGCTTTATTCCACTGATCTTCAGCAAGGCTCTGGAAAAAATAATCGATCGGCTGCCTGACGCCTTTTGGCCTCGAAGGACTTAATAAAAGCAGTCTCCGGTTATGGATGCCCATATCCTTATTTGAAGGAATAATGTATACTTTGTCAGGAACTATCGTGATCCCATCAGTAGCTTCGAGCACTTCCATCGTTGTATATAGCTGAAAAACGTCTGAAAGCTGGCTTTTGTAGTGCGGATCAAGATGCATCACGATCACAAAGGCCATCCCGGTGTCTGGCGGCATCTTAGAGAAAAATTTTTCAAACGATGAAAAAGAACCCGCAGATCCACCGATCCCCACAATCGGAAATGCTTTTTTTTGAGCGGAATTTTTAGCTGATTTAGCCATTGCTATGGATATTTGAATAAATCTTTTAAATGTTAAAAGTAATTAATATCCGGTAAAACCGTAGGAATAAAAAACATAATCTACTTATGCAGCGTCTAAAAAAGAAGTAATAATACCTGATTCCAAGGGTGTTTTTCCCCCTGAAGTAAAAACCACCTCTTGTATATTTAAAATAAAACCTGCATTGCTTATATGTTATTAAGATTGATAGAATCTTTTGGACCTTCAAAGCAATTAATAGTCAAAGATTTACTGATAAACTAAAGATAAAGTATATGTCAAAGCTGGATATGAAAATTAGGGATTTATATAGTACGCTCACATTGCTCAACGAGAGGCTGGATATCTTAATTGAAAAGTACGAAAAAGATGAGGATTATGAAATGTGTTACCTTTTACTGAATTATCAGAAATTACTTGATACCGGTTGTGTAATTGGGCAATTGAAAGAAGTACTTGAAGGTCAGGATGAGGTCTTTTAATTTACGCTATGGAACTTGTTGCCGCTGATGTAACGGTTAACAGTCTCACTTAACTCGACGATATCAAATGGCTTACTTATAAATGCATCCGCACCTGCCTCAAGCGCAATTCTGTCAATGGTTGACAAGGCGGAAATAAGTATAACCGGTATATCATTCGTAGCCGGATCAGATTTTAACTTTCTACACAAGTTGCTTCCCAGTTCGGCTCCCAGCCATTCATCCATCAGGATTAAATCTGGCTTAATACCCTTAATATCTTGTAGAACAGCCCCGCTTGAGGATAAGATAGTAATATGGCCATCACCCTCCAGAACCAGAGATATTATATTCAGGATCTCCTTATCATCTTCTATCACCAACACCTTTTTATACATTGTTAAATTTATGTGTCATAATGCATATTTTTAATGGCTATATGTGTAATTTAAATTTAGTTTAGAAATATAAATTGCAGTAAAACAGTCAACACATCAGCTACATCAGTCTAAAATGGAGATGCCATATACTACAAAAAACGGTTTAGTACAGTGCAACTATACATAATATATCCTTAGACAATTATGAATCTAAATAATAATTTTAAACAATAGTATTTATGTAATGAAGAAATTTAGAAAAGTATTTTGTAGTTTTGAAAATGGGAGCTGTCATATTTCATGAGGGTAAATGTACCTGCTTGATGTTGGCAGTTTTTTTGCAGGATTAATTGTGCAAATAAGATTTCTTAGAATATATTATTTTTCTCATATACTAAAACTCTAACCAAATGAACCAACAAATTGGACATAAATTAAAGGCCCTAAGGCTCACGCATTGCATCAGCCAAAAAATTATAGCTGATCAGCTAGGAATCTCTGTTCCTGCGTATTCTAAAATCGAAACTGGTTTAATAGACATTACCTTTAATAAAATAGAGCAAATTGCCGATATTTACAATATATCAGTGATTGACCTTTTAAAAATCGGCGAGAAGGAAGGTAAAAATGAACAATATCCAGATCTTAAAAAACAATTGGATGAACTGGTGGAAAAATACAATGATCAGCAGAAAAAAATAATTCAACTTTATGAAATCATTAGAAATCATGAAAGATCGGCAGCTGTAAAAGTGTAACAGAAATTAATTGAATAATTTTATGGGGAATGGACTCCACGTCCCGGTATAAATTTCCGCATCTCACTGATCCTGACCCCGCTTACTCCCCATAAAAAAATTCTTAAAGAACATTTTTTTTGGCTTATGACTGCCTGGTTAGTTTATATTCGGTCAAGGCCATTACAATATTAAATCCCAGGAACAACAAGGCAATAGAGGTGACATGGAGGTTGCCCCGATCCCCTATGGTCAGCGTGGTTGCAACTGCTACTATCGCTGTCACGAAAATAACGGTAAAGGCATTTTACCGAAATTGTTATTATTTAAAATTTTTCGGGAAATAACGGATCTTTTTCGGTTATCTTTTTCACATAAAGTTCATCTATCAGAATGATCAGGATTGCGAGCAGCGGAACAGCAAGGATGATACCTAACGCCCCGGACAATGTACCCATAATTACCTGACTAATAATAGTTAATGCTGGCGGAAGGTTGATCATTCTTTTCTGGATGAGCGGGGTAACAATATTGCTGACCACAGTTTGGGAAATGATGTAAATCAAAGCAACAGTAATTGCAGTATTGGTGCCCACTGTTAATGCCAGCAGAACTCCTGGTACCATAGCAGCCATTGATCCAAAGTTTGGTATCAGCTTAAGCATACCAGTGAGCAGAGAGAGCACCAGCGCACCGGGGATATTCATTATTGTTAAGCCAGTTGCAATCAGGACAGAAATCAGCACCATAGAAAGCATGGTTCCTTTCAACCAGCCTTTTAAAGCTGTACTAATCCGCTCCATTGCAGTCCTGGCGAGTTGCTTACTTGATGGAGGCACAAGCATCAGTATCCCATTTTTGTATACAGAGGGGTTTGCAGTAAAAAAGATCGAAAGCAAAAGTATAATATAAAGGTTACCCAATACGCCAAAGCTGGTGCTAAAAAAGCGCTGAGCTGTAGAAAAGAGCTTTTCAGAATTATCTCCCGAAAGATAGGTCAGTACTTTTTTACCAGCGGGCGTTTCATCCATTTTGGCCCTGGCCGCGGCAATGGTGTTTGGCAAAGAATCTGTTAATACAGCAATCTGGTTCTGAATTTTGGTACCCATAAACCATAATAAAACTGCTAGTATGATAAAAGATCCAGCAATTGAAAGTATCATACTTGGCCGGCGGCTCAGGTGCGTTTTACGCTGAATAAGGTCGCCCAACCCATGAAAGTAAACCGCAATAAGTGATCCCGCAAGGATCATCAGTAACACATTAAAGGCAATTCTCGCTATAAGTATGACTACCACTAGCAAGGCAACAATAGCTACTGTTTGCCACACTTTTTGTATATATGATAGCTCTTTGCTTATTTTTTTATCAGTTTGATTTGGATCCATATCACTATTCATTAACAGATCACAAAGATGTATATTTTGAACGAAAGTTGCAGACTGGGAATATTTACCAGCCTATCCCATAATCCTCACCATGGTTACTGGATCCGCCCCAGAGGCTGCCATGTTTCCAGTCAAAAAATATCGCGTTGATAGGGCCACTGCTCCGTTCGGTAAAACTCATGCTATACCCCATCTTCTTCAACTCCGCCCTGGTAGCCGCCGGAGTATTATTATTTAAGAGTATTTGTCCTGGTTTAGGTTTACGGTCTTCGGTTTTAGTTCCACCCAGTGAAAGCCACAACTGGTTACTGTTAAAGTTTGCAGCTTCAGTAGCCTGCTGAACAGTCATTCCAAACTCGGCTATATTCAAAAAAAACTGTAACAGGTTCTGGTCTTGGGTATCCCCACCCTGTACTGCAGATGACAGATAAGGTTTGCCATCTTTTAAGGCCAGCGATGGCGATAATGTTACTCTTGGCCTTTTGCCCGGTGCAACAACGTTAAATGGATTAATTGCTGAATCGAGCACAAAACTTTGCATACGCTGGCTCATCCCAACCCCCGTATTTCCCGCTATACAGGCAGGAAGCCAACCGCCACTAGGCGTAACAGATACAACCCAACCCTCTTTATCTGCAGCTTCAATAGACGTTGTGCCGCGCCATAACCTGTCATGATAATTTTCATCCGGCAAGGTTCTACCGATATCGTGCTTAGGCGCAAAGTTACGTTTAGTGGTGTCCTGTGTAAATCCCCGTTCCTTAAGCAGATTGAGGTACGGGTTGCGTTTACCTTCAAATGGATATGGATCCCCAGGGCCTATGGTCGCATTATTTTGACCAGGCTGTATCAATCCTGCCCTTTGCTTTGCATAGTCTTTACTGAGTAATCCCGCAATTGGCCCTGTAGGTTTAAATCGCGGATCGCCGTAATAGAAGTCACGGTCGGCAAACGAAAGGTTCATTGCCTGGTAAAGGGTATGAATATATTTGGGACTATTGTAACCCATTCCTTTAAGATCAAAGTTCTCCAGTATATTCAGCGCCTGCAGCATTACCGGACCTTGAGTCCATTGCTGTAATTTGTACACATCTATACCTTTGTAATTTACCGTCAATGGTTCCTCTTCAATTGGTTTCCAGTTAGCAAGGTCCTGCATGGTAATCAAGCCACCTTGTTCCTGGCAACCGCGTACAAATTCTTTGGCAATGTCACCTGTATAAAAACGGTCGTATGCGGCCATTAAAGCTTGTTTTCTATTTTTACCCTGCTTTAATGCGGTTTTTTCGGCCTCAACCATTTTCGTTAGCGTTGCCAGCAAATCTTTCTGTACAAAGATCTCCCCTGCTTCTGGAGCCTCTCTCTTTTCGCCCTGGTGGGTTAAAAACACTTTTTTACTATACGGCCATTGACTAATCAATGTTTTCCCCCGTTCCATAGCATTGGCCGACTGCGCCTCAATTGCATATCCTGCGGCCATTTCCATAGCAGGTGCAAGAACCTGGGCCAGGCTCATTGTACCGTAATTTACTAACATATATATTAAACCACCAGGTGTACCGGGAGTGGTTGCTGCCAGGGCACCGTACTCGGGCGGAAAATTGTAACCTTTGTTTTTAAAGAATACAGGCGTTGCACCCGTTGGTGCCACACCCATTGCATTAATGGCAATTACCTTTTTAGTTTTAGGGTTATAGATCAGGACCTGCGTTTCGCCGCCCCAGCTTAGGGTATCCCACATGGTGCAGGTTGCTGCAAGCATTGCACAAGAGGCATCTATTGCATTGCCACCTTGTTGAAAAATCATGGCACCTGCAGTAGCAGCCAGAGGCTTGCCTGTAATGGCCATCCAGTTATGTCCGTGTAGTGCGGGCTTTTGGGTTTGTTGTGCAGATAATTGCAGTATTGGGGCCGACAATATTAGAAGCGCTGATAAATATCTGTTCATATATTAGGGTTTAGCTTAAATCAGGTGAAACCGTAATCAATACAATGATAGTTTTATCCCAATCCTGTCACAATATAGATACTGGAACTGATTAAATAATTAACTTCGCCACTTTATTTAAAAGAAGATATGAAACTCGAAGAGCAACTGATACAAAGAAGCGAAAACAAATGCGAATTATGCCAGTCGGAAGATACCCTGAAATTGTATACAGTACCACCAAAACCGGCAAACACAGTCGAGAATACCATCATCATTTGCGGAACATGTCTCTCTCAAATTGAAAAGAACGAGCCAATTGACAAAAACCACTGGCGCTGTTTAACCACAAGTATGTGGAGTGAGGTTGCGGCCGTACAGGTTGTTTCATGGAGATTGCTGAACCGTCTGAGCACTGAAGGATGGGCGATGGACAATCTTGATATGATGTACCTTGATGAGGAAATGCTGGCCTGGGCAAAATCTGCGGCGGAAGATGAAACTGAAGAACAGGAAGAAATACACAAAGATTGCAATGGTGCGCCGTTACTGGCAGGCGATTCAATTGTTCTCACTAAAACATTGGATGTAAAAGGATCTACATTGAATGCGAAATTGGGCACAGTGGTGAAGAACATCCGTTTGGTTGAGAACAATTCCGATCAGATCGAAGGAAAGATTGAAGGACAGGTGATTGTGATCCTGACAAAATATGTAAGAAAACAGGGAGTATAATCATCCCAAACAAATAGTAAATTAAAATATTTAGACATCCGCTGAAATCCTCTTATTTCAACTGAATGCAAACTTTCCTTGTCGGGAAGTTTACATTCAAGTGGATGGCCTTTCCCAAGATTCGATAAGCTACAGCGAACCGAAAGTCCATTACACTTTTCTCCTCCCCGCCTTTAGCTTTCTAACGCATAAACGAATAATAATAATGCTGATAGAAGAAAACAATTAGGGCAATTTCCTTGTCATTATAGTGTATTATATTTTAATAAGAATCAACAGATTGGCAGAGAGCAGTTCGTTTTCTGAAAAAGCACCTTCCAAAAGCATATCAGTTATTAATATTTAATGGCCAAAGAAATTAAAGTAATAAAATGTCCTAGCTGCGGCAGCACTTCAAAAACAGAAATAAAACCTGATTTTTTTCAGTGCACCAATTGCCAGACCACCTATTTTCTGGACGACAACGATGTGAATGTCAATTATAACCATAATTATAAGTACGACACCTCAAATAATCCTTTCGCACCTAAACCTATAAACAGGACAGTTAAAATCATTGCAATTGTTATTGGCGTTTTTTTTGGGCTTTCGTTTATAATTAATATCATCGTTTCTATTTTTACCAACAGAAATCAACCAGCGCCTAATCAGGCCAGCGTTATCTCCTCTTCTGTCGATGACGCAGAACCAACCGGATACAGGGCAAGCAGGTATAATTTTATGCCATTCACTGCGGCAGATGAAAACAGACCGGTTGTACTTGGTGTGGAAGAAAGGGATTACAATGGAAAGGGTGAAAAGGAAAAGAATGGTGTATATGTTGTGTTTTACGATCCGGTAAAAAAGAGTATCATTTCCGACACTAAAATCGGCAGCGCACGCACCAGTAGCAATAACCTTAAATTCAAGACCTTTTCTGACGGCAACATCTATATGATTGCAGATAAGACTACACTTTATGCTGTAGATAAAACAAATTTTAAACTTATCGAAGCAGGAAAGCAGTTTTTCTCAGGGAGACAGGAACTCCAGGTTGGCGTTGCTACAATGGAATTTGTTTACGAAGACAATGGCGACGGCATGGTGATACTCACGAACGACGGCAAACAACTCTATTATTTCCCATTGGTGCAGAAACTTTATACAGAGGACGCGTATTATGAAGCGCAGTGGGGCTTTGATAACCTGTTACCTGGCAGTAAAGAAAAAGACTACCATGTATTTACGAAAACGAGTGACGATTACCCGAATGATAAGCTGCAGTTATTAAATATCCGTTATAAAGACAACGGAAAAGGACCTAAAAATATAGAAATGAGGCCATCATGGGGAAAGGATTATGGCGGTTCAGGTATATTCACGGAGAGGGATCCCTATAAAAAAGTTTTATTTGATAAGTCATCCAAGCTTAGGAGCAGGATTATAAGCTGGAAAGATGTTACCCCGGGCAGGCTTTATTTCTCACCAACGGTGATATTTGATGACGGAAAGACATTGCTCATCACTTTTAAACCAGATGCGAATCCGCGAAGCACCTATAACCTGCAGCAGGTAAATGTAAATACCGGCGCTGCAGAATGGACCTTACCATCTCCTAAAGGTGCAGAAATCACAGGCATGGTTAAATACGCTTTAGGCTATGTTGCTGTAACCAGTAACGAGGACATCATCATCTTGGATTTTAAAGGAAACCAGAAAAGCATATACAATTTTGAAAGTAAAGATTAAATGGCAAGAGAGATAAAGGCACTGAAGTGTCCACATTGTGGAAGTACTGCCAAAACGGAGATTAAGGATGGAATGTACCGCTGCAATAGCTGCCAAACTGAATATTACCTTGATGATGATGCAGTGAATATTATTTACCATCATAATTATAACACAGGTGCAGCAACTCCACCAAAAGCAGTCAGCGCTAAAACTAGGATTACCCTGGTCGCAATAGTAGTAGCGATCATTGTTCTTGGTATGTTGGCAACACTTGTTTTTACCAATAAAATGTCTAACTATACGCTGCCAGAGCGTTCATCAGTTCATGAAACCGGACCAAAGGAAAAGGAATACAGTTGTTCAAGAAGCAGGGCCTATTACCATTTGTTTACTCAGCCAGACAAAGGAAACCCTATATTGCAGGTCATTGAAGACAGGTCATACAACGCTGGTGCTGATAGCCTAAAAACGGGGTATTACCTCGCGTTTTATGAATTGCCGGTAATGAAACTGCTGCAAGAGCAGAAAATTGATGAAGCCAATCAGTATCGGATGTCTTCAATTAAAAACAAAACATTTTCAGATGGAAATATTTATATCATCAAAAAAGACAACAGCTTACACAGAATAGATAAGAATGAACTAAAACTGACCGAGATTGGCAAGCAGTTGTTCGGTACCCATCAGGAATTGCAAATTGGTATCGCTTCCCTGGAGTTTTCATCCGGTGATGGAGACGGAATCAATATTTTGGCAAACGATGGAAAAGAATGGGTTTACTATCCTATTATCAATAAACTCTATACAAAAAAATCTATATATAAGTTATCGCAGGGATTCAATACACTGCTTCCCGGTTGGAAGATAGATACCTATTATACCTTTACGGGTCTCAGCAATACTTACCCCGATGCCAAACAGCAACTTTTGAAGATAAAATATAAAGATAATTATGGCGGACCTAAACGCATGGTGATTAGTCCTTCGTGGCACGATAACTATGGAGGGTCAGGCGTATTCTACAGCACTGACCCGCACAACAAGGAATTAATAGAAGATTACGCCATGGACGACGGAAGAATATTAAACTACAAAGACCTCACACCTGGCCGACTATATTTTTCGCCCGGTGTACTTATTGGTAATTCTTCGACGTTGCTGATTACATTCCAGGCGAGCGCTGATAAAAAAAGCGCATATAAGTTGCAGCAATTAAATACCAGTAATGGTAGTGTTGACTGGACCTCCTCGCTTCCCGAAGGTTCTAAGGTTGACGAAATCATGAAAACCGGAACTGGGTTCATGGCAGTATCAGAAAACGATGAATTGATTCAAATGGATCTAAAAGGAAATATTAAAAACAATAAATTGATCAAATTATGGGATTAGGAGATTTTTTTAGACGGCAGCTGAGCATAGTTATAGAGTGGAAAGACCAAGACCCTGATATGCTTTTATACAAATATCCGGCACCAACGGACGAAATTAAAGATGCTAGTAAACTGATTATTTCTCCCGGGCAAGGATGTATCCTCGTTTATGAAGGGAAAATTTTGGGAGTGTTGGATAGAGAGGGCTTATTTAACCTGGAGACAGACAATGATCCATTCATCACTAACCTGATCAAGGTGAGACTGCTTTTTGAAAGTGAGCATAAAATGCATATCTACTTTTACCGGAAAGCAGATATTGTGAACCAGGCATGGGGTACACCTGCACCTATTAAGTATATGGACAGCGAATATAAAATTCCAGTCGAACTTGGAATGTTCGGCAACTACTCCATGCAGATTGTAGATCCATTACTTCTGTTTAAAGACATCATTGGCTCAAAGTTTACCTATACAACTGCCGATGCCAAATCCTTGCTCCTTTCACGTTTGCCACAGACGCTGATTTCCCATCTGGCGCAAGCCAAGCTCTCCTATCTCGAAATTGATGCTGAACTTGGAAGATTGGCCGAGGGCTTAAAAGAGAAACTTAACGTTGAATTTTCTAACCTCGGCCTGCAACTTAAAGATTTCAAAATCCAGGGTACTGCTTTCGACAAAGATACCGGACAACGAATCGGTAAAATTGCAGATATCACAACTGATAACCGCGCTGCAGCCGAAGCAGGATTAAGTTATGTTGAAATTGAAAAACTGCGGGCATTACGCGATGCTGCTCGTAATGAAGGTGGTCTGGCTGGTGCGGGTCTTCAACTGGGGTTTGGAATGGAAATTGGAAAGGTTCTTGAAGAAAAAAAAGATGAACTGACGGCATTTAACCCGAAAGCTGATCCGGTATTGCAGCTTCAGAAGTTGAAACTGCTACTTGATGAAAACATACTAACCCAACAGGAATTCGATGAAAAGAAAAAGGAAATATTAAGCCGGATGTAAAATCTAAAAGCATTCAATTCGTCACTCGGCAATAATAATTATATATTGCATCATGAGTAACATACCATTTCAAGCGATAGATTGGTCGCAGGTGCCTACAGTTGAATATAAAGGCGAAACTGGTACTGCCTACTGGCAGACCCTGCGGTTTGAAGGGTTAAGAGTGCGGATGGTAGAATATTCCGCAGGTTATATTGCAGATCATTGGTGCAAAAAGGGCCATATTGTACACTGCCTCGAAGGTGAATTTATTTCAGAACTGCAGGATACGGCCGATTTCAAGCTGACTAAGGGTATGACCTACATTGTATCTGATGAATTAAGTTCTCACCGTTCAGTTACTAAAGAAGGTGTTAAACTGATGATTATTGATGGTGACTTTCTGGCTCAAAGATAGGTAGATTTAATTGTCAATAACATTTACTGTGATTACCTCACCCGCGTTTTTTAGCAGCAATTTGCTGTCTTTACCCAAATTCCGCAGGTGGAGTGTCTTTCCCGCTTTGCTGTAGCGCTCAGTGATCTTATTTAGCGCCTCTATTGCAGACATATCTGCAATCCTGCTATCCTTAAAGTCTATAATCACCTCAACAGGATCTCCAGCGACATCAAATTTCTCCGTAAAAGCAGTTACTGAACCAAAAAAAAGCGGACCATAAATCTCATAGTGTTTTACGCCGTTTTCGTCGAAATATTTTTTTGCCCTAATCCTTTTGGCACTTTCCCACGCAAATACCAGAGCAGAAATGATAACACCAATTAGAACCGCAAGCGCCAGGTTATGCAACCATACGGTAATTACCGCAACTGCAATACCCACAAACACATCCTGTTTCGGCATCTTGTTGATGATCTTAAAACTTACCCATTCAAAAGTCCCTACCGCAACCATAATCATTACACCGGTTAATGCGGCCATAGGAACGCGCTCTATAAGGGGTGCCCCAAACAGAATGATAACAAGGATGGTTAAGGAAGCAATAATACCAGAAAGCCTGGCCCGGGCACCTGCATTTAAATTCACGAACGTTTGCGCGATCATAGGACAGCCGCCCATTCCAAAGAAAAATCCATTCAGGATATTTGCACTTCCCTGGGCAATACACTCCCTGTTACTATCACCCCTGCTTGAAGTAATTTCATCCACAAGATTGAGGGTAAGTAGTCCTTCAGTAAGGCCTACTCCTGCCATAATCAGCGCATATGGAAAGATGATTTGCAGGGTGCCTACATTAAATGGAATCTGCGGAATATGAAAAGGCGGAAAACCACCGCTTACCGAAGCAATGTCCCTCACTGTTTTGGTGTCGATATGAAACCCAATAACAATCAGGAAAACAACAACAATTGCAACTAACGAAGGCGGAACAGCTCTGGTAAATCTGGGTAAAATCAAAACGATAGCAATAGTTAAAGCCACCAGCCCTGCCATTATCATTAATGGAGGTCCCGTTAACCAGGTGAGCTGTCCATTTACTACAGTTTTAAACTGCTCCAGTTGCGCCATAAAAATTATGACTGCCAGTCCGTTCACAAATCCGTACATCACAGGCTGCGGCACCAGCCTGATAAACTTGCCAAGCTTAAAAAGCCCTACTATAATCTGGATAACACCGCCCAACGCAACTGCAGCAAAAACATATTCAATGCCATGCGATTTCATCAGCGCTATCAAAACTACAACTACAGCCCCTGCGCCCCCGGAGATCAATCCGGGCCTTCCACCAAAAATTGAAGTAACCAAACCCATTATAAAAGCCGCGTACAAGCCAACCAGGGGGGGAAAGCCCGCTAATATTGCAAATGAAAGTGATTCAGGCATCATTGTCATCGCCACTGTAAGGCCCGCAAGTATTTCGGTTTTGTAATTGACCTTTTGTGAAAAATCAAAGAAGGGTTTGGAAGTTACCATAACGCAAACATACAAATAATTGAAATTATGAGTAAGGCGGTCACTAAACATATATATTGGCGCGAGTTTTGTTTGTGCTGGCACATATGACTAAAACCGCGCTCTTATTTATACTGCTCCTTTTTACAATCGGCGCCAATGCACAAAATGCTGGAAATGCAATGTCTGTGAACAACGAAGTCCGCGACACTGCAATAAAGACGGATTTGATTGACATTGCGAAAAATTTGTTCCACCTCCGGAGACCAAGAACCAAACCAGGAGACAAGAAAGTATTCTTCTCACTGCTGCCAATTGGTGGTAACGTACCTGGTGGCGGACGTGCACTGATCACTTCAACCAGTGCAGGCTTTTATCTTGGAGACAGAAAAACTACCTACGTCTCTAACGTAACTTTTACTCCATATTGGAACCTGAAGAGCCGATTTGGATTACCATTGCGTTCTAACCTTTGGCTTGATAACAATGAATGGGTAATACAGGGTGATACGCGTTTTCTATTCTATCCTCAAACCACCTGGGGTATCGGTAGCGGACAAGAAGATCAGAGTGTATTGGTGAACTATAAATATATCAGGTTCTATCAAACTGCAATGAAACGTATTAAACCATATTTATATGCTGGTTTAGGATATAACCTTGATTACTTCATCAACGTAAGGGCATCTTCACCTGGTCTGTATGAATTTACGGGATATCCGGTCGGAACCGGAACCGGTGAGAATTCTTTCTCCTCAGGTCTATCATTAAACCTGCTTTATGATACCAGGAACAGTTCTATTACGCCGATGCCTGGCTCTTATCTTAATGTTTCCCTTCGTGAGAACCCAGGTTTTCTGGGAAGTAAAACCGATTGGCAATCATTGTACATCGATGCACGGAAGTATATTGCATTTAATACTAAACCCCATCAACAAAATACCCTGGCCTTGTGGTCTTATCTTTGGACAGGACTTAGCAACAATATACCTTACCTTAACCTGCCGAGCATTGGCTGGGATCCATTTAATAAATCTGGCCGTGGAATTGATCAAAACAGGTATCGCGGTAAAGGTCTGTTTTATGTGGAGAGTGAATACCGGAGAGATATTACCAACAATGGCTTATTTGGCTTTGTAGTCTTCGCCAACGCCACATCTGTAACTGAACAGGCCGATAACAAATTTAAAAAGCTGCATCCGGCAATTGGTACTGGTTTGAGGATTAAATTCAATAAAACATCTAACACCAATATTGCAATAGATTATGGTGTAAGTAAGGGATATTCTGGCTTTGCCATTAATCTCGGCGAAGCATTCTAAAATAATTTAGGGTTGCTTATTAGCAGTTACCATTACAGTATAATTACCGCTACCTGCTATGGTTTGATAGATATATTCTGGCGAAACATAGTAGGTACTGATTTGATTTGCTTCAATATCCTGAACGTCCTTACGTTCTGCACCATCTTTTTTAATCTCAGTAAGCATCAGGTTATATTGTTCCTTACCTGTCAATTGATAATAAAGCTGATTAATTACTCCATTGTCTGCATGTATCCTAAACCAGGCGAGTGCTTTTACCTGCTCCGCTTTAAGTGTTCCAAATGAGAATGTTTGATACAGCTGGTTATCTTTCTTTCCCGATAATTCCGGATGTGCTTTCCAACCTTTGTTTGCTAAGCTATCTGCAATAAAAACAACCGGTTTGCCGATAAGTGATTTCAGTCTGCTTAATTCAAGATGCTGACCAAATCCCGATAAGCTAAAAAAACACAAACATAATGCTATCAAATACTTCATTCTTTATGATTTCAGCAAAGGTAGCAAAATGTAAAATACTGAGCCTTTATTGATTTTGCTTTTCACTCCCATTGTACCCTTGTGGTTTTTTACAATCTCCATCGAGATATAAAGCCCCATACCAAGCCCGCTCGCCATAAAATTTTTGTCATCAACCCGGTAAAACCTTTCAAAGATTTTTTCCTGCTGTTCTGGCGATAAGCCAATTCCAAAATCAGTAACAGAGATCTTTACATTATCGTCTTCTCTTTCCACGGATAGCAATATGTCCTTGTGCAGGGGGGAATATTTCACCGCATTATTGATCAGGTTCATCAGCACCTGTTCCAGCCGTTCTGTATTCCCTGTTATCCATAAATCCGATGATGGATGATAGATGATATTGTACTCTGGAAACATGTGCCCAGCATTTTCGGCACATACAGAAAGCAGTTCGCTTACACTTAGAGGACTCTGACTAAAATGCAATTTGCCTGCCTGTATTTTACTGACATCCAGCAGGTCATTAACCAGGTTCTGTAACTTACCGAGCGACCCCTCTGCTTTGGACACAAAACTTTTCACCTGCTGTGGCACCACTTCTTTGCGGTAGTTGGTGATCAGTTGTAAATAAGCTTTCAAACTGGTAAGCGGCGTTTTAAGTTCATGGCTTGCAATGCCGATAAACTCGTCTTTTTTTTCTATAGCTTTGCGCTGGTCATCAATATCTGTAGCCGTACCAACCCAAAAAATCAATTCTCCCTCCTCATTTTTGAGCGGAATGCTTCGGTTCAGGTGCCATCGATAAATACCATCATTCCGTTTATACCTGTTTTCCACTTCAAAAATGCTGGTGGTTTGCAGGCTGTCATTAAATTTCTCCATCGTTAGAGGAAGATCATCCGGGTGAATAACGTTCGTCCAGGCCTGCTCAAATGTTTCAGGGAATGACAATCCCGTATAATCGTACCAGCGCTGGTTAAAAAAGTTAAACTGCCCTCCAGCAAGGTTTGTCCATGTGATCTGAGGTATATTATTGGCCATCAACACAAAGTGTTCCCGGCTTACTGAGAGATCTTTGGTTCGTTCAAGCACCGTATCTTCGAGCTCATTATTTAACTGTACGGCCTTATTTCTTGCTTCTTCCAGCTCATCGTTTTTAGACTTTAACACCCGTTGTGTTTCCTTTTGAAGACTTAAATCTGTGATGAGGATACTTAGCGCGGTACCTTCGTCCAAGTTAAGACTGGTTAGGGATAGCAGTACCGGCACCGGGGGGCAACCATCATATTTCAAAGTTTCTTCCGTTTTATAGTCCGCAGTATCTGCACTGGCAATTACCTCATTTAGTTTATCAGATATGGGACCGTCTATAAACTCGCTGAATAGTTTTCCAATAACTTTATCGAGGGGTATGCCTACCATTTCGGCAAACCGGGAATTACTGTAAAGTATAATACCTTTTTTATTTAGGGTGATGGCCCCTTCCCCCATTTTCTCAATCAGCATTCTATAAGTCTGATCGGCTGTTTTAAGGGTATATAATTGATGTCCTTCGTCAGAATGCACTACAAAGGCATCCACCATTCCTGTACGGATAGCTTCAATAGTATCTGTAGCTTCTTCCAGCTGCGAACGCAGTTCGTACAATTCGGCCTCCAGTTGTGCGGGTGTTTTCTCTTGATCCATAGCTAATAGTTATCTGTTATGCCCAGACCGCGGAGTACTTTATTGGTGTCAGACATATCGCCTACCAGTCTTCTTTCAGGGGCAGGCCCCCTTTTAATCAATGTAGGCAATGCTATAATCTGTTCCCGTTGTGCTACTTCCGGAAGTTGATAAACGTCAATAATTTTCAGTTCATAATTTCCGCTCAGGTACTCTTCACAAATAGATTTAATATTGTTTACGGCCCTCACAGAGTTAGGCGAAGCGCCGGTGATAAAAAGGCTGAGCTGATAGACAGTTGGATTTTCCAATTAGTTTGCTTTTAAGGGTACAATGTTCAACCCAACAAGAACTTTCTCCTCATTGCTCAAATCTCCGATGATCTTCCTTATCGGTACAGGGACTTTTCTTACCAGCGTAGGCACAGCAAATATCTGATCGCCCTCCGCAAGTTGAGGCTGTAGTAATAAATCGATAACTTCTATCTTGTATTTGCCCTGTAAATGCTCTTCACAGTATTTATTCAGGTTTCTTAATGCACTAACGGATTTAGGTGTCTGGCCCGCAATGTAGAGCCTTAGCTCCCATGTTTGTTCTGGTGTACTCATCTTATTTTTTTTTACCCCTGGTGTTTGCAGACTGGCTTTGATCACCAACTTTATTTTTTTCCACCCCTTTGCGTTTTTCTACCATCTCCTTCAATGTTTTTTGCATGATCTCGTTTTTAAGTTCCTCTTCGTAATACACTTTGTTGAGTTCTTCTTCAACTGACTCGAATTCACTTTGCAAACTGGAAATTTTAGCTTCTAAAACCTTGCGCTTTCTTAAAATTTCACGGTCTTTCCTGCTTACGGCTTGCCCATGCAACGCGGCCCCTGTCTGTTCACGCAATATATGAGTTTCCCTTGCAGATCCAGTTAAAACGCCATCCGGCCCAAGGTATACATCCACCAGGTCTAATCCCTTGTTGGTAATTATAAATTCCCTCACCTGATTTGAATGCCCCATACCCCTTGACTTCATCACGTACATGCCCCTGTTCCGTTCACCGTTGGACTCAATATCCCTGATCAGCAGCCATGCATCAACCAATGAAGAAATTCCTTCATCAGTTTGTTCGTTAAATATATTGTTTAAAGCCAGTGCCGTAAACAGCACTGTGATTTTCTCGTTCTGAAGAAAGTCTACTAATCTGATAAGCATGGCTTTAACTTCACTGACTGAGCCTACGGTAATCAGGTTGGTGATTGGGTCAAGAATAACCACATCAGGGCGGAACTTCTTAATTTTCTTGTGTATGGCCACCAGGTGCATTTCTAAACCGTACATAGTGGGCCTCGAAGCATGAAATTCCAGGAGCCCCTCTTTAATATGTTTTGAAAGATCCATTCCAACAGATGACATATTTCTCTGGATCTGCAATGGCGATTCTTCAAAAGCAAAATAGATACACTTCTTATTTTCCAGGCAGGCTGAATTGGCAAATGACGCAGCTATGCTCGTTTTACCCGTTCCTGCCGTCCCAGACACCAGCACACTGCTTCCTTTAAAAAAGCCATTGCCTCCCAGCATATCGTCCAAACTTGGGATTCCAGATGAAATGGTTTCAGAAGATACGTCAACATTCAGTTCAAGTGACGTCACCGGAAGCACTGAAATACCATCCTCATCAATCAAAAACGGATATTCATTGGTGCCATGCATGGAGCCCCTGTATTTAACTACACGCAGTAACCTTGTGGAGATCTGATTGGTAATCCGGTGATCCAGCAAAATGACACAGTCTGAAACGTATTCTTCAAGTCCCTGACGGGTCAGTGAGCTTTCGCCCCTCTCTCCCGTGATAATTGCCGTTACACCTTTATCCTTTAACCATTGGAAAAGCCTGCGCAATTCTGATCGCAAAATGCTATCGTTTGATAAACCAGAAAATAAGTTCTCTATTGTATCCAAAACTACACGCTTAGCACCTATGCTGTCAATAGCATATCCAAGTCTTATAAATAATCCGTCCAGGTCATACTCACCTGTTTCTTCAATTTCGCTACGTTCGATATGTACATGGTCCACTTTTACCATATTATCGGCTACAAGTTGGTTCAGGTCGAATCCCAGAGATGCAACGTTCATTGCCAGCTCTTCTGCTTTCTCTTCGAAAGCCATAAATACACCTGGTTCATTGAATTCCAGTGCACCCCTAATAATGTACTCAATGGACATCAGCGTTTTACCACATCCTGCACTGCCACAAATTAGCGTTGGCCTGCCAAGGGGCAGCCCTCCTTTAGTAATTTCGTCCAGACCGCTAATACCTGTCGGGGACTTTTGAAGTTGCCCGGCAGCAGTGGCCTGGAAAGTTCTAGTTTGTTTTTTAGTCATTATATCAACTCAGAATTGGTAAAACTATAAATGTTTTCGGATTTTCAGCATACAAAAAGCCGAACAATTGCAGACTAGTTGTGTTAGATCGCTATTTAATAGAAAAATATATTCATTAAATGTATATTTGGGCATGGCAGATTTGAAAACAGAATTTACGGTATTATTTGAAGGCGAAGTCATAGCAGTGATAGTTACTGAAAAAGAAGACGGGGTAGAAACATTTTATTTAGCTGAAATTGAAGGCCATGCACCATTTGAAATATTCCTTTCAGAAGAAGATATGTGGGTGACCAATGATGAGGTATCACTTGATGAAGACCTGATCTTTCTGATCGGTGACAAATTTGAAAGCCTCCAGCCTTAATTTGCCTTTTCCTTATCTTTATCCCTCTTCCCTACCAGTTTAAATTTAATCTTTCCATCATCCCCATCCAGCGCCTGGATGTGAACGACTATACCTTTCATCCTTCTTTCCTTAATTTCTTTTTTGTCTGTGATGTCCTCATCCTTTTTGGGGTTTCTCAACGGTACATCCAGTAATATATTGGTACCTTTTCCCATAGAGTATATACCCTCGAGGTCCATATTAAGCACGCTGGAGTTAATTTTCATTGGATTTATTTTTACCTTTTCTCCCCTGATATCAAATTTTCCGTTGAGGTTATCAAATGTAATATTGTTCAGGTCCCTGAAAGGAAAAGCAAACTTACCTACATTTTGAATCGCGTCAAAGTTTACCAGCGCACCGTTTTTCAGATCGAATATAATATTTCCATTCATAGAGCCAGAGATAATTTTACCTGCAGCGGTGATATTACCTGTTACGTTGGTCCTTGTAAAGAAATTACCTTTAAGATTTTGGTAGGTTGGTGTATTCAGACCGAAGTTATTAAAGGAATAGAAAAAGTTCCTTATATTCACGTTTGACACCACCGTATTTACGGCGAACCTGTTCAATTTACCAATTTGGGTTACGCTTCCGTTTAATTTAATACTTCCACCAGCGTGTTTCATACTGGCATTTTTTACGCTCAGGCCTGCGTCATCCAGAAAGATATCAGCTGTTGCGCCGGTTCCTAGAAACTTATCATAGTAAACCTTGTCAACCCTAAGGTTAATCTCGGCCTTCCCTTTGTCAAGCATTTCATTCAGCTTGCTGGCCGACGTGGTACTTTTGCCCTTTGATTTTGCCGGGGCGCTCTTTGTCCTTGAACTCAGGAAACCTAAAAATTCACCGAGATAAATTTGGGGACTTCGCATCTGCCAATTGATCAGGATCTTTTCTGGCGCATTATAATACAGGTTTAAAAAGTTTTTGATCCCCCCTTCCATAAATACTATACTTTTCCCGCTTTGCAGCCTGATATCTTTGATCAGCAGATCGGATTTTTGGAAATCAAGCGTGATCGAAGTATTCTTAAATTTGATGTTCCTGGGTACGTAGTTAACATCTGCATTTTTAACGCTGACCTTTCCAGTGATTACTGGTTTATTCAATTTAAAATCTACCATATCTGCCTGGTAATGCAATTTGAGGTCGGCTGTTCCCTTGGTAAACTTAAGCATGTCATCGCCAATTACCTTATTTAATTTTGATACGTCAAATTTAGACCTGAAGGTTCCCATTGCGATAGGATTATCAAAATTATGAATAAATGCAGTATCAATGGTAAAAGGTATTTCCTGATAGTTGCCGGAGAAACGGTAAAGTTTCACCGCTGAGTTTGCATCGGTAAAACCCTTGCCGTTTATAAAGTTGTTAGTGTAAACCCCAGAAAAATTGCAATCATCTATAATACCTCCCGGGCTGCTTAATCGATTTGCCTTTACGGACGCATTAACCAGAATAGAAGGGTCGCCGCCTGCCCCCATATTCCCATGGATGATCGCTTTTACTGCTATCGGATTGTCGAGATTAAACATGTTAAGCCTCGAAGCAATATTTGGTGCAAGTAGAGCCGAAGCATTTTTCCATAGAATTTTACGTGCTTCGACAGTAATTGAAAAATCAACCGGATCCTGGGCAACGGCAAATTTAGCGCCTATGATAAAAGGGTCCTCGCCTATATTCAAGGTATTGGGTTTAACCTCAATGAGGCCCCTGGCTTCATTATATGAAATATCCATATGCCCCTGCAATAACTTGTCCTTAATAAAACTTCCCCTTTTTGTATTAAAAGCGAGGCTGCGAACCAGGGTTTTGAGGTTTACATCAGCGTTCCAGCCAGAGGAAGGATAATCTACCTTTCCATCAAAGTCCTGAACAGCAAAAAGGAAAAGCTTATTTCCTTTTCTGTTATCCATAATAAAACGGACTGCATTGAGATCGAACCTTCTTATTTCTGCTGGCGAAGTGCTTTCTTCGGTAGAAACGGGTTCTTTAGTTTTCTTTTTGAAAACAGAAGTATTACTGTATCCGCTGCTATCAGTGTAAAGGTACACCTCCGCATCATTTATAGATATTCTCCTGATTTCTATTGTTCCACGTAAAAGCGCCATCGCATTTACTGCTATATCAAAGTTCTTCGCTGTCAGTAATGAGTGATGATGGACTTTCCAAAGGCTATCCCTTATTTCAACATTTTTAAGGGATACAGAGACCCCAGGAAATCCCTGCAGAAAGGTAGGCTCCATGGCGCCAACTGTTACACTGCCATTGATATTTTTATTGAGCTCCGTGTTAATCGAAACCAATAGCTCTTTTTTGTTTAAATTCACATAGACTGCAAGCCCTATAAATATCACTATAACCAATAAAATAAGTGCTGAAAAGATCTGAATGGTGCGTTTTAACCAGAGAGGCATAGAAGTTGATTTGATAGTAAACATTTAAATACGCTAATTGTTTAAAGGTAGATTTGTTCCTGCAAATTGATTATTTTAGTACCAACAAATTCACACACATATGAGCACTCAAAATCTGTTTAACAAAAGAACGTTTACGTTCATATTTACAGTGGCATGCGTTCCCCTGCTTTGTCTTATAACAATCCTGCCAACTTATGCGCAGACTAAGGGAACAACAAAAGTTCCATTCAAAAAAGACCGCTTTAACCGGATTTTTTTACCGGCAAAAATTGATCAGGATACGGTTTCCCTTTTGTTTGGGACCTACTCAAAAACGTTACGTCTTACCCCCTATTTTTTAGAAACGCAAAGTTTATACCCAGGCTGGGGACGGTTGACTACTATTGACACCAAAGGGAAGAGACATAGCAAAACGCTATTCTATCTACCTAAGGTACAGATAGGAAGCGTTAAATTCCGCAACGAAGAAGCCGTTGTAAACCAGGCATTTCCTGATTCAGTGGCTACTGGATCTATTGGCACATTAATGGTTTATCAGTACAACTGGAAAATTGACAATGACAGGAATGAAATGACGATATCTAAAGCTCCGTTTGCCGCTGAGCGCACCTTTACCACCATCAGCTACAAAAACAATAAATACCCAACAGCCGTGGTGAATATCGGAAAAATCAATTCGGAATTTTTACTGGATTTAGGTTCAGGAGCAGGATTTCAGGTCAGTAGCCGCACGGCGCTTGGACGCTCTATCATTGAAGACCTCAGTCTTGAGCCATCCAGGGTAGTCACTTCCAATATCCATACCAACAAATCGGTAGATACTATTTATGAAGTAGTGGTGCCTTCCCTTGTATTTAATGGTATCACTTTAAAAGACCAAAAGATTACGATCAGTTCCGAAGCGCCGCACAATACTATCGGAACCGGCTTTCTGGGAAATTATAATGTGATTATGAATAATTCAAAAAAGAGGAAAGTAGAAAGTGCTATCATTCTTGAAAAACGACTGGTAGATTAATCTTCCGAAGGAAGGGCGCGATTTTAAAGACCTGTTAAATGCAAAAAGCAACTCAATGAGTTGCTTTTTGCATTTAACAGGTCTGGTACCGTTTAAAACAGGAATTTGGTACTCAAAAAATTGGAACTGTTGCTTTCTACAATTTTATTCAGCAGTTCTTTATTTGTTTCGTTTAGTTTTGTTGCAACAAGCGAGCGTATAGAAAACGAACGCAATGCATCAACAACAGACAGGGTTCCTTCTGCACTATCTTTCCTTCCTGTGAACGGAAAAACGTCTGGCCCGCGCTGGCACTGGCAGTTGATATTTACACGGCTCACCTGGTTCACCAGAGGATCAATAAGACTTGCAATTTCATCGTCGTTATTACTGAAAATACTTACCTGTTGACCATGGGTAGATTCAATCAAATACTCAATCGTTTCTTCAACATCGTCAAAGGGTACTACAGGGATCACTGGCCCAAACTGTTCTTCTTCCCATAACTTCATTTCTTTGGTAACAGGATAAACTATTGCAGGAAAAAAGAACGTTTCATTGCTCATACCTCCATTTTCATTTACTACCCGTGCACCTTTAGCTATGGCGTCATCTACGCATGCTTTGAGGTAAGCTGGTTTATCTGCTTCTGGCAATGGAGTTAAAGAAACACCTTCCTCCCATGGCATACCGTATTTAAGTTTAGATACTGCTTCGGCAAAAAGCTCAAGGAAAGCATCAGCAAGGCTACGGTGTACAAAAACAATCTTAAGTGCAGTGCAGCGCTGTCCGTTGAAAGACAATGAACCCAGCAGTGTTTCCTGTACAGCGAGTTTCAAATCCGCATGAGCAGTAATAATTGCAGCATTTTTGGCATCAAGACCAAGAATAGCGCGCAACCTGTTTACTTTTGGATGTAGCTTTTTAAGCTCATTGGCCACCTTACTCGACCCAATCAGCGTTAACACATTTATTTTGCCAGACTGCATCAGTCCGGGAATGATCTTGTTTCCACGTCCATAAATTGTATTCACCACTCCTTTAGGAAAGCAATCCCTGAAAGCTTCCAACAAAGGATAGTGTAACAGGGTACCATGTTTAGGTGGTTTGAACAACAGCGTGTTTCCCATAATTAATGCAGGTATTAAGGTAGTGAAGGTTTCATTCAAAGGATAATTGAATGGCCCCATACATAAAACCACGCCCAGGGGCGATCTTCTGATCTGCGCTACAATGCCTTGTTCAATACTAAACTTAGAAGATTGCCTGTCCAGATCTTTCAGTGAGTCGATGGTAGCGTAAATATACTCTACCGTCCGGTCAAACTCCTTTACGGAGTCTGCGTGCGACTTTCCAATCTCCCACATCAGTAACTTGACTACTTCATCCTTTTTCTGGATGATACGCTGCGTAAACTTGTCTACACAGCCTATGCGGTCTGCCACACTCATTGTAGGCCATTCACCACGCCCGTTATTGTAGGCAGCTACTGCAGCGTCCAGGGCTTCAAAACTTTCTTTTTCCGTACAAAGCGGATAGGTACCAATTAATTTGCGTTTAAGGCCTTCGGCTGTTTTTATACAGACAGGAGAAAGTACAGTATGTACCTCACCGTCCCAGGGTAGCATTTCACCATTGCTTAAATACTCGCGCTGGTGAAGTTCTTCGGCTAATCTGTATTTTTCAGGAATCTGGCTTTCTTCAACAAAAATTGATGATAAATCGATTGATGACATGAGAAAACTGCGTTATATAATTAGAGATAAATTCTTATAAATCAGTAATAGGTGTGTATTTAGGTACCAGGATTTTCATTACAACCCAGGCTACGAGGTAGGCTACTGCACAAATTGCAAACATAATGGTATATCCTGTTTGGGTATGTCCCAGTGATTTGTAATAATCAAATAAGGCACCTCCTAATTTCGAGATGACCACACCACCAATACCACCGGCCATACCGCCAATACCAATCACACTTCCGATAGTTTTTTTAGGAAACATGTCAGAAACTGTGGTAAAAATATTTGCAGACCATGCCTGGTGTGCCGAAGTTCCAATTCCGATTAGGACTACAGGAATCCAGAACGTAAGGTGGCCTAACGGCTGCGCGGCAAGCACAACTAAAGGAATCAGCGCAATTACAAACATGGCTTTCATCCTTGCGTCATATGGTGTTAATCCTTTTTTCATATAGTAAACCGGAAACCATCCTCCACCAACACTTCCAATCATGGTCATACTGTAAAGGACCATTAAAGGGATCATAATTGTCGTTCCTTCCATATTATACTGAACTTTAAGGTACGATGGCAACCAGAACAGGAAGAACCACCAGACACCATCAGTCATAAATTTACCAAATACAAATGCCCAGGTCTGTTTGTAACCCAATAATTTGAACCAGGAAACTTTTTCTGCATCTTCAACTTCAGCTATACCGTCGTGGCTAATCCTGTCGCTGTTAATGTAATCCAGTTCAGACTGAGTGATATTTTTCTGATTTTCAGGTTTATCATAAAAAATGAACCAGAAGAACAGCCATATCAGTCCGACAGCTCCTACAATGATAAAGGTGCTTTCCCATCCCCATTTTTCAGCAATCCATGGAACGGTAAGTGGTGCCAGTACAGCACCGATATTTGCACCTGAATTAAAAATACCCGTAGCAAAAGCACGTTCCTTTTTAGGAAAGTACTCCGCAGTTGCTTTAATAGCTGCCGGGAAATTTCCGGATTCACCAAATCCCAGCACTGCCCTGGAGGCAATAAAACCTAATACTGAAACAGGGATCAATCCTAATCCGGCCCAGGCAAGAATAGATGAAAGTCCTTCTCCTATAGGAATAGAAACAGCATGCATACATGAACCCAGCGACCAAACAATCAAAGCTATTGCATAGCCCCATTTTGTACCCAGTTTGTCTACGATCCTGCCGGCGAAAAGCATCGACAGCGCATATATGAACTGAAATGCCGAAGTAATATTCGCATAATCGCTGTTGGTCCAGTTAAATTCTTTCTCCAGCATCGGGTGCAGGAGACTCAATACTTGCCGATCTAGATAATTGACAGTAGTGGCAAAAAACAATAGCGCGCAGATTGTCCAGCGGTAATTGCTCATCTTATTTTCTTTCATCAGATTATATTTGTTTGGTATCGGTTATGAAACCTGCATGAGCTTCTCCTGCCCTACCGGGACCGGTAAGATCATGCAGGTTTCATTGTATATATTTGGTTGAGGATTATAAAAAATCCTGCTGAGTTGAATCCTTAACTCAGTCTGGTTTCGCTAATGATACTAAATGTTTTCTCAGTCAGACTGAATAAGGTATCATAATCTTTGTTCTTCAGGATATCTTTGCTGATCAGTTTACTACCCATTCCAACGCCACAAACACCAGACTTAAACCAACTGCTGATATTTGCCGTTTCTATTTCAACACCACCTGTAGGGATAAACAATTGCCCAGGGAAAAGATCTTTAATAGCAGACATGAATGCCGGGCCTAAAAGGTTTGCAGGGAAAAGTTTGATCAACCCAGCACCGTTTTGTGATGCCAGGTTTATTTCTGTGGGCGAGAAGCATCCCGGTATCCACAATAAACCCGCCTCGTGAACCAGCTTGCCAATTTCGAGATCAACAACTGGGCACACGATAAAATGTGCGCCGGCATCAATAAAATCCGAAGCTTGTTGAGTGTTTTTAATCGTGCCAATCCCCAAATGTAAGTCGGGCATTTCAGTTTCGGCTGCTTTAACCAGCACTTTAAAATTGTCCAATGCCTCCGGCCCGCGGTTGGTGTATTCAATTACACGCACACCCGCACGGTAAAGTGTACGCACGATATCCAGACTCACATCCGCATCTTCATAAAAGAACAAAGGCAGCAGTGCCTGTTCCGTAATAACTTTTAAGGTATCTTCTTTAGTCTTCATATTGTTGAACTACTTGTTTAATATCTTCTATTTTAGTGGTATTGAAATCACTTTCCGTAAAAAGCTTTGCAAAGGCAGCTGCCGTAGCAAAATCTACAACATCCTGAGGGGAAAGCTCCTTGTAAAATCCGTAAATCAGACCGGCCATGAAACAGTCCCCGCTACCTACCTTACCTGCAATCTGTTCGGCTTTATATTCTTTGGAAATAAACAGTTCGTCATTAGTGTACAACGTAGTATAATATTGGATACCTGCACCATGATCGAAACGGAAGGTGTTGGCTACGTATTTACATTTTGGGAATTGCTCCATTATAGCTTTGGAACTGATCTGCGATTGCTGCAAATAAGCACTTTTCTCATGCTCTTCTACCAGTGTTTCAGAAACAGGGATACCGAGCATTTTTTCTGCTGCCCATACATTGCCCATCACCAGGTCACAATAATTTACCAGCGCAGGAAGGATATCAACAGGTTCTTTACCGTATTTCCAAAGTTTAGCACGGTAATTCAGATCGATCGAAATAGTGATATTTCTTTCAGAAGCAGCCTTAAGGGCTTCTTCGCATACATCAGCAACGGACTGGTTGATTGCCGGACAGATGGCGCTGAAGTGAAACCAGCTTACGCCTTCAAATACTTTATCCCAGTCGATCATACCGGTTTCCAGTTCCGAAAAAGAAGAATATTTACGGTCGTATATTACTCCCGCATTTTTAAGGTCCTTTCCTTTATCCAGGAAATAGATGCCAATGCGCTCTCCCGAGTACTGCATGGCAGTGGTATCAATGTTCAATTCGTCCAGATAACCCACCAGTTGCCTGGCAATATAATTATCCGGAACGGCAGACATATATGCTGAAGGGACCTCCCAGAGTGCCAGCGCTGCAGCAACATTTGCTTCGGCACCGCCAACATAAACCGGAAAAGAGTTTTCCTCCAGCCAGGTGCCTGCCGAATCAG
>Ga0247816_10000264_pt1 | contig 31795 bp, 23 predicted proteins | sample UWRJL209509C1_FD_179930 | JGI IMG/M metagenome (GOLD analysis project Ga0247816, IMG submission 179930) | Plant litter microbial communities from Arlington Agricultural Research Station in Wisconsin, United States - UWRJ-L209-509C-1 | ecosystem: Environmental > Terrestrial > Plant litter >...
CCGGGCATCCTCGGTCTTCATCTGCGTGCGTGTCTCGTCAAGGTCGCCGATCAGCGGTCGCCACCACGCGGCCGCGGGGTCGGCGTCCACCAGGATGGTGCGGATCAGCAGGGTCAGCGGTATCGCCAGGATGGCCCCGATGGCGCCGAGCACGATGGCCCAGAACAGCACGGATGCGAAGGTGAGCGACTGGCTGAGGGCCACCGCGTTGCCCACCACCCGGGGCTGCACGATCGACTGCACCACGCCGTTCACGATCGCGTAGATCACGATCACGGGCAGCGCGAGCTCCCACCCCCCGACCAGGAACGCGAACACTGTGGGCGGGATGATTGCGATGAAATAGCCCACATTGGGGATGAAGCTGCAGAGGAAGGACAAGAGCCCCCAGAGGAAGGCGCCCGGCACCCCGAGCAGCACCAGCGCGAGGGCGTTCAACACCCCCTGGGCGATGCCGAGGAGGGTGGTGGCCACCATGTAGCGGCGCACACTGGAGGCGAAGTTGGTGAGGGCCGCAACCAGGGTGGGCCGGGAGGGCTGCAGCTGGCGGAGCAGGGTGGGCAGGTAACCCGCATCCGCGGCCATCAGGATCAGCATGGTGAGCACGATCACGAGCGCGACCGTGATGTTGGTGATGCTGCCGAAGATTCCGGAGACGAACGGCACCAGGTTGCCCGGGTCGAAGCTCGCCTCCACGGCCTGCACCTGCGCGGTTCCGAAACCGATGCTCGCGAGCCAGTCGGCCACACTGGCGCCGATGTCGTCGAGCTGGCTGGCGAACTGGGGCAGCAGGGCGGCGAACTGGCCGAGGGCCAGGCCCAGCGCCGCCACGAAAGCCGCGAGCACGATGAAGACCGTCGCCACGACCGACCCGGTGGCCAGGCCCCGCGGCACGCCGTGCCGCTCGAGGCCTCGGCGCACCGGGTGGGCGCAGATGGTGAGCACCAGCGCCAGCAGGATGGGCGCCGCGATGCCGGAGATGGCGGCCAGCCCGAAGACCGTGACCGTGGCCCCGCCCAGGCCGACGAGGATCGCGGTGTTGCGGTACGACAGCACCCGCGGGGCGGGGATCACTCCCCCGGCCCCGGCGGCGCCGCCCGGGCGGGCCCCTGGAGCCTCATGGTCGGCCTCCGCCCCTGATCGGGTCCTGGATCGGCGTCGCCACATGCGGGCTCCCTGCTCTGCGTCAGTCAGCGTCAGGCACAGTGTCCTCCCCCGCCGCCCAGCGCGGCGTCACCCGTTTCGGGTGAGCCGAACGGAGCCGGGCGCCCGGCGTCACAGACCGGGCAGGTGCCGGATGTTGGACCTCGCCATCTGCACGGCCTCGCCGACCCCGCCGTTGAGCACGGTCTTCGACAGGGCCAGCGCGAAGCCCTTCACCTGCTTGGCGGTGACGTTGGGCGGCAGCGACAGCGCCAGCGGGTCGGTCACGATGTCGACCAGGGCGGGACCGTCGTGGGCGAAGGCCGCCGTCAGCGCGCTCCTCAGCAAGCCCGGATCTTCCACGCGCACCGCATGGAACCCGAGCGCGGCAGCGACGGCGGCGTAGTCGACCGCGGGTACGTCCACCCCGAAGTCGGGATACCCGTCGACGAACATCTCCAGCTTCACCAGCCCCAGGGTGGAGTTGTTGAACACCACGACCTTCACCGGCAGCTTCTGCGCGGCGATGGTGATGAGCTCGCCGAGCAGCATGGCCAGTCCCCCGTCGCCGCTGATGGTGACCACCTGCCGGGTGGGATAGGCGCTCTGGGCGCCGATGGCCTGCGGCACCGCATTGGCCATCGAGCCGTGCAGGTACGAGCCGATCAGCCGGCGACGCCCGTTGGGGGTGAGATAGCGGGCCTGCCAGACGTTGCCCATGCCGGTGTCGGCGGTGACGATGGCGTCGTCTGCGACCAGTTCGTCGAGCATCGCGGCCGCGAACTCCGGGTGGATCGGCCGGCCGTGGTCGACATCCGTGTAGGTGCCCACCACCGAGGTGAGCAGTTTGTCGTGCTTCTTGAGGGTGCGCTCGAGGAAGGTCCGGTCGGGCTTTCTCGTCACCAGCTCGGTGAGGGCCGCGAGGGTGGCCGCCACATCGCCGTGCACCGGATGCGTGACGCTGGCCCGCCGGCCCAGGTGGGACGGGTCGGTGTCGACCTGGGCGATGATCACTTTGTCGCCGTCGGGCAGGAACTGCTCGTAGGGGAAGTCGGTGCCCAGCAGCAGCACCAGGTCGGCGTCGTGGATGCCGGCATGCGCCGCCCCGTAGCCGAGCAACCCGGTCATGCCCACATCGAAGGGGTTGTCGTACTGGATCCACTCCTTGCCGCGGAGGCTGTGCCCAACGGGCGCGGCCACGAGATCGGCGAAGGCCACCACCTCGTCGTGGGCGCCGGCGACCCCGGCACCGGCGAAGATCGCCACGGTCTTCGCCCTGTTGATGGCGTCGGCCAGGGCGTTCACATCGACCGCCGCGGGCACCACGGTGGGCCGGCCGGGCAGCACAAAACTGGGCGCGGAACCCTCGGCGGCCAATTCGGCGATGTCACCGGGCAGGGTGAGAACCGAGACACCGCCGAGCGCGAGTGCGTGCCGCATGGCCGCGTTGACCACCTTGGGCGACTGCTCGGCGGAGGAGATCAGCTCCCGGTAGTGCGAGCACTCCACAAAAAGCCGGTCCGGGTGGGTCTCCTGGAAGAAGCTGCTGCCGATCTGGCCGGTCGGGATGTGGCTGGCGATGGCAAGCACCGGCGCCCCGCTGCGGTGAGCGTCGTAGAGCCCGTTGATCAGGTGCAGGTTGCCCGGTCCGCAGCTGCCCGCGCACACGGCCAGTTGCCCGGTGAGCTGGGCCTCGGCGCCGGCCGCGAACGCCGCCGCCTCTTCGTTGCGCACGTGCACCCAGTCGATGCCGCCTTTCGCGGCTCCGCCGGTGCGGCGGACGGCGTCGACGACGGGATTGAGGCTGTCCCCGACGATGCCGTAGATGCGGCGCACCCCGGCGTCCACGAGTTGGGCGATGATCTGGTCTGCGACAGTCTGAGCCATCGGTCCAGTCAACCGTGCGTGGCCGGGCCGGGGATATCCCTCCGAGGCACATTCAGTGAACTCACAGCGGCTGGGAACCGGCTCAGACCCCCACGTCCCGCTGCCGCAGGGTGAGGGCCGCCAGAGCGCCCAGCAGCAGGGCCGCCAGGTAGAACCAGGCCAGGGTCCAGGCATCCGTGCCGTTGGCCAGCGGGCTGTCGCCGAAGGCCGCGTGATAGGGCGAGAAGGCGCGCAGCCACTCCAGGTCGGCGCTCTGGTTGCCGATGGCGTTGAACACGTAGCCGAGCACGGCCACGGCCGCGCCACCGCCGATGCCCCACACCTTGCGGCCGGACAGGGCGCCGCAGAGCAAGGCGGCGCTGCCGCAGACCAGCGCGAGACCGCCGAAGAGCAGGCAGGTCACGGCCAGGTTCCCCACCTCCAGTTCCAGGCCGGCCGGTGCGTTCCAGAACAGCACCACCAGGAATGCGACCAGGGCCAGGACGAGGATTTTGACCGCCAGCGCGGCGAATCGCTGAACGGCCACCTGCACCCGGGTGACTCCGTGGGCGAGGGTCAGTTCGAGCTGGCCGGACTCCTCGTCGCCGCCGATCGCAGCGGCTCCCCAGCTGATGGCGGCGATGCTGATCAGCAGGAACCCGATGAGCCCGAAGAAGGTGGACTGGGTGTACCCGGCGCCGGTCTCGATCTGTTGATAGTTGATGGTGCGGGTGAGCTCGGGCGGCAGGCTGTCGATGAGCTGCTGCATCTGGGTGTTGCCGGACAGGCTGGGGAAGATCGGCAGGTAGAGGCAGAGCGCGGCCGTGAAACCGACGGACCAGCCGAGCAGCGAGCGCCAGCCGTCGACGAGGGCCCTGGTGAAGATCGGCAGCGGCGTGCGCCGCTCCACCTCGCCCTGCGCGGCCGGGGGCGCCGTGCGCACGGTCATGACCGGTCCTCGGGCGCCGAATACAGCCTCAGCACCGATTCTTCGAGGTCGGGCTCCTCGACCACCAGGTCGGTGAGGTCCAGGGTGGCGATGGCCCGCACGAACGGCGAGAGCGCCCCGCCGAGCACTGCCGTGGCCTCGGCACCGGTCGCCGTCGCTCGGCAGTCGAGCTCGGCCACACCGTCGAGGGCGGCCAACCTGGAGTGCAACTCCGCGGTGCGGATGCCGGTGGCGCTCATCCGCAGGTGGCGGATCGCTGTGTCCCGGAGCGCGTCGACCCCCGACACCGTGATGATGCGGCCGTCGCGCAGGATCGCGACCTCGTCGGCGGCCTGTTGGATCTCGCTGATGACGTGCGACGAGAGGAACACTGTCTGACCGGCGGCCCTGGCCTCCCGCACCAGGCCGAGGAACTCCTGTTGCATGAGCGGGTCGAGCCCGCTGGTCGGCTCGTCGAGCACCAGCAGGTCGGGCCGGTGCATGAACGCCTGCACGATGCCCAGTTTCTGCTTGTTGCCCTTCGAGAGGGTGCGCACCGTGCGATCCAGGTCAAGGCCGAACCGCTCGGCCAGTTCGTCGACCCGGCCCAGCGGCACCGGCCCGGAGATGTTGGCGTAGTGCCGCAGCAGCCGGCGGCCGGTGACGCGGCCCTCCAGGATCAGTTCGCCGGGCAGGAACCCGATCCGGCGCCGGAGTTCCGGGCCGGCGTTGCGGGAGTCGGTGCCCAGCAGGGTCGCCCGGCCCGAGGTGAGCCGGATCAGGTCGAGCAGCGCCCGCATGATGGTGGTCTTGCCCGCGCCGTTCGGCCCGATCACGCCGAAGACGCTGCCACGCGGAATTGTGAAGCTGACGCCGTCGAGGGCGACGGTTCTGCCGAACCTCTTCACCAGGTCCACCGCGTCGACGGCGATGTCGACGCCCGGGTCGACGGACGTGTGGACGGCGGAATCGGAGGACGAACGCGAGGTCATCACGATGCCGAGCCTAGGCATCCACCCGGCCGCCCACAAGCGATACTGTTTACAACGTTAGAATTTGATCTCACCCAGCACAGGAGCAGCCATGGCAACGAAGCCGTCCAGTCCCTCGTCTCGCGGACCCGTCGAGCCGACCGTGTCCGCGTCGGTGGCCCTCCGGCCGGCCCGGGCGGCCACGATCACCGGCGGATTCTGGTTCGACAGGCAGCAGGCCAACCGGCGGGCCGGCCTGCCGGACGGCCGGCGTCAACTCCACGTCGCCGGCAACGAGGAGAACCTCGACACGGCGGCCCTGGGGCTGCCACCGCTACGCGCCGGGGAACGCATCGATCCCGGCGCGAGCGGACTCGACGCCGACTCCACCGGCTACCGGGGCCCGGTCTTCATGGACTCCGACGTCTACAAGTGGCTCGAGGCCGCGGCCTGGGAACGCCAGCGTGAGGTCAGTGACGAGCTGGCCGCCGACCAGGAGCGCCTGACCGGGCAGATCAGCGCCGCCCAGCAGACCGACGGCTACCTCAACTCCTTCGTGCAGATCGTCACCGGCGCCCCGTGGGCGGATCTGCGCGTGAGCCACGAGCTGTACTGCGCCGGCCACCTCATTCAGGCTGCCGTCGCCGCGCACCGTTCCAGCGCAGACGCCGAGCTGCTCCGGGTGTCCGGCCGGTTCGCCGACCTGCTCGCCGACACCTTCGGGCCCGGGCGCTCCCCCGAGGTCGACGGGCACCCCATCATCGAGATGGCCCTGGTGGAGCTCTATCGGGAGACCGGCACCACGCGCTACCTCGACCTGGCCCGGTTCGCGGTCGAGCAGCGCGGACGCTCCGAGCAGCACGGCCGGCCGGAGGATTTTGTGTACTTCTCCGACCGGGTGCCCGTGCGGGAGGCGACCACCCTCGAGGGCCACGCCGTGCGCGCCCTCTACCTGGCCGCCGGGGCCACCGACGTGGCGATCGAGACCGGCGACGCTGACCTGCTCGCCGCACTCGAGACGCAGTGGGAGAACGTGGTCGAAGCGAAGATGTACCTCACCGGCGGGCTCGGAGCGCGGTGGGAGGGCGAGTCGTTCGGTGACCCGTTCGAGCTGCCGCCGGACACCGCGTACGCGGAGACCTGCGCGGCCATCGCCAGCGTGCAGTGGAGCTGGCGACTGCTGCTGGCCACCGGCCGGGCGCGCTACGCCGATCTGATCGAGCGCACGCTGTTCAACGGGATGCTCGCCGGCGTCTCCCTCGACGGCGAGAGCTTCTTCTACGCCAACGTGCTGGCCTCCAGGGGCGGCACCGAGCCCACCTCGAGCATCGACCCCGTGCGCGGCCGGCAGCGCTGGTTCAGCACAGCCTGCTGCCCGCCGAATGTCATGCGCACCTTGGCACAGCTGCAGCATTACCTGGCCACCCAGTCGGCCAGCGGGCTGCAGGTGCACCAGTACGCACCGGGATCGGTCGCGGCCGAGTTGGCCACCGGTTTTCTCGCCCTCGAGGTGACCACCGATTATCCGCATCACGGCGAGGTGCGCCTCACCCTCACGGCCGTTCCCACCGGCCGGGCCACGGTGTCGCTGCGCGTGCCGGCGTGGGCGGTCGGGGCCACGGCGAGTGTCAACGGGGAGGCTCTGCTTGTGCTGCCGGGCAGCTACCTCGAGATCGACCGCGCCTGGGCGGTGGGCGACAGCATCCTTCTCGAGCTGCCGTTGACGGTCCGGCTCACCGCGCCCGACCCGCGGATCGTCAGCGTGCGCGGCACCGTCGCGATCGAACGCGGCCCACTCGTGTACTGCCTGGAAGAGGCCGATCAGCCGGCCGGCGCCGAATTCGGCGCCCTCCGGGTGGACATCGGCGCCGCCGCGGACGCGCACGCCGAGAGGGCCGAGATCCTGGGCGGCACCGTCGTGGTCACGGTACCCGGGCAGCTCGACGGTGCCGCGGTCACGCTCCGCGCCATTCCCTACGCGCTCTGGGCCAACCGCGAGCATGGCTCGATGCGGGTCTGGATACCGACGGCCTGACCGGGTCGGCGTCAGCCGCGGCGCCGCGGGGCGGCCGTGCTCTCCCGCACGATCAGCTCGGGTGCGATGGCCGGGAGCATCTCGGCGGGACCACCGCCCATCAGCTGCAGCAGCCGGTCAACCGCGAGGCGGCCGACCTCATTGAAGTCCAGCCGGATCGTGGTGAGCCCCGGCTGGAAATACCTGGCCTCGCTCATGTCGTCGAAACCCACGACGCTCACGTCGCCGGGCACCGACAGGCCGCGTTCGGACAGGGCCTTCATGAGGCCCAGCGCCATGGAGTCGTTGGCCGCGAGGACCGCGGTGATGGACGGGTCCTCGGCGATGAGCAGGCCGGCCCGGTAGCCCGAGTCGGCGGTCCAGTCGTCCGTGGCGAACTCGGCGCTGACGGCGCTGCGGGCGGCAGCCAACTCCGTCAGCCATCCGGTTCGGCGTGCGTCAGAGGCCATCCAGCCGCGCGGTCCGGCCACGTGGCACACCGTGTCGTGCCCGAGGTCGAGCAGGTGCCGGGTGGCCAGGCGTGCCCCGAGGGCGTCGTCCATCGACACCGCGTGGGAACTGGCCGGCGCACCCTGGTCGAAGCGAACGATGGGAACGCCCAGGTTCAGTCCGGTGAGCACAGGGGCCGCCGCCGACATCGGCGCCAGGACGACGATGCCGTCCACCGAGTCACCCAGCAGGGTGTCCAGGGCCGCCCTGATGCTGCCCGGATCGACATCGGAGATGCTGACCAGGCTGGTGGCGTAGCCGTTGCGGCGCGCCTGCTCGGCGACACCGAACAGCACCATGGTCGAGCCGTGCACGGGCAGGGAGTAGCTGAGCACCCCGAGGTTCATCGACCGGTTCGTGGCCAGGGCGCGCGCCGCCGAATTGCGGTTGTACCGCAACTGGGTGATGGCCCGCTCGACCCGCTCCCGCACCTCGGGGCCCACATTGCTGTGGTCGTTGACGACCCGCGACACGGTCTGCTGGGAGACACCGGCGAGCCTGGCCACGTCGATCATCCGCACGCTGCGAGCCGCCGGCCTGGGGCTCTCGCTCACCGGGTAGACCCGACGCGCACCTGCATAATCCGAGAAGTCAGCATGGGCCAAGAATACGCCACCCCGTACCCATGAGAGCGCACTATCGCGATTCCTGTCGAAGCCCGCTGACGGTACGGATGCGGCACACAAACCGTTGATTTGACAGGCCGCCATCAGAAATCGCCCGCGCAGAATCGACCTGCCTAATTCCGATAGTGCGCTAACACCGACCGGTGATAGTGCGCTAACATCCAAGAGCGGCGTCACGTCCGCAGCCCCACCCCTCCAGCCAGATCCAACCAGCCAGACCCTGACAAGGAAGTCGATCAGTGACGAACATCGCACCCCCGCGTGAAACAGACCCGTCTCCCACTGAGGAGTCCTATGTGATCGGGATCGACTACGGCACCCTGTCCGGCCGGGCCGTGGTGGTTCGCGTCTCCGACGGGGTGGAGCTGGGCAGCGCCACGCTCGACTACCCGCACGCCGTGATGGACACCGTGCTCGCGTCCACCGGCGCAGCACTGCCGCCGGAGTGGGCGCTGCAGGTTCCGCAGGACTACGTGGACGTGCTCAAGAGCGCCGTTCCGGCCGCTGTCGCGAACGCGGGCATCGATCCCGCCCGGGTGATCGGCGTCGGCACCGACTTCACGGCCTGCACCATGGTGCCGACCCTGGCCGACGGCACCCCGCTGAACGAGGTGCCGGAATACGCCGGCCGGCCGCACGCGTACGTCAAGTTGTGGAAGCACCACGCGGCGCAGGCGCACGCCGACCGGATCAACGCGCTGGCCGCGGCGCGGAACGAGTCCTGGCTGCCTCGGTACGGCGGGCTGATCTCCAGCGAATGGGAATTCGCCAAGGGCCTGCAGCTGCTCGAGGAAGATCCCGAGCTCTACGAGCGGATGGACCACTGGGTGGAGGCGGCGGACTGGATCGTCTGGCAGCTCACCGGCCGGTATGTGCGCAACGCCTGCACCGCCGGGTACAAGGGCATTCTGCAGGACGGCGTCTACCCGAGCGAGGACTTCCTCGGTGCGCTGAACCCCGCCTTCGCCCAGTTCGCAAACGACAAGGTCGCGCACGAGATCGGTCAGCTGGGCGCATCCGCCGGCGGCCTGTCCGCCCAGGCCGCGGCGTGGACCGGTCTGCCCGAGGGCATCGCTGTGGCGGTCGGCAACGTCGACGCCCATGTCACCGCCCCGGCCGCGCAGGCTGTACTGCCGGGCCAGATGGTGGCGATCATGGGCACCTCCACCTGTCACGTGATGAACTCTGACCACCTCGCCGAGGTCCCCGGCATGTGCGGCGTCGTCGACGGCGGCATCGTTTCGGGCCTGTACGGCTACGAGGCCGGCCAGTCCGGGGTCGGGGACATTTTCGCCTGGTACGTGAAGAACCAGGTTCCGGCCCGCTACTACGACGCCGCGGCGGAAGCCGGCCTGAGCATCCACCAGCACCTGACCGAGCTGATCAAGGATCAGCCCGTCGGCGGTCACGGCCTCGTGGCCCTGGACTGGCACTCGGGCAACCGGTCGGTGCTGGTGGACCACGAGCTCTCCGGCCTGGTTGTCGGCACGACCCTCACGACCCGCACCGAAGAGGTGTACCGGGCGTTGTTCGAGGCGACGGCGTTCGGCACCCGCACCATCGTGGAGACCTTCAACGCCAGCGGGGTACCCGTCACGGAGTTCATCGTCGCCGGCGGGCTGTTGAAGAACGCCTTCCTCATGCAGACCTACTGCGACATCCTGCGCCTGCCGATCTCCACCATCGCCTCTGAGCAGGGCCCTGCGCTCGGTTCGGCGATCCACGCGGCCGTCGCCGCCGGCGCCTACCCCGACGTGCGGTCTGCCGGCCAGGTGATGGGCAAGCTGAACAAGAGCGTGTACACGCCCAACGAAGCCGCCGCCACGGCGTACGACGCGTTGTTCGCCGAGTACACGTTGCTGCACGACTACTTCGGGCGCGGCACCAACGAGGTCATGCACCGTCTGAAAGCCCTGAAGCGCAACACAACGAAGGCGGATTCCTGAAAATGAAATCCTTTGGACCCGAACTCGACGCCGCGATCGACCGCGTGCGTGCGGAGGTCGCCCGGCTGCACGGTGAGCTCACCGCCAACGGCCTGGTCGTCTGGACCGGCGGGAACGTCTCCGGCCGAGTGCCCGGCGCGGACCTGTTCGTGATCAAGCCCTCCGGCGTTGACTACGCCGACCTGGCACCGGAGAACATGATCCTCTGCGACCTCGACGGCAACGTCATCCCGGAGACCCCCGGCGCCGACCGGTCGCCGTCCAGCGACACGGCCGCGCACGCCTACGTCTACCGGCACATGAGCGAGGTCGGCGGGGTCGTGCACACGCACTCCACCTACGCCACAGCCTGGGCCGCCCGCGGCGAAGAGATCCCCTGCGTGATCACCGCGATGGCGGACGAGTTCGGCGGACCGGTCCCAGTGGGCCGGTTCGCGATCATCGGCGACGACACCATCGGCCAGGGCATCGTCGAGGCCCTCACCGGGCACCGTTCCCGCGCCGTGCTGATGCAGAACCACGGCCCGTTCACCATCGGCAAAGACGCCCGCGACGCGGTCAAGGCCGCCGTCATGGTCGAAGACGTCGCCCGCACCGTGCACCTCGCCCGGCAGGGCGGCGAGCTCATCCCGATCCCGCAGGCCGCGATCGACTCCCTCTTCAACCGCTACCAGAACGTCTACGGACAAGCACCGCAAGGAGCACTCTAAATATGTCAACCGCACTCAACACCAACCTCGACCAGTACGAAGTCTGGTTTCTCACCGGCAGCCAGAACCTCTACGGCGAGGAAACCCTGCGCCAGGTGGCCGAACAGTCCCAGGCCATCGCCGAGGCCCTCGGCGCGTCTCCTGACGTGCCGGTCCGCGTCGTCTGGAAGCCGGTCTTGAAAGACGCCGAGTCGATCCGCCGGGCGGCCCTGGACGCGAACGCCGACGACAGGGTGATCGGCCTGATCGCGTGGATGCACACGTTCTCGCCGGCGAAGATGTGGATCGGCGGTCTCAACGCGCTGACCAAGCCGTTGCTGCACCTGCACACCCAGGCCAACGTCGAGCTGCCCTGGGCCGAGATCGACTTCGACTTCATGAACCTCAACCAGGCCGCCCACGGCGACCGCGAGTTCGGCTACATCCAGACCCGCCTGGGCGTGTCCCGCAAGACCGTCGTCGGCCACGTCTCCAACCCTGTCGTCAGCGCGTCCATCGGAACCTGGACCCGCGCTGCCGCCGGCTGGGCAGCATCCACCAGCATGAAGCTGGCCCGCTTCGGCGACAACATGCGTTACGTCGCCGTCACCGAGGGCGACAAGACCGAAGCCGAACTGCGCTTCGGCGTGCAGGTGAACACCTGGTCGGTGAATGAACTCGCCGAGTCCGTGCACGCGGCCACGGCTGCCGACATCGACGCCCTCGTCGCCGAATACGAGGAGCTCTACGACGTCGCGCCCGAGCTGAAGGCCGGCGGCGACAGGCACGAGTCCCTCCGCTACGGCGCCGCGATCGAGCTGGGCCTGAAGTCCTTCCTCGAAGCCGGCGGCTTCAGCGCCTTCACCACGAACTTCGAAGACCTCGGCGCGCTCAAGCAGCTGCCCGGCCTGGCCGTGCAGCGGCTGATGGCCCAGGGTTACGGCTTCGGCGCCGAGGGCGACTGGAAGACCGCGATCCTCGTGCGCGTCGCGAACGTGATGGGATCCGGCCTGCCCGGCGGGGCGAGCCTGATGGAGGACTACACCTACGACCTCACCCCCGGCTCCGAGCTGATCCTCGGCGCGCACATGCTCGAGGTCAGCCCGTCGCTGGCCACCGAGAAGCCCACCCTGGAGATCCACCCGCTCGGCATCGGCGGCAAGGAGGACCCGGTGCGCCTGGTCTTCAACGCCGCCCCCGGCCCCGCCGTCGTGGTCGCGATGAGCGACATGCGCGACAGGTTCCGCCTCACCGCGAACGTGGTCGAGGTCGTCGAACCCACCGAGGCCCTGCCCAAGCTGCCCGTCGGCCGCGCCGTCTGGAAGCCCGCACCCGACTTCGCCACCTCGGCTGCAGCCTGGCTCACCGCCGGCGCCGCCCACCACACCGTGATGTCCACGGCCGTGGGCATCGAGGTGTTCCAGGACTTCGCCGAGATCGCCGGCACCGAGCTACTCGTCATCGACGACAACACCACCCTGCGGGACTTCTCGCGCGAGGTGCGCTGGAACCAGGCGTACTACCGCCTGGCGCAGGGCCTGTAGCGCCCGACCACACCGAACGCCCCCGTGCGGACTTGTCTGCGCGGGGGCGTTTCGGCGTGGTGGGGGTCAGTCCCCGGCGTGCACGACCCGGTTGCGGCCGTCCCGCTTGGCCACGTACATTCGCACGTCAGCGGCCCGCAACAGCGACGAGCTAGTGTCGGAGTCGTCGGGGGCGTGGGCGACGCCCAGGCTCGCGGTCACCCGCAACCCGGGGGCGATGGGCGACCAGTCGTGTCCGGCGACGGCCTGCCGCACCTCTTCGCTGAGGGCGTTCACGGCGGTCGCGTCGAGACCGGGCAGGATCAGCAGGAACTCCTCCCCGCCCAAGCGGGCCGCGATGGCCCCGGGAACCGGCTCGACGGCATCCGTCAGAATGCGGCCAAGCGCCCTGAGCACCTTGTCGCCGACCTCGTGGGAGAGGGTGTCGTTGATGCGCTTGAAGTGGTCGACGTCGAGCATCGCGATGCCGACAGGCGCACCGCCCTCGCGCAGCAGCGACAGCAGCATGCCGAGGTGTTCGTCGACGAACCGGCGGTTGTGCAACTCGGTCAGCGGGTCGCGTTCGGCCATCTCGCGGTAGTGCTCACTTTCCCGGCGGGACTCGGCGGTCTGGAACATGGCCTCGAGGATTCGGCCGCGGGCTTCGTTTTCGCTGGCCCCGAGCGCGATGGACTGCGCGTGATAGCCGCGATACGCCTCGAACGCGGCGCGGAAGTCCTCCCTCTCGGCGTGGATTTCGGCTTGCTCCCGCATCGCCTCGGTCGCCCAGCGCACCAGGCTGTGCTCGGTGGTCAGCTGGCTGCACTGGTCGATGACGGCCTGGGCGAGGTCGAGGCGGCCCAGCCGCCGGTAGGTCTCGGCGAGCGTCACCTGCGCGGCGGCGATGCTGTCCGGGTGGTAGTCGACGGGTTTGGCCTCCAACGCCGCAATCAGTGTGGCCGCGGCGTCCTCGAGCCGGCCCGCGGTGAGGTAGACCCTGGCGATGGTCTCCCTGGCGTACATCCCGATGGGACGGCCATGGAGCGTGGACAGGGAGATCAGGCTTTCGACGGCGGCCATGGCCTCGTCGTGATTCCCGGCCAGGTACTCGGTATAGGCCAGGTTGTTCAGGATCTGGTAGCGGATGCTGGTTTCCGGGTCGTCGATCACCAGACGGAGGGCCTCGTTGTACCGCCGGCGCGCCTCCTCGAACGAACCGCCCGAGCCCAGCGCGTCTGCCAGGGTCAGCCGGGCGGCGGCCCGCATCAGCGGCACCTCGGACTCGTCGAGCAGGTCGTTCGTCGCGACAGCGTGTTCGAGCGAGAGCGCCCGGTCGCCCACCAGCTCGAAGATGGAGCCGAGCACATCGTGGCACCGGGACTGCAGGGTCAGCTCGCCGTTCCGTTCGGCCCAGCGCAAGATGTGCTGCACCTCGGCGGCGCCTTGGCGCGGATCTCCCCTGCGGGTCATGATCGACGCCACCTGCACCCTGAGGCGGCGGTTCACCGCACCACGGTCCTCTGTCCCCAGCTCGGCCAGCCAGGACTGGGCGGCCTCGAGCGCGACATCCTTGTCGATCCAATACTGACGCTCGACCCAGGCCAGACGCTCATCGATCGTTTGCTGCTCGACTATCGTCACCGCGCCCGCACTCCCCCACAGTCGTTCCGGCGCCGCACCCATGCCGGTTGCGCCCAGCCTAGCCGTCCACCAAACGTTGCCCAGCGGGATCGCCGGTTCCGGGCCGGATGCCCCACGGACTGGGGCATTCGAGTGGTCCATCGCCGGCCCGGCCTCACCCCGGCTTCGAAAATCGCCCCGCCCGTTCTCACCCGTTCCGGGTGATCCAGAACGGGCCTGTGTGATTACCGTGAATACCAGCCGGGGACTGTGACGCGCTGCGCACGCAGCGGGAGGACCTCGACCAGACGTTACAGAGAAAGGTGCCGACCATGAGTTTCTGGTCTAATTTCTGGGATTTCATCGGATTCTTCTTTTGGACATTCGTGTTCGTGTCCTACCTGTTCGCACTCTTCGCTGTGATCATCGACGTGTTCCGGGATCGCACCCTGAACGGTTGGGCCAAGGCGGCGTGGCTGTTGTTCATGGTCTTCGTGCCGATCTTGACGGTGCTCGTGTATGTCATCGCCCGTGGCAAGGGCATGGCCGAACGTCAGGTCAGCGCCGGCATGCAGGAGCGGGCGAACACCGACGAGTACATCCGGTCGGTCGCCGGCAGCAATCCCGCGCAGGACATCGCCCAGGCCAAGCACCTGCTCGACTCCGGTGCGATCACCCAGGGTGAGTACGCGCTGCTCAAGGACAGGGCGCTGGGTAACACGCAGGCCCGATCAGACGTGGTCTGACTCGGAGGCCGTACCCAGCGTCAGAGCTGGTTGGTGGTCTCGGGTTCCAGGTCGCGGCGGGTCGCCAACCAGGTGTCGAGTTCCAGGGCGGGCACGGGGTGCGACATGAAGAAGCCCTGCGCGTGGTCGCACCCATACCTGGCCAGTTCGTCGTAGGCCACCCCGCTCTCAACGCCCTCGGCGACCATGCGCAGGCCCAGGCTGTGGGCCAGGTCGATAGTGGAGGCCACCAGCGAGGCGGCGCGCGCGTCGTCGGCCATCGGCAGCACGAATGACCTGTCCAGCTTGAGCTCGTCGATCGGCAGATCGCGCAGGTAAGACAGCGAGCTGTAGCCGGTGCCGAAGTCGTCGACCGCGATCTGGATTCCCGCTTCGCGCAGCCGGGTGAGGATGGTTCTGGCCCTGGCCCTGTCGCTCATCAGGAAGTCCTCGGTGACCTCGAGCATCAGGGCCGACGGCGGCAGCTGCCGCACGACGACCATGCGCACGATCTCCTCGGGGAGGTCGACGTTCACGAGGGAACTTGCCGACATGTTGACCGCGATGGTGAGGTTCTGGCCCGCCGCCCGCCAGAGCACGGCCTGGTTGAGCGCCTTGGTCAGCACGATCCGGGTGAGCGCGTGCATCAGCCCGGCCTCCTCGACGAGGTCGAGGAAGGCTTCGGGCAGCAGCAGCCCGCGGGTCGGATGCTCCCAGCGAACGAGCGCCTCGACCCCGCTGACCTCGCCGGTCTGCAGATCGATTTTCGGCTGGTAATACACCACCAGCTGGTCGTCGCTGAGTGCCGTGCGCAGCTCCTGGAGGGTGCGGAGCCTGGTGTCTCCGTGGCTGTCGTCTTCGGATCGGTACAGGTGGTGGCCCAGCCGGCCGGACTTGGCCTTGTACATGGCCATGTCGGCGCGGCGCAGCAGGTCGCCGAGGTCGTGGCCCTGCTCGGGGAACAGGGCGATACCGATGCTGACGCTGGTCTGGACCGAGAGACCGTCGAGAGTGAAGGTCGCAGCGAGCGCGTCACGCAGTCTGAGCGCCACGGCCGTGGCCTCCGCCTCGCCAGCGTTCGGGAGCAGGATGGCGAACTCGTCGCCGCCGAGGCGGCTCAGCCTGGCGTCGTCCGGGAGCGCCGCCGCCAGGCGCCTGCTCACCTGCACCAGCAGGCCGTCGCCCACGTCGTGCCCGAGGCTGTCGTTGACCTCTTTGAACCGATCGAGGTCGAGCAGCATCAGGGCGCTGTGTCGTTGCCGGGTTGCGACCCTGTGCAGGGTGAGCAGCGCCGGCGCATCCGCGTAGAGGGCTCGCCGGTTGGGCAGGCCGGTGAGGTCGTCGGTGCGGGCCTGCCGGCGGAGCAACCGCTGCCGGAACACGAGCGGGATCGCGGCGAGGGACACCGTGAGGCTGGCCAGGACGATGGCGAGAACGGGCTGGACGATCTGCGTGCCGAGAATGAGGACACCCAGCCCGGCCGCGACGGCGACGGCCGGCACGAAGAGGGCCGGGGTCTTCTTGTCAGCGAGCGCCGGGCCTGTGTGCGGCCGCCCTGCCGCGTCGACCCACACTGCCATGAGGGCCAGGCCGAGGGCCCAGGCGGCGTCGAGGGGCAGCCCGACAGTGTAGGTCCCGCTCACTTCCAGGAGCGCATAGACGACGTCGGCGGCGGCGAAGACCACGAGTCCGCCGACCAGGAAGACCCAGCGCGGGCCCACGGTGAGCCCAGGTGCCGCGGCGATGCCGGCGACCGCGGCGACCAGGAGCAGGTCGAAGACCGGGTAGGCCACCGCCACAGCGGTGGCGAAGACAGCGGACTCATCGATCGCCGACGCGAGTACCGGGCCGAGCAGGGCGGTCAGGACGGCGGCAGACCCGATCGCGCCGACCGCGCTGTCCAGGAGCACCGACCAGGCCAGTCCGCGCATCTGGCTGCGCACGAGCACGATCAGGGCGGCGAGCATCAGCGGGTAGAACAAGAGGTAGCCCAGGTCGGCCGGGGACGGGAACGGGAGTTCCCCGCCGGCGCCCATCGCCACGACGTAGTAGGTATCTGCCGCCGCGTTGAACGTCACGGCGAGAGTGGCGAAGATCACGTCGCCCCGGGTGAACCCTGTGCGCAGAGTGGCGATCCAGAACACCACGACGGGAACCCACTGGGTGAGCTCGCCCAGCCAGGTGTCGACCAGGGGGTTGGGGCCGGCGCCGTGCAGCAGAAGCCCGGTCGTGTATGCGGCCACGAGCACGAAGACGGCCCAGATCAGCCAGCGGTCACCGACCAGCCGAAGATCGGTGTCACGCCCAGCTACCCGCACCTGACGCCCCCTCATGTCTAAGCCCAGCCTACCAACTGGCGACAGGTGACGAAGGTCCCGCAACCGCACAAAGGGGCCCCACAACCGGCTGGTCATGGGGCCCCCGGTGGAGCAGCGGGTCTGTTAGCGGACGCCGGCGATCAGCGCGCGCACCAGCTCGAGCTGGGCGTCGTCGGCGAAGGCTCCGGAGAGGCCGACGACGCTGGTGCCTGCGGCCAGGAAATCGGGGGCGTTCAGCGCCGTGACACCGCCGGTGGCGATGAAGTTCGTCTCGGGGTACGGCCCCTTCTGCGCCTTGACCCAGGCCGCGCCGAGCAGGGATGCCGGGAAGGCCTTGACCCAGGTGAGGCCCAGGGCGCGGGCCTGCAGGATCTCGGTGGCAGTGGCGATGCCGGGCAGGTGCGGGATTCCACGGCGCACGCTCTCGGCGATGATCGCGGGGTCCAGCCCGGGCGAAACCGTGAACGCGACGCCCACGTCCGTGGCGGCGTCGAGCTGCTCCATGGTGGTCACGGTGCCGGCACCGATGACCAGGCCGCGCTCGGCGGCGGCGTCGGCGACGGCCTGCAGCACAGGGACGGCGTCGATGGTCTGGATCGGGATTTCGACGTGTTCAACGCCGGCGTCCCAGGCGCGCACCGACAGGCGCACGGCTTCGGCGGCTGACAGGCCACGGAAGACGGCGATGACGGGGACCCTGAAAAAGGCGCCGGGGAACCACTGGGTGGTCTCGAGCGGCTGGAGGGTGGAGGTGACTGCGGTCATGATGCTGAACTCCTCAGTTCGAAGGCACGGATTCAAGGGTGGTGGTGTCGTCGGCCGACATGCGCTGGCCGAGGCCAGGACGGAAGTCCTCGCGGCTGCCCAGCGCCCACGCGGCGCGGGAGTGGCCGCGTTCGAGGCATTCGGCGGACGGAACGCCGAGGATCAGGCTGGACAGGTAGCCCGCCGCGAAGGCATCGCCGGCGCCGACAGGTTCGACGACCTCGACCTTGCGGGCCGGGACCGTGGTGATGATCTCGGTGCCGTCGGCCTGCCGGGCGAACTCGGTGGCGTCGATCGACGAGTCCTTCACCACCAGGTAGGGCAGGTCGGGCAGCAGGGCGCGCACGTCGGCGGCGGTGACGCATCCCCAGAGCACGGCGGCTTCGTCGAGACCCACCAGCACGACCGTGGCCTTCCGCGCCAGGGCGAGCAAGCGGGGTGCGGCCTCCTGCACCGACCAGATACCCGGGCGGAAGTTGATGTCGAACGAGACCGTCGCGTTCCATTCCGCGGCGTGGTCGAGCACGTGTTCCACCAGTGCGGAGCAGCTCGCCGACAGGGCGGGGGTGATCCCGGTGGTGTGAATCCACCGGGCCCCGGCCAGCGGCCAGACGGCGGCATCCGCGATCTTCAGCGTGGATGCCGCCGAGCCTTGGCGGTAGTAGAACACGTGTGCTCCACTGCCGGTGTCGGGCTCCTTGAGGTAGAGCCCGGTCGGTGCGTCGGCCGTGCGGCCGACCCACCGAGTGTCGACGCCGGCGGCGGCCAGGGCGTCGATGATCTTGGTGCCGACGGGGTCGGCGCCCACAGTGCTGGCCCAGGCGACCCGGTGGCCCAACTCGGCCAGGTGCATGGCGACGTTGGACTCCGCGCCACCGGTGCCCAGGGTGAAGCCGTCTGCGGTGTTGAGCGGCATCGAGCTGGTGGGCGTGAACATACCCATCGTCTCGCCGAAGCACACGACAGTGGGCTGCTCGAGCGTGGTTCGGTGGCCGCCCATCACGTCACGGCCCCGATGTGCCACGGCACGAACTCTTCTTGGCCGACGTTGAATTCTTCGCTCACGGTCTGCTTGCCGCTGGCGACGGCGATGATCATGTCGAGGATCTCGGCGCCGACCTCGTCGACGGTGGCCGTGCCGTCGGCGATGCGGCCGGCATCGATGTCGATGTCGTCGCCCTGACGCAGGAACAGCTCGGTGTTGGTGCCCACCTTGATGCTCGGGGTGGGCTTGCAGCCGAAGACCGAACCGCGCCCGGTGGTGAAGACCACCACGGTGGCGCCGCCGGCGACCAGGCCGGTGACCGAGACCGGGTCGTAGCCGGGGGTGTCCATGAAGCCCAGGCCCCGCGTGTCGATCGGCTCCGCGTACTCGTAGACCGCGGAGAGGTCGGCGTGGCCGGCCTTGGCCACGGCGCCGAGCGACTTCTCCAGGATGGTGCTGATGCCGCCGGCCTTGTTGCCCGGGGAGGGGTTGTTGTCCATGGTGCCGCCGTTGGCGTGGATGTAGGTTTCCCACCAGTCGATCCGGTCGATCAGCTTGTGGCCGACCGCCGGGGTGGTGGCGCGGGCGGTGAGCAGGTGTTCGGCACCGTAGATCTCCGGGGTTTCGGCCAGAACGGATGTTCCGCCGTGAGCCACGAGAACGTCGGACGCCCAGCCCAGGGCCGGGTTGGCCGTGATGCCGGAGTAGCCGTCCGAGCCACCGCAGTTGAGCCCGAGCACGAGCTCGGAGATGTCGATCGGTTCGCGGCGGCGGGTGTTGATCTGTTCGGCCAGGGCGAGGATCTTCTCGACGCCGGCGGCGACGGTGTTGCGCATGCCGCCGGTCTCCTGAATCGAGAGGCTCTCCACGACGGTGTCACCGGGCAGGGTGCCCTCGGCCAGCACCAGGCTGGTGGGGGTCATCTCACAGCCGAGGCTGAGCATCAGCACGCCGGCGATGTTGGGGTGACGGGCGTAGCCGTTGAGCGTGCGCAGCAGAACCTGCGCGCCTTCGCTCTCGAGCACGAGGCCGCAGCCGCTCTGGTGGGTGAGAGCGATGACACCGTCGACGTTCTCGAACTTGTCGAGGGCGTCGCCACGGAACCTGTCGGCGATGAGCTTCGCCGTGGTGCCTGAGCAGTTGACGGTAGTGAGGATCGCGATGTAGTTACGCGTTCCGGCCCGGCCGTCGGCCCGGCGGAAGCCGTCGAAGAAACGACGTTCCGCCGGGACCGGCAGGTCGGTGTGCACGGTGCCGAATTCGTGGGTGCGAGCAGCGAGGTCCATGCCGATGTTGTGACTGTGCACCTGCTCGCCGCGGCTGATCGGGGCGGTGGCGACCCCGATGGACTGGCCGTACTTGTGCACGGTGGCTCCGACGCTCATGTCGGTGAGCGCGATCTTGTGGCCGCTCGGCACCAGCGTGGTGACGGTGAGGACGGTGTCCCCCACGGCGAGCGCTTCTGCGGGCTGGAGGTCCCGGAGGGCGACGGCTACGTCGTCGCCTTCGGCCATGACCAGCACGGAGGTACCGGCCTGGATGCTTTCAATGTGTGACATGGGAATCGATTCGTTAGGTGCTGCTGTTGTGCGTGACGGTCGGGTTTACGGCTGACCGATGATGCCCTTTTCCCAGCGACCGGCTTCGAGGTCGTGGGCGATGGAGGTGTACTTGTCGTCGGACAGGTTGTACAGGAAGTAGACGATCACGGCGGCCAGGGCGAGGGCGACGGCCGGGTAGAGGGTCATCACGGCCTTGATACCGAAGAGGGTTTCCTCCGACTGGGTGGCTCCCTGGGCGATGTAGCCGGTGACGGCGAGCATCCCGGCGCCCACCAGGGCGGCAATGGACTGGGCGATCTTGCGGGAGAAGTTGAAGGCCGCGTAGGTCATGGTCTCCTTGCGCACCCCGGTGTGCCATTCGCCGTAGTCGATGGTGTCGGAGACGAAGGCCCAGGTGACAGCGTTCGGGATGGCCAACGCCATGTAGCCGATGGTCACCAGGAGCATGAAGGTCCACAGGTTGGTGGGGATGATGAAGTTGAGGCCGTTGGCGATGACGCCGATGATGAAGCCGCCCATGGCGGTGCGCTTCTTGCCGAACCGGCCGACCAGGCGGGGCACGAACATGATGCCCACGATGGAGGCACCGATCATCACCAGGTTGAGGATGGGCTGCAGGGCGATGTTGCCGAGGTTGTACTCGGCGAAGAAGATCATCATCATGTTGTTCACGTTCATTGCGGAGATCGTGAAGAGGGTCATCAGCACCAGGCCGAGCAGGGGACGGTTGGTGAAGATCGCCTTGGCGTAGTCCTTCATGCCGTTCTGTTCGAAGCCCACGGCACGGTTGACGTAGACGCGTTCCTTGGTGCCCCGGTAGCAGACGTAGAACGAGACGATGCCGATCAGGGCGAAGACGGCGGATGCCCACATGTAGTTGGCGCCGGTCATGCCGCCGAACACCATCATGATCGGGATGAACGCGAAGCCGCAGATCCACTGGGCGCCGAGCGAGCCCGCCTGCCGGGTGGTGGCGAGCTGGGCGCGGTCCTTGATGTTGCGGGTCATCACCGACGCCAGCGACCCGTACGGGTCGTTGGTGAAGGAGTAGATGAGGCCCCAGATGGCGTAGGTGGCGGCGGCGTAGGCGATCTTCCAACCCATGCTGACGTCGGGCATGGTGAAGGTGACGACGGTCATCACGCCGAGGAGGATGGAGGAGACCATCATCACCGGGCGGAACTTTCCGCGCTTGCCGAACTTGCGGCTGTCGATGTAGGCGGCGGCGATCGGGTCCATGAACGCGTCGAAGATCTTGGCGAGCGAGAAGATCAGGGCCACGACGCCGGCGGCGATACCGGCGGTGTCGATCCAGAACTTGGTCAGGTACGACTGGCCCAGGTCGAACATGAACCCGTTGCCGAAGTCACCGAACCCGTATGAGACCTTTTCCTTGGTGGAAATGCGCTCGATGACCGGGGCGGTGGCGGTCGAACCGGCCTGGCCGGCAGGGCCGGCAGCTGCGCCGACGTCAATACCATTATCAATAGCCATGACTCACATACACTCTTTCACTTGTCTTAGGGGGGGTGCTGGATAGCTGTGGTGCGGGAACCGGCCTGGCTTAGAGGCCGAAGTAGTTGTTCGCGTTGTTGAAGCAGATGTCTTCGACCATCTGGCCGAGGACCGCCTCGTCGTCGGGGACCTCGCCGATCTCTGCCCACTCGCCGACGAGTTCGCAGAGGACCCGGCGGAAGTACTCGTGCCGCGGGTAGGAGAGGAAGCTGCGGGAGTCGGTGAGCATGCCGACGAAGTTCGACAGCAGGCTCTCTTCGGCGAAGGTGGACAGCTGCAGGCGCATGCCGTTGCGGGTGTCGTTGTGCCACCAGGCGCTGCCCAGCTGCATCTTCTGAACGGTTTCCTTCTGGTAGGAGCCCATCAGGGTGGCCAGGACCAGGTAGTCGTTCGGGTTCAGCGAGTAGAGCATGGTGCGCGGGATGGAGTCCTCTGACTCCATCGAGTCGAACAGCGCGGCGAGCGGTTCGGCGATGGCCCGGTCGTTCATGCCGTCGTAGCCGGTGTCCGGGCCGAGCTTGCCGAGCATCACCTGGTTGGTGTTGCGCAGGGCGTGCAGGTGCAGCTGCATGGTCCAGTTCTTCACGTGGTACATGCGCATCAGCGCCTTGAGCACATTGGTGCGGTACTGGGCGTTTTCTGTCGCGGTCAGGGTGCCGCCGGCGATGGCGGTGGCGACGATCGTGTCGAGCTCGGCCTCGGTGGCTTCGGCGTACACGACGATATCGAGGGCGTGGTCGGACAGCCGACCACCCATGGAGTGGAAGAAGTCCACCCGGGCGGTGAGCGCGGCGACGATGTCGCTGAAGGTACCGATCCGAACGCCCGCGGAGGCGCCGAGCGTCACCAGGTAGTCGGCGAAGCCGGCCGCGTGGATGTTCATGGCCTTGTCGGGGCGGAACGCCGGGACGACGGTGAACGCCTTCTCGCTCTTCAGCAGTTCGTGGAAGTGCAGGTCGTCGGCAGGGTCATCGGTGGTGCAGATCGCGGTGACGTTGCTGGAACGGATCAGGCTGCGGCGCGAGAACGACGCGGTGGCCAGCAGGGCGTTGGCCCGGTCATAGATCTCACGGGCGGTCTCGCGGCTGAGCGTCAGGTCGATGTCGAAGAAGCGTCGCAGTTCGAGGTGCGCCCACACATAGAGCGGGTTGCCGAGGGCCTTCTCGACGGTGCCGGCCCAGGCGTAGAACTTGTCGAAGTCTTCGCCGTCGCCGGTGATGAGGTTCTCCGGCACGCCGTTGGCGCGCATCAGGCGCCACTTGTAGTGGTCGCCCTTCAGCCACACCTCGGTGATGCTGGCGAAGTTCAGGTCTTCGTAGATCTCCTGAGGACTGAGGTGACAGTGGAAGTCGATGATCGGCATGTTCTTGGCGTGGTTGTGAAACAGCTTCTTCGCCATGTCGGTGCCGAGCAGGAAGTCGTCGTTGAGGAGCATGATCTGCGGTCCTTTGTGTGTGTGTGGAGGTTGGTGGTGTTCAGGCGCGGACGGCGAGGTCGGCGATGGTGGCGCGCACGCCGCGGCCCCGCAGGGAGTCAAAGCCCGCCGCGACCCGGTCGACGAGGCCGTCGACGGCACTGAGGTCGGCGCCCCAGAGGGCGGTGTCGGCCAGGATCGCGGCCACGTAGGCCTCCGTGTTCTCGGCGGCAGCAGCGTAGGCGGCGTGGAAGGTGGCGATGGTCTCGGCGCTGTCGACCGGGGTGATGGTGACAGCGGCGTCGCCGCTGTAGGTGAGCAGCAGGGCCGAGAGCGCCAGGGTGATCCGCGGCGGGAGAGTGCCGTTGGCGGTGTGGAAGCCCAGCAGCACCGGCAGGAGGCGGCTCTTGAACTTGGAGGCGGTGTTCAGGGCGATCGCGGCGAGTTCGTGGTGCATGAACGGGTTCTCGAAGCGTTCCTTGACCGACTCGGCGTATGCGGCCAGTTCATCGTGCGGGAGGTCCAGCACCGGCATGATCTCCTCGTACATCACCTTGTCGACCAGCGGGCCGAAGTCGGCGTCGAGCATCACGTCGCGCACGGTCTCGACACCGGCGAGGCGGGCGAGGGTGGCCATGGTGGTGTGCGGGGCGTTGAGCAGGAACACCTTGCGCTCGCGGTACGGGGTCATGTCGTCGGTCACGGTGACGTTGAGCCCGGCCTTGGCCAGCGGCAGGGTCTCGGTGAGCTCGGCCGGGCCCTCGATGACCCAGAGCAGGAAGGGTTCGGCCTTGACGATCAGGCGGTCCTCGAAGCCGAACTGGGTGCACAGTTCCTCGGCGCGGTCCTTGGGGTAGCCGGGCACGATCCGGTCGACGAGGCTGGAGTAGAAGGTGTTGCTGGTGTTGACCCACTGCACGAACGCGTCGCCGAGCTCCCAGTGCGCGGCGGTGGCCAGGACGGTTTCCTTGAGCTTGTCGCCGTTGTGCTCGATCAGCTCGCACGGAATGAGGGTGAAGCCCTTCTTGCCGAGCTCGAACCGGCGGAACAACAGGGCGGTCAGTTTGCCGGGGAAGCTGGCGTGCGGCCGGTCGGTCAGCTGGTCGTCGGCGCTGAAGACGATCCCCGACTCCGTGGTGTTGGAGAAGATGAACTCGATGTCATCGTCGTTGGCGAGGTCGAGGTAGGCGTCGTAGTCGGTGTACGGGTTGACGGTGCCGTTGACCAGGGTGATGACCTCATGGGTCTGCACCTCTTCGCCGTCCTGCTTGCCCTCGAGCAGAACCGTGTACAGGTTGTCCTGCTCCTCGAGCATGGCCACCAGACCGCCGGCCAGCGGCTGCACGATCTTCACGCCGCCGTTGAACAGGCCCTGCTTGTTCATCTGCTGCAGCTGCCAGTCCACGAAGGCGCGGAGGAAGTTGCCCTCGCCGAACTGGATCGCCCTGGTGGGCAATGCCGTGGTCGGGTGGATGGCACTGGTCAGTCGTTCCATGACGGTCGGTTCCTCTGTTGTCTGGTCGTTCGGGGTGTTCTGCGGTGCGAGCGTGATGGTGACGCCCATCCGGTGGCTGCCGGCGGGAGCCAGGACCATGGCCTGGTCGCGCACGTTGCAGGCCTCGACACAGACGGTCTGGCTCCACTCGGCGTCGCCGTAGTCGCCCATCGCGGCGGCCTTGGCGACGCCCGGGTTCCACACCACGGTCTGGGCCGCGTCGGTGTCGCCCACCAGGATTCGGCGTGCGTTTTGGACGTCGTCGATGGTCACGACGCGGGGCATCGGGTAGACCCTGTCGATCTCGGCACCGACGACGGCCACAGGCAGGGCCGAGCTGGCCGTGATCGGCGGCGTGACGGTGCGGTCGAGGTAGGGCAGGTCGGCGAGGCCGAGCAGCTGGGTCTGGCGGGCATCACCGACGGCGAAGTAGGTGTGGAAGGCGGCCTCCACCGACACTGGCGCGGTGCCGTCGTTCTGCACGGTGAGGGCGAGCGCGAGCGTGGCCCCGATGGTGATCGTGTAGCGCAGAGACACGGGCTGGGCCACGCCGGCCGCGTCGCGGTGCGCGCCGGCGAGTTCGAAGGTGAGGACCGCATCGGCGCCGACGACGACGGCCGCGGTGAGGGTCCACGGCGAGATGCGGGCCCAGCCGTGGTTGGGGGCGGTGGAGTCGGTGGGGTTCGGTCCGAACCACGGGAAGCACACGGGGATGCCGCCGCGGAGGGCCGCGGTGGGCGAGAAGGCGCTGTGCTCGCTCATCCACAGCACGGGCTTCTGCCCGGCCGGAGTCCACTGGGCGACGTGGGCGCCGTGCAGGTAGACGAGGGCGGTCGCAGCGGGCAGGGCGACCTCGACGGCCGGCAGGTCGCCGTGACCCGTCACCATCCGGATGCCCGCAGGCAAGGTGAGGTCGTTCGTTACCGGTGAAACCAGTTCATCCGCAGGTGCCTTCATCGTTTCCTCCTCGTTGAGAATCAGCCGGGTTAGTTCTCCGCTGTTCCGCCTGACAGAACCTAAGTCCGTCACATGAACTCACCATAGCCACGGTCGGATCGAATTGGCAACTTCTCATGGTCGTCAATTTGCCTCAGGCCCCAACTGGGGGTGGCACCCCGATGAATCCGGAATTGTCAAGGGTCCGACGACATTGAATGCCGGGACGCGGAACTCTAATCGCCGCGGTGATTCCATAACCGTGGTTAAATGGTCCGTAAGACAGAACGTCATTTTCTACGGTGGGACACATGGCACAAACGTTTGCGAGCGATATCGACGACACGTCGGTCAAGACCACGAAAGACAATGCCGCGCAGAAGCTCTTGCGGGTGCTTGAGGCCGTGTCGAACCCGGGTGACACCCACCGGCTCAGCGACCTCGTCAAGGAAACCGGGCTCGCCAAGACCAGCGTCTTCCGCCTGCTCAGCGAGCTCATCGACAGCGGCTACGTCTCGCGACGCTCGGATGGTAGCTACGCCCCGGGGCGGTCGCTGCGCCTGCTCGCGCTCAAGCTGACCGCCTCCCCCGACGACGCCGACATGATCGGCGACCGGCTGAGACGGCTGCAGGCCGACGTGCACAACACCATCCACTTCGCCCTGCGCACGGGGGATTTCGCCACCTACGTGGAGAAGATCGAAGACACCAAGCCCATCCAGATCGCGTCCAGAGTGGGCGGTCAGATTCCGCTGCACTCGACGGCCATCGGCAAGGCGATTCTCGCCCACCTTTCCGAGAGCGAGGTGCGCAGCTATGCCGCCCGCACCGGGTTGCACACCCGGACCGAATACACGATCACCGATGTGGCCGCGCTGCTCGCCGACGGTCGGCTCGTGCGCAACCGCGGCTTCTCGATCGACGACCAGGAGAACGAGGAGCACATCCGCTGTATGGCCGTTCCGGTCTTCGACGCCCAGCAGAACCTCGTCGGCGGCATCGGCATCACCACCATCGCGCCGCTCGTGCCGCGGGAGAAGCTCGAGTCCTACGCCCCGGTGCTGATGACCGCGGCCCGCGACGTGACCAGCCTGCTCTAGCGGGCGTTAAACGCGGGAATGGCCCCGGCTGATGCCGGGGCCATTCGCAAGTGGGCTGGAAATGCCGACTCGAGTGCGGCTGGAACGCGGATCGGCCGGATCACACGTGCCGCCGCTGTTGCCGGGAACTACCCCTGACGAGCCTTGAATCGTGGGTTCAGCTTGTTGATGACGAATGTGCGCCCGTGGCGCCGCACCGTCTGCGAACCCTGCATCTTCTTCATCGAACCCAGTGAATTACGCACCTTCATGCTGGCTCCCTTCCGTCGGTTACCCAGATCAACACCGGGCGGCCTGGATTATTCCGCTCCCACGGATTCCGGCGAGTCGAGCACCCGCCGCGGACCGGCGCCGTCGGTGCGCAGCCGGTCGCCTGAGTTCACGACGGCACAGCGGGTCTGCGACAGGCAGCCGCAGCCGATGCAGCCGGTGAGCTCGGCCTGCATCCGCTCGAGAACGGCCTGCTGGCGGGCGAGGTGCTCACCCCAGGTGGCGGAGATGGTGTTCCACTCGGCGCGGCTGGGCGGACGACTATCCGGCAGGTCCTTGAGAATGCCGGCAACCTCGGCCAGGGAGATCCCGTAGCGAACCGACACCTGGATCAGGGCGATGCGGCGCAGCACGTGCCGCGGGAACAGCCGGGCGTTGCCGGCGGAACGCACCGCGGGAATGAGGCCCAGGGACTCGTAGTACCGCACCGTGGAGACCGGCACCCCGGCGCGGGCCGACACCTGCCCGATCGGCAGGAGATCATTGCTGGACAAGTGCTCTGACACGACGCTTCTCCTTGATCTCAAGTGCACTTGAGACGATATCGTAAGCGGATGACCGCATACACGCTTCCCACGCTGACCTATGACTATGCCGCCCTCGAGCCCGCTATCAGCGGCCGCATTATGGAACTGCACCACAGCAAGCACCACCAGGCCTACGTGACGGGCGCCAACGCCGCTCTCGACCAGCTCGCCGAGGCTCGCGAGTCCGGCAACCTGACCTTCGTCAACAAGCTGTCGAAGGACCTCGCGTTCAACCTGGGTGGCCACGTCAACCACTCCATCTTCTGGACCAACATGTCGCCCAACGGTGGCGACAAGCCCACGGGCGAACTCGCCGCCGCCATCGACGACACCTTCGGTTCGTTCGAGAAGTTCCAGGCGCACTTCACCGCTGTCGCCATGGGCGTGCAGGGCTCCGGTTGGTCGATCCTCGCCTGGGACACCCTGGGCCAGCAGCCCATCATCGTGCAGCTCTACGACCAGCAGGGCAACCTGCCCGCCGGCATCGTTCCGCTGCTCATGCTCGACGTCTGGGAGCACGCCTACTACCTCGATTACCAGAACGTGCGGGCCGACTACGTCAAGGCGTTCTGGACCGTCACCGACTGGGAGAACGTCTCCGCACGCTTCACCGCTGCGCGCGACACGACCTCCGGGCTGATCACGCTCTAGCTTTGTAGCGCCGCGCTCCGCGCGGCTTTACAGGTGCCCCGGCTTCGGCCGGGGCACCTTTTGTTGAATCGCGGGCTTGACTGGAAGGGCGGCGCGCCGCTTATCTGCGGCGTAGGTTGACCAACGTCCGGTCGCCAAGCAGCCAACTGATCGCTGCAAAAACACCCATCGCTGCGGCTCCCGCGGAACCAAGGAGAAATACCTGGCCGCCCAAGCCAGCGGGTATGCCCGTGTAGGTCACCGCCATCCAGCCGACGGCGAAGCTGGCGAGACCCGCGAAGACGAGCCTGACGTATCCGAGATTCGCCTGGTGTCGGCCAACGGGGACATGTCCGAGCGTCAGGAACTTCCGCTGCAGCGCCAGATGAGCCGTCAGCCAGCCCGCGAGGTTTGCGATCGAGATTCCGGCCGCGATGCCCATCACCGCGAGCTCCGGCGGCAGAAATAGCGCGGACGCAGCGGCCCCGGTCGCAGAAAGCACAGCGATCACGAGCTGGGTGAGGAACGGGCCGCGGGCGTCCTGCACGGCAAACGAGGTTCTGTTGAGCACGTAGGCCTGGCTGAACCCGACAAGCCCGATCGCCAGGACCTGGAGCACCTGACCGATGACCGGATTGCCGAAGAAGAGCACCGTGGTGATCAGCGGACCAAAGGCGGCGAATCCCGCGGCCGCAGCAATCGAGATGTAGGCCACCGGCTTCGCGGCCAGGCTGGAAAGTGATTCGGTCTCGGCGATGTTGTGCCGCGCGGCATGTCCACTCATCCGGGTATACAGCGCAGTGGTCAAGGACACCGCAATGATCCCATGCGGCAGGAGCATCAGCAGGTAAGCGATCGACAGCGAGTTCAGACTCGGTCCGTCGATGCTCAGCTCATGCAGGGTCTCGCCGGCGCTGTTGGCGACATTGGCGGTGACCAGGTACGCGGCCTGGCCGGCCATCACTCCCAGGAATGTCCAGCCCGCCAATCTCGACATCTTTCCCAGACCGCTGAATCCCCAGCGGAAGCGAAGCTTGAATCCGATTCTGCGTAGGGGAATCACAAGGAGGGCGCTCTGGATCGCGATCGCCAGAGTGGCAGAGCCGCTGAGGACCGCGACCATCGCAGGGCTCCACGAGTCAACGTCCCCCAACCCGGACGGCATCACGAGCAGAAAGACCAGGATCCCGGCGATTCCCACCACGTTGGAGATCGCCGGCGCCCACGCTGGCGCACCGAAGACTCCCCGCGCATTGAGGACCTGCGACAGTACCGCGAAGGCGATGAGGAAGAAGATCTGAGGCAAGCACCAGTACGCCATGGACGTTGCGAGGTCTCGCCATTGCGGCGACCAGGTGGATGCATAAATCCAGACGATGGCCGGAGCGCTCAGGGTGATCAGGACGGCAGCTATGGCTCCGCCGACCAGAACAATTGTCAGGAGCCGGTCGGTGTTGTCCTGCCCGACGGAGCCGTCGCTCAGGTTCCGCACAATTTGCGGAACGAGCACAGCGCCGAGCACACCCCCGGCTATCAAGGCGAAGAGGTAGGTGGGGGCCGTGTTGGCGATCTCGAATGCCTGACCGCCGATCGCGGCGCTGGTGCCGCCGATGGCAGCCACCAAGAGGATCGTCTTGAGAAAGCCCAGCGCCCGGGATATCAGCGTCGCCGCCATCATCGACCCCACTGAGCCGCGCACGTTCCCCATGCGCCAACACTCCCACACACCCAACGCACCGCCCGGATCGCCGTGCCAACCTCTTGCAACGGCGAGAGCCCTCGCCTACCGTGACCAGCATCCAGGTCTCCCGGTCAGAAAGGATCCGTCATGCCCGCCTCAGAAGAGTTGCCCTCGACCCTGGCGCGCTCCCCCCAGCACGCCCAGGCGATCTGGTCCAAGGCTCACGACTCCGCGGTCGAGAGCTACGGTGAGGGCGAGCGTGCCCACCGCACCGCTTTCGCCGCGCTCAAACACGAGTACGAAAAGGTGGGCGATCACTGGGAGAAGAAGGCCGAATCCGGTCCGTCCGATGCCAAGGCGGCGGGTGGGGTCGACAGCCCAGCCGGCACCGAAGAGGGAGTGAACGCGAATGCTCCCAAGGCGCACCTGCAGGATCTGGCCAAGCGGCTGAAGATCACCGGCCGCTCCTCGATGACCAAGGCCGAACTGGTCGACGCGATCAAGAAGGAGAACGCCCGCCGCACCCGCGCCGCGGCGGGCTGACCGAGCCTGGGCCGGGCGCCGCAAGGCGGCCCGGCCCAGTAGCGCCGCGGGAGGTTCCGGCTCAGTCGGACACCACGGCGTCGAGCACGGGGAGCCGGGCCGCGTGGATCGCCGGCCACAGGGCCGCCAGCACGCCGACCAGGGCGGCGACCCCGAGCATCGAGCCGAGTTGCGCCCAGGGAACCGCGAGCTCGGTGAGCCCGACCTCGGTGAACACCGCCGGCATCACCGAGGCGATCCCGACCCCGACGACCATGCCGACGACGGTGCCGAACACCGCAGTGAGCACCGATTCGATGGTGATGATGCCGGCCAGCTGCAGGCGACCGAGGCCGACGGCGCGCATCAGGCCGATCTCGCGGGTGCGTTCGATCACCGACAGCGCCAGGGTGTTCACGATGCCCAGGATGGCGATGATGATCGAGAGCGCCAGCATCGCGTAGAGGATGCCCAGGATCTGGTCGACCTGCCCGGCCAGCTGGCTGGCGAACTCCTCCTTGTCGAGCACCGAGAGCACCACGTAGGGTGCCACCGCAGCGGTGACGTCGGCGCGCACCTCGGCCGACGTCGACGAGGCCGCCGTGGTGACGAGCAGCGAGTCGACAACGGTTTGCGAGGGCGGCACGATCGTGTCGAAGGCGTCGTCGGGCATGATGATCGGCGCACCGATCAGGGCGGTGTCGACGATGGCCCCGATCCGGGCGGATGCCTCCCCCGTCGCCGTCGTGAACGTCACGTCGTCGCCGACCTGCCAGTCGTGGTCGTCGGCAACCCCCTGCTGCACGGCGACCTCACCATCGTCGAACGAGTCGAGGGTGCCGGCGACGGCGTCGAAGTCGAGGGTGTGCCCGATCGACTCTGGAGGGATGGCCACCACGAGGAGCGAGCGTTCCTCGGTGGACCCGCCGGCATCCTGAGTCAGCATCGCCGGGCCGTACCGGAGCACGTCCACCGACTCCACAGTGGCCAGGGCGCGCAGGTCCGCCACCGCACCGACCGGAACCGCCTCGACGGCCGACTGCACCGAGAAGTCGGCGATCCAACCGTCGTCGACGATCGCGCGGGTGGAGACCGTGGCCGAAGCCGCGAGCACCGACGCCGCCCCGACCAGGGCCATGCCGATCATGAGCGCCCCTGCGGTGTTCGCGGTGCGCCGCGGGTTGCGGATGACGTTGCCCCTGGCCAACCGGCCGAGCGGTTTGAACGCGACCACGAAGACGGCGGCCAGGGCGCTCAGGGAATACCGGGCGATGACCGGGGAGAGCACCAGCACACCGAGCACGAGCGCCGTGGCGCCGAGCCCGAGCAGCGCGGGGCCGTCGGGGTCGGGCCGGGACCAGGCCAGGACGAGCCCGGCGACGCCGGCAACGGTGAGGACGGACCCCACGATGCCACGCAGCCGGAGCGACTTGGACCGGGCACCACCGGCGTCACGCATGGCCTCGACCGGTGCGGTGAGGGCGGCCCGGCGGGCGGGCAGCGCGGCTGCCGCG
>Ga0247816_10000265_pt1 | contig 31715 bp, 25 predicted proteins | sample UWRJL209509C1_FD_179930 | JGI IMG/M metagenome (GOLD analysis project Ga0247816, IMG submission 179930) | Plant litter microbial communities from Arlington Agricultural Research Station in Wisconsin, United States - UWRJ-L209-509C-1 | ecosystem: Environmental > Terrestrial > Plant litter >...
GCTGATATCCGACAGAAATAAATTCCTTGAAAGACTTCATGAATGTTGCTACCAACGTGGTATCGGCCCTGTTTACTAGCTGTAACGCTGTTGGTGGCTTTGAGCTTGGTCTGTTTTTTCTTTTTGCGCAGGTTCTTCCATCGGGAAGAGGATAGTATGTAATACCATCAACTGTTCCTGAAAACCCTACAAAGGGACCGCTTGTAACGATTGCCATAATAATTGAATTAAGTAAATAAAATAGTTCATTAAAATACTTCAGGTAGTTATCAGGTTAAAATCGAAATCTGGCCGCGGCTAATAATGAGGGGTCTAATACAACAGGTTATAGTTTAATGTTGATGTTACCTTTTAGTAAATTATAATCAAATATAATGTTTTATAGAGAAATATATATGCTTTCATTTCTACTATGTTGAAATAATATTGAATTTACAGTAAGATGACAGATTGGACTACTATTTTGGGTGTCAGATTCCTGGAAATTAGGTGTATGGATCGCCCTTGCATTAGAGATGGTAGTAGTCCTGCACTGGTCTGGAACAATCAGTAATGTAGTTATATAGTAGTTGTATTGAAACTATAGCATGTATACCCCAAAATTACCTTAACTATAGGCTAACCTTAGTACTAATTTACCTTTAATGTAAAGTAGAGGTATATCTGAAGTGAATTTGTCCTAAAGAAGGGGTAAACATGGTATGGCTTCAGTACAGCTACCATACGACTCATATCCGGGTTCTTCTGCACGCAAGGCAGAACACAACTCTTACACAGCTTACAGGCTTGGGATGTGGGAAGAAAAAAGGAAGTCTAAGGGGTTCCCTGATATAAGGTATATATTTCCAGTTGGGATAACCATTTCTCTGTACACCATCGTTGGTTGGGAAGAAATGGTGTTGAAGACATTTAATCTATTGCTTTGTTTCTCACAAACAAAACAGGCGGTGAATCGTAAAATAGCTTCACCACCTGTTTCATTGAAATCGGCTGGTATACTAAAATTTTATCAGCACCTTTCCGAAGGGCCTTTGTTCAATCAGATATCTTTGGGCTTCGGCAACATGCTCAGCATCAAATATCTTTGCTATCAATGGGCTTAACCTGCCGGATTTAAACTGTGGAATCAATTCTTTCCAGACAGCATTCTGGGCGTCACGGTCGAACCATCCATTCAGGCTTGCACCACGCATCTGGATTCCCTTCCATACAAAATCTGTAATATTTGCAGTAAAGGTTGTCCCTGCCGAATAACCAATGGAGACAAGTATTCCATTACGGCTTAAGGAATGGATAGCCTCACCGGTTAAATTGCCTCCTAAACTATCAATAACAATATCAACTCCTTTGCCACCCGTAATTCTGGCTACACCTTCGCTGATCTTTTCTGATGACAGATCGATTATATTCTCCATGCCAAGCTTTCGCGCATATTCTGCCTTTGCGGTACTCCCGGCCGTAGAGATAATTATTGATGCCCCTAACGCCTTTGAAAGCTGAATTCCGGCATTGCCAACACCTCCTCCAACACCTAATGACAATACACTTTGCCCTGGCTTGAACTCTGCTTTGTTCAGGCATGCTTTAGCCGAAAAGAAACTTACAGGGAAAGCTGCCGCCTCTTCGAAAGAAGTGTCTTCATCAATGGCAATTACGTCCCCCGGTTCTAAAGCGAGATATTCCTGCCAAACACCATTGATGTAAATTCCACGGACCTGCCCGTCTCTTCTAAAGCAGGAAATCATCACTCTGGTGCCGTCCGGAAACTCCCGGTTTCCCTTAACTACAATTCCAGAGCCTTCATTTCCGAGGATTACCGGTGCGCTGTTTGCACGTAACAGGCCGCGCCGCACACTATTATCAACTGCATTAACTGCCGCATACAGTACTTTTACGAGTAACTGTCCCTCCAGGAGTTCTGGTTTTGGCTGATCCAGTAAATGGAGGACGTGGTAGTCTCCATTTTCCTTAAATTCGATTGTTTTCATTACAGTTCTTTGGGATTTAGAAATTATGTTTGCCAAAAGCTGGCAGTTTATGATATTCAAAATTATAGAATCCATAAAACAACACTTTGTACAGAACAGGCTAAATCTTGGACGGATGCATTAAAAACAAATGGATGGCCTGAGAAAGGCCATCCATTCATAACTAGCGGTTAGGTTTGTTGATAGAATAAAACGGCCAACCCCGCTTATGGTTGTGCCGGTTAAGCCTTTATAAACTCCAGGATGTCTTTATTGATCGTATCCGCCTGCGTTGTAGGCATGCCATGGGGAAATCCCGGATAGGTAATAAGCTTACCATTTTTCAAAAGTTTTGCTGCCCTTGGTGCCTGACCGAAAGGAACAACCTGGTCATCTTCTCCGTGCATTACCAAAACAGGGATATCTACCGATTTCAGCTGTTCGGTAAAATCAGATTCTGAGAATGCTTTCACACCTTCATAATGAGCCAATACAGATCCCATCATACCCTGGCGCCACCAGTTGTGCCTGATCCCTTCTGATACAACAGCTCCCTCTCTGTTCCAGCCATAAAAGACAATTGGAAAGTCGTAGTAATACTGTGTTCTGTCAAATCCGGTCCCTTTTCTGATATCATCAAAAATGGACAAGGGTACACCTTCCGGATTGCTTTCGTTTTTGATCATGATCGGGGTAATGGCACTGATCAATACTGCTTTGGCAGCTCTTGATTTTCCAAGTGTGGCAACATATCTCAATGCCTCTCCGCCTCCGGTAGAGTGGCCGATATGAATAGCATCCTTAAGGTCTAAAGCCTCGGCAAGCTCTGCAACGTCCGATACATAGGTATCCATATCATTGCCGGCAGCGCTCTGACCTGAACGGCCGTGACCGCGCCTGTCATGGGCAATTACCCTGTAACCCTGCTCAAGGAAAAACATCATCTGCGTATCCCAGTCATCTGCTGATAATGGCCAGCCGTGATGAAATACGATCGGTTGTCCTTTTCCCCAATCCTTGTAATAAATCTCTGTTCCGTCTTTTACTTTGATAGTACTCATAGTTCTAATGTTTAAATTTTGATGTGATTATTTATTAAATGCTTCAGTAATAACTGGTAGTACTTACCTGCCGATAGTAGCATAGTTCCTCAGTGTATCCAAAAGCCGTGCCTTTAATTTAATGTACTGATTTACAATTGATTAATATTTATTGCGTCTGATTAAACTTGTGATATATGGTAAAAATGCAGGTTCAGAAGCGGCCTGCCGCTAAAATCCGGCATACAGGAAACCGGAAATAATGTACGATCTGCACCAGAACATTTTGCTATTTGAGCGCTGCCAAACAGTAGAAAAAATCATGATACCAGCAAAAAAATTCTTATAGCAACCGAAAAATCCAATGCCATTATTTCATTATCAAAAGAGCGTTCAATGCTAATCATACATCTTTGTCAACGATTCTTACAATTTCCATAGTACTCTATAGTGTATTTTTGTTTTTAAACAATTGTTATGGAAAACGTTATTAAAAAAAAGACATTTCTTGAATTTCTTCCCGTCAGCTTTTTTGGCGGGGTTATGGGGCTTACCGGACTGAGCTTTTCATGGCGACTGGCCAGCAAATTATGGTCCGTTCCCCCGCAGATAGGGGAGGCCATCGCCATTGTTGCTGTAGTGGCATTTTTATCTTTAACCATTGCCTATCTATTAAAAATTATCAAGTTTGGACAAATTGTTCGCGCAGAATTTTCACACCCGGTATCGGTGAGTTTTTTTGCCACCTTCATCATTACACTTCTGTTAATGCCGGGCGTGATAAAGCCTTATTTTCCCAATTTCTCGTTTGTACTCTGGTTAACAGGTGCTGTGATGATGTTTTTCTTCGCGCTGCATGTAATCCGTAAATGGCTGGATAATCAGCAACAGCCTGAGCATGCAGTGCCTGCCTGGATTTTGCCAGTTGTGGGCACACTCGATGTTCCCATAGTGGGCAGTTCTTTCGATTTACCGGGTGCGCGGGAGATCTGCCTTCTATTCTTTGGGATAGGGATAATATTTACGCTTATCCTTTTTCCGATTATCTTATCAAGACTATTTTTTCAACCCCAGCTTCCCGTTTTACTTCAGCCTACACTACTCATACTGACCGGGCCATTTGCTTTGGCTTTCTCAGGTTACTCCGCACTTCATGGAAGTCAGGATCTGCTGAGTACTGTTTTCTTTTACTTCAATATTTTTTTACTATGTATTCTAATTAGTAAGATCGCCTACATTCCGCGGGCCTGTCCATTCAAGGCAACGTGGTGGTCGGTCAGCTTTCCTCTGGTCGCCATTACCATTTCCGCATTCCGCTATTATGAATTCAGCAGCGATGTTCCTCATGCTATTCTTGCAGGGCTGTTGCTTGCGTTAAGCACAGCAGTTATTATTTATCTGGTATTTCAGACGCTTTACAGGATTATCAGCGGCACATTTGACTCTTAACAAATATCCGGTTTAAAGGGACCTGCGATGCAATTGGATTGGCAACAACTCAGTTCAGGTCCCTGCTACAGAACTATTTTAAAGGCTTATCTGTGTAGCTACGATGAAACTTCCCCTCGAGTAGGCCTGCAGATCCGCTATCAAAATGGGACGTGTCTGGTACTTGATCGAGAATTTTGCATGGTGATCATCCAGATACAGATTTCCACCTGTACTCCAGGAGCTGAATGTTTCCTTTCCATAGCGCTCAAACCTTTGCAGGCTGAGCTCCGCAAAAGGCTGCAGACGCAGTTTCGGAATCCAGTTTTTCGGTAAGAGAAGCCCTGCCTGGGTAAACCATGTTTTTCCGGTTCCTATAACGGGAGCAAGATTCCCGGGGCCTGCCTGAGAAACCTGTCCGGAGAATGAGGGGTCGGGAGCCGTGTTCAGATTCATAATCGAAACATTTCTCAGGTAATTGGGCCCAAAATCATAATCATAAAAAACGCTGTATCCGGTAAAGGCAAGATTTTTTGACGCTCCGAGGGGCATGTCCGCAAATACATCAACAGCCCATAAATTGATATCGTGTCTGATAAAAGGCGAGTCTGATGAGTTAGTGGCTTGGGTAACAGTGCCTTCTTTGCTGGAATAATATCCCGCCCCTATATTGAAAATTCTTTTGCTGCCCAGATATGTGCCTACAGTATAGGGAAGAAAGTTGCTCTCCTTTTCCAGAAACTGCCAGCTGGCGTATCCTGTAGTGGATAGCTTTCCAGTTGCGTTGTTATCAACTGCGTAACTTATTTGCTTTCCGTCGCCTGCATACAGACTTGGCGTGCTAAGAACGGTAAATGGCTTGTTTACTGCCCATCTGTAGCTTAGCCGGCCGATATTTCCCTTAAAGTAAACTCCTAACTGCCTGGCGAACTGATCGGAAAGATCTACAAGTGGCCAATTTACCAGCGGCACATCCAGGCCAAGGTATGACGAGGAGCTTGATGTTGTCATCCTGCTTATTCCCATCCAGTAATGAAGCCCTGTTCCGATATAAAGAGAAGCTTTTGCAGGCGCCGGGCTGGCAGGGTCTTTATCTGGAAATACCGCATATTCATTCCAGAATTCATGCAGGTAGAGGGCCGGTTTTTTTCCCAGCGTTCCGTTAAATGTAGTTCCCCCGTTGCCGCTGTTCCCCCCGCCCGACGATCCTCCGCTGGATATTGTCTGGTTGTCGATTCCAATATTTGCAAGAATCAAATATCTGCTCCCCAGCTGGCTGTATGTCAGTAGCCTAAACTGGCGCAGGCTGAAGTCAATTACACTCTTTTGGGGAATTCCATTAACCAATGTTCCCGGGTTAAGATCAGTCTCCCTGCCCCAGAATGTTGCCCAGGTGCTAAAATGGATATATTTTTTACCCGTACTATCGAGCTTTACCCGCATCCCTTCCTTGAATTCCGGATCGGCTCTCTGCGCGCTCACCGGTAGGGTAAGCGCGCAGAGCAAAAGGGTTACAATTGATATTCTATAATAGGTCATTATCAGGATAATTGAGATTATCGTAATCTTTCTTTTTTGACTGCAGTTCCGGTTTCTTTTAGCATGAGCGTGATCAAAAATGCCAGTGCCATGGTAATCAGGAACAGTATCCCCGCATGCTGGAAGTGAAGTGCGGGATCGGGTGCTGCACCGAGGGTTTTACCGAAAAGTTTCGCGAAGACGGGCCCTATCAGGGCGGTAATGCTAAAGGTTATAAAGTTTTGTGCTCCCGTAGCACTCCCTTTTACTTCATCCGGATTTGCTTCCTTGATGATGGAGTAGGGGATCATCGCTGCACCGGAAGCCGTACCAAAGATCAGCATGGTAGCCATAACAGGAAGGATCTGGGGTAAAAAGAGGAGCTGGATATATGATACGAACATCACGATCACGGATACAGCGAGCACTGGTTTTCTTTTTCCCATCCTGTCGGAAATCCATCCCAGTAACGGACATCCGATTACCCAGCCCATAGGCACCATTGCGCAGGTCAGTACGGCATCATGATAGCTTAAGCTACGGTCCTGCTGAAAAAAGGCTACGCCCCATGTCATCGCAAAAATTGTAGTCGGCGCGAATAACAAACCCGAAATAATACCGCTCATATATGATTGCGGGTTTCGGAATACTATTCCGTAGGGCGCGAAGATTCCTTTCATACCATGCTGACTGTGAGGGATGTCCTCTTTCGGCGTAATCATATAGAGCAGCACAGCGATAGCTGCAGCAGCAATGCCTGAATAAATCCAGAAATCCTTTATCGTCAGCCCCGCCTGAATCATAGGTGCTATAACAAACTGCCCGGCAGAGCCGCCCAGCATTCCCATACACTGGGTAAGACCAATTGCTGTAGCAAGATACCTGGCCTTAAATCCATGGGAGGCCAGGTATACGCAGCCCGTGAAAGCGAATGCGGAGCCCATTCCCTGCAGCAGCCTGCCGATATCTCCGGTAAGGGCATCTGATATACTAAAAATGAAGCATCCCAGCGCCAGGATAAAACACCCGGCCGCAATTGCGAACTTACCTCCGAAACGATCCAGCGCAATGCCGGCGACCAGACTTGTAACAGCATAAGTGTAATAATAGGTTCCCAATATTGCGCTTAACCTGAGGCTGTCAACATGAAAACCTGCTTCGAGTTCTTTAAGCATCACTGCCGGAGCAGAACGGACAACATATTCTATGAAGTAAAAAAGGCAGCCCAATACCCAGGCAGCGATGAACAGTTTGCGAGGACTTTTTTGCCCTGTAATTTGATTTAGATCTTCCATGATTTCATCATTTAATCAAATATTTCCGGAAGATGCTTGTAATTGCCCTTAACAGTATCAAGTACATCCTGGAATTTGCCGCCAAGCATCATTTTAGTCATCGACACCGCCATACCGCTTACCATTTTCAACTCTATCTTTGGAGGAAGGGACAGCGCCGCAGGATCTGTGATCACGTTTACCAAAACAGGCCCGGAATAATCAAAGGCTTCCTTCAGGCCGGATTCAAGCTTTTGCGGATCGTTTATTGTTATGGCCCTGATTCCCATGCTCTGTGCCACAAGGGCAAAATCCGGATTTACCATATCTACCTGGAAATCTTCAAGTCCCTGCACCTCCATTTCCAGCTTGACCATTCCAAGTGAACTGTTGTTAAATACAACCATTTTGATAGGGAGCTGATATTGTTTGATGGTAGCTAAATCGCCCATCAGCATGGAAATTCCACCATCGCCACAGAGCGCAACTACCTGTCGATCAGGCATAGCAAAGGCAGCGCCAATTGCATGGGGCATCGCATTTGCCATAGAGCCGTGAATAAATGAGCCAATCATTTTACGCTCACCATTAGCCTTGATATACCTTGCGCTCCAAACATTGCACATGCCCGTATCACAGGTGAAAATCGCCTGTTCTGACGCTAAATCATTAATTATCGAGGCAACAGCTTCAGGATGTATTTTATTGACTGTGCCCTTATCGTTTACATAGGTCTGTAAATGTTCTTCTACTTTTTGATAAACGTGAAGCTGAGCGTCCAGAAAGCTGCTGTCGGATCTGCGCTCTACCATCGGCAGGAGTAATTTGAGCGTTGATGTTACATCTCCATGCAATCCCATCGCAAGTTTTGTTCTCCTTCCAAGATTTTCGGGTCTGATATCAACCTGAACTATTTTTTTATCTTTTGGATAGAACTGGGTATATGGGAAGTCCGTTCCCAGTAGTATAATGAGATCGCTCTCGTGCATGCTATGATAAGCTGAAGGTAATCCCAAAAGCCCGGTCATACCTATCTGGTAAGGGTTGTGATGCTCTATTGCCATTTTTCCCCTGAATGAAAATCCTACAGGGGCTTTTAACCTGGCGGCGAGTTCAACTACCTCATCGTGTGCATCGGCAGCACCGATGCCACAAAATATACAGATTTTATGCGATCTGTTGATCAGCTCTGCCAGCTTCTCGAGTTCCTCAATAGCTGGAATCACAGCTGCTTTCGGGAAATAATTTTCCAGCGAAGAATCAATCCCGGCTTTTTCCAGCGAAGCTACATCGCCGGGGAGACCAAGCACTGCTACGCCCTTTTTATGAAATGCATGCTGCAGGGCTGCCTGGGCCATTCTGGGTGCCTGTGCAGCCGTTGTTGCCACCTGGGTGTAATGACTGCAGTCATCAAAGAGCTTCACTACATTTGTTTCCTGGAAATAATTACTTCCGAATTCAGAAGTCGCACAGGTTGCGGCGATTGCAAGTACTGGTGCTCCCGAACGATGGGCATCATAAAGCCCATTGATCAAGTGTACGTGTCCCGGGCCACTGCTTCCGGCACAGCATGCGATCCCGCTGAGCTGCGCATCTGCAGCAGCGGCAAATGCACCAACCTCTTCATTGCGGACATGAATCCACTGAATTTCCGGTCGGTGCTTTACAGCATTGTTGAATTCATTTAAACTATCACCCGTGATTGCGTAAACGCGTTTTATGCCAGCTTTGAGTATCATCTCAACCAGCTGATCGGCTACTTTGGATCTCATATCTTAATTTTTATTAACCCTTTGCTAAATATGTGCCATCCGTTTAATCGTCTGTATTTCAGTTTGTTGATGGTTATTTTCTGTTGTTTTTAAATGCGAGGCTTCGCCATTTTGCATTGACAAGACGATATATCGTAATCCCTGATGTTCAGCCAGCAGAAAATTAAAATGCAGCTCGGCAGATGCCTGGTTTTTAATGAATTTTCAACTGTTTTAATTGATACTTACATCAAAATCCATGATGCATACTATCATATAAAGCTTTGCTGTTTCTATTTTTGATAATCGGAATTTGGGGGATAGCGGATTGCTTAAGCCATTGCAGATCAGCAGATAGAAAAATTAACCTTTCAACATATATGATTTTATTTTACCAACACCAGCGCTTATGAAAGAGAAAATATTAATTGTGGAGGACGAATATATTGTTGCCGACCATTTGAAAAGATTTTTGGAAAAAGCAGGGCACAAGGTTTGCGGAGTTGTATCATCTTATAACGAGGCGATATCATTTATAGAATCGGAAACCCCTTCCTGGGTTTTACTCGATATCTGTCTAAAAGGCGAACGTTCGGGAATTGATCTCGCGCAACGGCTTTCTGAATGGGATATACCCTTTATCTATCTCTCGGCAAATATGAATCAGAAAACCCTCGAGGATGTGAAAAAAACGAAGCCCTATGGCTTTATGTCAAAACCATTTAAAGACAAGGAACTAATGATTATGCTCGATATTGCCATGGATCGTCATGCAAGGATACTGGAAACGAAATTGATCAAAGCGCATCCAAAAGCTCAGGAAGTAATATTTGAGGCCGCAGAGGAGCATGGGCCGGAAGCGAAACTGCTTGAATTTGCAGATGCGCTTTATTCCTATATCAAGTTTGATCTGATTTGTATCAGTGCAGAGAAAGGCGAAAAAATGCTGAAAGATGACCTTTACATCTTGCGTACCGCAGATGAAAACTATCAACTCTTCAGTTCCATGGAAATGGCACGGATACTCAAGGTGTCTCCGCATGAATATACCAATATGAGAAAGGTATATCTGCAGGATCAAAATCCTGTCTGCTCTGCAGCGATGGATTTCAAACGAAAACGAATGGACTGGCCGCTATTAAAATATTTAAGTTCTGAGTATCACCTGGATTCTTATCTATTCTTTCCTTTTGGTACCCGGGATTCCCTGCCTTCCATCAATTTTTTCAGCAGCGATCCCTATGGCTTTGAAGAAAACGACATCCTGGAAATTGAAACGATGAGGGAAATATTAAAGACAAGCCTGACGGAAATATTATCCGCCGGTGTTGAGGACAGTTCAAAACCAAAGCCTGTTAAGGCTAAGATTGTGGGGAATACAGGGGCTGAAAATGATAGTAAAGCTTTGTCGGGAATCATTGGAAACAGTTCATCACTCATTTCAGTGCTCGATCAGCTTAAAATTGTAGCCCCGACAACAACGTCTGTGCTGATTATGGGCGAAAGCGGAACAGGGAAAGAGCGAATTGCCCAGGCTGTTCATGAACTGTCGCCTAGAAAATCCAGATCTTTTATTATAGTGAACTGTGCCGCTTTGCCGACAAATTTAATCGAGTCGGAGCTTTTCGGACATGAAAAAGGTGCTTTTACCGGTGCAGGAGAACGAAGGATCGGTAAGTTTGAGCAGGCAGATGGCGGAACGATCTTTCTTGATGAAATAGGCGAACTGCCTATGGAATCCCAGGTTAAACTTTTACGTGTACTCCAGGAAAAGGAAATCGAGCGCATAGGAGGTAATCAGAGAAAAAAAGTAGATGTCAGAATTATCGCCGCTACCAACAGGAACATGGAGAAAGAGGTTGCGGAGGGCAGGTTCAGACTAGACCTTTATTATCGTTTAAATGTTTTTCCACTTGAGCTCCCCCCTTTAAGGGAGCGGCGGAATGATATCCCGGAGCTTGTCAATTATTTCACTGATAAATATGCTGCGTCCATAGGAAAAAACATAAGATCTGTATCAAATATTGTCATGAACCAGCTAGTGGGCTATTCCTGGCCGGGTAATATACGCGAGCTTAGTCATGTCCTGGAAAGAGCTGTTTTATTGGCTAAAGATGAGGTGATTACTGAGATATCACTGCCCAAAATCAAAAGCGAAACCCTGCTGGAACAAGAGAATGGTCATTATATTAAATCATTCGATGAAAATGAAAGGGACCATATTTTACATGTCCTGAAAAAATGTTTTGGCAGGGTTGCCGGAGAGGGTGGGGCGGCTGAACTTTTACGTGTTCCACCGACTACGCTTACCTCTAAAATAAAAAGACTTGGAATCCTGCGTAAGCATATATCTCCGGAGCATTAAAGAAAAAAAATCCTGCTCACAGTTCCAGGTAGCGATATTTCATTTTTTCACGGATAAAAGACGATAGAAAGTAACATTAAATTTTATATTATTTCATAATCTCCTTACTTATAGTGTTTTATAGTTTGGCATTTTGATTGGAATAAGCGTTGAAGGTTTTACGGTAAAATATCGGTGAGATGGAAGATTTGTCTGAACATATGGATACAGAAAAGGAAAAGGTTGCGGAGATCAACCCCCGGGAACTGAGAGCTGGTAATTTGATGCTTGCCTCAACCAGCCATTTTCTCCAGTTGTATTTATTTATCTACAGGCTGATCCGGATCTTCTGCCAGTTATAATACCTGCAGTAAATGCCTGATTAAAAAACACTTAATATTTAGAACTATGAAAAATAATTTTACAGAAACGCTATTCATTTTAGCTATCGCTATCGTCACTGTATTTGGCATACAAACCTTGTCAGTACAAATAATTAATACATTTTAAGTCTCAAAACGACCTGATATAAATTTCCCGGGGGTACCTGAAACCCGCCATGAATGTAACAAGAAATTATCCCCGGCCTGCTGCCGGATAAACACCAATCAAAATTAAATATCATGAACATTAGAACAAACACCATTAACCTGGCCAGACTGGCCATCGTTACCCTTACGATTACTGTCGCAGCAAGCGCTGTATCAAAGGCACAAATTAAAGACTGGCGCACGGATGACCATCTGGCCCCTGAGGTAAAAACGTTTTTAAAAGCATTAAATACCGGCGGACCAGGTCTTGAAACACTTACTCCGGAACAGGCCAGGTTAGTATTGGTAAATGCAAATGCAAGCGTAAAGGTTGACTATTCGGGCATCACTGAATCAGAAAAGACAATCAAAGCTGATGGGTTAACTATTAAGCTTAATATTGTCCGCCCTGCAGGTGTTAAGGGAATCCTTCCTGTTTTTGTTTTCATCCACGGGGGCGGATGGGTACTGGGCGATTACCCGACACATAAGAGGATGGTAAGGGACCTGGTAGTGGGATCTGGTGCGGTCGGCGTATTTGTAAACTATACAAGAACTCCGGATGCAATGTTCCCTGTTGCGATAGATGAAATCTATGCCGCTACGAAATGGGTATCCGAGCATGGTAAAGAAATCGGGGTAGATGGCAGCCGCCTGGGCATTGTGGGAAACAGTGTTGGAGGGAATATGTCTGCAGTTACCACTATCAGGGCTAAAGAGAACAAAGGACCGAAAATTAAGGTAGCCGTATTAATGTGGCCGATTGTGGATGCGAATTTTGAAACTGACTCTTATAAACAATTTGGTGCAGACCGTTTCCTGACTACCCCTTTGATGAAATGGATGTACGATATGTATATTCCAGATGCTTCGAAAAGAAATAATCCGCTGGCTTCTCCGCTGCAGGCGTCAGTTGACCAGTTGAGGGGATTGCCTCCGACACTTATCCAGGTTGCTGAAAACGATATCCTAAGGGATGAGGGTGAGGCATACGGACGCTTATTACTTGAAGCAGGAGTGAATGCTACAACTGTACGTTACAACGGGGTAATCCATGACTGGGGATTGCTGAATGGTCTTGCTCATATCCAGCAGACAAAAGATTTGTTCACCCAGGCTTCCGCGCAGCTGAAAAAATATCTTTAAGTAAAAACATCCGGACATTAGGGGCCTAAAGAATTTGGCCTCTGCTGTTTTCTCTTCATCTCTCCCCTTAGCTGCTTTCCCAAACCCTTCATGATTTCCATCACCGGGGTATTTGAACTGACAAACTCAAAATCTCTTGGCAGCCCCTTAACATTATCATATACAATCGGTTTTATTAAATTATCCGCATCCCGGCGAATCGAAACAAGTATGCTTCGTCCACGGATTCCAAAAGCGTATTTGATTGCATTGGTGATGATCTCATTACGGATCAGTCTTATTGGTACTGCCTGATCGACATCCATGTATATCGTCCTCTGCCACCAGCTCAAATTGAATGTTGCGAACACCAGCATTAAATGAGTTATACAAATCTTAAACCAGATCATGAAGGTATTTTTGCAGTCCGATACCGGAACCGCCCCGTGCTCTGTAAAGTTTCTGCTGAAGCCCGGATGGTGCTTGTAGCAAAAACGAATTGATCTCCTGAATGTGGTATCACGCATTTTGAAAATGTACTTCTACCATATATGGTAAGTCTGAATTGTCGGCATTGTTATGTAAATTACTGTAGAACAGAGTATTACGTTGATGGCACGCTGTTGGTATATACAGTCGCAACTGTACGGTATTTATTTTAAACAAAAGCAAGATGATGAATTTAGGCACTATTTCAAAAGACACTTACCATGGTTTAATGGCTTCAACTTCGGGAAATTCTTCTTTCTCTATAAAAACACTGGGCCAGCAAAGGAGTAACGATAGACTTAATGTCTCGAACTCACATTACAGGCTTGTTTTCCTGACGCGGGGGACATGTGAATATGCCCTTGATAAACGTAAAGTAGCAGTCAATGATTTATCTATTGGTATTGTAAAACCGAACCAGGCATTAGGTATAATAGACTCCGGTTACGGGGAAGGATATGTAATTTCATTTTCTTATGATTACCTGCAACTAGCCATTATTTCCTCCCCTTTGATACAGCAGCTGCATTTAGGGATATCAAATCTTGATACCGTTCCGGTACCCATCTCAGATCACGCCTTTCTTTCTGATCTTACCGAGAGGTTAATGCAGGAGTATGATATGAGCAACGGTATGAAGGAAGAGGTAGTAAGGGGCTTGTTTCAGGTCTTCGCGTTATATCTGAGCCGCGCCACAGCCCAACTGAAACCGATGATTGATATCAGGTGTAACCGTTACACCAAACGCTTTTTTTCTTTGCTGGATCAGCATTTCAGGACATTAAAAATGCCGGCTGACTATGCGGAAATGATGGCCGTAACACCTGCTTATCTGAACAATGTGATAAAGGATAACCTGGGTTTTACGACCAGTTATTTCATTCATCAGCGCATACTGACTGAGGCCAAAAGATTAATGATGTTCGAAGAGCTAAATATGAAGGAAGTTGCTTATAAACTAGGTTTTTTCGATGTTTCACACTTCAGTAAATTTTTTAAAAGGATTACGGGGGAGCGCTTTACTGATTATAAGCGAAGCGTAGTGGCGGCATAGCTATCCGCAATAGGATTTGTTAACTAGAATACCTATTTTTAACTTAATTATAATTTCAGCACTAAAGACATACTTCCATGTCATCATTGACCGGACAAAGTTTTCCCGAAAATAAACCGCTCACGGGTTTATCGCTGCTGCTTCCCGTAGTGCTAAGGAATCTGAGCAAGGTGAAGAATCCCGGTCAACTGGCAGGGGTGATATCGGAAGTCAATCCAGTATTCGGCTTATTATGCTCCACCGTTATCTGTCGCAGGGAGGGGCCCGAAGGTTCAGAGTACATTATCTATCCGCTAAAAGGATATCAGGAATTACAGCCGGTATCGATCAGCGGGATCAGTTTAGAGATTATAGATGAAAGGTCTGATCAGATTTTTTATGACTTTTTAGAAAACGCGGGACATGATACATTTATGTCCGCATTGCCCATGGATGCATATCCACCAACTCAATATATGCACCCGTATCTGGCCAGGTACTATGAAATGGGCGGCAGGCAGGTTAATGCCTATCATCTGATGGAAGAGCAGAATTTAATTGGGTTCTGGTTAACCATTCCTGACAGTGATTTCAAGTCCATGCCCTTCTCAGCGGAGCAAGTGGAGCCATTGATCTCGCAACTGTCTGCCACCGTCAATAATATTAATATATACAGCGAGCTGGCCGGTAAAAAGAAAGAGATGGAAATTCTCAACTCCCTGAATATCGACCTGGCGGCAAGCAGAGATAAGACGGACCTGCTGAGCATTATCCGCAGCAGATTGCAAAATCTATTTGCCTTTTCTCATCATTTTGTTTATAAGGTGAACGAAAGTGATATGACCCTTTCCATACTGCTCAGCGATGCGCAGTCGCCTTCACGTTTTCATCCGCTTTATGACGCTGTAAAAAGCGCAAAATTTCCTGTTGCCAATACAATATACGAAAGGATGATACACTCAGCTGAGCCTTTGATTGTAAATCTTGCCAATCTGGCCAGTCAGGGACCGCTTCCGCCTCATCTTCAGGTAAACTATGATTCGGGCATAGAAAAGGTAGTGATGTTAGCACTAAGGGCAGACTCGAAACTGCAGGGCATATGGACGATTGCCTTTACCGGGAAACAACCCGTTCTTGCCAGACATCTAAAACTCATTCAGACAGTTGCTGCACCTATTTCCATAGCAGTCGCAAATATCAGTGCAAACGATGCTCTCAAAACAAGAGAAGAGGAGCAGGAGCGGATGATGGTGATGAGCCTCGCACTTACAGCGATCAGTAATAAAAAAGAACTGGCAGATGCCCTGGAAACGTATTTACCCGGAATGTTTGATTTCCAGAGCTTTTATATGTTTGTGGATGGCTATAGCAGCCAGGAAGAACCCTTTATCTGTTTATCCAAAGCATCTGCCCGCCGGGGATCGTTTTCTCATTCTACCGAACTCCGGGCTTCTGCCACGGGTTTAGTGTATCCGGATATTTTTGACAGCGCAGCTATAACTTTGACCGAAATAGGGCCGCTTGTGCGCGCTGATAACGACCTGAAATTCCTTAATTCAGAGTACAGGAAGGGGGCAAAAACGGTCGTCAGCATTTCTTTACGTAACGATAACAGGAGCATCGGGATGATGCTTATCCTCCTGTCTCAGGATATGCAGTTCCCCGCATACCAGTATAACTTGCTCAAAGTAGTATCATACCAGATAGCAACAAGTATTTCAGATCTGTTGCTGAATGATAATTTAAGGCGCAGAGAGTTCGAAAAAGAACTGCTCTTATCACTTAGCGAAGATATCGCTGCAGTGAGGGATAAAAAACAATTAACGGGCGTGATAAAAAACCGTCTGAAGCCTAACCTCGGATTCGGGCATTTTGCTTTGGGGGTTAAGGGGCCGGATAACAGCATTGTTTCTTTTCTGACCGATCCTGATTCCAGGGCCAGGCTGCACCCTGCATACAAAAGGGTATTTAAACAGGAACGGGAACAATGTGAAGACTTTATAGACTTCATCAATCGATCCCCGCATCCGGTGATCCTGGACAAAACAAATGTTGGGCAATTTAAAGAGCTGCCCTATGTTATCCATATCAATTTCGAATCCGGAGTAAAAGAAATACTGATTGCCAAACTTTTCGATGGCGTTTCTATTTTTGGGTATTGTTTTTTCTTTTTTGACAGGCCGGGGATGATTTCGAAAGAACAGTTCAGTTTGATTAAGGGGATTGCCAATCAGCTTTCTAATTCGGTAGTCAATATACTGGCAAATGAACGGCTTTATCAAAACGAGAAAAAAAAGGGGATTTTGCTCAGCTTTAGTAAACACATCGCTACCTCCCGGAATATCACAGACCTTTCCAATATTGTAGATCGGAATATGAAAGACATCCTCGGCTTTAACGATAGCACCGTTCTGCAATTCAGCAATGGCGGGGAGCAGGCAATACTAATAACTTCCATCATAAATAATAGTTTTGGTTCTGAAAATAATGTTGGCGCGATTCCACTGCATGAAGTAGCCGGGGATATTCCGCTAGCCCAGAATGATCCTTTATTGCTCGATCTTAAAAATCTTTCGGACAAACAGCTCCTGCCACCATTTTTAAAAGACAGGAAAAACGGCGGTATCAATTACGTCAAGCTTATAAAGCTGAATACGCGGGGTGAAGAGCCTGGTTATTGGATGCTCTGCTTTGAAGACAGGCCCCAATTCTCAACGCAAAATCTGGAACTGATGCAGGAAGTATCCGCAATCATTGCTACCACAATCTCTAATATATCCTTTAACGACAGGCTTAATAAAAGGGAACAGGAGAAAACCGCTCTGCTTGAATTTACCGAGGCCATTGCCGGGGTGGAAGACAGATTTCAGCTCAGAGGGATCTTTAACAGATATCTCCAAAACCTGTGTTTTATTGAGGACATCTCTTTACACTGGTTTTCAGATTATATGCAATCACAGAGCTGTTACTTTTGGAATCAAATCGCTCCAGGTGCCGCAGACCCAAAATTTTCCGGCATGATGGATCGGAAAACTCCGGCTGACGATGAGATTTTCAGCGCAATTATCCAATCGGGCAATCAGTGCCGTTTTAAGATCAGTGAACTCAGCAAGATTAACCATGTTCCGGAATATGTCAGCTTTCTGTGTCAGCAGCACTGCGAATACATTGTTGGTGTTCCCCTGTTTCGGGGAAAAGAGATTGCAGGCATACTTTTCGTTAAGGAGTTTGATAACTATACTGCCGATCAGCCGCTGTTCAAGGGTTTGTGTACGCAGCTTGCAATCGCAATATCTAACCTGGTTTCCAGTGAACGTGTTTTACAGCAGCTTTCTCAGATCAAAATGTACCAGGAGCGCCTGGAGGAAGAAAAGGTTTATTTAAAACAGGAGCTTGAAACCTCTCACCACTATTCCGAAATCATAGGAGAAAGCGAGCAGATCAATACGGTCTTCAGAATGGTATCGCAGGTTGCCGGTTCTGACAGTACAGTACTGATATTGGGAGAGACGGGGACGGGGAAAGAGTTGATCGCCCGTGCAATTCATAATAACTCGCCCAGGAGAAAAAACCTTCTTGTAAAGGTAAATTGCGCAGCATTGCCTCCGAACCTTATTCAAAGCGAGCTTTTTGGTCATGAAAAAGGTGCTTTCACCGGAGCGACAGAACGGCGGATAGGTAAATTTGAACTAGCCAACGGAGGTTCCCTTTTTCTTGATGAAATCGGGGAAATGCCGTTGGAACTCCAGGTGAAGTTACTGAGGGCGCTGCAGGAACGCGAAATTGAAAGGGTGGGGGGACGTGGTACGATCAAAGTAGATGTCCGAATCATCAGTGCCACTAACAGGAACCTTGAACAGCAGGTTGCCGAAGGAAGATTCCGAAGCGATTTATATTTCAGGCTTTCCACTTTTCCGATACATCTTCCGGCCTTAAGGGATCGTAAAACCGATATCCCGTTGCTTGCCATGCATTTTTTGAACAGATTCTCAAAAAAATCAGGAAAGGATATCAACAATATCAGCCAAAAGGCGATGCAGGATTTATTGAATTACAACTGGCCGGGAAATGTGAGAGAACTGGAACACCAGATAGAAAGAAGCGTGATTATGACAGATGCCGCCATCATCAAAGCTGTTTACCTGCCAGTGATTGGTTTGAATACAAATCACCATTTTCCTGAGGAGACGACTACGATAAAAACAATCGATGAGAACGAACGTGAACTGATTATAAGAACCCTGAGGCATTGCAAAGGAAAAGTAAGCGGACGGGGTGGGGCGGCCGAACTGCTCGGTGTGCCTTCGACAACTCTAAATGCAAAAATAAAACGGCTTGGTATTAAGAAAAACTTTTCGAGATAAACCTATCGCTATTCCTGCTTATTTCAAATCATTCACCAAATTCAAATTCTTTTTTTATACCAAGTTTTTTGATTTTTGAGTGCAGTGTGCTAACCGGTAGTCCGAGTACTTCTGCTGCCCCTCCGGGGCCTCCGACCTTTCCCTGGCAACTCCTGAGTACACTGATGATATGGTCTGCCTCATTTTCCTCAAATGTCTTTTGTCTGTTGGCGGAAGCGCTGTTTTCTACCTGCCAGATGCCGCTGTTCAGATTTACATTGGTAATTATTTCCCCGGAAGCTGTCAGCACACTCCGCTCTATCACATGTTCGAGTTCCCTGATATTGCCCGGCCAGTTATAATTTTCGAACGTTTTTATCACCTCGGGGGTCATTCCCACGATCCGCTTTCCGATCCTGCCCGCAAACTTTTCAATGAAGCTCTGTGCCAGCAGCAGGATATCATCTTTTCTCTCTCTCAAAGGAGGCAGTTCAACAGGAAAGACGTTCAGGCGATAGTACAGGTCGAGCCTAAACCGGCCCTGGGACACTTCTTTCTCGAGGTTTTTGTTGGTAGCAGCAATGATTCGAACATCCACTTTCGTAGTTTTACTGTTGCCGACCCGCTCAAACTCCATTTCCTGGGTAACGCGCAATAATTTTACCTGCGCCTCGAGAGGTAATTCGCCGATCTCATCAAGAAAAATAGTACCGCCATCGGCAGCTTCGAATTTTCCTATCCTTTTCTCGGCAGCCCCGGTAAAAGCGCCCTTCTCATGTCCGAACAGCTCAGATTCTATGAGCTCAAAAGGCAGTGCGCCACAGTTTACGATCACCAGAGGCTTATTATTCCTCAGGGATAGCGCATGTATACATTTGGCAATTCGTTCTTTTCCGGTGCCGCTCTCACCAGTAATAAGTACTGATGTAGCAGAAGGTGCCACCATATTTATCCGGTCCAATACCCTTAGGAGAACCGGGCTATTTCCAATTATTCCCTCAAAATTACTATTCTTGCTATTTTCTTTTTTTATCTGTTTTTGGACGGGTGCCTGGTTTTTTTGAAAATCCGTAACAGCCGTGGCGGGCTTTTTTAAATCTGTAAACAGTGCGACAAGTTCTTTTTCTGTTTTCTGAAGCAGGTGTAACTGCTCATCGGAATAAGATGCGCTGCTGCGGCTGTAAAATGATAATAATACAGGATCTGAACCAGGGGAAGTAATATGTTTTGTTAATCGGGATCCGAGCTCATAAAAATTACTCAGCTGTTTCTCCCAGACATCATCGAGCAGGGATTTTTTATAATCTATGCCATTCAATATGATATCTCGTCTGGACTGGGGAATCCTGTTACGAAATTTAGCGATATCACCTGCATTCAATCCCATCGCTGACTGTAGTTCTGAATTTGTGAGCACCTGATATTCTTCAAATCCCACCCTCACAAAATTAAGCTGTAGGGCTCCGTTATCCCTTCGGTCGCCATATTCAATTTTCATGTAGTCGAATGGGATAAAGGTTTGAAACGCACCTGGTATCCTGTCTATCCTTGATGCTGCCGAAGCTGATGATTCGGCAATATTCTGCAGCCCTCTTCTCCATACCAGTTCTCTCTGCGCATTGAGCTGCAGGTTATTCTGATGTTTTTTACTGGCGATATCGAGCATGATCAACAGATCACGTTCGCGGAATGGTTTTACCAGAAAGCCATAAGGCTGCGTCGACTTTGCCTTTTCCAATACGCTCTGGTTGGTGTTGGCGGATATGTAGATAAAGCCTAAATTTCGCTCAGTAAGATAGCTGCCCAACTCTGTACCCATAGAGCCGTCCTGAAGAAAAATATCAAGCAGCACCCAGGTGGGTTTGTTTTTCTCAATCAATTCTTTTGCTTCATTAACCGTTGCCGCAATTCCGCATACAGTGTACCCTGCTTTGATTAATTTAAATCTAAGATCATTGGCAACAATAAATTCATCCTCAACTATAAGAATATTTTCTTTCATATGTATGCTAATTGTTAAGCCGGATATTCGTCTTCCGACTTTAAGTTAGTGAAATCCAGTGAAATTGAAACTCCGTGTTCATTCTTTATCAGTAATTCTCCATGCAGTTGCCTGCTCAGTCCCATGATCAGGCTGGTTCCTAATGACTGAATTTCTTCTGCCAGAAAGTTTTCCGGGAGGCCGATTCCATCGTCTGAAATAGAGAGGGTGTAACTTCCGTCTTTCTTCTTGCAAATAAAGTTAATTTCTATCTTTCCGCCAACTCGCCCGGGAAATGCATAATTGAAAGAATTGCTCAGTGCCTCATTGATGATAAGACCTATGGGCACAGCCGTGGTGATAGGAAGGGATGCCTGGCAAACATGCAGATTGCATTTTATACTTTTATCCAGCCCATATTCATCCTGGAGGTAATCAACTAATTCGGTGATATAGACGTGCATATCGATTTCGGAAGGATTGAGCGGCTCATAGATTTTTTGATAAGCCAGTGAGATGGCGTGGAGCCGGCGCTGGCTATTTTTTACCGCGCTCAGTGCCTCGTTATTTTTTAAAAAAAATTCCTGGCTGTTGAGCAGACTGATCATGATCTGCAGGTTGTTTTTTACCCGGTGGTTGATCTCTTTTAACAACCAGTCTCTCTCCTCCAGAAGACTTTTCAAATCAAGTTCAGTTTCATGCGATTTCTCCTGCAGCACCATCCGCCGGTTCACTTCCCGTACATAACAAAAAACCAGCAGGGCCAGTAAAATAAAACATGGAATGAAATAAAAATACACCGACGGGTAATCGTTTGAAAAAACCTTAGATATCGAGAGCCTGATCACAGTACCCTGTGAAATTATGATGTTCTGGGGAAGCACTGTATCAAATACCATTTTAATCAAGGATATTGAAGTGGCACAATGGAATGTCGGCGGTATTTACAAGCATATCGTTAAATGTTAGTTGAGGGTATGGTGAATGGATAACAAAACCCCATTGCTGGATCGCAACTCTAATGCCAAGTTGATAAGTAGTTGTAGCATAGTTTATTAGATCTATGTGCGTTTGTTCGAAATGTGATATATCGTATTTTTGGATGCGATAGCGTGTCGAATCAGCGTTGATCTGCCTGGCTTCACGGCAATTCCGGGATCAGCAGTGAGCCACGGGCAATGAAATCCATAAACACTGCCAGGATAAAATCAGTTATTGAAAACAAAAAGCCGGCAGGAATATCCTGACCGGCATCAACTATAAAAAACATCTTATATGAGGTCTTAATATTTAGTATCCGTGTCTGATTGATCTACCTGCCCAGAATTTTTTTTCTTTCATTTCTGATTATTCCCTTTGCTGCTTCAGAAAGAAGGATAATCGCTGCCCCGAGCATAATGACATCTTTTACAACTAGTCTTCCGCGTCCGGAGAGATAAGGGAATCCATGGGCACCATCTCCTAAGTTCGGGACCCATGATTCCGGCGTGGTAATCAGAAAGGAGAGTGTCCCTATGCTCATCAATGCCAATAGCAGGCTTCCGAAAAAACCGGCATGATCATTCCAATACCCGAGCAAAAGCAATATTCCAATACCCACAAGCAGAACCCCTAACGCATTTCCGAATACGTAAGTATTATTCTGACTATTCCATTTCCTGTTTGCCGTTACCAGTTCACCCTCTTTGTTGCCGTGCATTTTATAGTCTTCGGGCATGCTGTAAAAGAATGACAGGAATGGGCTGTTGGCTACGAAAGGGGTAATTCCATCTGCTTCGTAGTTCACGAATTTTAGTCCCCCGATCCAGATTAGTACCAGTGCGCAGGCAAAACGCGTAAAGCCGAGGCCAAAATTACCGGCTCTGGCGCTGAGCTCGATAATTGAATTAAAGGTAAGTCTCATATTTTGAGTTTTTAATTCCGGTGTTACAGACCGGCAAGTGATTAAAGAGAATTACTGCAGGTTTGGTACGGCAGGGAAATCGATCGCCGGCCTGGTAACAGCATATACATAGTTTGTGATTGTTCTGATGCCTGCAAGCATAATGGTATCAATTACATTTTCCTCAGTATATCCCTGTGCGATAAATTCATCGATTAGTGACGGATCTACCTGTCCTTTACCCGCAGCGAGACTTTTGGCAAGCTTAGCCAGCGAATCATATTTTTTATCAAAAGAAACCGACCCGCTTCTGATTTCCATAATCTGATCATCGGTAAATCCGTTCATTTTAGCAATTGCGGAATGTGCACTCAGGCAATAGGCACAGTCATTCACCTGGCTTACAACGAGATTCACAATTTCCTTTTCTTTTGCGCTCAGCGATGATTTTCCACTTTGGGCCGCAATAAAAGTTGCCAGTGCATGCTCAGAATGTGCAAAGCTGGCGTATAGATTTGGAACAAAGCCCATTGATTTTTTTACCGCATCAAAAATTGCTTGATTTGCAGGTGAGACCTTGTCTCTAACCGGCACATTAAATGTCGTACTCATAGCAGCAAAATTAACTTTGCCCCATTTCACGTTCAATGTACACAAAACCTATTTGTTGTACAGATAGCTTTTTTTATCATTTTATAACTTTATGGCTGAGCTGATTCAGATTTAGTTTTGCAATTTTCCAGAGCACGTAACCATTCCGGCTGGTTATGAAATATGCTTTAAAATCATCTCACATGCTTTAACAAGAAGTCCTTCAACCGGCTCCATTGAAGTATGTGTGAGATGCAGTTCACCAGACAAAGTCAGCGCCCCAATGGTTTGCTCAGATCCGTCACCTGCGATCACTACCGGTCCCCAGAGTGCAGTTATTGCTACATTGTCCTTGCTCTCAGTAAATTCGATCTTCCCGAGATTGCTCAGCATAAGATCTATTCCCGCTGTAGACCCGATTACATTTACAAACCATTCAAATTTCATGGGCTGGAACAGCAAATGGCGGAACTGGCTCACGTACGCCCTGGTCTCTTCCTCTGACCCGATATCTTTAAGATCAACATTTACTTTCCTGCCCAGCTCCCAGATATCCGAAGCGCTGTCTATTTTCAAATCGCTAAGCCTGGTAATGATGTTTAGTCCGAAATCTTTCCCGGTACCCAGTACATGCCGTACCGAAGCTGGCGTGCGGAGCGAAATTACCCTGTTGACGCGGCTGTATCCTTTCTCTGCAATGGCCATTGCCAAAGCAGCATTTAGCAGTCCATTCACCGTAATTCCTCTCTTTTTTGATTCCTTTACAATCGCTGAGGTTGTCTGCTGATCCAATTTCAAATTATCTATATATACTTTGCTTTCCCCGGGATCCAGGTGGGCTTTCTGATAGGATTCCATATCTTTTAACTTTGCGGTTATGTTTATCTTATCCTCAAGGCCAAGAACCTGGTCCATAGACTGTGGTATTTGAAATTCTTCCAGGATTTCTCCCTTGAGAAAAATCAGCAGGTCCTCGAATATGCTGATCATTGAAAACCCGTCGCCTATACTATGATGAGCGAGTAAAACCACTGTCGTTTTATTGCTGCCAGAAAGTAAAAGGATTCTGAACAGCGGGCCCCGGGCAAGATTGAAAGGTTTGCATAACTCTGATTCCAGTTTACGCTTCCAGGTTTCCGGATCTGTATACTCAGCCGTAGAAACTTCTATAGGATTCCTATTGTCATAGTTAAACCAGTAGTTCAGGTTTTCATCTATCATAAGATTGGCCCGCAAATGCTTATAGCGCTGCTGTATAGCGATTGCGAATTCCGTAATCTGGTTTTCGGTAACACAGACATTGAGCTCCGCAGACATCGCAAAAGTTTTAGGGGCAATCCTGTTTAACACCAGGAAGAGTTTTTCTACCCCTCCAACTGGCCTGATGTTTTGTTCATTTTTCATTTTCTCTTCTAAATTTTTATGGTTATCCATCTATCAGTTGTCTACACTTAATTCTATCGGTCACTATTTATGGAGAGATACAAAAAGAGCCTTTGACAAAAAGCCCGGGAGCGCAGCAAGCAGTCCCAGGCCAGATTACAGGATGTAATGCTTATTTTTTTTCTAGAAACAGGTTAATATATCCTGCTATTAACTCAGGTTCCTGATGCTGCGGGCCATGGCCCGCAGCATTTAGTATAATATGCTGCATTGCAGGTGCCTGGCGAAGCAGAGGGAACCAATTCTCTACAGCGTAGCTGATATCATGATCACCGGATATTACCAGAACCGGGATATCAAGCGTTTTATACTGTCCGCGATAGTCGAGCGCATCCTCTTTTAATAAACCGGCACCGGCGAAGTAACGCTGGAATATTTCTTTTGTCGCAGGAATTTTCGAGCTGTCCAGGCGTTTGGCAATACGCTCATGTGAGGCCCTGGCAGCTGATTTGCTTTGCTCAGAAGCAGGTTCGAAAAACAGGGTATACTCGTCTTCAAGACTATTAGCAGGCATGAGTGCTTTTTCGAAGAAAGCCTTGTCAAAAGGTACATCATTTTGCCCCGGAGGGTTTGTACCGATAAAAACTGCCTTGATCACCCTGTCTTTGTTTTGGAACATTGATGCCTGAGCGACCTGGCCGCCATAAGACCATCCGGCAACGATGAATTTATCAATCCCCAAATGATCAAGCAGCATAACGCCGACGCGGGCGACTTCATTCATATCCATCGGAAGCTCTCCGGCAGAATCACCGATACCAGGGTAATCAAATAAAATCAATTTGTGCTTTTGTGCAATGGTATCCAGGAATAAAGGATCCCAGGTGTCCAGTACGCCGCGGAAGCGATTATAAAACAGGATAGGCTGACCCTGTCCGAAAACCCGGTAAGCAATTTTATTTCCGGCAATTTCCGCATATTGATTTTCTGCGGTTGATACGTTATTTTCCATTATTTTGAATTTGATTTTTCTTATCCAAATTTAAAATACTGGCTCTGCGAAAGAAGGTATGGAATGACGGAAATATAGTATCAATCGACATTAACCATATCCATGCCGGGGCTATGAGGGTAATAAGGCCTGATGAGCAAAGGTTTTCAGCAGTTCGAATTCCACTATTACCTGTACACCATGAGCTGAAGAGATATGAAACTGACCTTTGAGTTGTTTGGATAATCCCTTCATTAATTCCATCCCTAAAGAATTTACTGTACCGATGTCAAAACCTTCGGGAAGGCCAATGCCGTTGTCTGCAACCGATAACCTGACCCGTTGGTCATCAATCGCTGTTATATCGATCAGGATCCGGCCGCCATGGTTTTTAAAGGCATACTTAATTGCGTTTGTAATCGACTCATTGAGTATCAGGCCCAATGGAACAGCCTGTGAAAGATCAATATCCATGCGGTCGATGTGCTGCTCAAAAATAATATCCCGGCTCAGGGTATTGAATCCTTCGGATAGATTTTCGATAAGATCTGAGACGTATTCCGTTAAGCTGATAGAGCCGGGCTTATCACTTCTGTAAAGTTTCTGATGGATCAGCGCTATGCTGTGAACCCTGTTTTGGCTCTCCTGAATTGCCTCCAGGGCGATATTATTTTCGAGATATACAGACTGGGTATCCAGCAGGCTTATTATGATCTGTAAGTTATTCTTTACCCTGTGATGCACCTCTTTCAGCAGCCAGTCTTTTTCTCTCAGAAAACTATCCTTTTCGCTCAGCAGAATTTCCAGTGCGATATTTTTTTCATTGATTTCTTTTCGCTGCCGGGTCAGATCTTTATTGCTCCTCTGTTTGTTTTTCAAGGCTATAAATGTTATCAGGAATATGAGCAGCAACATGATGGCTCCGCCGACAGTTAGTTTTTTTATTCTGTCTGATCGTTGTATGATCACTTCCTGAAGCCTCTGCTTGTTCTCCAGTGATTTGATATTCTTTTCTTTCTGCGCGGTCTCATATTTCACATTGAGGTCTTCAAACTGATTGGCCCTGACAACACTGTTTATTGAATCGTTCAGCATATTATAACGCGCTAAATTTTTTATCGCTGGCAAGTAGTTCTTCATCGCAGAATCAACTCTGAACAATAAGTGGTAAGTATTCCTGTTTTGCTGTGCGTCTACATATCCGGCTCCGATTAATGCGCGTTGCAGATAAGGCCTGGCTTCAGCAAAGCGGCCGCGGTTTGCGTAAAACTTGCCCATAACATAAGCTGCGTTATCGCCGGCCAGTCTGAGACTAAAACTTTCTATATCTTTGGCAATTTCCTCTTCTGCCTGTTTATCCATTGCAAGCATTTGTTTATAATGTGCCTCAGCTTTAGCATAATCACCCAGTGTTTCATAAACCTCACCATAGGCATATGTAAACTGCTGCTTTCTAATGGTGGTGGCAAGCGGGTGTTTTTTTAAGAATTTGTTCAAAAAAAGCAATGCTTTTGCCGCCTGAGCCTTTCCCATGTCTGCCTGAAGGACGGCAATGGAAAATGCGGTGATATACATACCTCTGTCCGAAATAGGTTCCAGGTAATTATAGGCCTCAAAGAGATAGTGCAGACTTAGTTCCTTCTTGCCAATGCTCTGATAGATATCAGCCAGTACGTCATCGTTGATGATCTTTTTAAACTCATTAAAGTCGGGTGTTTTTCTTGCCTCGAGCGCATAATACAGTGCCCGGTCGTATTTCCCGGCATATCTGTAAAAGTCGGCGATTGTATTAAATGTCTCGAACTTCACCGGCTTATTTACTGATTTCAACGTGGATACAACTCTTAAAAGCTGTCTTTCAGCAGAATCAGTTTGTTTATAATTTGAATTCAGAACGGCCAGATCTCTCAGGCAGTAGGCCATGTTCTCTTTGTCGCTCGCCAGCAGATAGTCCTTAATCGCATTTTCATGGCTGGCCTTTATATCCGGGAAATTTTGTTTGTTTTCGGGAATGTTATTCCCAAGCCTGGACCATGCCTTTGCCGCCTGCCCGAATTCGCCCGAGTTTTCGTATCGGTCAATTACATACATGAAAGCCTTTTTTCCTTTTTCTACTTCAGCATTTTTCATGTAGAATTTTCCTAACAGAACCTGGCATTCAGATAGCCACCTGAAAGAGTTCACAGCGATTGCTGTTCGTCGGGCCTGACTAATTAATGGCAATGCCATGTAGAATTTCTTTGTATCAGAATCAAAGTTAAAGGTGTAATATTCTGCAATCACAAGGAGCAATCTCACTTTGGCCTCGCCGTTTACTAAACTGAGGTAACGCTTTGCAGCGTCTGGATTTTTTTGCTTGGTCCTTACCTTGGACATCATAAATGCACCTTCTGCAATCCCTTTGCCGAACTTCAGTTCCCGGCTCATTGTATAAGCTGTTTTTGCCAGAGTAAAGGCTGTATCCAATTCATGCAGGCCATCGGTCGGGTTATTGTATAAAATGTGCGCAGCCTTAATCATAAGAATAACCTGCGCGGTGTCTCCCTTTCCATGTTTTATCAGTTGCATTGTCGCCGAAGCCTTTGTTTCGAGTTCTCGGACAACGGAAAGTTCCGGTTTTATGGCCTGTGCTGATAAAAGCTGTACCATAAAAAGCAGCAGAAATGTTAAAATGGATTTCATACAGTAACAAAATTTTTCATTGCAAACATCCCTTGATTTATATGCTTTTGATAGTATAAATATGGTGATGAAAATAGATAAAAAAAATATAATTACACCGGGGTAATAAGTTTCAGTGCGTTTTTGACTTGATTTTCAACGAAATATACAGTAGAATATTGGAATCGTACTAATGGGGTGGCTATCACCAGAAGGAATAATCTGTGTTGTCTGAACTGAAAGGGGCAACGCAAATGCTCAGATAACCGATGGAGAAAAGGCACTATCCATACTACGCAAGAACTGATCTGTACAATTTTCTTAAGTTTTTGTGTTATAGATTTGAAATCGAACGAAATGTTTGCGCTGTAGCAAGCCGGATTTATAGCTCTTTGAATTAACTAAGCTATAAATGCTATTACCGGTCATTTCAACAATCAAATATATAAGATGAAAAAAATCAAACTTTTGGCTGCGGAGAGGGGAATGTTAAAAAACGCTGATTTTCAGGGTTTCACGCTGTTTAACCTGGGTGAGCAAGGTACAAAAAGGTCCGGGAACTTTGGTCCGGTATATGTATTTAATGATGACACTATGTTCCCGGGAAGCTTTCTCGGGATGCATCCCCATTCCAATGTGGAGATTGTTACAGTGATGATAGCAGGTGAGGAGTCGCATGAGGATACCCTTGGTATCCATGAACACTATTTTCCCGGCGATGTACAGCTGATCAGCGCAGGCAGCGGTATCAGACATTCGGGAGGCAACACGTCTTCTTTTACAGATGCGCGGCACCTTCAGATATGGATCCAGCCTGGCAAATTTAACACCAACCCCAGGGTAAGCCTGCTGAAAGCTGCGGACAAAGAGCTGCAGCCAGGCCGGATGAAGTTACTGGTTTCTCCCGACGGGGGAAAAGGGTCGCTGCAAATCGATCAGCAAACATGGATCTCCGAAATCACTCTTAATGCTGGTGAGGGATATGAACTCCATCCGCGCAGCATAACAAATGGCCTGATGCTGTATGTTATTGATGGGCAAAAAGTAAGCTTGCTTGATGAATCGCTGCAAACTGGTGATACACTCTTTGTATCGGAATGGGATCAGCTAAAGATAACGGCCGATGATGTTCCTGCAAAATTGATACTGATAGAAACGAAGCTGACGAACGGCTGATACTTTGCCGATAATGTAAAGACTTTGTAAAAGGGTAGTAGTGGCTTTTTAAACTAGATATAATAAAATGAGTACAAATAAATTAATCCATATTGAGCGGGTAAACGAGGAAATTGCAAGAGTTGTTTTCGCAAATCCACCTGTTAATCTCATTTCGCCTGATACGGTAACAGAACTCCATGAAGTAGTAACTGAACTCAACAATGACCAAAAGCTAAAAGTAGCAGTTTTTGCCAGTGAAGTAGATGACTATTTTTACAATCATTTTGACCTCGCGAAGGTGGCAGAATTCCCCAAGCCTGTAAATCCTGACTCTATTCCGGTATGGACAGATATTGTTATGAAATTAGCGCATGCCCCTTATATCAGTATCGCTTCGATTCGCGGGCGTACAAGGGGTGGGGGGAATGAGCTGGCCCTGGCAATGGACCTCAGGTACGCCAGTATTGAAAAGGCATTTTTTGGCCAGCCTGAAGTTGGGACCGGTATCCTGCCCGGCGGGGGCGGGAGCGAGTGGTTACCCAGACTGATCGGGCGTGACCGTGCAATTGAAGCTATTTTAAGTAGCGATGACTATGATGCCCAGACTGCAGAACGTTTTGGCTGGGTGACAAGGGCGATTGCCGATAGTGAACTGGATGCTTTTGTCAGCCTGATCGCCAGGCGCTTTGCTTTGTTTGACCGCCAGGCACTAACCGGCGCCAAAGCCCAGATCAATAGGGCAACCTTGCCTCCGGATCGGGATTTTATCTCCTCATACGAAGAATTTTCCAGTTCCATGACCTGGCCTTCGGTAAAAGACAGGCTGCGTCAGATAGGCATGTTTGCAGGTCATATAGGCGTAGGCGAGATGGAGAAAAATCTTGGTTATTATCTGGGTGCAGGTTCAACAAAAAAGTAATAGCGTTTATTCCGTTGAGAACGCTCTGCCTGACGTTTTCTTTACGGTATCATCTATCCGTTACCTCGTAATCCTTCTCAGGTAAAATAGCTATTTCTAGCTATTTTACCTGACATTGTTTTTGGTTAATTTTCATTAAAATGTATTTGTCTTTCAAAGGGTTATGAAACGATCAGAAGTATATTCCCTGATGTTTGTAAGCAGTATGCTTATAATGGTTTCATTATCTGCAGAAGTTCATGGTACTAATTTTTTATTACTTAAAAAAACGGAAATGAATTGTCAAAATAACTCATCAACCACGGGAGGCGATCAAGATCAGCTTGAGGTTTATATTGAGCCTCGCTCGTCAGATCGCACGTCAAATGAATGGCTTATCACTCAAGCCGTTTCTTACCTCAACAGCATCGATCAGGATGCTGAAATTCACTATAACAATGTAATCGAGCTATTGATAAAGAATGAAGCGGCGGGTGCTATAATTCAACAGGTACGCAGCGATAGCAAATCGGACAAGATGCTGCAGTGGAGTCTTATTTATCTTTTAGGCGATGTTGTGAGCCTGGAATCTGCCAGGTGGTTAGCTACTTATGCCGTTGAGCGTTTACCTGAAAGGGGAGAAGGTTGTGAAAGTCCGCGTGATAGTACAGTACTGCTACGAACAGTTGCTATACAAAGTTTGATTAAAATAGCCCGGCAGTATACCGGGGCAATTGAGTATGTCTTGCAAATAGTTAAAATACATCCCGATCGTGAAATTCTAATCGAAGCTGTTAAGGGTGCTGTTGAGCTTGGCTTAAAGGATAAAGTCAGAGAGATATTGCCCCAGGAAGACCAGTGGATAATTAATATTAGAAAAGCAAAAACCGAGGAAGTTCATGCTGATCCGGAAAGAGTGGATACAAAAGAAATAGGTTTTGTACCCCCAAAAGACAAAGCACAATATTCGTCACCATTAATTTCTTGTAGTTGTATAAAAGGAGGAACTCATCATGGCTAGTTGCACGTATTCAGTACCTGATTTAAATGCATCAGGAGACAATTTGTATGGTCCGCGTATTTGCTGGCAACCTTTTATTGATTGGGCCTGGAATGCCTTCGACTTTGATGAGGGTGACTGGGATGATGGTTTTGGCTATGATTCTGTTTGCGATAATACGAAACCGTTAAGCAGAACGATGTCTGGTATATGGTGCCTTACCTATTCTTCTCCGAACTTTCCGAGGGAGTCTTACGATGGAAATATTCTGGAGTGGGGATGCAGGTTTGCCCGTAACCACATTGATGAACTTGATGCACGATGTGGG
>Ga0247816_10000266_pt1 | contig 31713 bp, 23 predicted proteins | sample UWRJL209509C1_FD_179930 | JGI IMG/M metagenome (GOLD analysis project Ga0247816, IMG submission 179930) | Plant litter microbial communities from Arlington Agricultural Research Station in Wisconsin, United States - UWRJ-L209-509C-1 | ecosystem: Environmental > Terrestrial > Plant litter >...
AAAAAAAAAAAAGCAATTAAAGAAAATAAATTAAATATGAATTAATTTTATTATTATTAATAATGCATTTCCACTATGTACTAAGTATGGGAGCTGTGTTCGCAATGTTTAGTGGATGATATTTTTGAATACCAAAAATGTTAGGACTAAACTATAATATGACACTATCTAAAGTACAATTCTGATTACTTTTCATAGGGGTTAAAATAAAGGGAAGAATTTTTGAAATAGGTAAGAGATTGTATAGTGTATCTCTTAAACCAGGTTCACATTTCAATCCTGAAGAGTTTGCTATTTATTTTGATAATATCAAAGAAGAAAAAAGAGATATATATAGAGAATTAAGAAAAAAATCTGGTGTTTATATGCTTATCAATAATATAAACAAAGAAATTTATATAGGTAGTAGTCTTAATCTAACCAGAAGAATGGCAAGTTATTACTATTATACTAATTCAGATAAAAGTTCTAATATAGTAATTATAAGAGCGATGAAAAAATACGGTTTAGAAAATTTCTCTTTAGGTATATTAGAATTTTGTAAACAAGATTCTAAAGTTTGTCTTAATTTAGAGCAAAAATGGTTAGATCATTATAAACCTAATTATAATGTTTTGAATGTTGCAGGTAGTTCATTCGGTTTCAAACATAGCATTGAAACTTTAACTAAGTTAAAAGAAATGCTAAGTAAAGAAAATCATCCTAAATTTGGTTATGTAACTTCTCCTGAAACCAAAAAAGCTATAAGTGAAGGAATAAAAAATTTCTATTTAACAAATAGTCATCCTAAAAAAGGTTTAAAAGGTAAATTATCTGCACAGTATGGTATAGGAGGTAATTTTGTTTTTTGTTATAGTAAAACTAACGAAGAATTAATTTTCCCTTCTATTAATGCAGCTAAACAACATTTCAAAGTTAGATGAACATATATAAAAAAAAATCTTGATAATAAAGAATGAGTAACTCTTCAAGGTGAAGATTGAATAATACAATCTGTACCTAGACAAAAATAGTTTTGTTAGCCCCTCCCAATCCTTCTATATGCTGGAAAATCTCATAAGGCTTAAGTATTTATTTACCTATCGGGCCAGGACTAGGTCCTTTGGGCGAAAAAGTCCCGCCGAAAGGGGCAAATAAAAATCTTAAGTATATCTAGACTATCCGCAGGAAACCAAAATAACAAGCCACGTTATGAGTAGGATCCTCAGAGACTACACGAAGGAAATTATTTAATTAATGATAGAGCTATTTTTGGCGCAGCATGCGTAGCATACTTCGCGGTCAGATAACTAAAAAGGCAGGCGTTTTAATTAAATAATTAAGATATAGTCCACACAATGCAATGTGTAACGTTACATTCTTCCCTCGAAGTTGGGGGCCTACAATAGAAATTGTGTAGTGTAAAAGAGAGATATATTAAACTCTCTGAAAAACTTGGCAAATTGCTGGAAAGACGTTTAGTTTAATCCTAGCTTTTTACGTCCAATCAGCAGGCAATCTTTCTTAGCTACACTAAGTAAAGCGGCTTCAACGATCATACGCCAAGTACCCTACCCTACACCTTTGCCTCCGGCAATTTCCCTCCGCAGGCTATTCATTGAACAAAGTGGTGGATCTTTAATCTTTAATGCGTGGGTTATAATTAGTGTTTTAATTATATATTTAGGAAGGGTAGTGATATGATCTACCAATTATTGGTGACTAATAAGCACTGATAATTTATCTAACCTAGATTCACAAAAAAAATTTTCATCTAGTTCTTATAACTTGAGTCTTCAAGTACAAAATTTTGCTACAATAATACCAAAACGTTATTACTCTACTAATTATACTGATCAAGTTTTATGTAAAGTTGATAATATCGATAACTATGAATCTATTAAGTTTGATTCTCTTGAACAAGGATGTGAACAAATTAAATTCAAATTCTTAGGTGTTTCAGGTGTTTATAAACTAATATCTAAAAATGATCCTTCTCGTTTTTATATTGGTAGTTCTAATAACTTAGCTAGAAGAATGGAGGAATATAACAAATTAACTAAAGGGTTGCGTAATCCCCATTCAGCTTCTGAATTGGAAATATCCAAAATTTCAGCTTTAGATTGAAGTTTAGAGTTTATATATATTACTACTCCTCAAACTTCCCTAGTTTTTGAACAATATGCTATTATTAAATTTAAACCTACTATTAATAGTAATTATAAAGTTATTCCAAGAGTAAATCCTCAATGGGGTAATTTAGATAATGCTATTTTCACCGTTGAAAATTTATTATCATTATTCTCTAAAAATTCTGAAGGTTATAGTAGATTAGCCGTATTTCTTAAAACTTTGAAAACTGCTAATTCTCTAACTTATACATCGGAAGATTTAGATAGTAAATATTATTGTTTTTTAATATTTGCGTACGATATTAATTCACCTAATAAAGATCCCATTGTTTATTCTTCAATAAATAGGGCTTTGAAAGGATTACAAATTAGTCATAGTACGTTGTTAAATCACATTAACAATAAATATTTATATAAATCAAGTATTATATTGTCTTTTGAACCTTTATTTGTAGAGAATTTTTTTGAATATCAAGAAAAACCTGCTGGAGATAATCAACTTAGAAAACACATTGTTGTTTATAATCAGGATAATGAGATAATAATAGAATTTAAATCTGGTAGAGAAATGGCTAAATATTTTCAAATCGATGGTAAGGTAGCTAGAGCTGCTATAGCTCAAGGTGAGTACCAAGACTTTTTACTAATATCTAGAGAAGTATCCAATCGTAAAACTATTTATGTATTTGATAATAATTCACATGAATTAATAGCTGAATTAAAAAGTATCACTAAAGCTTTGAAATATGCTAAAGTTAATTATTATACATTAAAAAGTTTAATCGAAAGTGGAAATTCTTATGAAGGTAAAATATACAGTTATAAAGATAAATTATAGTTTTACAGTGCGTACGCAGCTATAAAAAGCAACATTTCCTAGGATTACAAGGAATGCCTAGAAGAATTAGCGATTATCCTGATGCATTTGCAGGTTGAAATTTAATAAGTAGTTTTGGGTCAATCATAAGTGTAGTAGCTGCATGATTATTTTTATACATTGTCTACAAACAATTGTTAGAAGGAGAATATGCAGGAAGAAACCCTTGAATGGTACCTCAGTTTTACACTGACACTCTTCAAGCTCTTTTAAATAGAAGCTACCCTAGCTTAGAGTGAGGTTTAAGTAGTCCACCTAAACCTCACGCTTTTGTTAGTTTACCTCTACAAAGTGTTGCTCTTTTTTAATTTCAACGGGGAGGTATGAAAAAAATCTTTACAGGCCTTCCCACATAATTTCCAGTTTATTAGTAGATTAAGTTGCAATTTAACTAAGGCTTCCAGTATTAGTACCTTATCTTCAACTTTAAATCCTCATTATGTGACTGGTTATTGTGATGCAGAATCTAGCTTTACTATTTCTAAATTAAACGGCTCTAATGGGAAAATTTTACCTCGTCTAATCTTTAAAATTGGAGCTCATATTAGAGAGAAAGCTCTTTTAGAAGAAATAGCCGCTTTTTTTGGGGTAGGTAAAGTTTATGCTGATCGTTCAACTAGCTGTCAATACATAGTTCAAACTATCTCTGGTTTAGAAGCTATAGTTAAACATTTTGAGTCTTATCCTTTAATAACTAAAAAACGTGGAGATTTTGAGCTTTTTAAACAAGCATTTTATTTAGCTTTAAATAAAGAGCATTTCACTGAGGAAGGTTTTCAACGTTATATTAACCTTAGAGCTTCAATTAATAGTGGAAAACCATTCCAAGATTTATTAGCTGAATTTCCAAGTACAATCCAATTACCTAAACCTTCTTTCGAATTCAAAGGTATAGCTGATCCATTCTGATTGGTTGGTTTCACAGATGGAGATGGATGTTTTCGAGTTAAAACTCGAAAATCTCCTACATATAAATTCGGAGTATCTGTGAATTTAGGTTTTATTCTAACTCAAGACGTTCGTGATTTAGCTTTAATGCAAAGTTTTGTAAGTTACTTTAAATGTGGAGGTTATAGTATTGCAACTGATGGTTTATCTTGTGAGTTCCATGTTTACCGTCTAACTGATATTCTAAATATTATTATACCTTTCTTTCAAAAATATCCTCTTCAAGGAGCCAAAAAACTAGATTTCGCGGATTTTATTAAAGCTGCCGAGATTCTAGAAAACAAAGGCCACCTTACAGAAGAAGGGTACAATAAAGTACTTGCTTTAAAAGAGGGTATGAATAAAGGTAGAAAATAATTTAGTTTATATTGTATATTTACAATTAGTTGAAGGAGAATATGCAGGAAGATTCCCTTGATTAAATCCTCAATTCTACACTGATACTTTACAAGCACTTTTAAATAGAAGTTATCCTAGTTTAGAATGAGGTTTAAGTAGTCCACCTAAACCTCACGCGTTCGTAAGTCTTCCTCTACAATCCAATATTTTTTTTTTTTTGTAAAAAAAAACGATATATAGATTTACGAGCGCCCTCTGCTGCTGTAGGACCAAAAAACCACAAAAACCGAAGCAATAATAATAATATGGATTTTTTTACATTTTCATCTCCTTTTAAAAAATCTTTATATAGTTCAAATTTAATTTTAGATAACTATATACCATTAAAAAGAAAATTTATATTTAACTCTAAAAAATTGAATAAAACTTTAGGTTTATTAATCCTCGCTATTATTTTAAAAGTAATATTTCAAAATATAGTAGGAGCTGAGCATACTAGTATAGATGGACTTTATTATGTAGGGTCTTTTTGAGGTAGTTTCGCTTATACATTATTAGAAGGAAATTTAGATTTATTAAAATTAAAATTTTATAAATTTAGGGATTTATTATCTTCTATGATTACTTTTAAATTGGAGGATGATTCTGATAGTGAATCTGAATCATTTAAGGGTAGAAAAGCTTATATTTGGGAAAAAGGTAAATATAGAAGATATCCAGATTCGTCGTATTCCAGTCCCAGTACTCGTGATTCTTCTCCTGAACCTCACTCTAACTCTGAGTATTATAATCAGGAAGGTGAAAGAGATAAGGAGGGTTATTATAGACACTTTGAGACTACCAACAATAGAGTCCATAAAATAAGTAACGATGAATTATTAAAAGGGAAACCTGATTTTTTTAGTAGTTTAAGTAAAAGAAAAGCACTAGCAGATTTTTCATGTGAAGAGTTTGTTGTAAAAAATCCAAGGAATGAATCTGCTGTTGTTAATCTTCTAGAATTTGTGGACAAAGCCCATGATGCGCTAAATAAAAACCCAACTACAGGTAGCGCTTTAAAACTCTCTTACCCTTATAATTCTCCCCAGAACCACGGGCCTACTAAAATTCACGATGATTACCTTAAAATGAAAAGTTTGCTTGATAAATATCAATCTATAATGGATCCTATGCAACACAGTATCTTATCGAGTCCAGAATTCAAAAAAATGGTGGATGACAAAGTCAAATATGAAATGTCTAAAGCAATAGGAGATCAATAATAAAAAAAACTAGATTCTGATAAATCTTAACTTATAATTAAGTATCAGGATTTATACCTTTTTTATAGTTGTGTTATATTGTATTTTATTATAATTATCTGTATCTGTATCTGTATCTATATTTATACTTTAGGTTATTATATTATTAAAATAATTTAAAAATCAAATTTTTAATTTAACCCTAACATTTTGGGTTTTGTTAAAAAAAGGGGTGAATACCCCTAATAAAGCGGTAAAGATAAAAACTAAATATAAAAATAAAAATATAGATTTTATTTTTTTTTATTTAATCCATTTAACTGTTTAAATGAAGGAGGGAGAAGCCTTAATTTTAGCTTTAAGGCTAAAACTTTAATTTAAAGCCCTCCGTTATAAATAAGGACCGAAGGCTACTATTTTACCAGGTTAACACATTTTATTGTTTACAGTTTACATCCTTCGTATAAAATATAAAATATAAAATGCTAATTTATAATTTAGAATTTATACCTGTTCAATAGGCTAATATTGATGAGAATTTTTTTTAAGATCAAATAGTAGTAAAATATTTATTTATTTATTATATATGTCAGCATTATATTTATTATTAATTATACTTATTATAAGTATTTTTTTTTAAAATAGTTTAAATTATTTTAAAGGATTTATAGGAGGTTTTACAAACTTAATATGAGTGTTTAACAACTCTATACCTAAACCTCACCCATTTGTTAGTTTACCTTTACAAAGCGGTATTTTCAAATGACCTAATGTGATAAAAGAGGTTTCTTTGCCAAAAATCCTTACAGGTATTACAATTTTCATAGGTTTTTATATAATAAGAACTTATGTTATACCTCTGGAATTTGAGATTCCTATAAAAATCACTCTTTTAGAGGATCTTCTTGTAAAATTTAATATATCCAAAGATATATTCTTGGGGTTTTTGGCTGTTATTAGTCGATTATTTGTCTTAGGTTTTTGACAAGAGGTTATGAGAGCTTTTTCACATGATAATTTACCATTAGCTCTTGGTCCTTCTATATGTGAAAATGATCCTAATACACTTTATTCTACTATGGGTAAAGGGGAAAATCCTTCTAAGCAAATACCCGATAAAGAAGTATCAGGTGGTGCTGTGGGGGGATCTGGTATAAATATAAATCCTGAAGATCCTTCATTCTGATCTAATTTAGTTTCATCTATTAGAGATGAAACTCGTGATTTGATTCATTTTATTAAGGATATTGGAGCTAAGAAACTAGAAAAGTATAATGATCTATGGTCTTCTGATGATCCAGAAATGGATCGAGTTGTAATTGTACCTGAGAATGCCGAAGGTTTTATAACATTACTTCAAAAGCAGAGTAATATGTTTACAGCTTTTGTACGTAATAGAATGGAGTGGGTAGATCTTCTTCTAACAAATTAACATAGGAATAGGTTTATACACAGCAGAAGAAGTTGCCGAAATAAAGGCAGCTCTATAAACTAGCTGAAATACACAATAGTTATATGTCTAAAACACAAATAATACCTAATCATAATAGCCCTATTGTTCAAGTTAAGGTATTTTATGCTGCTTTGAATCAATATAGAAACGAGTCTCTTAAAGAACTCAATAAGGTTGAAAATATTATATTAGACAAGATAAGAAAGCATAATATTTTAAGTAAAGATGGCGAGCTAAAGAAAGTATTAAATTTGGATTTAATTCAAGCTAAAAAAGAATTTAATACTCAAGATAATTATTTAAGAGCAAAAATAGGAGAGGCTCTTAAAAATAAAAAATAAAAATAAAAATAAAAATAAGCGAGTGTTCTCGACTAAAAAATTTAGTATATAGTTGCTTACTTATTTTTTTTTATGTTAATTTTATATTCTATATAATATGCAAATATATATAATTTATTATATTATATAATAATCTTTCAATATAGAAGATACTCTTTTTTTTTAGTGTTTTTTTTAATTAATAATTTGGTTATGAATCTTTATTTTGATGCCCCTAGCCCTTGAGGTATATATTTTCAAGATAGTGCTACTCCACAAATGGAGGGATTAGTTGAATTACATGATTGTCGTGTATAAGAACCAAACTCCGGGGATATCCTAAAGCTCTATCTACCAAGGAATTAAAGGAAATTTTAATTCTGGCTTAGCTAATCACTTAAGGTATGGTAACAACGATAGAGATAAATTATGCTTACTTCGTAGCATAAAAATGGACAATCGCGGATCTAAGTCAGTTTATTGTTGTATAACAACATTACTGTAAAAGAGCAACGAGCAGATGGTTCTTCGGATAATTAAATCCGTAAGGTGTGCTCTGGGCGCTGGGAAACCAGTCTTTAGATTAAAACATAACATCATAGAGGTACTATTCTGTTGGCCTCTCTGCGAAGCACTCTACCTCCATATTACACAGTGGTGGTCACGGTGTATTACTTAGGGGTACTTAAGAGCCGAGTCTCCGGCTACTGAAATTGATTTATGTTTATATCAAAGTTAAAGCTATTTATTAATAATGACTCGTTATAGAAACTAAGGAGTGGCTTGCTTACTTCGTAGCAGAAGTATCCTTTGGGCTCTATGTATTTATTATTTTATAACTTTTTACGTTTATCTTTTATAATGTTAAACCTCGAAGGATTAATAATACTTTACTATAGAAACCTTTGCCCTCCTTAGCCTTTTTTTTTAGTCGATATTATTATATCCACAGAATGTAAATACATTCTTAGGAAGGGTTATTAAAAAAAATTTTTTGTTGTTGAAAGACTCAATGCGAGGGGCCTATTAAGGCTTTTGTCTTACTCTACTTACCAAAGTTAACAACAAAATGTGCTTCGCTATAAGTACGAAGTGTGCTTCATTATAAGTACGCTTTGCTAATGCAAAGCTGCGCAAAGTATTATGTAGTGCGAAAATACTTATTAGAAGTAAATAAAAATAATCGAAATTAATAAAACGGGCAATAATAAGTTAAATTTACTCAGCCTAAGATGTACTTATGGTGCTCATTTATGCGGTTTACAGCAAAATGTAAATGTACGGAAGTTGCGTGAGATAAAATTAGGTATGAGGAATAAAGGAGTTTCTTACCAAGTAAACACAGGATACTACGCGAATTTCACTAGTTTGACTGCTCCCAAGAACCAATCATTAAATCCTAATTTCATTACAGGGTTTATAGATGGGGAAGGATGTTTTCACATAACTATAGCAAAAAAAACTGGTTATAGAACGGGCTATAGTGTTAACCTTTCGTTTTCAATAGGTTTACACAGTAAAGATGTAGATTTATTAAGATCTATTCAAGAATATTTCGGGGGTATTGGAATTTTAAGTGTTAGCGGTTCAACGGTGTATTGAAGAGTTTTTTCAGTTAAAGAACTTAAAGTCATAATAGATCATTTAAATGAATATCCTCTTTTAACTAAAAAATATCTAGATTTTATTTTATTTAAGGAAGCTTTCAGGTTATTTGTTAATAAAATCCACTTAACCAACGAAGGTTTAATAAATATAGCTAGTATTAAAGCATCAATGAATTTAGGTTTATCTGAAGCCTTAAAGGCGGCTTTTCCTACATACGGAACAATAGATCCGTTATCTTCGCACCGCGAAGGGTTGATTGCGGTACAGGTAGGTAAGTCTATTAATCCTTATTGAGTAGCGGGTTTTACTGAAGCAGAAGGTTGTTTTTTTGTAACTATTCAAGAAAATAAATCTACGGCTGCTTATCAAATAAAAATAGGTTACCAGGTCACACAACACATTAGAGATCAAGCTCTTATCAAGAGCTTGAAAGATTTTTTTGATTGTGGTAGATCGGAGCCTAGTGGTAAAGCTGCTATATCCTTTCGTGTAACAAAATTTAAGGATATTGCAGAAACAGTTGTACCTTTTTTCAATAATTATCCCATTTTAGGTTCTAAATTACAGGATTTTTTAGATTTTAAGTATGTAGTTAAGCTTATGGCATCTAAATCCCATTTAACGCCAGAGGGCTTTAATGAAATTAAAAAAATAAAATCAAGAATGAATTCTTTAAGATAATTAACTCTAAGTCTGGGCGAAGATTTGTATTTTAGCAACGCTAGCCGTCTTTAACTGCGCATAAAAAAGAGTGTTCTAGGTACTTCGTAGGAAAGCTACTAATTTCCTAATTATGTAGCTACTAGAGGAACGCCTCCCTCATACTTGATATCTCATATTGCTTTTACCTTACTTTAACCTGCGTCATGTAGCACCAACTAAGTACAGATAGATACTGCCAAATTTAACTTCAATTTTCTTGAATAGTAGACTAAAATTGTTTCTATGTTTATCATTTCAAATATGGACAATATTATGTATTATTTAGTAATAATACTATTTTCTGTAGGATGAATTTTATTATCTATTATAAGAAATTATATTAGTACAAAATCACCTATTTCACATAAGTATCTAAATCACGGTAGAGATGTGCCGATTCAAAAGTGTTTTAAGTTTAAAGGCTTGGTAAATAATAAGAATAAATATATACGTTCTTACAGTACAACATCTTCTTCAGAGGATAATAGTATAAAGTTGTATGAAGATGCTTATTCAATGAGAAAATCAATTATAAAAGATAACAAAAATAAATCTGGTATCTATAAATGGACCAATAAATTAACTAATGATATATATATTGGACAATCTACCTCCAACCACAATAACCTTGTAGGGGAGCTTCGCCTCAAAAATTTAGTCCTTCGGAAGAAGTATCCACACCCTAAGGATGATTTAAATAATTTTTATGAGTGATTCACAGGGTTAACGGACGGGGAAGGTTCATTCAATATTTCAAGACGTAACACTCAAAACTTTGCGTTTTCATATGAGATTACTATGCATAGAGATGAAGATGATATGTTGAATTTTATTCAAAAAACATTAGGTATAGGAAAGGTATTTTTAAGCGGAAATACCGTTAAATTTTGTGTAACTAGACGTGAGGATATAACTATAATAATAGATATTTTTAAAAAGTATCCGTTGCAGTCTACTAAGAATTTAAACTTTTTAAGTTTTAAAAAAGCATTTGAGCTTTACGTAAGTTCATCTAAAAAATCTCCAGAGTTATTTGAAGAAATTTCCAAAATTAAGGCTAACATGAATTCCTTAAGAACTGATTTTAGTGAATCGAAATCTAGAAAACTCTCTATAACTCCTAATTGAGTACTAGGATTTGTAGAAGGAGAAGGTTCTTTCACTATCATAAAGAGAGATTATACATTGGCATTTATTATTACTCAATCTGCTAAAGATTTATATTTAATGAAGGAAGTAAAAAACTTCTTTTTAAGTTTATGTAATGACCAATTTAATGGAAAATATGTTAGTGAAGGTGTAAGACTTTATAGAGATACTAAAAGCAATACTGACGCAGTTTATGTTAGCATCAGTCGTGAAGATATAATAACTAAAGTTATTATACCTTTTTTTGATTCTTTATCTTGACACAGTAAAAAGGAAAAAGATTATCAAGACTGAAAAATAGTATTAAGATTAAAACAATTAGGTCTTCATTATATCGATGAAGGTGTAAGAGTTATAAATCTTATATTAAATCAAATGAATTTAAAAAGATTATCTAGTTCAAAATTAATTAATGTAGATAGAGAATCTTTAAATAAATCTATTAAAGATTTATTAAATGGGCCTTCGAATATAGAAACACTAGAAGATGGTAGAATCTTTGTTAAATCGTTAAATAGATATTTTAACTCTGCAGCTAGAGATAAAATAAAAGTAGAAGTTCGAGATGATAACGGACTAACTGTAAATACATTTGATTCTATTACTTCTTGTGCAAAATATTATAATATATCAAGAAGTTCATTGCAATGAAAACTTAAAAATAACAAACCTGTAACTATTAATGTTAATTCCGTATCTTATCGTGTTTTTATTACAACTCAAGCTGAAGAAAAAATAACTTTAGATTACGATACTAAAAGTAAAGAAGATCCGACGACCCTTTACCCTTCGCCTAAGACGAAGGATGAGGTTAATAGTAGTCGGTTCACCTTGCTTTCGTATCTATCACAAGAACATTCTCGAGTTTTTTCTCCAAAAAAACTACACAGCTATCAAAAAGAGATTAGTGCGTTAATTCAATCTCCTATTTATGTCTGGGAAAAATGTTCTAAAGAAGGGTTTAAAGTTATAGGTTGTTTTTGATCAGCTAAAAAGATTGCTCATTTTTTAGGTACTAATTCTAATACAATTTTAAATTTAAAAAATTCAGGTAAAATTTATAAAGATAGATATAAATTTACTTAAAAGATTGTTTGGACAATCGGTGTACTAAGAATCATCTTAGTACACCACCGCCGTCAAAATGATAGATTTATAAGATACTTTAATCTGAGTGAGTTATCTTTGATAACTTGAGAAACTCTTATAATAAGTAGAGCTTTGATTAAATACGGATATTCTAATTTTTCATTACAAATATTAGAATATTGTGATATAGCTGATTTAACAGAAAGAGAACAATATTATCTTGACAAGTTAAATCCTAAATACAATATATTAAAAATAGCAGGGAGTTCTTTAGGACATAAACTTACAGAAGAAACTAAAGCTAAAATTAGTAAATCAATTTTTTTAAAAAAAAAAATGGGAATCTATGTTAATGAAAAATCTGCTTTATATGGTCGTACTCATTCTGAAGAAACTAGAGCACTCATGGCTATAAAGAAGTTTGGGGCAAATAATCCATTATTTGGTAAAACTCATACTGAAGAAAGTAAAGAGTTAATGAGACAAAAAGCTTTAGGTAGAAAACATTCTGAAGAAACTCTATTAAAAATGAGTGCTAGCAAAGGTTATCTTGTTAATATACATGAAAAATGTGATTCAGTCACATTCTTAGTGGTGGATTTCAATTAATAGGTAGTTTTGTCTCAATAAGAAGAGCTGCCAAATTTTTAGGAATTAGTAGTAATACTGTAAGACTGTATATAAATTCTGGTGAAATATTTAAAGATAGATATAAATTCACTAGCCTTAGCCTGCGGTCCTTCGGATGAGGAGAAAATCCAAAATAAACTTAAAAAAACTATGAATAAAATTCCACTATATGCTGTAAATTCCTAAAGCCTTTAAGTACTATAAAGATAATAAATATAGGCTTTATCAGTGATAACCTTAAAGGATGTACAATGGATTATCAGCAGGAAACTACTAACAGGTATTTAATACCTTAAGGGATCCTCAGAGACTACACGTGGAAACCTTATATAAATATACGTATATAAGGTATGATATAGTCCAGTTAAGTATGAAAGTACTTATGTTGTCGACATTAATAGAGTTAATCTGAACTATTACTCCTGCAGTAATATTAATATTAATTGCTTTCCCATCGTTTAAATTGCTTTATTTAATGGATGAAGTTAGCGATCCTTCAATGTCAGTTTTAGCAGAGGGTCGAGGTGGCCCTAAACCGTATATATTAAATAAAATAGTAAATACCTGAAAAGGTCAAAGAAAATGTAATATATTTACAAATAGTTTTGGTTTAAATAACTTTCAATATTGTACATTCCATACTAGAATGAAAGCTGGATCTAGAATAGGTCCGCATAATCTAGATGTTATCTCTGTAATTGTAGGTTCATTATTAGGGGATTCTTATGCCAACAGAAGATCTGTAGAAGGAACAAGAATATGTTATAGACAAAGTAGTATAAATAAAGAATAATTGTTTTTATTATATTCTTTTTTTTTTACTAAGGGTTATTGTTCTAACTTAGAACCTAGAAAATCTACTATTAGATTGAAACATAAAGGTATAGAATCTATACATTACAGATATGAATTTAATACTTTTACATTTAGAAGTTTTAATTGAATACATGAAATGTTTTATCATAAAGGAAAAAAAGTTATAAAGCCTCTTATAGAAAATTATATGACTCCTTTATGTTTAGCAATTTGAATTTCAGATGATGGGTGTTGAGCTAAACCTGGAGTTAGAATAGCAACTAATTGTTTTTCTTATTCTGAAATAGAATTATTAGTCAAAATACTTAAAAATAAATTTAATTTGGATTGTACAATTCAGCTTTTAAAAACTAGTAATAATTATTCTATTTATATCAAAAGTTCATCTATACCTACTTTAAGAAAAATTTTACTACCACATATGCATTCTTCTATGAAGTATAAATTAGGATTATACTATTAAAGTTATTTTATAGTCGACTATTTAATTTATTATATAAATTTTACTAACCAGCTTTACATAGCACATATATATGGTAGTCGTAAGTCTAATGGCTTTAGCCGTTGGATTTTGAGTTTCCGCCGGGATTCTCTAAGAATAATCTAATATTATTCTTTGGCGATGCGAGTGAAAACAGTTAATATATTTTTAATGAGGGTAATAATTAAAAATACAAGACTGTCAGTAAATAAATTTTTTTTCTTATTATTTATTGCCACAGACTGGGGCACTTGTGGGTGTCATTTATTTGATGCTTAATGTACAGTCGGAATATTTACTAAAAATAAATATGCACCAATGATATTGAAGTTACCAATATCCTGATTTTTTAGATTCTGAGGATCAATTCGTAGAATTTGATTCATATATAGTACCAGAGTCTGATTTAGATGAGGGAGGATTAAGAATGTTAGAGGTTGATAATAGAGTGAAAAAGCCTTAAGCAAGCTTTAATGAGACTCTCAAGTAGCCAAACTCCGGGTAAATCCTAAGAGCTCAGAATACTAACCTTTTAACCTAAAAGGGTAAGGAAAGGGGCCAAACTAATTACTTGGGTATAGTAACAAGTTCTGAGATTTAACGAAAGTTAAAATGGATGTTCGCGGATCTAAATCACCTCTTTTTCTTGGTTAATAAAGCTTAGCATGATTACATAGTATAGCTTCGACAGGATTAATGTGTAAAAGAGCAACGAGTAGACGGCTACTCGCCATATATTAGGTTAAACCTCGATTACCTCAGAAAGTGAGGGTAGATATATGGTGTAAGGTGTACTCTAATAGCCTATTACTTATTATCGAGGACCATCTATAACGGCCCGCCTTTAACCGCGTAAACTGCAAAGAGACTCATCATTTTGAGCGCTTTCCGTATACAGGGTCGCGGCCAAGGTCTTTTTTGTATTTTCTGCTTGCATTAGATACTTCTTCCTTACAGCAGAAGTAGCAACAGTAAATCAGAGATAGATAAAAAAACCGGAAACGAGGCGTTATGTCTTTAGCTTATACCTAAAAGTTAGAATATACTCAAGGTAAAAGAAGACTAAAGCATGTTAGTATTCTTGGATTATTATGTGTTAGACCTCTAATTAAAGGAGTTAAACATTCTTTTCCTTGATATGCTTTAGGTATAAGAAAGTATAGCACGCCTTGTGTAGGTCCCAAACCATCTGAGATAAGCCCGTGATTTATCACTGGTTTTACAGATGCAGAGGGTTGTTTTTCTGTCACAGTTTATAAGGATCCAAAGCGTAGTACAGGTTGAAAAGTGGGTGCTGAATTTCTAATTGGATTACATAAAAGGGACATATGGGTTTTAAAAGATATTCAGAATTATTTAGGTGGTATAGGGCGGATAGGGAAATTTGCCAAAGATGCTTGTGCTTTAAGGGTAAATACTATCAGTGATATGATAAAGATTATTCATCATTTTGATAAATACCCTTTAATATCTCAAAAACATGCTGATTATCTTCTCTGAAGAGAGATAATTATGATGATGCATCGGAAAGAGCATATAACTCAAGAAGGGTTATTAACTATTCTTAGTTTAAGAGCTTCTTTGAATTTAGGTTTATCTGAGAATTTAAAAACAGCATTTCCGGATATTATCCCCGTTCTTAGACCTAAGATTGATAACATCGCTATTCCACATGGTGAATGGCTAGCTGGATTTACATCAGGTGAGGGTTGTTTTTTTGTTTTTGTACATAAATCTTTAACTCATAAATCCGGTTTTCAGGTCCAATTAGTATTTCAAATAACTCAGCACTCTCGGGATTATATACTAATTCAAAGTTTAATCTCATATTTAGGTTGCGGTAGATTAGTAACTAGTTCTGATGGTAAAGTACAGTTTAGAGTAGAAAAATTTTCGGATAATTTGGATAAAATCCTCAATTTTTTTGACAATCATAAAATCCAAGGGATAAAACTTGAGGATTTTAAAGATTGATGCAGAGTTGCTAAATTAATGCAAGATAAGGTACATTTAACTCCAGAGGGACTTAAAAATATTGTTAAAATAAAAGAGGGTATGAACAAAGGAAGAGTTTAATTTTCATTTTAGTTTTTATCACCTATCAAGGATTATACCTTTACTTACCTAACATTAGCATTACTAGGATATCTGTAGCTTGAGGCATCATGCAGCACAAATTTTGGGTATACACAAAAAGAAAAAGAAAAAGACACCTTGATTTTTGAGCGCGTCATCTATGCGCCCGCTCATTAAATAAGGAGTTTTACGTCGAACGTAGTTCGCTCAAAGACTCGCTCCATCACTACGTTCGATGGAGCGAGGCCACTTGTTTTTATGTGCTAGGGTATTTAATTTAAATCCTTACGAAGTTTAAACTTAATAATCTGTGATAGAAAAAAAAAAAAAGTTACCAGAAATGAGGCGTTATATTCTTAGCTTATACCTAAAAGTTAATATTTATAATTTATTATATAGTATGCTCATGGTAAAAGAGAATTAAGACAAGTTATTCTTCCTGAATTAACACATGTTAGATTCATTATAACAGCAGGAGATGTTATACATGATAAATAGTAGTAATTATCTATTTAGAGTGTAAAAGAGCCAAACTCCGGGGAAATCCTAAAGCTTTAGTAACCAAAGCAATAAGGAAACTTATTGACTGGCTTGATTAATGACTCAAGGTAAGGTAATATCACTAAAGATGAAAGTGCCTTTGGTCAGATTTCCTACGAAGTACGAAGTCGAAGGTACTTGAAATGGGTAATCGTGGATCTAAATCAGTAACCCTATAGCGACGTAAATAGCGCTCTTTATTTTAGTAAGAGTATACATCTACGTGTTACAACCTATAGTTAAATTACTGTAAAAGAGCAACGAGTAGACGGTTCTTCAATACTTATAATTATTGTAAGGTGTACTCTAGTCGCCGGGAAATCCGGTTCTAGGGAGAAATTAAGTAACCCTAGATTAAAGTTCCCACTTAACTGTCCTGCACTGTATAAGCTTAATAATAAACTTATAAGTTATTGTGGTACGATTTTAAAATACTACACTAATTTTTTTTTAGTAGGTTGTTTATTTATTCTTTATATTCTTTTCTTTTTTAAAGCTATGTCTTTCGTTGTCTATTACATGTTTATATCCAAGGTATCTGGACCAATAAGCTCTGCATTAACTTATATTGTTTCTAGAGCTGTATACAGCAGCTTCGAAGTAAACTCTAATACAAATCAAATTATGAGGCACGCCCCTCCTAGATTTATTGGTGCTACTTCCGAAGGACAGAAAGTACCATTTAGCATTAACTCGTCAAGTAGCAATGTTAGATTCTATAGTACAACACCAAATAAAACTACTTTCAAAGATTTTAAAGATATTACTGCGGATGTATTAAATAAATTATTAAAAAATCAAAGAGTTTCTATAACAGAAGCTGAATTAAGTAGACTTAAAGCTATACCTGGAGTTAGATTTGATTTACCTCTAAATGATCAAACTTCTAGTGCTTTTGAAGCTCTAGTTGGTAAACCTAACACTAGAGGTATAAAAGCGGGTGTTTATATCTTTACGCATATCGCTTCAGGGGCAAAGTATGTAGGATCTAGCAATAGTCTATCTAGAAGACTAGATCAATATTTTTCTTTTAAGCATTTTAATCAAAGAAATTCGGGATTATTAATACCTTTAATTCACAAAGAGGGATTTGAGGCATTTAACCTAGAAGTTTTGGTTATACCTGAGGATATAGGCTTAGAATTCAAAGATTCAAATAATTTAAATTTTAATTTTTCTTACTTATTTTTAGAACAGTTTTACTTGTTACATGAGAAATTTAACCTTAATACCCAAAGAATAGTTAATTTTCGGGTTGATCAAGGTAAGACTGTATATCTTTATAGCTTAGACTGGAAAGTTTTATATTATTGCGGTTATTCTTTAAATGAAATTAAAGGTGTTTTAGGAATACATTATGCTACTTGTACTAATTGCATAAAAACAGGGAATAGTTACTTAGATTTCTTTAGAATTTCCACGGATTATTTAGATCGTGCAGAAAAAACAAAACTGAGTTTACAAGAATTGTTGGATTTAATTGACATGAAAAAAAAAGAAGCGTTAAAGAAAAGTTCTAGAGCTAAATTTAGTAAAACTATTATTATCAGAGAGGAAAATCAAGAACAAACACTTGAATTTCCTAGTATAACTATGGCTGTAAAATATCTTAAGAGTATAGGTATACATGTGGATAGAAATCAGTTAGCTAAACATTTAGATACTAATAAACCATATAAAGGATATATTTTTTCAAAAGCTTAAATGTAGGAGTTTTAAAACTTAATAATTTAAGAGGTTCGTCTTTTGCTGCTCCTGCTTTAGGTATAAAATGTGATGCATATCCGGGAAGATTAAATCAAGTATCTGTATTTATCAATAGAGAAGGGGTATTCTACGGTCTTATTGAACAATGGCCGAAACTGTAGTGAACCTATGGTTAAAAATCATCAAATTGCGGGGAACTCCTAAAGGAATCTTAACCAAGTAAGCATGGTAACATAGCTTATGGCACAGGTAATGACTCGTGGTAAGGTAAAATCAAGATTTATAATTCAATGGACAATCCGCAGCCAAGTACCAGGTATAAATTATTTGGTATGCAGTTCATCGACTAGACGGTGATTGGTATTATTAGATTAATAATGCTTAAGGTATAGTCAGCCCCCACCTGAAAAGGTGCAGAAAAATATGAATCGCATATTTTTTGTTAAATAGATATATATTAATCCGTTAATTATATTTAGGGAACTCTACAATAGTTTGCTAAACTTATTTTTTAATGTAAAAATAAATTTTTAAGTTTATAATTATCAAAACAAATACAAAGCACTTGTCTTTGCTTTGCAAGGACTATTGTAATATTTGCATGATACAATTAATAGAAGTGTTTCAAATAATCACTTCATATTTGATAAACGTGTAGGATTAGGTTCTATAGCCGCTGTATCCTTAACTAGATCTTTTAGTTCAATTAGATCTTTGGCTAATAACCCAGAGTCCTTAGCGTTAGAACACATCAATAGTGGAAAACCTACTACTTCTACGGTAATCAATAAAATATTATTAAATCAAAATTTATCTGTTACTGAATCGAAATTAGAAGAATTATTAAAAGTTAAAGGTGTTGAATTAGATCTTCCTATATCTACACCGGAATATAAGACACTCTTAGATGAATTAGCAGGTAAATCTAAATATAAAGGTTTCTCAGGTGTATATATATTTATACATAAAAGTACAGGTCATAAATACGTAGGTTCATCTAATTTACTAAGACGTAGAATGGATTATTATTTTAATCCGCTCCGCTCCGCTCCGCTCCGCTCCGCTCCGCAGGCGAGCGAGCGAGCGAGCGAGCGAGCGAGCGAGCGAGCGAGCGAGCGAGCGAGAGATTTCCCTTTAGCTGGTAAATTCTTACCTTTATTACACAAAGATAGATTAAAAGCTTTTAAGTTAATAATCTTTAAATTAGATAGTAATAAATTTAGTAATCAAGACGCTTTAATTTTAGAACAATATTATTTATTGAATAAAGAATTTAACTTGAATACATTAAGAATTGTTAATGCAGGATCTTCAAAAGGTGATGCTGTATATGTTTATGATCTTACATGTAGTACTCTTTATTATCATGCTAAATCTAAAATTGAGTTAAAAAGAGTATTAAAAATTCACACTGAAACTAGTAAAAAGTTTGTCGATTCTAAAATACCATATCTTAATAAATTCTTATTATTAAGCTATCCTATTCCTACAGCTTTAACTAGCAATATTTCTGTAGAAGAATTATTAGGTATAATGCAAAAAGAAAGACAAGATATGTATACATTAGGAACTCGTAGAAGTATTTCAGTTGAATTAGAAATTAAAGAAGGAAACATATTTGTAGATTCTAACACCTTTGGTGAGGGTCATGCTTTAAATTTTGATTCTTTAACGTCTTGTATTGAGTATTTAAGAGGTTTAGGTTTAACTATAAAAAGAGACACCCTAACTAAATACATAAAAAATGAAAAAGTGTTTCATAATTTCTTATGTAAATACTCAGATAAAACTTTACCTGATAATTTTGAAGAAGTAGGTCTAATTATTGATGAATATAAAAAATTAAAGATAGATACTGATTCAATAGAGGTTAATAGAAAAAATAAACCTATATTAGTAAAAGGAGAAAATTTTGAAAAAGAATTTGAAAGTATTATGGATACAGTTAAATACTTTGATACTTTAAATATTAAATTAGATAGAAAAACTTTAAATATACGTTTAAAAGACGGTAAAATATATAAAGATTATTATTTTTCTTATAAATAACTATATTAAAGTTAAATAAATTTTTACTTGCATGTATACACAGTAAGTAAGTATATTAATTAAATTTTATTAATTACATTAGATAATCGTAGAGATAATCTGCAATGTTCAGAAATATGTGGAATACTACACAGTTCTATGCCTATAGTAATAGAATCCGTATCTTTAGAGAAATTCCTTACTTGATTAAAAGAACAATAATATAAGGTTAAAACTAAGGAAAAGGAAAAAATAGATATAAAATTTAAATATATGATGATGATCAGATCATTGTTTTAATAAAAAAAGTTAATTTATTAATTAAATAAGATATAATAAGATGGAGGATAACCGCTATTAAAAAAAGTAAAAAGTACTTATTTCTGTCTTTCTATCTTTCTGTCTTTTTGTCTTTCTGTCTTTCTGTCTTTCTGTAAAAAAAACGAAATGTTAAATAGTGATAAATTTATTGCTTTGAGTCATCTCAATAACTTTATGTTTAGAGAGGAGCTCAATTAATGTTATATTCCTCCCCCGTAGGCCGTAGGAGGGAGGAGGGAGGAGGGAATATAAAAAATCTACATAAAATATATTATATTATATTATATTATATTATACTTCGGTGTTATTTATATTATTATCTCTCCTTTAGTTAAAAAAAAAAGGTATGATAGGTAATTGTTTAAAATAAAAATATTTTGAATATAACATAATAAACTAAAGACTGTATTAAGTATAGTCTTAAGTATAACTAAGAATTGTAAAATTGTTAGTAAAAAAAAAATAATAAATTTAGTGATTAATTTTAAGGAAAGTTAACAGTTTTCAAAAAATATAAAAAAAAAATAAAAATTTTAGTTTTTTACAGAAAAAAGAAAGTAGTAATAAATAATTAAATATTAAATAATTAACTTAAACTTGCTGACTTTAAAGCTAAAAAAAAACTTTTTTGTAGTAATAATTGTACGTACTCGCTTAAAAAAGAAGCGTATACTTGAGGGACATATAACAGTATGTAGCTTAAATTAATCCTAATTAATTATTTTTAATTTTAATTTTAACTAAAATTTATAAGAGATGTAATTGTAATTAATTAATTATTATTAATTATAATTACAGCGGTGCGGGATTTTTCAATTTCTTTTTGAAAAATTTTTTTACATTTAACGAACGGTGTATAACTTGGAGTTATGTAAATTAACCTCGCCTAAAGATGAGTTTGGTGATGGCTCTGATTGAACGCTGTTCAAGTACTTGACACATGCTAATCGAACGTTTAATTTTTACAACCATCGTATTGAGTTACAATGGACGGGTATAATAGGTAGTTAGCTACCTATTACTCACGTTCAATGGGAAGGATTATCGGCACCTTAGGTAACACCTTTCATTTTGTGAAAAATGATCGGTGTGTTATGTATACATACCTTCTGTGAAGGTTGGACTACTTATTACTCTTACTTGGAGTAGGTCCTTCCTGACCGCCTTAATTAAAAAGTGGTGTACAGGTGAGTATTAGATTTTTTAACCTGCCTTGAAGTGAAGGTAAATCCTTTATATAAAAAAGGGTCTTTAACTAACCCGCTTTTAGAGGAAAATAAAAATCATAGGGATAGGTAGTTGTTAAGGTAATGGCTTAACAAGCCCCAAATTCTCTTAGTCGAAGCTGAAAGAGGTTGATCGACCACATTGGGGATGAAAAAATCCCAAGGCAAGTAAGTACAGCAGTGAGGAATATTGGTCAATGGCCTAACGGCTGAACTGGTAACTTGGATGAATGATCTCTAGTTAAATTAATTAAAATTATTAACGTAAGAGGGTAATCGATTTATCGAATAAAATTCTGTATGCATATTGATAATGACAATATGTACATTTGTCTTGACCAATTACGTGCCAGCAGTCGCGGCAACACGTAAGAGACTAGTGTTAATCATCATAAATAGGTGCTTTGTGGTGTAGGATATCACAAGAGTGCCTGATAAAACCATCAAACTCCGGGAACACCCTAAAACCATTGATACTAAACCAAATATGAAAATATTTGAGTGGCTGAAGTAATTACTCAGGTATAGTAACAAGTCAATGGATGAACGAAAGTGAAATGGGCTATCGCGGATCTAAGTCAGATTTTTATATCTGTAAAAGAGCAACGAGTAGACGGTGGTTGTATTGATTTTCAATATTAAGGTGTACTCTAATGGGTCTCAAGAGAGATTATCAAATCAGAAACCTTTCTAAGGTATTACATAAAAAAGAGGTCAGGTTTTATTCTACATCTAATAATAAAAACAAAATAAGTATAAATCCTTGATTTTTGACTGGGTTTATAGATGGTGAAGGTTGTTTTAGAATTTCTTTAACTAAAGTTAATAGTGCTTTAGGTTGAAGAGTTCAACTCTTTTTTCAAATTAATCTTCATGTAAAAGATCGGGCTTTATTAGAAAATATTATGGACTATTTGGGTGTAGGAAAAATCCACAACTCTGGTGAAAATCTTATTCAATTTAGAATTCAGACTTCTGATGAATTAGCTGTTCTTATAAAACATTTGGAAGCTTATCCTTTAATAACTCAAAAAAAAGCGGACTATTTGCTTTTTAAAGAAGGATATGAATTAGTGATTAAAAAGGCTCATTTAACTAAGGAGGGCCTATTAAAAATAGTCTCTCTTAAAGCTTCTCTTAATTTAGGTTTATCTAAACAATTGAAAGATGCTTTTACTGAAGTTATCCCTGCTACAAAGTTTACGAACTTATCAGTTACTAATTTAGATTGTAATTGATTATCAGGGTTTGTCTCAGCTGAAGGTTGTTTTTTAATAGGGATAGCTAAATCTAACTTATATTCTACTGGGTACCAAGTTTATTTAAATTTCATCATTACTCAACATATACGTGATGAACTATTGATGAAAAGTTTGATAGATTATCTAGGTTACGGTAGATTAAGTAGAAAAAGAGATGTTTATGAACTTCAAGTATCTAAATTTTCCGATGTTGAGAAAATTATAGCTTTTTTTGAAAAATACCCGATCCTTGGTGAGAAAGCTAAGGATTTTATTGATTTTAGTACAGCATTAGAATTAATGAAAAATAAAGTTCATTTAACTAAATCAGGTGTTGCCAAAATACGAATAATTAAAGAGGGTATGAATAGAGGTAGGTAATCTAATAGGCTAATTGAATAAGATTTAGCCTATTGATATTATGATAAATCTGTTAGATCTACTCTCTGGCCAAGGAGTAGATTGCCGTGTTAAAGGGTACTTAGACGGGAGAATTCGCCTTAATAAGGGACAATTTTTCTAGAGTTATATGTAAGAAGATCGTACTTTAGAGTGTAGAGTTAATATTCGTTGATACCTAAGGGACTGGTGAAGGCGAAGGCAATCTTTTATGTAATAACTGACGTCGAAGGACGAAGGCATTGGTCACAAAAAGGATTAGTAACCCTAGTAGTCTTTGCAGTCAATTATGAATGCCATAGGTTAGATTATAAATCGACAGAAGATAAAGTATTTTTAGACAAAAAAATAAAAATATTAATAAGTATATATTATTATACTTATACCTATACTTAGGTTTATTTAAACTAGTCTATAAATGAAAATGTAAGCATTTCACCTCAAGAGTAAAGTGGCAACGCAGGAACTGAAATCACTAGACCGTTTCTGACATCAGCAGTGAAGTATGTTATTTAATTCGATGATCCACGAAAAACCTTACCACAAAATGAATATAGATAATTGGAAAATTATTTTCCCAAAAAAAATAATGAAGTAAAGTTATTGTTGTATATAAAACACAATAATTATTTTATCTTTGGGGCTTTACTTAAATACAAGTGTTGCACGGCTGTCTTCAGTTAATGTTGTGAAACTGTGGTTCCGGCCACGGAATTGACGGAAACCCTTGCTTTATTTGTAAAATCTAAAATAAAGCAGTTCACCTTTATAAGGGTTATGATAAAAGGGACCAAGACAAGTCATCATGGCCTGTTTAAAAAATGATACTGTGGGCTGAGAAGTGTTTTGGGAATACACTATATTGGCATAAACTATCAAACTCCGGGGACCTCCTAAAGCTTCTGGTACTAAGCATTATATGTAAAGTATATTGTGGCTGAACTAATCACTCAGGTATAGTAATAAGTCAGAAGATGATCGAAAGAGAAATGGACAATCGCGGATCTAAATCAATTATAAATAGATTAAAGCATGCAATCTTAAATAAACTTATAATTGTAAAAGAGCAACGAGTAGACGGTAGTTGATTTCTTTTTATAAAAGCCATTCCAAATGTAAAAAGAAATTTAAGGTGTACTCTAATGGGTCTTAAAAAAGATTGCCGAAATAACTTCGGCCTATTTTCAAATTTTCATTTTGAAAGTAGTCAGGTCAAAATCCCTACTAAGGTTTTTTTAAATAAAAATTATTCTACTTTGTCAAATATTAATTTAAATCCGTGATTTATTACAGGATTTGCCGATGCAGAAGGTTCTTTTATTATATCAATATATAAAGATAATAATACTAAACTTAAATGAAGAGTTTCGGCTTATTTTTCTATACATATTCATATTAAAGATGTGTTATTATTAGAATTAATTCATAAAACTTTAGGTGTAGGTAAGCTTCGTAAAAATAATGAAAATACTGTTTTATTAAGAGTTAGTGATATTAAAGAATTACAAGTAATCATAGATCATTTTAAAAAATATCCTTTAGTTAGTGCTAAATATCAAGATTTTTTATTCTTTGAACAGTGTTTTAATATAATAAAGAAAAAAGAGCATTTAAATGAAGATGGATTTAAAAAGATTTTAGATTTACGAGCTTCATTAAATAAGGGTTTATCTCCTGAATTAAAAGAAAGTTTTCCAGAAATTAACCCAGTAGTTAGACCGGAATATAAATTTAACGGCATACCAAATCCAAATTGAATATCTGGATTTTCTACTGGGGACTCTACATTTAGTATTTCTATAGAAAAAAGTACAAGTAAAGTAGGTAAAAGAGTAAGATTAATTTATGGAACTTGTTTACATATTAGAGAAACAGATCTTTTAAAAGGAATAGCCAATTATTTTAGTTTGTATAATTCAGATATTAATAATAAAGTAATGACAGTACAATGTACCGAAAGTAATAATACTTGTTTATTACAAATAAAAAGTAATAGCGATATAGAAAATAAAATTATACCTTTTTTTAAAGAATATCCAATTCTAGGTGTAAAAGCATTAGATTTCGAAGATTGATGTAAAGTGGCTGAATTATTAAAAAATAAAGAACATTTAAATATGGATGGGTTAGATAAAATAATTAAAATAACAGAAGGAATAAATTTAAATAGAAAATGATAAAAAAATTAATGTTTTATTAAAAAAACTATGTTAAATTTGATTTCCATGATAGACGTGCCACATGTTCCTGTTTCTTGGGCTAGGGCCTCAAGTGTGCGGGATAAACTATCAAACTTCGGGGACACCCTAAAATTCTTGGTACCAAACAATATATGAAAATATATTAGTGGCTGAACTAATTACTCAGGTATGGTAATAAGCCAAGAAATGATCGAAAGAGAAATGGGTTATCGCGGATCTAAGTCAATTACAGGTTTAAATATCCCGCAAACCTTAAATAGACTTGTAATTGTAAAAGAGCAACGAGTAGACGGTAGTTACATTGGACAAAAGATAGGCATAAATCTTCCAATGTTAAGGTGTACTCTAATGGGTTTCGAAAGAAATTATCAAATCAAAACCCTTTCTAAAATACATAATAATCAATTTAATTCAATACGGTATTATTCTACTAATGTGCATAATTCTAATATAGGAAATACTATAATAAACCCGTGATTCTTGACAGGATTTTTTGATGCTGAAGGTTGTTTTTCTATTTATTTAAGAAAGAAATCAGAAGGCTCTACATATTGTGAAGCTAGAATAAGTATAAGTTTACACAAAAAGGATTTAGATACTTTAAATTGCATTAAAACATATTTTAATGGTAAAGGAAGTATAGTAAAACATGGTGAAGATAGTCTTCAATATGTTATAACTTCTATAGATGAATTGTTTAGTTTAGTTATACCACACTTTGATAGCTATCCTTTAATTAGTAAAAAATATGCCGACTACCTTTTATTTAAAAAGGTCGTTACTATAATTAGGAATAAAGGGCATTTAAGCAAAGAAGGGTTACAAGAAATTATGTCAATTAAAGCTAATATGAATAAAGGTTTATCTGATGAACTAAAGAAAGCTTTTCTATCTGACAAAAATACTGTTGCAGAGCTAAATATTGAAGTAGCTAGACCTTTAGTACCTGACTGTATAATTCCAGATCCTCAATGGATTGCAGGATTTACCACAGGTGAAGGTTGTTTTATGATTAAGCTTAGTAAATCTCCTGCATCTAGATTGGGTTTTGGAGTACAATTAATATTTCAATTAACTCAAAATAATAGGGATGAAGCACTAATGAAGTGTATACTTACTTATTTCGGATGTGGAGGTAGATTAGTTAGGGATGGTACAAAAATTGTCTATATTGTAACGAAATTCTCAAGCATTATAGATACAATAATACCTTTTTTCAACAATCATTGTGTAGCAGGCGTAAAATTACAAGACTACTTAGATTGATGCAAAGCAGCTGATATAATTAAAACCAAAAGTCATTTAACTGAATCCGGATTAAATGAACTTCATAAAATAAAAGCAGGAATGAACCGTAAAAGAGTATAATACTATGTTAAGTTATATGTTAACCTAGAATAATTATGATGAATTAAAAGATTAAAATGTATCAAGATAAATTTGATCTACCATGAAACAAAGAGATGCAAAAATGTGAATTTTAGCTAATCTCCCAAAATAGGATAAAAAAGATATGGATTGTAGTCTGAAACTCGGCTACATGAATAAGAAATTGCTAGTAATCGTGGATCACCATGACACGGTGAATATTACCTCGGATTGGTACTTACCACTCGTCACATGCTGAAAATAGTATGCGCAATAAGTTTGCTTTTCTGAACTAAGCAAGTAAATGTTAAAGTTTTAGATGTTAGAACGGGGATCTTCCTATGCGTGGCTTTGATTAGTGTAAAGTCGAAATATGGTTCGTGTAGTGGAAGTTGCACGGGACTTATTAGCTATAACAATAAAAAAAAAAATAAAATTCATTAAATAGAAATATTTGATGATAAAATTTTATTTGTATATAAAGTATAATTTAAGTCTGAAAATTTAAAATTTCCTTAAAATATACTTATATATTAAAAAAAGGAGAGTCCCGTTTGTTGGTATGACGGGTTAAGCTGTAAACTTAATGATTAATTAGTCATCGAAGGTTCAATTCCTTTCTCTCCTAGTATATATATAAATATATGGATTGCTTCTTTTTTAGCTTACTGACGTAGTATGTATAGCACAAATCACAAATTAGTACGCAGGCTAGTAATAAAAATATATTATTATTAACTAATTAAGGTATAAAATTACTTGAATAAGGTGGTTTTATATTATAAAATATAATAATGAAATAAGTAAGCAAATAGAGTTCTTTCTTAGCTAAGGAATAGTAGAAGTTCAGTTATAGTGATTAAGAGCTAGAGATAGATATATAGCATATATATAAATATTATATAGTAAAAAAAAATAAGTGTCTAATAAGCCCCTATAGCTCAACGGTAGAGCATAATACTGTTAATATTAGAATAGATGTTCGATTCATCTTAGGGGCTATTAAAGGTAAACCTTTAACGGGTGGTAGTTGGTATAGCCGTATCTGTATATGTATGGAAAATGTAAATATAAATAATTGTTTTTTTTTTATGATTTAGTTTATTTATAATAATAATAACAAATGCCTAATATAATTAGAAGTAATTTTCAGGACCATCCTTTTCATTTAGTATCTCCATCTCCTTGACCTGAATGTTGTTTGGGAAACAACTAATTGTGGGTTAAACTATCAAACTCCGGGGACATCCTAAAGCTTATGATTCCAAGCTGTAATCGAAAGGTTATATGTGGCTGAAGTAATTACTCAGGTAAGGAAATAAGTCATAAGATTTGTGAAAACAGAATGGACAATCGCGGATCTAAGTCAGTAATATTGCCCTCATGAGTCCTTATCCCCTCCTCCTTCTCAACAAGTTGAAGGGGTGTAAGGGGATTAGGAGGGGCTATGAATATTACTGTAAAAGAGCAACGAGTATACGGTAGTTAATGTGTTTTTATAAGATAAGCTAATATAATAAGAGATAATATAAGCTAATATAATATAAGAAGATTATTTATGAGACACATTTAAGATGTATTCTAAGTATTCTCGAAAGAGATAAGGTAATAATATATTACTAGGTATCCAGTTTATCTTGTCTGCATGATTATGGATACCTCTTTAATGAAATACCCGCCTAAGAGATCGACAATAGATAGAATTAATAGCCCAATTAGGTTATTCTCAACTCAAGTCAATATACGAAAGCTAAACCCCTGATTTATATCCGGGTTTACTGATGCAGAGGGTAGTTTTTTACTGGAGGTCAGACGGGACTCAACTTGCCGTGCAGGTTGATTAATAGTCGCCAGATTTTCAATTACTCTCCATCAAAGAGATTTAGAATTGTTACAAAGTATTCAAGCATATTTCGGTGGTGTAGGTCGAATAAGCACAGGAGGGAAAGACACTCTGTCCTATAGGATTAATTCGCAGATGGATATTAAAAGATGAGTACTACCCCATTTTGATAGATATCCTCTTATAACTGAGAAACAAGCAGACTACCTTTTATTCAGAGAGGCAGTAAAGCTAGTTTCTAAAAAAGTTCATCTAACCATAGAAGGAATTAATACTATAGTAGGAATTAGAGCTTCACTAAATAAGGGGCTAACTCCTGCTTTAAAAGAAGCTTTCCCTAATTGTGTACCAAGCCCTAGACCATTAGTTGTTGATTTGCAAATTCAACACCCTGAGTGAGTTGCAGGGTTTACTTCAGGAGAGGGATGTTTTATGGTTAGTGTGTTGTGTGTAGTGGGAAGAGATGGATATAAATCGGGAGGTTTAGTAACTCTAAGGTTTGTAATTGTTCAACACTTTCGTTGTGAACAACTTATGGAAAGCCTTTCAACTTTTTTTGGTTGTGGTAAATACTATGCAGTAAAGGATCGTGACCACGGAGAATTTAGAGTACATAAATTTTCAGATATAATTGAAAAGATTATCCCTTTCTTCCAAACTAACCGTATTGTAGGTGTTAAGGAGCTAGATTTTATGGACTTCTGTAAAATAGCTGATCTAATGCAAAGCCAGAAAAAGCATTTAACTAAGGAAGGGTTAGAAGAAATCAAGCTAATAAAACAGAGTATGAACAAAGGTAGAATAGCAGACGTAGTCCCTAAGGATTAAAGAGCTAACCAACCACCCTAACACCTCAATAATTTTACCTTTCCTTTTACCCCTTCGGTAAAAATCCTAGCCCAGCTTTGGCCCAGCCCTGTCACCTTCGTTTTTATTAGCGAAAGGCGAAAGATTTAATTTAATTAGCCCTCTCTCTCAAAAAAACACCGCTGGATTATCTGGCTGCTTCGCCAGGATGATGTAAAAGTCTTAACTAAGATATAAACAAAAGAGACTTTGTATTCTTCTCGCCAAGGCGGTGAGTGTTTATATTTTTAGTGACAATCACAATATGCTTAATTCTTCTTTTCTAGTCTAAGTTTAGTGTTTCATTTATTGTAATACTAGTTGTTTGATACTTTGGTAAATTCTATTAAAGAATAACCCCGTTATATACAAGTGCTAGTCTATTGAATTTAGCAACTAGTGCCGCACTATCTATGCATAATTTTAATAATAGTTATTATTTGTTTTATATAGCCTTGATCTTAGTTGTTTCATCTATGGCTTTTTGATTCAGAGATATAATATCAGAAGCTACCGCGGACCTAAAGATGGGGACAAATTAGATTTAAGTAGTTTACTACTGCTAAAGCTATTACCGATAAAGAAGTAAGTAAAACATTTAGAATTTTTGAATTAAATTCTAAATCCTTACATTAATAGCTTAAATTAAAGGATAAATTGTCGGTCTTTACACCTAATCATTAGTGGTTTCTTTAAATTTCACTGTATGCTGGAAACTCAGCAGCCCTGCTGCAGACAATCAGCAGGAAACCGGGGGATAGTTAAATATCCTAGTAGGATCCTCAGAGACTAGATGTGAAGAACTTATTGATTATTTTTATAACCCGTAAGTTAAGATATAGTCCAAACAACTTAGAGATAAGTTGATTAATAATTTATGACTTACTTAGGTGACCACACGAAAAATGGTAATATATTTAAATCAAGTAATTTTAAAGTTAAATCAAAATTTTTGTTATATAAGGACTTTTCTAGCTTGCGTAGTATCAGCCACCACCTTTGGTGACAGATGATCGCGGCAGGTACTCCATTAAAGATTAAAAGAAGTAACTTTAGTAAGCCGACTGCTCTTTTACAAAGATATCATACGGAAAGAGCTAATCAATTATCTTCTTATTTAGCTGGTTTAATTGAAGGTGATGGATCTATCATTCTTAGAAAAGGGGATAGAGAAAAGATTTCTCCTAAATTTGTTTTTACATTTCATAAAAATGAACTGAGAATGTATGAAAAATTACAAAGTATTCTTAATACAGGTGCAATTTATACAGAAAAAACTGGAATATGTAGATACAGTGTTACTAACGCAGAAGCAGTTATAAATTTAATTAATATGGTTAATGGTAAATTTCGTACACCTAAAATTATAGCTTTACATAAAGCTATAGATAATCTTAATAAATGACGAAATGCTAATTTAGTAAAACTACCCTTAGATAAGAGTAGTTTAGATTCTAATGCATGGTTAGCAGGATTTATTGACTGTGATGGCCACTTTTCTATAAAATTAAGTGGTTCATATAGCTCGGATGATTCGGATGTTCGAGGTAGAGTACAGTGTGTATTCTCTCTTAATCAAAGTGAATTAAATAGAGTAACTAATGAATCTAACCTTGATTTCATGACTAAATTGGCAGATTTTTTCCAAGTTAATATAAATTATAAAACTGAATTTTCATCTACTTTTAAAGAGCCAGCTAAGAAGATAGTATTTTATGCTCAATCTGATAGAAAGCATTATATAACCGTTTCGTATTTAACTAAATTTCCTTTGATGACTAGTAAACATCTAAATTATTTAGCTTTTTTTAAAGGGTTGGATTATTTAGGTAAACGGTTAACTAGGGAAGAAATACTTGAGGTACGGGCTTTAAAAAATTCTATGAATAAGGCCCGTACTGAATATAATTGAGATCATTTAAAAGATTTCTACGTATAAACATACTACTAAAACCAAAGAGTTTATACCTTGTTTTTCTAGGTTAGTTACCTCTGCTTGTTAATATGTATATAAGCAGCAGCTTATATACTATTTATACTTATAAGCAGTATAATTAAGTATTTTTGACTTTATTAGGTGACCATACTGCCGCAGTGCAAAAGGGAATAAATCTAGGTGTTATATTATTTATAGTTTCTGAAGCACTATTTTT
>Ga0247816_10000267_pt1 | contig 31672 bp, 26 predicted proteins | sample UWRJL209509C1_FD_179930 | JGI IMG/M metagenome (GOLD analysis project Ga0247816, IMG submission 179930) | Plant litter microbial communities from Arlington Agricultural Research Station in Wisconsin, United States - UWRJ-L209-509C-1 | ecosystem: Environmental > Terrestrial > Plant litter >...
TGAATTTTTGCAATACCGCCATAAGCCGGAGAATATCCTTCTGCATTTGCATCAGACTTTTCAATTATGATCTGCAGGTTGTTTACCACAGCAGAATAAATCTCAAAATTCCACTGATTATCAAATAACCCAAAAAGGTTATATGAGTCATATGTTAATCCTGAGTTGGCTAAACCTGTATTGTATTGAACCAGGATAGAAGATGCGCGACCAAGTTCATTGGCATTTGCCCAACCAATACCAATTGAGGTATTAGGTAATAGTACTTTCGCGGGTACCGCTTCAGGTGCATTGGGATTCTGGTTTACATCCAGATATTTTTTACACGATGCGAGTGAGATTGCGCACGCTGCAAATATGATAAGTTTTTTCATTTTATATAATTTATATATGATTAAAAAGTAACTCTTAAACTAGCTCCAAAGTTTCTCGTATTAGGAGCACTTTGTAATTCAAGTCCACGGATGTTTCCAGCACCCTGAGTACTTACTTCAGGATCGATCGGGCTGTTAGGAGCATAGTAATAAAGGTTCCTACCGTATATAGTTAAGCGTATATTTTTAATTGCATTGCTTTTAAACACACTTCCTGCTAAATCATATCCAATTGTGAATTCTCTCAATCTGAAAGTTGTTGCATCAAACACTGTAAATTCACCACCACCAATTCCACCAAAACCAGAGTTCCAGTAAGTTTGTCCAGGAATCTGAATATAGTTTGGAACGTATTCTCCGTTAGCAGCAAGAATAACACCTGGCAAAATATGTGGTTCTTCACGGCCTTCAGCTGTTACCGCCAACGACCCGTTCGACCTTAAAGCAGCTCCAGTCCAGGAAATAAGATCACCTCCCTTTTTGAAATCAACCAATGCTGAAATAGTGAATTTTTTGATTCTGAAAGTATTTGTTAGACCCGCTGTCCAATCCTTGTTAGGATCTGCAACAATCTCATTCGAGATAAGGGCTGAATTGTAAAGGCCAGTGTTTGGATCAACAAGTAAATCGCCACTTGGACTGCGTTGATATTTAGTACCCACAATTACACCATAAGGCTGACCTGCAACGATCGAAGGAATTACACCACCAAAAGCATCTCCAGCAATACCGAATGAAGTAATGCCCTCAGCAATTGAAACAACTTTATTTTTGTTCTTAGAGAAATTGGCTGAAATATCCCAGCTAAAGTTTTTAGAGCTAATGGCAGTTCCATTCAATATCAACTCTACCCCTTTGTTTGTAATTTCTCCAATGTTAGTGAAACGACTTGTATAACCAGTTGAAGCAGGAAGTCCTACACTAACAATTTGGTTTTTACTTCCCTGGTTGTAATAAGTTGCATCAAATGACACCCTGTTATTGAATAAGCCTAAGCTAAGACCAAACTCATAAGATTTAGTGAATTCAGGTGTGAGATCTGGGTTTGCAATTTCAGTGTTAGCGCCGAATCCTGATAGAGGACCGTACGGAAATGCAAAGTTTGCTGTATTATTACCGTACTCGCCTGGAAGAAAAGTATTCACGAGAGAATAAGGGTCTGCATCTTTACCTACCCTGGCATATGAAGCACGAATTTTACCCATTGATAGAATTTTGGATTCAATATGGAAAGCATCAGTGAATACAAAACTTGCAGAAACTGAAGGATAAAAATAGCTGTTGTTTTCAGGAGATAAAGTTGAAGACTGATCAGCACGACCTGTCGCCTCTAAGAAAAGGTAATTGTTATATGCTAACGATAACTGTCCGTAAAAACCCAGTAGACGTCTTTTGCTACTAGTTTCTGCTGATCCTGTAAAATTAGTAGCATTACTCACGTTATCGAAACCTGGAATAGATAATCCAAGGCCTTCTACAGAAGCATTTTGGAATATTCTTTGGTTGATATTTTGACCTAATAAAACAGTAGCATTTAATCCATCAGTGAAAATATCTTTTTTCTTGGCAGTAACGATCAGGTCACCATTAAGTTCGTTTCTATAAAAAGTATCTTCAAGAACACTACCTCCTGCACCTGCAGCTTGAGTAGATCCAATTGCTACATAACGTTTCCTTCTGTCAGTATATGTATCTAAACCAAGACGGTAACTTACATTTAACCAATCACGAACATCATAACCGATGTTTACATTTCCTAAGAAACGTGTTAAATTACTTTTGAATGTATTCTCATTCGCTGCAAAGTAAGGGTTATCCCTACCAGATATATACCAGTTATTGGTACCATCAGCGTTCCTATAATTATTTCTCCAATAGTCAAGGTCTGTACTCCTTGTTACCCCATAAATAGCAAACATACTACTGTTAGCTCCGTTACCCTGGGTAGAAGATCCATTTTGAAGTGTATTGAAATAGTTGACAGACCCAACAATGTTCAGTTGTTTTGTTACCTGAGAGCCAGCAGAGAATGAAACAGTATTCTTGGTAAATTTAGATACTGGAAGAATTCCGTTTGTGATCGAATTTCCTGCAGAAAGCGAGTAATAATTTTTAGCATCACCGCTGTTCAGCAAAATGTTATTGTCATATGTTGTTCCTGTTTCGAAATAATCTTTAAGGTTATCTTTATAATTTACATATGGAATTGTACTTCCTGGCTGGTAAATAACCCCATTTACATATGGCGAAGCACCTGGAGCAACGATTAATCCGTTTGCAAGCGTAGGCGTAGTACCAAATCTTACACCCAGTGAATTCGGACCGATAGCGTTAAAGACACCACTAGCACCTTGACCAAATTCATTTTGCAATTCAGGAAAGCCATAAACATTTTGGAAACCGAAATTTGAGTTTAACGTGATGTTAGTCTGGCCTGCCTGACCACTTCCTTTTTTGGTTGTGATGATAATCGCACCAGCAGAAGCCCTTGAACCATACAATGCCGCAGCAGCTGGTCCCTGAAGGATGTTCATTGCTTCAATGTTGTTAGGATTCAAATCTAATGCACGGTTGGCGGGCTGATTGCCAAATAGTGTATTGGCGGATTGATCCAGGTTATTGCTGATTGGAATACCATCAACAACAAATAGTGGCTGGTTACTTCCTCCAAAAGAAGAAATACCACGAAGGATAATGTTGGTAGAAGAACCTGCACTACCGCTGGCTCCGGTAATTTCTACACCAGCAACTTTACCTTGTAATGCATTTAGGATATTACCATCACCTCTGTCAACTAATTGGTCGCCTTTTACGTTTTGTGTAGAGTAACCCAGATCTCTCTTGGTTCTTGTTACACCTAAAGCCGTTACAACAACTTCGCCAAGTTGGTTTTCATCTGATCCTAAAGAAATGTTTAGTACAGCCGCATTTCCTGCTGCTCTTTCAATAGTAGTATATCCGATTGAGGAAAATACTAAAGGTGTTTCGCTCGATGGAATCTGGATTGAGAATTTACCATCTGCACCTGTGCTTGTTCCAGTAGAGGAACCTTTGATACGAACACTTACACCTGGCAATGGTAGCCCATCGTCTTTTCCGGTAACTGTTCCAGTAATCGTTCTTTGTTGAGCCATTGCCGAAACAGCAACGAACAGCATCAAGAACAAACTTTGTAGAAGTTTTTTCATGAATTCATGTTTAGGTTAATAATAGTTAAAGCACCAAGATATTGAAATCAATGTCATTTTATTAGAGTTTTATCCATTTTTTTGACACCTAGGGCAATAAAATGCACTCTTATAAGTTGTATGCTATTAAAAAGCCCGATGAAAGCACTTTAAAGGCATATTTTAACAATAAACTAAACCAAATCAACCTTTTATTTGAATAATTATGGATAAACAATAGACTAATTCGGCAATAGCAAACTTATCAATCAAAAATATTACATAGCAGACCAAAAGTTCCAAAATTGATAATCTCTTAACAATATATAAATGTAGTAGGGCCTGGTAAAAATCACCCGCGGAGCCACTTATTTGTTTAGGATTAAAGATTCGTGGAAATAAATCTTCCGTATTTGGTATCTTCATAACTACAACATCAGGCGATTGGTAAAATTTAAGCGATGACCAAACTAGTTTCAAAAGTCCAGTATAAAAGAAGTGAAAAGGGCGAGTTTCATGACGTTGCAGAACGCACACTTGAAGATACTATTACGCTAATGCTTAATTACCCATGGAATACAGAACGAAGCCTGGCATCAATAGAACTTACATGTCCGTCCGTAACTATAGAGCACCCTAACAGAACCTATCTAAAAGTGGGGCCTTATTTTTCCGGCAAGTTTTCGCTTTATTATCTTGACACCAACAATAAGGTTTACATTCATACGGTAAACGCGCTGGAAGATGTTTGCAATTGGGTCGAGTCTTACTACGAGCAGGAAGGACAGTTATTAGGATTTGAGAATTACAGTTTCACAATCAACCCAATTACTCATTTCCAAACCGATCCTTTTGAATACACCATCGACATAAAAGCAATCAGCACTTTTTTCATCTTCCTTATCTGGGTAATTCCAGTCACCTTAATCATGGGCTGGCTGAAACAACTTGATCGCCCTGGTGGATATAATTTTCTGGCGGGCTTAGGCTTTACATCGGTTATACTACTTCTTTTCAGTCCAATCATTTACCTTTTTTTCGATTACCTATCGGCGGACAGAAATCATTATCTCCAAATATCAAAAGGTCATGATGAATTTGTGTTCGGCACGGAAGAAAGTAAAAAGTTATATCATAAAAAGGATATTGCTGAGATTAATGTGTACGGAACAAATCGTTACCCACTTGAAGAAAGACGTCACAAGCGACGATCTTGGACCGAGTGTGAGGTATTCATTATTACCTTTAAAAACGCAGAACAAATCCGTTTTACAAGTCTGTTGATATCCAGTAACAAATTAAAGCGCAAATTTCCTGACCACCATTTTATAAATAATCAAAGATTCATTCCAACAGTTCAGAGTGCCACTTTGGCTTAACGCAAGTACTAAACGTATGCTGATGCTCGTTAAGAGAACTGCTTGAAACTAAAAACCCGAATCGATGTTGTTTCATTTCAAACCATAATAGCTGTTCATCAACCAGTGTTCGATGTGCTGCAGTACAAGAATCAGGTAAAATGAAAAACAAATATAAAAGACTAAGGCTCATTCTGGGCGATCAGCTCAATATACAGCATTCATGGTATACACATAAAGACCCATCTGTTTTGTACTTATTAATGGAAGTACGGACAGAAACCGATTACGTTTGGCACCACATCCAGAAAGCATGTGCATTCTTTGCAGCAATGGAAGCCTTTGTGGAAACTTTGAATAATGAAGGTTATGATACACTTTACCTTAAGCTGGACGACACAATCAATAGGCATAGCTTTGCTGCCAATTGTGATGAGCTGATAGAAAAATATCACATTGAAAGTTTTGAGTACCAGTTACCCGACGAGTACAGGCTGGACGAGGAGCTGAAATCCTATTGCAGCACGTTGAAGATTTACAGCCAGGCCCATGATACTGAACATTTTTACACCACACGCGAAGAACTGGGTGCATTCTTTGCGGATAAAAAAGGCTTGTTAATGGAAACCTTTTACCGTGAAATGCGTAAAAAACATGCGGTGCTTATGTCGGGAAATGAGCCTGAAGGTGGAAAATGGAATTTTGATGAGGATAACCGCAGTAAACTGCCAAAGAATCACAATCCTTATCCGCCGCTTTTGTTTAGCAACAATGTACAGCCTCAATATGAGCGCATCACTACTGCGGGGATTGAAACTATTGGCAACATAGATCCTAAGAATTTCTATTGGCCGGTGGACCGCCAGCAGTCCTTAAAGCTTTTAAACTATTTCACCGAAAACTGTCTCCCATTATTTGGAACCTTTCAGGATGCCATGCATACGGACGAATGGTCTATATACCATTCGCGGCTATCCTTTAGTATGAATACCAAAATGCTCTCTCCAAAAGAGGTGGTAGGTGCTGCCATCGCGGCCTGGGAGCAGAATAAAAAGACTATCTCCATCAACCAGTTGGAAGGTTTCGTTCGACAGATTTTGGGTTGGCGTGAATATATGCGTGGGATCTACTGGCTGAAAATGCCTGAATTTGAAACGCTGAATTACTTTGATCACCAAAGAAAATTACCAAATTGGTACTGGACTGGAAAAACGAAGATGAACTGTTTGAAGCATAGTATTGGCCAATCACTGAACCATGCCTATGCACATCATATCCAGCGACTGATGATCACAGGAAATTTTGCCTTACTGGCTGGTATCAATCCGGATGAGGTTGACTTTTGGTACCTTGGAATTTATATTGATGCCATCCAATGGGTCGAAATCACGAATACCAGAGGGATGAGCCAATACGCAGATGGAGGGATTATTGGTTCGAAGCCCTATACAGCAAGCGCAAATTATATTCATAAGCAAAGTAACTACTGCGACAAGTGTCATTACGACCGAACGAAAAAAACCGGCGAAGACTCTTGTCCTTTCAACAGCCTATACTGGGATTTTCATGATCGCCATAGGAATAAACTTGGCAAAAACATTAGGCTATCTATGGTTTACCGACTCTGGGATAAAATGGCGCCGGATATTCGTGAGGCAACATTGTTGCGTGCAAACTATTGCCTGGAAAATCTGGACGACTTATAACTGAGACCCTACAGGATAGCACAATCCTGTCCAAATTACTATATTAGCAGAAACAACCCGGTAAAGCTTATGCCTGAATTTTATGAATCGTTTATTCATCTGACCTTCATAGGTATCATTGCTTTATTCCCGGTAGTGAACCCTATCGGCTCTGCATTTATGGTCAGCCCTTTCTTTGAGCATTTAAACCGCAGCGAGAAAAGGGCCGCTGTAACATCCATTACTTTATATGCTTTTCTTGTATGCACGGTTTCGTTGTTTGCGGGGCAGTGGATACTAAGGCTGTTTGGTATTTCTATACCTGTTGTACAACTTGCCGGTGGGATCATGATCTGTAAAATGGGCTGGGAGTTTTTATCTTCTGATCAGAAAAATACGACAATGGATGATCTTGGCGAAGATTTAAACGTGTCGGCCTATAGCCACATTGTTAATAAATTGTTTTACCCTATTACCTTCCCCGCTACTACAGGGGCTGGTACCATCTCTGTTTTATTTACTTTGAGTGCACATGGAGCAGCTTTCGGAAGTCAGGCTTACTTTGTAAATACCGGGGCAATCCTTTTATCTGTTGTGGTGATCTGTGTGATGATCTATTTCTTTTATCTCAACACCAAAAATATGATCAATTACCTGGGATCAAATGGTGAAAATATAGTGAACAGGATATCTGCTTTCTTAATATTTTGTGTGGGGCTGCAGATTGGTGTTACTGGAATTAAAACGCTTTTCCATTTGTAAATATTGGCTTTTAGCAACCACTTTTTCTTTGCTATTATTGTTTTCTTTTGAATTCATGAAACGGCATGTTCATTTTCATTGCTATTTGTAAACTGATTACTTTTTGTGATTTTATTATTAGATAATTTTATCTTAAAAAATGCGTTTCTAAAGTAATATCGCAAAATTTTGATACTGTTTTACGCAAATCGCCCTGCATATTGTCACAATTACACCTGCTGTCTAACAATCCGTCTGTAGATATTTGTAATTGAAGAATATTTTCACCTCTTAAGTATATTTACTATGCGAAAATTGAAACTGCAGATACAAATGACTATTGATGGCTTTGTAGCAGGGCCTAATGGCGAATTAGACTGGATGTGGATATCTGGCGAGCGTGATGAGCCTGTATTCGAGAAAGTAATTGAATTAGCTGACAGCTGTGACACCATCTTAATGGGACGCAAAATGACACGGGGCTTTATTGACTACTGGGAAAATGTGGCAGATAATATACCCGACAGTCAGGAACAACCCCTAGCGCAACGAATGGTAAGTATGCGCAAAATCGTTTTCAGTCATACATTAAATGCTATTAGCGGTAGAAATTTAGAAGTAGTGAACGCAGACCTGGCTACTGCAGTCCAGGCGCTGAAGAATGAATCGGGTAAAGATATCATGGTATATGGTGGGGCCAGCTTTGTAAGTTCATTGATAACCTTGAACCTGATTGATGAATATTATATTTTCAGGAACCCAGTTGCAATTGGAGATGGCCTATCGATTTTTAAGGAAAGAAAACCGTTGAAATTAGAAAGCTCTATCGCTTACAAAAGCGGAAAAACGGTAAATAAGTATCTACCATTATAAGCAAAATGAATATGAAACTTCTCCTCACTTCGGCTGGCATTAGCAATATAAGCATACGTAATGCACTAGTAGACCTCTTGGGCAAACCAATTGAGGAGGCCAGTGCCCTCTTTGTCCCCACAGCAATTCATGCTATAGCTGGTGGCGGTGAGATTTTAAGAAAGGTAATCTGCGGGTCGCTGGGCGATCCATTTTGCGAACTGGGGTGGAAGTCGTTGGGCATTTTGGAACTTACCGCTCTGCCTAGCCTAAGAAGGGAGCATTGGGTACCCATGCTGCAAAATACAGACGCATTGCTTGTTGGAGGCGGCGACTGTCAGTACCTGTGCCATTGGATGCAGGAATCTGGACTAGCAGACCTCCTACCGTTTATTTTAGACAAGACCGTTTATGTCGGATTAAGCGCAGGGAGTATGGTAATGACTCCCTTTGGAACAAGCTACGATGCACATACACTGCCAGCCAAATGCGATAACTCATTAAAAATGGTCGATTTTGCTATACACCCTCATCTGGACCACGAGTGGTTTCCAGAAAACACAATGGAGAACTTGGAAAAGCTTGCTTCAACGATAGCCTTGCCGTCATATGCTATTGATGATCAGACCGCGATTAAAGTGACTGACGAGGCAGTAGAGGTTATTTCCGAAGGAAACTGGAAGATGTTTAATTTCTCATTAGCCCAAAGTCTTTAAAAAGATATAAACCCTCGAAATTACGCAGGCGTGTGCATAGGGTTATTAAGTAGCGCTTTATCATGTTAGAAATTATTCTTAATAAACAAAATATGAGGAAATAAATTTAATTGCCAGTCGTGTTGATAGTAGTCAAATGTACCGATGCTAATTGGTGGTAGAATTTTTCGGTATGTACATCATGCTATCAAATTATAATTGATTTACTTTGTAAATCACTATTCTAATATGGCCCAAACAGATTCTTCTATAAACCAAAATATCAAAGTTACAGTAGATGCTATTGTATTTGGGTATAACCAGGAAAATGGAATATCTGTATTACTGATCAAACGTAAAATTGAGCCCTACATAAACGAATGGGCATTACCAGGTGGTTTTGTGTTAAACAATGAAACTCTGGAAGAGGCCGTCAAACGTGAGCTCCAAGAAGAAGCCGGGGTATCAATTGACTACTTAGAGCAGCTTTTTACTTTTGGCAAGCCCGATAGGGATCCGCGGGCGAGAATTATTTCCATCTCATACTTTGGCCTGGTAAAATCAGCAGACTTTAGATTACTTGCATCATCAGATGCTTCTGAAGCGGCCTGGTTTAATATATACGAATTACCAGCCCTCGCATTTGACCATGCGGATATTGTCCAAAAGGCAATTACCCGACTGCGGGCAAAGATTACATATGAACCAATAGGTTTTGAACTTTTAGACAGCAAGTTTCTCTTTTCCAATCTGGAACAGCTGTATATGAAATTACTTGACCGTGAGATAGACCGGAGAAATTTTAAAAGGAAGATGATGTCTTTAGGACTTGTGATAGAATTGAACGAAAAAGCTTCTTCCACAACTGCTGGTCGCCCAGGCAAGCTGTACGCTTTCGATAACGAAAAATATAAACAACTTAAAATTAAGGGGTTCGACTTAGAAAAGTTACTTTAGTCGGCATTGACAATTGTCAAATAATAATTTGTGTAAAAAACACACAAATTATTTGGATGCTAATTATTATGTCACTTTATTTGTGTCATAATAACACAAATGCATTTTTGTACCTAAAGCAAACCACATGTTCGGCATCAAGCACATCAAATTCGATTCAATGACTTATATCTTCCATTTCAAAAATGGAAGTATCTTTAGAGAAGGGCGAGGACTTTCGTTTTTCTATTTTGCACCTAACAGTTCAATAGTTGCAATCCCGATGGGAAGTAATGATCTTCCTTTTATATTTGGCGAGTCGACAAATGATTATCAGCAAGTTACCATTCAGGGCCAGATCAGCTACAAAATCAGTAAACCCAAGGAACTTGCAGACGTGTTGGATTTCACTGTCAATGATAATGGTCAATACAAGAAAAACGATATTGAAAAATTAAATCAACGAATTATAAATGAGGCGCAAACCGCTACCTCATCATATATACATAGTATTAAGCTTAAGGATGCAATACGGTCGGCAAAAGCGATCGAAGACAGGATTCTTGATGGTTTAAAGTCGTCTGCAGCAATCGGAATGCTTGGAATTGAAATTCTTGGTGCAAATATCCTGGGCATTTCTGCTACCCCGGAAATGGCGAGGGCCTTAGAGACGGAAACGAGAGAAAAACTTCAGCAGGAAGCAGACCAGGCAATTTATGAAAGAAGAAATTTTGCTGTTGAACAGGAACGAACCATTAAAGAAACTGAGTTAAATACAGAGATTGCTGTCGAAGAGAAGCAGAAACAGATTGCAGAGAAGAAAATGGAGACCCAGATTCAAAAATCTGATAACGACAGAAAGCTTAGGGAAATGAGATTAGAGGCAGACATCTCGGTTGAGAATCAAAGAAAGCTATTTCTACAGCAAAAAACTGAGAATGACAAAATGGAGGCGGAAACACAGGGCTATGTTATTGAGGCCACTTTAAAACCATATAAAGAAATGGACTGGAAAATTCTAACGGCATTAAATAACAATCCTGATCCTAGATTTAATATCGCTCTCGCATTTAGGCAACTGGCAGAAAACGCTGATAAAATTGGCAATCTGAATATCAGCCCGGAATTGTTGGATTCGCTTTTAAGTGACAAGCAAGAAAAAAGGTAATGAATATTGAATACGCCATTGTCGTGAAAAATAAGACACGTTTAGAGTCTTTAATTGAGCGGTTCAACACAAAAGCACAGGCTAAATTTTATATCGAGAGGCTTGGAGGCAGTTTTGAAGACTATGAACTGGAGCATGAGATATTTCATGCGTCACTCAATGCGCTTCAAGCGGGGCTTTCTAAAGTAATTAAGTATAAAATTGTTGACAGGGCTTACCTGCCTTCATTTATTTTTTCGGAGAAAAACATAATTGTGGTGATCGGTCAGGATGGCCTTGTTGCAAATACAGCAAAATATTCCAGAGGCATTCCTATAGTAGCGGTAAATCCAGATCAGACACGGTATGATGGTGCTTTGCTCCCCTTTAATATCAAAAATTTTGTGGCCGGGGTAGAAGCAGTAATCGCCGATAAATTCAATGCCAATCTAATGCGGTTCGCTGAAGCCAGATTAAATGACGGCCAGAGATTACTTGCTTTCAATGATCTTTTTGTAGGTGCTTCATCGCATGTTTCAGCAAGGTATAAGATATCATTTGGGCAGGATCTTGAAGAGCACTCATCCAGCGGATTAATTGTATCCACTGCTGCAGGTTCAACGGGATGGATTAGTTCGATTTTCAATATGGCCTACGGTATCGTCAACGAGTTTAGCGAAGACCTTGAGCCGATGAAACCGGATATAAGCAACAATGAATTACTTTTTGCCGTAAGGGAACCATTTAAAAGTATGCGTACCCAGATCGGAATTACTGCAGGAGTAGTAAAACAAACACAGCAGTTAAGCATTGAGTCTCTTATGCCAGTAAATGGGATAATATTTAGCGACGGAATAGAAGCTGACTTTTTGAGTTTTAACAGTGGTTCTGTTGCTACTATTGGAATTGCGCAGGAGACGGCTAATTTGGTGCTCAGATAAATTCCGGCAGCTTTTTAGTAACCATTGTTGAAATCAAGGATCCCATGGTTGACACTATCTGATCTTCCATAAGCTGTGTAGTTTCGAAACATGTCCATTTTTATTAATTATAATCTGCGTACAGATGGACTAATTATAAATTTTTCCGACTATAATTACAAATTTTTCAGATTATAAACAAGACATGGCATTGAGATGTGCTGCAAGGAAAGAACTATTAACACCAACACTATTCCCCGTGGTAGAGTTCTCTAGCCAATTCGCTGAAATAATTATACCCCCGCCATAAGTTTACATTTCCAATCACATAAAACCGCTTTTTGGCCCTCGTTAGTGCTACATTAAGCATGTTTGGCTTTTTTGATACCCAAGCTCTGGCACCAGGCTTTGCCGGATCGCTTCCCAAAACTAGAAATACGATATCAGCCTCCTTACCTTGAAAGGTATGGATGGTTCCGCAGCGTACCAACTTATTACTCCTGAAGATCTCAGCGCATTTGTCTGCTACCGATTTAAACGGCGAAATGACAAATATTTCTGATTCTATATTTTTTAACAGCACAATTTTTTCTGACAGAAGTTTCATCTCTTCCCTTACTATATGTCTGTTCTCTACCATTGTTCCTTTCACATCAAACCATGTTGATTCACCCAATTTGCAGTTAAAAAGAATATCAGGCATTACCTTTACCATTTGTTCGTCATAGGCAATCTTGTTCGCTATATCGAACATAGGATTATTACATCTCCGATGGGCACGCAACGGAAAACCCGTCCAAGTGGCCCCCTCCTCCTGTTCGCCAAGCCACGCTCCAAGAGGAGATACACGATCGGCCAGTGTCTGAACAGAATTTTGGAGGGGCGACCATACGAGATCGGTTTGGTAGGTGTCACTCAGCATTTTTACCAGTTTGGAATTGACACTCACAACAGGTTCTATCTGTAATGGATCGCCAATGATGATGTTCTTTTGACAACGATTGATAATCCCCGCTGCCGATTGCGGTGTGGCTTGTCCAGCTTCATCTATCAGAAGCCAGCCAATGCTCTCCTTTCCCATCGATTGAAACAGCCTGGATACGGACGCCAGCGTGGTAGAAACTACAGGAACGCAAAAAAAGAAAGTCTTCCATAGGCTTTCCGCAACACTAGTACTTACACTAACTTTTCCGTCCAGGAACTCCATAAACAGGTTCAAGTTATTCCAAAAGGGCTTAGCATTGCTCATTATAGCGTATTCATGCAGTTTTAGACTAAGGAGGAAAATATTGGAACGTAGTGTATTTATTTTTACGCTGGACCAGGGGTTGGTTTTATGGAAGGCATCTTTATCATTGAAAAAATTTTGTACTTGATTTTCATCAGGAATATTCTCCAAAGGAATGCCGTATTGTTCATGCAATGCTTTCTTCAGATTTTGGTACTTAGTTAACCGGCTCTTTATCGCCTCTACATGCTCAGTTTTTTTTGCAATCTGTTCCCTTGCCAACCTGATGTTTTGTACAAGATTATCCAGTTCCTTCTGGATACCAATCAGTTTTTGGGTATTTTCGGCAAGGCCCGATAAATACACCGTCTCTGTTTCTTTCCATTGTTTATAAGCCCGTGTTTTTAATATCTCTTGAATGAAAAACCAGCTGGGTTTGGCCTTTTGATGTAAAGTAAGGCTTTGCTGTAATGATAGAATACGTGCATCAATTATGCGAAGATCATTACTCAGTTTTTGTTCGGCTTCCTTCAGCTGTTTGGTTTTTTTTGTAAGGGTCTTAAGTGCCTTTTGTTCGATAGAATGCGATTCCAGATCTTCAAGATACTGGCTTATCAGGTTGTGAAACCTTGTCGCTTCTTTTCTGAATTTTTCAAACTGGCCCAACAGCTCTGTTAGTTCTTTTGCGGTCTTATCAAAGAGTTCGCTGTTTTCAGTGGTTTTATCACTGTCCTTGTTATATTGAAGGGACAAAAATTTCATGAACCCCATCCTTTCTTCACCCGGATACCAAAAGTTTTTCTTAAAGGTCTGTTTGTTTTCGGCATTGCCAAGAGCAGCGGAGAGTAAGCCCCAGCTGTCGCCTTCGATCAAATCTTTCGACTGATCTATAAAATAACCAGCATGCGGAAAATGGTTCATATCAATCTTGCTTGCAGAAGGCAGTTCTTTCGATATATTCTCTACGGCGGCGTTGTTATTGCTCGCGACCACAATTCCGGCATCTGAAAAAATATCTGCATCGGGCTCATAATGGTGGAACGTGAAATCGGGTCTTTCTATTTTCTGCCAGTTCCCGAAAAGCTTTTTATTACCTTTTTTAAGCAATTTTTGCGCTCGCATTACAATCACTTCTGCAACAATATCTGACAGTAGCGTTGTTTTTCCCGTTCCTGGAGGTCCATTTACGCCTAACAAGCCATGGGTATTTTTCAGTGTGGACAAGCAAGCGGCTACCGCACCATACTGTGCACTGTAAAGGCCATATTCAGGATTGGAGGGCCATCGGCCTGCAGGCATACCCTTTGGATTGAGCTTCTCCCAAAAGGCATTCACATCTGTCAAAAGGTTTATTCTATTAATGCTGGAAATACTTTTAGTTAGCATTTGCTGCAATCCTTTACCCTGCTTGTTTTGACTAAAAATAAGTTCATTAAGATCCTTAAGGTAGAAGCTGTTTAAGAAGGCTGTATCTGGATTGGCATGCTTAGATAAACTATATGATTTGATAAATACTAACTGCTCCCAATCCAGGTCTTCAATCTCCGCTTCCCGCAACACTTTTAGTTCCCTGTCCAAATGCCCCCAATTGATAGTTGCGGTGCCCAGATCTTCAAGGCATTCTGCCATCGGATTTATATCAAGCCTGTCACGAAAGGCTTTCTGTGCTTTTTCCAGTTCAGCATCAATTACTGATAGCGGCTGGTTGTTTTGAAGACACAGCAAACCATGAATGTAGGACGCCTGGATATAGCCGCTGTCTGAACTGCAGTGCCCCTGTTCGTCAACTATCAAGGCCGCCAGGCAGGTATTTCCGCTTATCCTTTCCTCCCACTGTTCTTCCTCTGAGGGAACATAGGAGATCACCTTTTCAATTTTAGCAGTGACGTCTTGCTTGGGAATTCTGCCAAGAAAAACAATATGATGCCACTTGAGGTCTTTCTTATTTTCACGCGGCAACTCCCAGGGCAACGGCGTACCGGTTAGGAAAAGTTTAGCTTCATTAGGAAGATCTGGAAAATTGAACACCTCAATGGCTCTCCAGAAACTTAATATTGCTTTTTGGTCTGCTGGCATACAAATTTGACTGTGCTTACGTAAGTATTATCTCGATAATGTAATTAAAAATAAAGAGGACTGTGCCTGATAGCAAGCCTAGAACCGAAATCGCATAATAGCTTTTGACTTTCTAATGGATATAGGTCTCTATACTTAGATTGCATAAATAAATAATTTATTGAGTAGTTGAACATCAATAAATATATCAAAAATACATTATTCACGAAAGGACATAATGCCAATACAACTAATTAATCCACAACGATCACAAGACATCCATCATTTACGAAACTGTAACTGCGGTTTATTAACTTTTATATCCAAACCAGAGAATGCGAGGCTACTTTTAGACAGATTGCTCGTTTTCAAACTACTCTGAGAGGATGCGATAAAGTTCGAGGTTTAAATAATAGCTATTGCCTTGCATTGTTCTTTTCTCTAAAATACCCATACCAGACAGTTTGTCGAGGTATTTTCGCGCAGTGTTTTCCGCAAAAAGCTTTCGGTCAGTAAGATGCCTTACCTTAGTATATGGTTGGGTAAATAGCTCATCTACAAGACTTTCCGGCCTACTAATTTCATTGTCATCCATAATCGCCTCAAGAATAGCATCTTTAGCAGATATGATATCATTTATCTTATAGTATGTAATATTTGAGGTTACCTCTACTGCCTTAAGCATGTATAATAACCATTTCTTCCAGCTACCCCTTTGCGTTATTCCAGATAACCCTCCATAATATTCCTCTTTATTATCGATAATGTATCGGCTTAAAAATAGAATAGGATAATCCAAAAGGCCTTTTTTAGTTAAGTAGTGAATATTAAAGATACGTCCAGTTCTTCCATTTCCATCCCGAAAAGGGTGTATAGCCTCAAACTGGAAATGCCCTATTACCATTTTTAAAAGAGGATCTAATGGATACTTTTTATCATCGTTTAAAAATTCCAATAGGTTATTCAATTTCGCTTCAATAATCCCTTTACCCCGCGGTGGAGTGTAAAAAACTGCGCCTGCATTTGGTCCGCTCCCACCTTCTTTGATATAGACTTGTGCGATTGGATTTCTTATTCCATCACTGAACTGGCTTACAATTCTATACATTTTTACAAAATAGTTCTCATCAAAATTATGCTGCTTAAGATGATCATACCCTATCCATAATGCTTTTCTATAATTTAATATCTCTTTTGTCGGCCCTTGCGGCTCGCTACCAGGATTTTCACTGTAGGCTTTATATAACTCATCGTCTGTTGTAAAAATATTTTCTATAGCGCTTGACGCTTTCGCTTCTTGTAAGCTTATTGAATTAATAAGCATGGCTTGATTGGGGATTGCAATACTTCGCCCCTGTAATCTTGCCAAAGCAGCCTTAGAATCCCCAAGCTGTCGGTAAATATCTATATCTTCATACAGTATCTTGTCGATTGGCAACTCAGGAAGATCATTCCATGGTTTAGTTCTGTCAGGATTTATTACATAAGCCATATACAAATATACAAACTAAGCTGGACTTAAAAAATCAATTTTTTAAGTCCAGCTTAGTTTTTGACCTTAAAACAATTCGGGATTAGTGAGCTAACATTAAATTACTAAACATTTAAGGTTAGCTCACTTTTTGACCTTAAAATAGTAGTATAGATACTACCTAGCGTTATTGTTGCTGACGTTGTTTACTTCTTTCGTACCGCCAACCCCTTTATTTATTATATAAATATGTTAGGCTCTTTCCGACTAAATCCTCCTGGTGCAATCACCGGAATCCTCAAGCATAAATACATTCCTTGCCAATGAATTGTTTCGGGAATTTGAACTATATCGTTGATTTCTGATGTATGTATATTGAAAACAGAACCTGATAAAATAAAGTATTTTCCATTTAAACCCCTTGTTAATAAATCTTTAGAGGAACTGATCCCAAATCCTCTATCCACATTTTGGCTCTTTGTTGATTTACCTGCTACCGCTGCTTCCATAGCTAGTTTATCATCGATAACTTCTCCTTTTAATTTATCAAATGAGGCATAAGTATCCAAAAAAGTCTGCCCTACATCAGCAACAACAATATCAACATATCCCTTTGACTTGTAATATTGTGCAAATAAATAGCCTTTGTCCGATTTCGAGTGATGTAATACATTGTTTACAGCTTCATCTATCAGATACATCATAGGCGTAATCATATTTTGAGGGAGATTACATATTCTTATCAACAATCTATTTATGCCACTTAAAAAAGCATCTCGGATTTTAGAGATCTCGTCACTCTCACCAGTAGGAAATGCTATTATTGGAATATATGTCTTGCCATTATAAGAATTTATAAGCTCTGTGAAATTACCATTGAAGGTAAGAGGATCAATTCCATTTGGAAATCCAATAAGTGACATGTAATCTCCTAAATAAGGACTTCTGAAAGTATTTGAGATTTGAATATCGTACCCCCTTTTAGTAAACTGATCCACAATTAGTGTCAGAGACATTAAAAAAAAGGGATTTGTAAATTTAACACCCTCGTAATTGAGTATTATTTTACGATTTGGATCTAAAGCGGTGATTTGACTAATCAAATTCAAAACCTTTTGTATGGGGTCACCAAAATTGTCTGATATTCTTGCTGGTAATACAATTGTCTTCGTAATAAAAGCAAAGGACACGCCCTGGTACGCTGTTCTTATGGGTAGCGCGACGTGTACTGTTATTCAAATATGCGAATTTCAGGCGTAAATAAAAAATAAGGAAATAAAATTAATTCACACTCCATTTTTCACGAGTTATGAATAATTAAATAGGTATCTAAAGCTATAAAGCCCGAAATAAAAAAGCTCGGTAGTACTTAAGTACTACCGAGCTTTTGTGGTCCCCGAGATACAAGACTCGAACTATTTTATAGACGATCTGCGTAATGCAGCAGGGTTGGAAGATGATTCATTTAATCCACTTCCTCCTGGTTTAACGGGGCTTTAGCTACCAAAATTATCAAGGCCAGCAAGTATTTTGCTGGCCTTTTCTTTTTTTACAACTATTGCCTGATCCGATATGAGCTAATAAGAACCGATAATGAGCTGATAAATTATAATAGATTATAATATGATCCAGGACCTACGCCTTGTCTTTCAATCAGCTTCAATATGATTAGTTTGTCAAGCATTCTCTTAACTGTTGAATTTGACATTCCCAACTTTTTAGCGATCTCGCTAGTTTTAATTCCAGCATTGCTCTCTATAATGTAAAGCAGCTGTTTTTCCTTAATTGATATATTTTGCTCAACACCATAAGTATCCAGTTTAACCATTAAAGCATGTTGTATATTTCTAAGACTGGACAGAAAAAAAACAACCCATTCAGTAATATCTTCACCTGGTCTCTGTGCCTGACAAGCTCTTAGTACTTTGTAATATTCTGTTTTTTGGCTTTCAATTTCATGTTCAAAACTTACATATCTAATCCATTGATAACCGCTTTTTCTTAATAGAAGTGTAGCAAGCAATCTGCTTAAACGCCCATTGCCATCCTGAAATGGATGTATAGATACAAATTCGTAGCAGAACAATGCAGACTTGACCAGCGGATGGGTTTCTATATCAGTATCAAACCAGAACAACATTGCGCGCATGGCATCTTCTGTAGGAAACCCGGGAGGCGTGGTTTGAAAAATAATCTGACTGGTACCATCAGGCAGGTGTGCTTCAACAGCGTTAGTATGTTTTTTATAGTTGCCTTTATGCCATTGGTCTTTCTGGCTGTATTTTAAAAGCTTGTTGTGTAAATTTTTCAAACCATTTTCTGAAACCGGTAAATGCTCATAGCCTTCATCAATTAAATCAAGGACTTCAAAATAACCAACAACCTCCTGTTGATCGCGCTCTTCTAGCTTTGAAATATCCATATTCTTTAAAAGAACATCGACCTCCACATCACTTAATTTCGATCCCTCTATACGTGTTGATGCACCCACACTCCGAACAGTAGCAATTGACTTTAATTCTTTGAGGCTTTGACCTTCTTTTCTTTCAATCGCTTTCCAAGACGCATCAAAACGATCTATATCGCTAATTAAAGTGATCAATCGCCAATTTAAATCCAGTGTTTCGGTATGTATATTAACTGAGCTCATATACAAATATAAGTAAAAGCTCTCAATAAATGAGCCGATATGGTCCGATAAGAACCGATAATGAGCCGATAGCTAACATCGATACAAATATCTCCATTAATCATTCATTAAGACTGTAAGCTTTAAGATCAGAAACTTTAAATTAGTTCGATGACTATAAAGCCAACAAAATAAAATTGCTGGTTTTATTTTCCCTTTTCTTTTATTTCTTTTGATCTTCGATCTACCGATAAAAGCAATTCTTTTAAAAACAATTCCATCCGATGCAATAGGTCAACAATGTAAACCGGATCATTTATAATTACTCGCTGAAACTCACCAAAAGTCTGAAGTATCAGACCTTTCACAATATTGATTTTTTTCACTTGATCCGGTCTAGGCATTCCATTCTGATGCGCAATGAGATTTCGCACAATTTTCTGATTTCTGATAGGCGTATAATATTTTTCCAAATTTGCGACATCAAGTTCAAACACTTTACCCATATAGTTCCAGTATCGCAACAGATCCTCATTCCCATTTAAATCCTGTACTTTCAATTTGAAGCTAAATGTATCTTCAATCAGTGCACATACTTCTTTTAGTCTTCCTTCAAAAAAAGAGAATATAGATTGGCAAATCGCAAAACGTTGCTGCCTCAAAATCTCTTTGATAACCATTTCATCACGTTCAAATATTTGCATATAGTAACTGCTCTGATCGTCAACATGAAGTTTGTTCATTTCGACTGTTACAAGTTCTTTAAATTGACTTTCTGTTGCTTTTAAAGAAGTTTCCTGATTTTCACATAACGTCCTAAACGCCTCAATACCTACCTCATTTTCTCTTTCAATATAATAAAGGGTATCCCAATCAAAGGTGTGGATAGTGCTAAAATCAATCGTCATATATGGTTTTAATAAGATAGTTAAAAATCAGGGTGCAGTTTAGAAGATTTGTTTAATTTATCAGCATTATTATAAAGCGTGTAAAATTTCGCCTGCTGAGAATTGTAATATTCCAGCAGCAATTTAAGACTTGTAAAAACTGATGCCGGCTGGTCAATTCGTTTCCTCTCTGTGGGTAGTGTATCACTAATCTCGAAAAATTTAACGTTAATTACTATCGATTCTTTGCTTCCTATTGGGTTGTAGTTCTTCAAACTTCTCAATTGTGATGTTTGGAAACAGATCGTTTTTATAATAGAGCCTAGGAAAATAAGCAGTATAATCTGAATTGTTAGTTATAATAACTATATAATTCCATGTTAAATGATGTCTGACAATAGATTTACTTCTTATCCCGAAACCCTCATCATCAATATGAGGAACCAGAACTCCTGCTGGCGAAGCCAACCCATCACGGAATTCTAACTTAATAGTAAGGAAGCCGCCAACTAAATACCTTCTTCGCAGGTATATTATTACAGGTATGCTAATAGCTAATGTTACACTGATTACAATTGCAAGTATAGGTAATTCCATATATAGAATGATAAGTTACGATGTATAAATATACCACATAAAGACATTGAAGCAGTAAAAAGCCGACAAAGGGACCATCTGAATCTAAAAAGCAGTGTTCGCAGCACTTTTAGGTAACTGGCAGTCTAGCGCTCATATATCTGAAACCTCAGCTTTGATGTAAGACGTTCCGCTGAAATTTGACTGCCGTGGCTTATTGAATAGCATTTATTTGGCGGCCCGGAATAGCATAGGTAAAGTAATTTGGAATGTCTATGGTAACCAACGGTAAGCCAAAATTCTCCATATTTGTAAAAAGCTGTATTTATTAAAGGCAATTAATTTTATGACAATATTCGTATTCATTGTAACCATTACTTTGATTCTCCTGTTAATAGAGCGGTTAATTAACTGGATCAAATGGTATTTAAAAAGAAAAGATAATGCATCTGTAGATACCAATAAATCACAGGATCAACTTGGCTGGCTATCTATTTTGTTGATTGTTTTCGCCTTTTTTCTGATTACATTCTCATTCTTTGCACCCTATATATTTACTAGGGATGCAATTTCCCCTGCACTTAACTTTAAAGAGATGGGGCCTATCGGAGATACCATTGGCGGGCTGATGAATCCTTTTGTCACATTAGCGGGCGTTATTGTAACCGGTCTGGCGTTTTACATGCAGTATAAGGCGAACCATCTCCAGCGTGAGCTTTTTGAGAAAGGGCAAGCAGAAAGTAACCGCCAGTTTCAAGAACAACTCAATCACCAGCAATTCGAATCACAGTTTTATGAAATGCTCCGTCTGCACAAAGAGAACGTCAACGAGATGGAACTTCCTGGAAAGAAAAATAACGATGGGAGATGGGAATCCGTAATGATATCAAAAAGACAAATTTTTCAACAGATGCATCTTGAATTTGAGTCTTTACTTGATATTGTCACTTATGATTACAGTAAGTCACTTGCAGATATGGATGACCCTACGGCTGATCTTCCAAGTATACCACTGACCGAAATACAATTTAAGGAATGTTATCGAATTTTCTTTTGGGGGTTTAAGCAAGATGAAGAGTATGCTTTACCTGCCAAAAGTATAAAGGATTTTAAAGAAATCGTAGCTGACCGCTACCCGGCTGTGAGAGAAATTGAAACATTGCAGGCTGCTGGCCTTAGATTCTCTATTGAAGCCTACCAAGGACATTCGGCCCAACTCGGTCACTATTTCCGACATCTTTTTATGATGGTAAAATTTGTGGTAAATAACGAAGTGGTTGTTGAATATAAAAGTAAAATGCGTTATCTGAAAATATTGAGGGCCCAACTATCTAACTACGAACAGATCATGCTGTTTTATAATTGGTTGGCAGGATTTGGCGGGCCATGGGAAGATAAAAAGCGCAGATTTTTCACTGATTACTGTATGATACATAATCTATGGTATGATGAACTATTTAACAATGATTTTATCAAGGGGAAAATCGAAGAATTGAAAGCTAAACGAGTTGAACTACGTAAGGGGCCGATGTTTGAGATCGATGATAAGAAATAGCATAATTACTGATTTAACAACAATACTGGTGAAAAATAAGGATTAACATACAGAAAGTCATCGCTAACTTTGCAATGGTAAGATGCTATCGAAAATCGGGCTTGCTTGCTTTTAAGTGTTAAACTGACATTATTCAATAAACCAAGCTTTAGCTTAGTACCTTTGATGAACACTGCGTATTGAGGCATTCCTTCAAACAATGTTGACAGGTTAATATTTTTGCCTCATTATACTTTGAATATTTTTGTTAATTTCGCATATTATAATATATGGATGTTTTAGCGTTCGAGATTAAGGACTTTTCTGCGGTGTATGATTCAATCATGCAATTCAATAAAAACAAGAGCGTTTCAATACATCAATGGTATCCATTTGTTGAGGGCTACTCTAAAGAATTTATTGAAAGCATACTTAGTGAGATAGACTATACACCAAACCGGGTTTTAGAACCCTTTTCGGGTAGTGGGACTACGGCACTTGAACTTCAGCACAAAGATATTGAATGCATCTCTTTTGAGGTGAGTCCATTCATGCACCTGCTTTCTTCGGTTAAGCTTTACAAGGGATATAATTCGATAAGATTAAATAAAATTATCGAAAGTTTCAAAGTAAACCTTCTGAACTCACCAAATAAGATAAGACAGCATCAGGAAATTCCCTTTGGTAAAACCGTGGTTAAAAGAGAGGGATTAAAGAAGTGGAATTTTAATGATGATGCTTTAGACGGAATTCTGGACATTAAATTTGCCATAAAAAAGATAGATGAGCCCGCCTATGAGAATCTTTTTAAGATTATTCTCGCTTCAATCTTGTTAGAAGTATCTAACCTGTTTCGTAATGGCAAATGTCTATCCTATAGGAAGGACTGGAACTCTAGACCAATTCTAACTCGGCCCCACGTACATAAAATTTTTTTGGACAAGTTGTAAAATCTAATTCTACGGGACATTATAGCCCTGGAGAAAACCTTGAGTAAGGAAACATTAAGCAATTATCCAAATCTTCATTTTGGTGATGTGAGGTCATCTATCAAAAATGTGCCTAACGACTCAATAGATTTAATCATCACCTCTCCTCCATATCTGAATTCCCGGGACTACACGGATATTTATATGTTGGAGCTTAAAGTTCTCGATCTTATCAAAAACTATGAAGAACTTTCCAACTTGAGACGAAACACACTTCGTTCACATGTCCAAGTGAAGTATGGTACTTTGGAAACCTTAGATGTTCCAAGTTTAAAAGCTTATCTTGAAAAGGTATCTACAAAACAGACAGGATTATGGAATACTGACTTGCTCAATATGATTCGTGGGTATTTTTTGGATATGGAGCAGCTTTTTATAGAGTTTAAAAGGGTGATGCTACCAAATAAATTTATTTACTTCAATGTTGCCAATTCTGCTTATTTCGGTGAAGAGATCATTGTTGATCAGATTATTAGTGAAATCGCTGTTAAATTAGGATTCAAACTCATTGAGATCAGAAAAGCAAGGAACCTTAAGGCAAGCTCCCAACAGTCAGTAACTATAAGACACTTAAGGGAAAGTGTGATCATTTTTAAGTCTTAAAGGGATATACTACCGGTGAAGAGCTTTTTTTACTCTCGGCAGAGTAACAGCCCGTTCTGAATGACCTCTATTTTAAGGTTGAATGAGTCTTATAGGTTATTAATCTATTACGGAGTATAAGTCTGTAAGCTCGCAATACAGTGCATATTGACTTGCATTGGCACCGGCTATAAATCTGGCTTCATAAAATATTCAATATGGAGCAATCAGAAAACAAACCCCACCGAGCCCTTGTTTTGCGCGTAAACATGAAATTAATAACCTTCTGAGAAAATACGAAGGGTCAAAAAAGACAACCACAGTAGTTAAATTTTGCAGGGACCATGGGGTTCCCATGGCTACTTTTTACACCTGGCAAAAGAACCTGCGACAAGGGAAGTATTCTGATAGAAGCAAGTTTATTGAACTGCCTATAGCAACTGTTCCTTATGTTTCGAAAAAAGATCCGGCACCTGTTTTGCGAGTTTAAGTTCAGGAGACTTGACCATACGGCTGCACCAGTATGTGGAACCCGGCTATATTAAAGCATTATTGGTCAAACAAACAGGATCATGATCCCGGCAGATAAAAAATACTTCATGTATCCCGATTGCGTGGATGGCCGTAAAAGCTTTAACGGGCTTGCCGGCATAGTTCGCAGTGAATTGCAGGATAATCCTGCTGGTGGTGATGTGTTTATATTTATAAGCCGTTCTCGGCAAAGCATCAAATGACTGTTCTGGGAGTATGGTGGCTTTGTGATTTATTATAAAAGAATGGACAATGGCAGCTTCGAAGTGCCTCCACTTCGTGCAGACGGCCAGGGCAGGCATATCAGCGAGATCCAGTTGCTCCAGGTAATCCGGGGTGTGGAATTCCAGAAAGAAAAGCAACGTACCAGGATTATTAAAACAAAGCTGACTCTTGAAAAATAATATGAAAAAGATCATTAAAAGTTTGTAAAAAAGTGTGGTGTAGCTTATTTTTAAGGTAACAAAACAACCTTAATGCAGGCGCCAGACACTACTTGATGAGCTGGAAGACTTCAAGATCCTTATGACTGATGTTTACAAAGCCAGAACAAAAGAACTTGCTATAGAAGCCATCTCTGCGGGTGAAAACATACTTATTGAAACAGTATTTAATGACCCTTCTTTTAAAGATAGAATTGATTTTGCTTTAAAATCCTCATATAAAACTTCTTTGATCGTATTATTCCTGGATAATATTCAATAATCTATTGATCGCGTAGCTTTCCGAAGCGTGCAACAAAACGGTTTCACAATTTCTGGAGATAATGTTAGGATAAATTTTAATGAAAGTTTTAAAAATCTCGCTAATTACTTTCTGTATTTCGACAGAACTGATTTTATTATACCGGAAAAGGGAATGTAAATCAATTGATCATGAGCTTCCAAAATGACGAAATAACGGACTATGTCACTAATCATTTAAATTAGCCACAGCAATTCGCCAAATACAGCAAAATTCAGGAACGTTTGGCGGAGCAGGCTTATGAGATCATCAATAGTAATAAAAACTTTAGGCTTGGGGTAACGTATGCTGCTGTAAAGCGCACCAGATTTAATCTATAAATTCAAATACGTGAGTTCTGGAATTCGCAGTTCTAAGATAGCCATAATGATAAACCATGCACATTTCCCATATGTTGTTATACCGAAACAAAGTTGTACTCAGACAAGTTCGTTTCGGTTAAAATTTAACCACTTCTCTTTCAGAATAACACCAACAGTAGCAATTCCCCCATTGTTGCGATCTGCTTCTTCGAGAAGCTGATTGTACCAGTCAAGCGAAGATGGCTGCCTGATATCATCTTTAGGAAAATCATGCTCAAGATTTGAGCCCTTATATTGTAACAGAAATTTACATATACCCTAATGAAATTATTACGGTACCGCTTATATCGTGGAGATACTGGAAAATGAAAATGTATCCCACATGATTCAGAAAGAGATATCATAATTTCAACACCCTCCTGCCCTTCAAAAGCAATCAGGTCTTTATCCGGCAGGCGGGTCCGCAAATTATCTTGCTTGAGGCCAAAGGCAAAACTCAGTATGCCTAATGCATAAGAATGATGGTGATCTAAAATATTCAGGTATATCCCTACATTTTTACACACACCTGAACTTTTAAAATCAAGCCCGGTATCCGCGGCCCACCACATGGCATATTCACTGTATTTTCTATGTTCAACTCCTTGCTTTAAGACTTCGTATCTGAAACTGTGTTTATTAAAATTTTCAAAATGTATTTTTTTTGTTCCGTTACCAAATTAGGATCTTCTAAAGCAAAATAAATCAGGTCGTTGTATCGGTCATTAATTTCATAAGTAATGGCACCCCAGTGAAGAGGTGCATTTGTGAAAAACACCATTTACCACTTGGGTAAATCTATAACGAGATCCACTAAGGATAACTACTTCATTTCTTCAAGTACCTGCCGCAATTCCGGCAGCATCGTATCTATTGCAAGGATTGCCCTTTTGTTTTTGTAATATTTAGTCCAAAGGCTAATTACAATAATGTAAGCTGTATAAACACCGAGTGCGATCACTGTGAACAATAGCGTCCTGTTTCTTGTGATCTCTATTATATACATTGTAATTGCAAGCCAAAGTAAAAACATATAAACATAAATATAGATCGTAAGTGTCTTGCGGTGCCATTCTAATTTTTTCACCTGATACTGCAGATATTCGATACTGGACACCTCAACATTTTCCCTTTTAAAACCATAACTTTTCCAGGCAACAACTAAGGCAACAATCATTAAACTAAAAACACCTGCAATACTTATATCGAATGGCCAGAGATATTTATTTTGAAAAGCTAAATAAACCCATCCAATCCCAATAAAAGTAAGGAGAAAGCACACACTCATACAAAGGTTCGATATCCAAAGTTTACGTTGATGTTTTTGCCATTTACTTTGCACAGACCGAAGATCGGTAAGTTTCAGTTCTTTGATCACTTGCTGTGAGATCCAGTTATTTTGTAATTCTTCGAAGCTATTCATAATTTGCAATTGTTCATTAATTGAAGAAGACGATCTTTAATTCGATTGATCCGTACCCCGGTATTGGACATGCTTGCTCCGGTAATCTCGGCAATTTCCTTGTAACTTTTTTTTTCCAAAACAAGAGATATAATCAGGCGGTCTTGTGCTGCTAGCTGACTGATGCAATAGCGTAGGTTAACCAATTGCTTTTCCTCGTCTTTCTTTTCAGAAATGCAATCTATCTCGGGCATTTGCAATGAATCCAGAATAGGTTCATGCTGATACCGGCTGTTTTTCAAATTGAAACCAATAGCGGTATTGACAGCAATTCTATAGATCCAGGTGCTAGCTTTAGAATTGCCTTTAAAGTTCTGTATGCTTTTCCATATCTGATAGAGTATTTCCTGATAAAGGTCTTCAGCATAAGAAACATCATATAGATAGGCACGACAAATCCTGTATATACTCGCATGATTCTCTTTCACAAGTGCGGTAAAAAAATCTTGTTGTTGCTTACTATTATCAAACATAATCTACTTAGTGTTGAGACTTACCGATAAAAGTATCAATTTCGGACAACAACCATTCAGGGGCATCGTAGTTTATAAAGTGCTTGGCCGACGGGCTGACTGAAATTTCACAGGTCTTGCATTGACTGTATTGTTGTGTAAAAATAGTCTTCACATATTCTCTGGTGAAGCCTGGATATTGTGCCATGGACTGAAAGGCTGCAAGAACTAATACAGGAACTTTAATAGCTGCAATCTCCTGACGGATGTCGTCGCCCATCATTTCGGCCATGGTATAGGCCATTGTTTTACGATCTGATCTCGCCCCCCAAGTCGCAATACTATCCCATTTTGCAGAGTCAGCACACATGGTCTTCGCAATTCCAAACTGGAAATTCTTTAATTGTACATTATTCATATTGTTATAGCTCAGCAGCATATTTTTAGCCAGCTCTTCATTAAAGCCACTTTTTGCCGCGGGATTTAGCACTCCTGCATAGAAAGGCATTGCATCCACAACAATTACCTTTTCCAGGATATCTTTTGGCAGGCTGGCAAGCTTGAGCGATAAATACCCGCCTATGGAATGGCCAACGAGAATAACATTTTTTAGCTTTTGATCTGAGATGTAATTGCTGATCGCTGAAGCAAAAACAGGAAGGTAAGGAGGCTGGTTAAGTGGTTCAACACCCGCATATCCGGCAAGGGTAAAGACATGACATTGATATTTTTTACTGTAATGAGCGACGGCTGAGTCCCACTCCTCGCCACTGCAGGTCGCACCTGGAATAAAAAGCATTGGTTGACCTTTCCCCATAATTTTTACTCTAAAAGCTTTTTCGGAAAATGTTGTAGCAAACCCCGAAGGGGTCAACATATAAAATAAGATAACAGCTAATATTATTTTTTTCATTTTGAATCGGTTTTTAGTATTTAGTACAGGTCACCGGGGATTTCTTACAAAAAAGTTGAATATTTTTGAAATCAGTAATTGATGTAATTTATCTATACATGGCATCTCTTTTATGATCACAATTGACCTAAATTGAAATTAGGACGTTCTGTGGATAGAAACCACAATAGCTAGGTAGATGGGTAGATGGATATACCAATGAAAATGACCCCCGTTCGCCACTGCAAACTGTCCCCTCAGAGTTGAGGTTTGAAAAGAACAAAAAGTTGTTGTGCAGATCGGCTCCTTAGACGGATATTTTTTGTCCGGTTTAACAACTGTTATTTCTACAAAAATACATTTTCCAGATTAGTTTTTTTTCTCCTTAGTGATTCTCCAAACAATTCCACCCTTAATGAGTGGTGAACAATACGATCAAGCACCGCGTCAGCGACTGTTTTTTCACTAATGATGTCGTACCATTCCTTGACCGGGATCTGCGAGGTAATGACCGTAGACCGCTTCTGGTGCCTGTCTTCGATGATATCAAGCAATGCAAGCCTGGATTGAGGATCGAAGGGCTGGAGCCCGAAGTCATCCAGTATGAGCATATCCAGACGCTCTATACGTTTAAGTTCAGCCAGCATGGTCCCTTTTGCTTTGGCCAGCTTTAGCTGGCCCATTAGTTTAGCCGTATTCACATACATCACTTTGTAACCGCTCTGACAGGCATGGTAGCCAAGAGCGGTTGCCAGATAACTTTTACCGGTTCCAGTGGAACCGGTAATGAACACATCTTTGTGCTCTTTGATAAACTCTAGTCCGGCAAGCCTGTGGACCTGGTTCTTATCCAAACCACGCTCAAATGAGTAGTCTATCTGTTCTAAGGAGGCATTGTAGCGGAAACTGGCACCCCTAATGGCTCTTTGCACAGAGCGGTTCCGCCTGTCATCCCATTCGCTGGCCACCAGCAGTGCAATAAACTGGTCTGCGGTAAGGGATTCTTTCACTGAAGTCTCCAGATTGGTTTTGAAGGCGTCATACATGCCGTACAGGCGAAGCTGACGCATCTTCTCTAATGTTTCGTTGTTCATGTTTTTTATGGGTTTATAGCTTGTTACTGATAATATTCTTTGCCTCTGATGTTGTCATGAGATGGTATAGCCGCCGGTTCATCCTCAGGGGTTAGCTGGTCCAGTTGCTTTCTAAGGATCTCTTCAATGACCGGATAGTTGTACTGGCCCAGGTTTTCGGCCCAGCGGCAGGCATTCGCCAAGCGCTCTGGTCCGACACGTCTGGCAAAGCTTAAGATACCGGAACACGACTTATAAGCCTGCTCAGGATAGGCTTTACGCTCCAGGACCTGGGAAATGTATTTGGCGACATCTTCATGGATCTGCTCGGCTTCCTGGATGAACTTTTCTGGTGTCCATTCGGTTAGGAAACGATGCTGGGAGGCCAGGTGTTCTTTATCGGTAGTGTAATGATATTTGGTCCGGCTGCGTTTATGCGCCGCAATCTGCGTGTAGTGGTAATAGATCTGGACCATACCGGAGGTATAAAGCACTTTTACTTTCTTACCGATATAAGTGTAAGGAACGCTGTAATAGTGAATATCCTCACCCAAACGCACATATCCGTTCTTCATCACTGTTACCATGACTTGTCTGTGAACCTCGTAGCGAATCGGGTTGAGCGGTCCCAATGCTTCCCGTTCCACCTCCTCGAACTGTTCCCTTCGCGAATAACTCCGTCCTGAAAAAGGCTTGTTGTTGTGGATCTCCAATGCAGACCGTATTGCAGCGTTCAGCGATTCCAGATCACTGAACCTGCGGCCTTCCAGCCGCTGGTAGATGCTCCGGTAGATGAGTTTAACGGCACCTTCCACTAAAGACTTGTCACGGGGCTTATATGCTCTGGCAGGAACCACCGTAACCGCATAATGATCAGCAAAGGCTGCAAACTCATCATTGAGCACTGCTTCGTATTTGCTTCCCTTGGTCACTGCTGAACGCAGGTTATCGGGAACAATGGCTGCTGGGACACCTCCGAAATAGTGCAGCGCATTCTCACAGGCCTTGATCAGGTCTTCTTTGCGCTGACTTTCTACCGCCTCCACATACGTAAGCTGGCTGCAGCCCAATATCGCTACAAATACTTCCGCATCACGCTCTGGACCTGAGGCAGGATGAAGCTGAAGTTTACTTCCGGCGAAGTCGATATAGATCTTGTCGCCTGCCTTATGATCAAGATGCATGACCGGCTTAGAAAGCTGAAGATAAGTATGGATGGCATTGTTAAAACGGGACCGGCCATACCCCTGGGGGTGTTTGGATAAGTAATCCAGATGAAGTAATTCACGGGTTACACCCTTCTTTTTAAGTCTTTTACAGTAATCAGGAAGCAATAACTCCAACTCCTGCATGCGCGGGCTGTTGATCGTTTTAGCAGCTGGGGTGTTAAAAAGAACAGATAGTTCACTATCGCTCCTGGAATTGAATTCTTCGTGGGTAATACCTAGCTCATGCCATATGCGTAAATACTTTTTAATAGTGGTACGGGAAGTGCCCACCATCCCATTTATGGTCTTTGTGCCGGTTCCCTGGCAGTAAAGGCGGATAATCTGTCGTAGTTTATTCATTTTGATCGGGTTATTGGACATCGTAATCAAGGGGTTTTGTTCAGCAAAAAATCTAAACAAAAACCTCGTCCTGGTAAACCGATCGGCAAACTACTTTATGTTCTTTTCAGGGGGTCAATTTGCCTGGCGAAGGGGGATCACTTTCGTTTGGCGGAAGGGGATCACTTTGCTCTGGCAGAAGGGGTCAGTTTAATCTGGCGAAGGGGGGTCACTTTGGAGTGTTTTATCCAGGTACGGCACCACTTGGATATAAAAACTTGTCCACGCCTGACGGCAGAAAATATATCGCACCATATGAGCCAGAAGCAGGCATAATGAAGTGGGTATTTCAAGAAATAGCAAAGAATGTTTTTGCCGTCGATCAGATTAGGAAAAAGGCAAATCAACTTGGGTTGATATGTACGCGAATGACTTTTTGGAGGAATGTCCGAAACCCTGTCTATTGCGGTAAGCTGGTGATCAAACAGCATAAAGATGAAGAGGCGTACATCGTTGATGCACAGCATGAGCCACTAGTTTCTCAAGCACTCTTTTATGATGTACAGGATATCCTAAACGGAAGAAAACGGATACCCGCCGCTAAGTTGTTATCTATGGAGTTACTGCCATTGAGGAATTTTCTTAAATGCAACAAATGTCATCGCATGTTGACAGGAAGTTCATCAAAAGGCAAAACGAGACATTATTACTATTACCACTGCGACTATACATGTGGGGTACGGTATAATTGTTACCCTCCCTTTTTTCGAACCGGTTTACTAAGCGAGAATTCAAATTAATAAA
>Ga0247816_10000269_pt1 | contig 31583 bp, 59 predicted proteins | sample UWRJL209509C1_FD_179930 | JGI IMG/M metagenome (GOLD analysis project Ga0247816, IMG submission 179930) | Plant litter microbial communities from Arlington Agricultural Research Station in Wisconsin, United States - UWRJ-L209-509C-1 | ecosystem: Environmental > Terrestrial > Plant litter >...
TCAAGCGAACCATTTGTCTATTTTCTTGTACTCAGCGACAACGTCGAAATATCCAAGTTCACACAGCAAGGAACATAACAGGTCGTCCGCCTCTGAATGGGCGACCTCTGTATCCCCTGACTCTTGCCATTCCTTCAGCTTGTCTACGTAATGTTTTGTTAGTGTGTCTGGCTTGCTCATTTTATCTTTCCTTTGTTGAAAACACTCGTTTGTCTACTGCATTCCTGCTTTCGAGGATCTTGCCGGTGCGGACTAGCTCGAATAGCGTGTTATGAACTGTAGCGTAGCTTAATCCTCTTGCCTCTGCCTGTATCTGTGCTGGTGTAGCTGGCTGGGGAAGGGATTGCAGGGCGGATAGTATCCTTTCATGGGTGTTCATATATTAGAGCTTTCAGCGTCCTTTATCCTGTACTGGTTGGCGATCTTGTCATCCCATAGTGCAGACCACCTTTCAGGCTTCCAACATCCCGCGCTAAACAAAACTCCTAATAGCCACCACCACCCGCTATGGCCCAATACAAATACTACATATGCCGTGCCTGCTATTACGAGCGTTTCATAACATATGATGTAAATCAGGTATGATACAATTTTCATTTCCATTCTCCGTTAGAGTTAAGGTTGCTCTAGCCTTCCTATCCTTCCCAGCGAAATGAGTAACGGGGCGCTCATGGCCTGTAGAACTCCCCATAAATTTCATATGCTCGCTTGTCGTATGCTTCCTTGGCCTCAAGTTTGGTCTTATAAGTTCCCAAACACGTATTGACGCCATTTATTTTTATCTGAGCACGATACCGTTTACCGGCTACCTGTACTCCTTTAAGACCAACTTTCCCTATAGAAACAGTGTTTCCCATATTCTGTGCTCCGTTACACTCTCTCAGATTATATATTGAATTATTCGTTTTATTTCGATCTATGTGGTCAATATGTTCGGATGGATGCCGACCATAAACGTACAACCATGCCAGTCTATGGGCCTTATATAACTTGCCCTCTATTTTTATGATTATGTATCCGTGACTGTTTTTTGTTCCAGCTATTGCCCCAACCATACCTCTAGAACCTATTGTTTTTTTCCTTACAAAGACTCCGACAATTGGGTCGTACCAAAAAAGCTCTTTTAGTTTTCCTTGGTCAATCATTGAAATGCTCGCCTTGCCAGTCTTCCGCGTGAAATGAGATCAGGGGCCGCGAGGGCTATAGCCCGTCCAAGAAAGGCCTGTACCGTCCAAGCTGATAAGCTCTGGCGAGCGGGACAGGGGGAAAGCCCCTAAACTAGATGGCAACTCCGATTAAAGGCAGAGCCTTTGCCAAGATTACGAGAACCGCCACCACATATACAAGATACTCAGCCCATGATTTGAATGGCTCTGGAATGAATGGAGCGGCACGGATAAGCCATACTACCAGCCCGCATATGATGCCGACAATGATAAGCGCGATAATCAGTGCAATCAGGCCGTTGATCATTTCATTCTCCAATCTTTCAATATCTTAGCTTAATTTTGAGGATCTTGCAAACGGGAACTCCACGACCTGCGTCCTACAATTGTCTTCCCCATAGCACTCAAAAAACTGATCTCCAAGAGTGCTGCTGTACGGGGTCCTCTTGTTTCTTTTGCCGGTCTTTGCAGCCTTTGCGTCGCCTTCGTCATCCGTGATGAACCCCTCGCTCTTACTCTCATTCCAAACTATCCAATATTTAGTCATATCATCCTCACCGATCTTGCATGATGCTCACGGCAGTAGTTCTTCCCCGCCTTAATCTCTCCGCAGAAGAGATTGATAATCCCCTTTGGATGCTCTGTAATAGGCCAACGGCAGCAGCGTTTAGCGTCCAGATCTACAAGACTCACTCCCGGCATTCTTGATTTGTCGTAGGCTTCCCATTTCTCCTTTGGCTTTTGAGCGGGGAGTGGGTTTAGAGCCTCATGGAACATCTTCCGCACTGCATTTGCTGATAGCCTTGCCTGCCTCTCCTGAGCCGCCTCAGCAACCGTTTTCTTAGGTGCTAAGGCTAATGACCGCGCCGAGTAATGACGCTTCATGCCGCCCTCTGTACGGGCTGGGAAATCATCCCTGTTGCGGCCCATCATCCCCGCCATGGCGCTAGGTGTCACGCTGATAATGCTGGCAATGGCTCGGATGGAATACTTCTCACTCCATAGCTGCTTTGCCTTCTGGTATTTTGCTGGAATGATCGTGGTTTGATATGAACTGCGTCGGGTGGCAAATTCCTGAGGCATCTCGTTTCGAATGCGAAGAAACCTGTCCTTGCTGATGCCGAGCGCCTTGGATATCTCATCAACGGTCTTGCCTTCCTCCCACATGAGAGATGCTGTCTCTATGTCTACTTGTTTGCTCATTTCATTTTCCGTATGTGTTGAGGAAGTGGTTTTTCGGTAGAACTGGTTGTGCAGCTTGTTGAGGTCTTGAGTACTTGTCTACGTTGTAGGGAACGTATGAGTCTTTGTAGCGTGGGGCTTTGGGTTGTGGAGTTTCCCACTCATCAGACCAGTGTTGCCCGCGTAGCCATGATCCTGGATATTTATACGCCTGCCAGTCTGGCTTATTAGCGACGTATCTGGTTATTCCGTCTAGCATCTCCTCAATCGTCGCCAGCTTTATGGCTGTTTTGAAGGCTTTGATCGCGTCCCCCTTACCCTTGCGATTGGGGAAACTTTTCCAGAAAACACTAAACTCTTCCTCGCGTGTCATCTCAAACCTCTATGATTTTGACTGCTGGGTGCATTGCGTGAACGATAGCTCTCTTGAGCTTGTATTCAGGGGTTCTCATGCCCTTCACATCTTCGATCACTCGCTTCTCTTGCTTGTGATCCCAATATGCAAAGTCTGCTTTGTAGACTGCCTGCCTGCCACTATCGAACTTGATAGGTCTATCTCCGCAGGATAGCTTGAAAGATGGCTGGAGTTCAAGGTTGGAAATCTCGCCTGCTCGTTCCAGAAGCTTTAATTCCTGATAGCGCTTGGCTTCCTTTTTGCTATCGAAGCGAATGCCATCAATGAACGTAGGCTGTGCCTTGTACTTGCTAGGCATTAGGAGGCTCTGGTAGCGGCATCCAGTGAGTCGGCTGGGCCTTTGGCCTCAAAAATGGTATGCACCATTTCCCACTAACTTCATCCCAATCAATCGTCTCAGGAGTTCTCCAGTCCTCAGACCAACCTAAATAAATAGCACCCCTAACTCTAGGGGCGGTGTCAATCGGTTGCCATTCCATTTCATTTTTCCATTTTCTCTAAAGATTGCTTATAGTCATCCCTGATCTCTTTCAGGAAATCCAGCTTCTGCTGGAACGTATCAATCAGATCCTGCGGCCTTGGGGTCTTTGATCCCGTACCGTGAGTAGCAAGCCAGCCCCTTACGTTGTCGATTTGCTTCTCTAGGAAATCAACTTTCTCCTTGACCCGTCTCGGCATTTTCATACTTCTCCTTGAATATATCGAACTTATAACGGGATACAGGAGCGAAGCTCTGCGATGCATCCTCAAAAAGACCCGGATCGTCCTCTACGACTAGGCAATTGTCGATTAAGAATTTGGAACTGATAGGAGGCATAGCTGATCCATTAGTTCTCAGAAAATAAAGGTATCCACCTCCCTTCGCCGCTTCCTCAGTTTCGGAAGACTGTCGGCATAAAGCCTCTCCGTCTTTCATCAGCTTCGCGTAAGCTATCTGGATATTTTTATGTAACTTCCTGCCCTTTGGCTTTGCCATTTCACTTCTCCTTGCCCTGATATGGTATCCTGCCCTTTGGATAGGATGGTGGTGCTACGTAGTAGATGGGCTTATGAGGATCTGGGGTATTGTCGAACGTGCAGAACTTCATTCGTTGATGCCCCATTTGAATAGACGTAGTCACCCATTGTCTGCCCTCCTTCCTATTCCTCTCTATAGCCTCTTGTTTTGATTGGTTAGAGGATGGGAAGAAGTAGGTGATGTTTGTTTCACGAGTTGGCATTGCCTACCTCCTTCTCTCTATATCTTTGGTGCAAAGCGTAAAACTGATTGCGAACGATCCGCAATTCCGCCTCTGCCGCAAGTGCATCGTTTTGCGCGTCTTCTAAGGCAGCCTGAGCGAGATCGACGCGAACATATTCTGTCGCCTCATCTCCCCAGACATTATGATGCATCCACTGCCGCCCGTATTCTTCATCAGCGCCGGGACTTGGCTCAAGCCAGATGCGTTTGTGGTCTTCCTTCATCTCTCTATCTCCGTTAGACGGAAGGCTTCGTTAGCCTTTCCTGTGTGGGTGTTTATGGCTTGGGAAGGGTGAAAACTGGGGCTGTGGGAGCATCGCCGTAAATATACTCCTCTGCCGTCATCCCCTCCTCATATTCAAAATCTGATTGTCCGCAATCCATAATCTCGTAGAAGAGATCTACGCCGCTCTCCTTGTCATCCGGGTACGCCTTAAGGACGGCCTGCTTTGCGGTGTACTGTCTACTCATCTCGTTACCCCTTTCGTGTGGGTGTTGGTGTATTCTTGGTATGGAGGGGGTTAGTCCAGAAGGGCAGCGATATGGACAATCTCGCCCCTCTCTTGAGCGACGGAAAAGGCGTTGGAAAGGAACCTCTCCCTGTCCTTAGGATCTTTTGCATTCGCAGCCTTTTCCCTGTTCCAGTCTTCGACATTGGAAAGGGTCTCAATTCGTGCATTGTAGAAATTATTCATCTCACTTCTCCTTGAGTATTGTATCCATGTTATGGAAGGTTATTGGGCTTATGAGGATGCCAGTTTGCGCTGGATCTTTTTCCATTCCATCTCTAGCATTGTCTTTGATGTGCCCTTGGTTGGGACGCCGAACTTCTTCCACTTCCAAACCGTACTATGATCGACGCCGAACTTGTCGGCCATCTTTTGAATGCTCCATCCTTTGGCTTTGAGGATGGCTTCAACTGTCATTTCATTTTCCATTTAATCACCAACCATATCATTATTTCGCTCAAACACTTCTTTGATGGCCCGGGTTAGCATTTCGAATGCAGCAAAGTACCAATTTTCCCAAGTCTCGTCATTTTCTGGGCTCATATCGCGAAAGTCTTCGATCTTCCCGAGGACTTCCTGCAGCAGACTCAATCGCTCACGGTGTGCCTGTTCCACACTCATCGGGGTTCCTTCAGTCTGAGGTTCGAAAGTCGTGAGATTGAGACCATCCGGTAGCGTCGATCATTCTGGAAAAGGGAACGAACAGCGAGGATCGCATCTTTTAGCTCTCGGCGGTTGATAGTCAGCAACGTGCCTAGCTTGTCCCGCCTCCATATGCTGACTGAGTAACCCCAAACCGTTGGTTGGCCCGGTTGGCGCGCGAAGCGAACGTGAAATCGGCGTAGCCGACCGTTTAGCGAGATATCCATTCACTTGCACTCCGCCACGGAGTAGGCCCAAATATATTCGCGGCCATCACGGTCCTTCTGCTTTCCGAGCGGGAAGGATTTCTCATCTCGTGCTTGCACAAGAGACAACCCAGTCACGATTTCCCATATGTCCTGCGTTCCGTCGATAGCTTTTTTGAATGCCTGGAAGCGGTAATTTGACATTTCCGTTCTCCGTTGTGTGATTTTCGATGATTTTATATTGGCATTGCGCCAAACGTTGGTCAACAATAAAATTGCGAGACGCCAAAATTTTTCTGCTTGCAATGAGGTTGTAATGGTGACATAAGGAAATGGCCCGCCGAGATGTGATCTCAAAGCGGGCCGTGTGGCGAAGGTTTTGAACCGGGAAGTTTTAGACTTCGCCAATGACAGAAGTTTATATACTGAACTTTTGTTTAGTCAATTAAAAAACCTCCCCCCAGGTTCCGAAGCCTTCTAATTTTCGGGGCATACGAGCATTAAGACGGCCTATGGTCAATTTTTGCTTAGTATGAGGTCACAGGGTCTTTCGCGGACCGGTTCGCCCTGTGGTTTAATGGCATGAGCAAGAATGGGTTGCGCATACGGCTCGAAGGGTTTTGGCGGCGAAAGCTGGTGATAGGCCCTAATGCGTCAGGAGCGATCCTGAAAAAGTTATCAAGCGTTGCGGCATCGATTGGCTGGCAACGTTCGTGACACGATGCAGTCGGCTCGGTGAGCAGGTAGCACCTCACGATCCAAGTCAACTCTAGCATTTTTATGCTGGGGTTCTTGGTATCGTTATCCTCCACAGTCTCTCAATGAGCAGATACGGTTAAGAAGATAGATGGTAACGGTTAAAGAGCTAAACGCAACAACAAGGCCAAAGATGATAAAGCAGTTACAGAAGATTTGGCTCAAAAACGGTTTTGAACAGCCGATGCCTGACGGCAAAATTATCGCACGAGAGTTAATGCGTAGGCTTGGCATCAAGCAGACACCAGGAAGAAAAATGGCGCTTTGCGTTATTGCTTACGACAAAGGTGTAGCTCTCGAACCGCATTCTACTCACAAGCCAAAAGAGAAGAAAATTGCACCGACAAAAGACCGCAAGAAAGAATTTTACGGATCTTGGCAATGGAGAACACTGCGAATCAAGGTTCTGAATGAGTTTGGCGCTAGGTGCATGTGCTGCGGGGCTACTCCAGAGCATAAAGACATGAACGGCAGACCCGTTAAGATTGTAGTTGATCACATCAAGTCCATTCATAAGCATTGGGATTTGAGACTGAAACGCGACAATCTGCAAGTAATGTGCGACGAATGCAACCAAGGGAAAGGAGCATGGGACGAAACAGATCATCGCCCTAAGCAAGGACCGGATGAATGGATTATCGAGGATGGAATGCCTGAAGCCATTCGGGAGCAGCTAAAATACACGCATTAACAGACGCTATAACAGGCGTCATAGGATAGAGGAATTGGAAATGAGTGAGTGGCAAGATATCAATACGGCACCGAAAAACAAAGCGGTGATAGTCACGGATGGCAGCCTTGTGGGCGAGGCTTGCAATATCGAATACGTAGACGGTCCGAGCGGCTGGTATTGGGCTGATGGCCGAGATCCGATGAGTGAAAGAGTTACCCACTGGATGCCCCTCCCAAGCCCACCTTCCCACACCTAAAGACAGAAGAAGGAAATACGAGATGAGCAAGAGTGTAGAGTTTACGTTTTCACAAATGCTTCGACATGCCTTCCTGAGCGGGGCAGGATACGGAGATCTTGAAAAGATCAGCGCTAAGGATCAGGATCGCTGGATGAATTACGCTCCTCCAGAGAACCAATATGACGAGGTGGTAAAGGTGCTTCGAGCCGCCTCCCAACCCAAATAGAAACCAATACCGATAGAGGAAGAAGATGAACAGAGAAGAGAAGCTTGAAAGGGAACGAGACGAAGCCAGGGAAATCGTTAGGGAGATCTGGTGGATGGCTCGTAGATATGCAGATGGACGCAACACCTTCGCTCCCAAGATGTTCAACGACGCAATAGCGCCAGCGGTAAAAGACTGGCTAATGGATACCGACAACGGGGATCTGTATGCCAAAGACCCAATTGACGTAAAATAGTTGTTGACATTCACCACAACATATTTACTATTACCATAAACCAACGGAGATTGAAATGAGAAAGTGGATATCAGAAGCGCTCTCATTCAGAGCTTTAGAAGACAGTATACACGAACATGAAGCTCAGGGCTGGACGTTCCATTCCTTTGCGTTGGATGACAACACGGTAGTCGTCTTGTTTTACATGGAGGTATGAGGTGCAGCAGTTATTTGGAACGCCCAAGCAGCCTCCGTTAAGTGGACACAAATGCCTTGGTGCCAAGCTTTGCATAGAAGTTAGTTGTGAGTGCGGATGGGTTTCTTGCCCGCATAGTGGTGAAAATGCCAGAGGCGCGGCTTATTCAGAGTGGCGAGACCATATCCGCTCTCATCACAACGCAGGAAAGGAAAGATGGTAATGACCATCATCGTAACCAAAGAAGACCAGTTGATAATGTTAGTACGCCACCACTACCAGCACCGTCCTAACAAGGTTTGGGAAGGATGCCTTGAGATCGAAAAGGCTGATTACACCTACGCCGATATCATGAAGCTCGCCAATGACGCTCCAGAGACGATTGTGAGGGTCGGGAAGCTAAGCCGGGATGGCTACCATGACCTGACAGACGCTTGTTTAGATTGGGAGGAAAGCCGTGGAGTTTAACAAGGCATATTGCCTCACGAGACAGTCATACCACGAAAGAGAAGCGGAAAGCGCCAAACGGGATTTGGAAGTGGCTGAAATGGAATGCCCACCTATTCCGCGCCTGATCGAGGCTTTCAGAAAGAAATACGAAGACCACAATAGATGCGCCACGGCGTGGAAAGAGTCAGCGGAGAAGTTGAAATGAGTAATACGGAATTATGGGATAAGTTGGGTAAGACAGACCCGGCTCACACAAAGCAGTTCACGCGGGCAGGCGGCTTTAAGGGCACGGCTATCAAGCCTATGTGGTCCTACCGCCGTATGACGGAGGAGTTCGGCCCTTGCGGCAAAGGGTGGGGAATTGACCAGCCATCGTTCCAAGTTGTGCCCGATCCTGGCACAGGGGATATTCTCGTTTACTGCACGGTGTCTGTTTGGCATGGTAACGTTTCACAGAAGGTTTACGGAGTAGGTGGCGACAAGGTTGCAGGGAAAAACAGGAACGGCCCTGTGAGCGATGATGAAGCGTTCAAGAAGGCGTTCACTGATGGGGTAACGAACGCTCTCAAGATGATTGGCGTTGGGGCGGACGTTCATATGGGTATGTTCGATGACAACAAGTATGTGAACACCATGGCGGAAGAGTTCCAGGAAAAGAAATCCTCCGCAGCCCTAAAGCGCGATGATGCATGGACAAAGGCCCTCACAGATATTGAGGCGGACATGGTGGACGTTAAGTCTGTCGTTGGTCTTGAGGAGCTACAGAGGGCGTACCGGTCTAAGGCAGCAAAAGACGGCTGGACGGAGGCATGGAAGACGGCACTGGCTGACGTGTTTATCGGATACCGCAACCAGATGCATGAAGACAATCTCTGGGCAGAGCTAACGGCAATCACCAGCCTTCGAGGTCTCAAAAGCTTTTGGGATGACCATCAGGCAGATGTCCGGGTCTTAGGGCCTGCCGTCCTGAAGAAGTTTACGGCCAAGAAGGATGAGATGAAGATGATTTTTGACGCAAACGCAAGCACGCTTAACGCGCTCTAGGAGATAAACATGGCTTACATTCTCAAGGACGGACAGGGAAGTCTTTTTAAAAACGAGAAGAAGACATCTGACAATCATCCAAACGCTCGCGGGGAGTTGATGATTGAGGGTGTGCTTTACGAAGTTGCAGCATGGACCAAGCAGGGGAGCAAGGGACCATTCCAGAGCCTTTCCGTGAAGCGCAAGGAAGGGAACGGCGGTAACGCACAAGAAAGGATCAAGCCTGTTGAAAAAAGCCGCTACGATGACCCATTTGACGAGCCATTTTGATGGCTGACAAGTCGGAAGTACCTCCCGTATGGGTCGAGCGGAAAGGGGCTGGGCTTTGGCCCTGTATGCAACTGGACGCGGACGAGATAGCCCGCTTCCCATTCGGAGAGAAGATCAGTGTCAAGCTTCACACTGGACGCGTCCCTAAACGGCTCAGATTTTACCGTAGCTTCCTGAGCAAGGTTGTAGCGGCTACAGAGGCGGCTCCTAACGCCGATGCTCTTCATGAAGCGGTTAAAATTGGCGTTGGATTTGTCACGCCTGTATTGGTCAAGGGATATCAGATTAACGTACCGCGATCTGTCGCCTTTGACAAAATGACTGAAATCGAGTTTGGCGAATTTTTGAAGCTCGCATTGCGCTGGATAGCTGAAAATTATGGACTTACCCCAGAGGATGTCTTTGGATCGGAGAGGATTGAATAATGCTTCCTGAGATAGAACTGTTAGAGAAAATTCTTGAATACGATCCATCTTCCGGTTCCTTAACGTTCAAAAAAAGGGAACCTGAAATGTTTAAGCCTTCGAAGACTCGTGGAGTGGGCCACCAGTGCAACCTATTCAATTCTCGCCTAGCCGGGAAGTCTGCTGGCTCAAAATCTAGTGATGGTTATGTTAGCCTTAAAATAAACCTTAAAACGTATAAGGCCCATAGGATAATATGGAAAATGATGACTGGCATTGAGCCTAAATTCATTGACCACATAAACAGAGATACAAGCGATAATAGATGGGAGAATTTACGAGATGTAACCCATGCTGAAAATTGTAGAAATAGGAAGATACAGGCTAACAGCAGCACAGGTGTACGGGGCGTATTTCCAAGGCCAGGAGGGTACAGAGCCGTTATTCAAAAAGATGGCAAGCGAATTAGTCTCGGAAATTACCCGTCGGTAGATATGGCTAAAGCTGCAAGAAAGAGTGCTGAATTTGAAATTTCCTTCAGCCAACTAGGAGAATTGAAATGAAACATACAGTCGCAAAGATCAAGGCCGTGCTGGCTAAATTCTGGTCAAAGCCTCAACAGGTCGATTACCTGGAGACGCACTATTTCTTGCTAGACTCAGCGGTAGACGATCTAAACGAGGAGGAGCTTGCAAGGCTAATGGCAGAGCGGGAAAGGCTCAAGAAGCGCAAGAAGAAGTGGAGCCATATTCAGACTGAGATTGAGCGGTTGAAAGCCAAGCAAATCATGAACCATTTGAGGAAGAAGGCATGACGCATACGCCGGGACCATGGGAATGGAAAGATGATGAAAAGAAGGTTTTTGGCTACTATAGGATAGCTCCAGGCGTCCTATTAACATCAGAAACAGATGGAACGCCGTGGGGAGACGAGATCGATAAAGCCAATGCTCGCCTAATCACCGCCGCCCCTGAACTTTTGCGTATGCTAAAGGTTGCGCAACTTTGGCTTGATATGGATGGCCGATTTGACATGCAGGGCATTAATGCAGCGATTGCTAAGGCTGAAGGAGTCTCGAAATGATCTCCTCCAAAGCCAAGCAGCTACTCATCCAAGCTCATAAGTCAGGGAGAGACTTCTGCTCCTTTGACCCCAAGATAGAGTCCGAAATCATGAAGCTAGGTTACGGACAGTATACGACAAAGCCGCTTATGAAACTGAGCTATGACGGGCGGAAGGCAGCAAGCAATTGGGCGAGGACGAGGGATAAATGATCAGGCTTATTCAGTTTTTGATATTCGGCCATATCCACAAATGGAACGTACTTGAAAAGGAGAAATACACGCTGGATCAAGGCAGTCACAACGGTATTCAATACAATCTGCAATGCGAGAAGTGCGGGAACATGAAAAGGTTTTGCTCTTAATGGCTAGGATCAGAGCTAACCCGGAAGCATTCTCCATGCCCAAGAAGAGGCCAGAGAAGAAGAAGGACTATCTAGCGTGGCTGCATACGTTGCCATGCGTCTTAACAGGCAGGCATGGCGTGGAAGCCGCCCATACGTCAACGGCGGCTCCTGAGTATGGTCATTATGGAAGATCGAAGGGAACGAAGGCTGCGGATCTATTTGCTTTGCCGCTTTGCCCTGAAGCACACAGGGAAAGCCACGGGGAAAATGAAATGGGGTTTTGGTTCCGCAACAACATCAACCCCCATGAGCTAGCCTTGGTTCTATGGGCGATCTACAGCCAATACGATGAGTATGAAGCTACGGAGAGGGCTAGGTATAGGATTATGCTAGGATTGCCAATTTAGTTGTTGACATTGTGTTTGATGACGAGCATAGTTAGGGCATCGAAACACGCACAACGGAGAATGAAAATGAGCGCGGATGTTTGGATTGGGGAAGATAGTTTCAACTATACGCACAACGTTTCAAAGCTTTTTTATGATCATATCCCAGATGAAGGAAAGGGCGGCGGATTACGAGAACTGGAAGGCTTAACTGGAAAGCAGGCCTGCGCCGTCCTTAAATCATTCTTTGAAAAAGTATCTCGAACCAAGATGAGGCTATGGAAAAGTGAATCAATCGGAGAACCTGAGTTTTGCTCTCTTTACGATGCTAAAAATGGATGGGGAAGCACGGTCGGCGCTCTTTTGTTCATGAGCCAAATTCTAGCTGCATGCGCAGTAAATCCAAGGAAACGAGTGGGGATATCTCTTTGACTCCTGAACAATTCACCGCATGGTGTGAGGAAATGAAAGCAAATGGCCGTGCAAAGTCTGTAACGGCCATTGCATTCGCTCTTGGTATCTCGGTTACATCGGTAAACAATCTTAAGCAGCGCGGGGCTGATCGTCGTACATCGCTTGCATGCGCGGCCCTACTCAAGGGCATCAAGGGATATGGAGAAGGGAAATGAACAACTCAATGATATACGGAGCCTGTATGCTCTTCATGTTTACGGCTCTAACTGTCTGGGGACTTATCACCCTTGAGCATCAGGAGAAGGTAAAGGCAACGATAGGTCAGGAATGGATAAAGAGATGAGCGAGCAAGAACATCAGGGAACCGTGGCTGTAGGCCCCCCACCGCCCCAATCTAATTTGTCGGGGAGCGTTCGTCTGCTGAGAATAGAGCAGACAGTGAAAAGCATGGAACCGCTGTGCGGGGCGTGAGATCAGTTCACGCAAAACTGACTGAATCAGCCGTTGTTGAAATACGTAAATTGAAAAAGGAAGGCGTCTTAACGAATAGGCAGATAGCTAATACGTTTGGTATCTCTAAGGGGTATGTATGGAAAGTTAACTCTCGATCAAAATGGAGTTGGTTGGAAGAGTCCTCGCCATGAAATACATACTAGTATCTCTAATGTTCCTAAGCGCATCCCCAGCCATGGCCCTAACCGATTTGGAAAAAGCTGCTGTATATGCAGTAGACCGTCAAATTTGTCACCTCTACGTATCTCAGGCATGGGTAGACGGAGCATTGATGCGCGCAAGCCTGGAATACAACATGACAGCCCGCGAGGTTGTAAGGCGAGCAGCAGAGGTAGGAACGGCTCTGGAGATGGATCTACGAGAGTCCGGCAAGGTTCAGGAATACTGTGAGGCTAGGAGAGCGAAGTGAAAATATGCACTGTTGAGGGGTGCGATAGGAAGCTGACAAGCAAAATCCATTGCTCAAAACACCATTCTCGCTTCAGAAATTATGGTGACGCAAATTTTACTAAAACGGCACCGACTGGTGAACCATTAAAATTTTTCGAAGCTGCGTTATCATTAGATACTGATGAATGTATAGATTGGCCATATGCTAAGTCACATGGATACGGAGTGGTTTATTACCAGGGCAGAGATTGGGTGGCGAGCAGGCTAATGTGCGAACGGGTTAATGGACCCGCGCCGGAAGGGCTAATTGATGCTGCGCATTATTGCGGACGCGGGGACAAGGGTTGCATTAACCCCAAACATATTCGATGGGCAAATCGAGTTGACAATTCAGCAGATAAGGAAATTCATGGGACGGTCAACAATGGAACACGGAACGGTTCATGTAAGCTCTCTGAGGAGAGTGTAATATACATTTTCTCTAAAAAGGGGTTTGTTTCTCAGTCAAAGCTAGCCAAGCAATTTGAAGTGGCTCAAACGCTTATATCCGCAATCCATACTCAGAAAATATGGAAATGGCTTACTTGTCCGGACGGTTAAGAGCTTTTACGGCTTTGAACTTTCTATACCCAGCCGATATAGCATCCTGCTCATTAGCAAAGCACCACTTAGGTGTTAAACTTACCCGATAAGGGCTATCGAGGGTGTGGTAAATACGATTAGATGACACCCAAATAGGCTCAGATGACTTGCAGATTGCGCGGTTGACAAGTCGGATAGGGGTGGATGCTTTAGACATTTCTACTATCCCATCTGCTCCGAATGAAATAGCAATCACAAATCCAGCTAAAGCACCTCCAATAAAAAGAGCTATGCTTCTCCATATTCCTGTTTTTGCTTCTGTAGCGTCAGCACCAACATCCGGTGCGATTAGAGCAAGAGACATAGCCCAAGCTAGGAACCACGGGACTCCAACGCTTACGGCGGAACGAGATAGCCACCCAAACTGATCAGGGAATGCTCTAATAGCAAACCAATAGCTAATTAGACAAAGGACAATCGAGACTATCGCAAAAATGGCGACAACAAGGAAATCTGCCCCGGCCCTTCCATTCCGGAATGAGATAAAAGCGTCCCTACCATACCGGATAGTAGCAGCCAGACAAACACCGAAGGCCGCTGAGAGAGCGGCATAGAAAAAAAGAACGTAAGGAACAACAGCCCAAAACAACAAAAACAGAGCTAAAGCCCCTACAAAGGACTTGGCGACTATACTAGATTTCATTTTTTTCATCGCCGGAACGCCTCCGATGCATCAATGCCATTACGTCATTAGCGACGGACTCCACTTCACTGCGGCGGCGCTCAAGTTTCATTATAGCCTGAGTCAACTCAACCTTAAGTTCTTTTTTTTCCTGCTCAAGCCTTTTGACTTTCGGGGACAGCCAAGACAAAACGCTCATTGCTCGCTCCCTTTTTTGGATACGGCCCTGAGTGAGGCGTCCATTGAAACTTGGAATTTCTCCATGAGGGGAAGAATAAGTTTCAACGTGTCCACATTCTCTTTCTGGAGAGCTTCCACACGGCGATAGAGATACCCAACCGCCAATATCATAAAACCCAGCATGATAGCTGGGAGTCCACCGATAGCGGCTAGTGAGGTTAGGAGGGCGTCCATTACTCACCGCATTTATATTGCTTGTAGCGTCCACGATGGGCGGCAACCTGTTGAGCAAATGGCCGATCATTTTTGACAATGTAAATTGCCGTGTCTTTACTTGGAGACTGCTTCACCAGAACGTCGCACGGCTGGATTGCTGGCACAGTCGATGAGCAGGCAAACAAGAGAGTCATCATCGGCAGCCAAGACATGCTCATCAATTTTTTTGCCATCTTTCAGAACCTCAACCTTTTGCTCTTGAAGCTTGGTGGTAATGCTGTCTTTGCCAGACTTATAGGCGCTGGCATATCCCCACCCTAACGCGCCAAGAATGATAACGGCCAAGGCTATATAGGCGTAAATTCGCATATCAGCCCTCGTAAAGTTTGGATTGTTTTGCCCAGTCCCGCCAAGGGTGCAGTTCGTAGTGCCCGCCATCCCAAGAGTCTGAGGTTGTCTTATCCCCATCCATATTGAAATCGATACCACAGCGAATGGGGATATCCTTCTCTTTAGCTATCCGGCGCATGACAGCATAAAGTTTTTCGAATGACTGAAAATCATCCCAGTTATATGGAGCCGGGAATAGGTCAGCAGCAATTGCCGGAACGTAGTTATGGGCAGACTGACCGAACCTAACTTTGCTGTTACCCTGAGCAAAGGCTTTCTCCTGAGCGGCCCTCCCTCGTGTTGCATCAAGGATTTTAAAATCAATTTCCTTGATTGCTGCGTCTACAAGCTCTTGCAACTTTGGATGAAGCTTAGCGCGGCTAGCGATCGATGCAGTCCCGAATGTTGGCATTGTTATGTATTCCTCTTTAGCCATGCGCAGAACACCTCGTCCTTAAGATGTTCCGTCCATTGATGTTCGCTTATCTGTCCAGATTTGAAGCATTCCAGAATTAAGGAATACGAGGCATGTTCAAGCAATTTCATAAGATCCACCTACAAGCAGGGTTACACCAGTTCCTCCAGCATACGCTTGATTGTAGGTAGCCACTACAGCTTTTTGCGTGCCAGCATTGATAACAACCGAAAGGCCCTTGAGGGTATTTGAACTACCATTCCCTGAGCAACTTTGCTTAGGCGTCACGGGTAGGTCTATTAAAATAGATCCGTCTGCTGTCCCGTTTGTAGAGATATTGCACGTAGCTCGGAAATGGCACGTAGAACCCTCTATCTTGTAGAAAAGTGAAGATGTGTATGCCGTTATAGAACCAACGCTACTGGAAACAGTAGGGACCGTAGACAGCCACGGGATTTTTCTATCCTTGGAGAAAACCAGAGGGTTTGGGCCGTCAAAGAGAAGGTCTACCTTATCGGTATCTTGAGGAGTACCGAGGTAAAACCCTTCCGCTACAGCCTTATAACCGTTTACGATAACCGTATTATTACCAGCGCTATTTGTGAAATCTACCGCACCAAGGGTGCAGCCTGCATCAATGGCAATAATTACGTTGCCAAATGTCTTGACGCTGGGGTTAAGGCCTAGTTGTACTCCTACGTAGTCAGGATAGAACAGGTCCTTATTACCGCCAATAAGCCCGATATATTGGTTATATGGACCTGCAAGAATGATGGCAACGGAACCGTCAGGGGCAAACGTAGAAACGCCCATGAAGTTGTTGTAGCCAACCAAGTCTATTAGCGCTACAGCCCCGCTCTCCAGGCGGCAGTTTGTAAAGCTTTGCCCACCAGCCTCTAGCCTAACCCCTGCGCTCGGACGAGGTACGACAAGGCCAGTAGTTCGGTTCCAGACATGCATATTATACATGCTGATTGTGCCATACCCAGAGGTTCTAAATCCCGGGTAGCCTAAGTCAAAGCTTTGAGACGCGTCTATAATTTGCACATTTTGACCAAAACTGTCATTTGGCCCGGCATGATCCCACCCACCAGCGGCAGGTCTGTCAATGACAATCCGGGTATATCTACCAATGATCTTTAGATCGTTTAGCGTATGGAGGGTTTTCATCCCCCAACCTGAAGACCTATCGATGAGAATATTATCAACAGTCGGGTTAGATGACCAAAGACGCAAAGCGTCTGGACCAGTAGCATCACCTATCTGCCAACCGCCATCAATGGCAAAATCCCTAAGGATTATATCGTTGCATTCTATTGCACAATTTACCAGAGTTGAACCACCGGGCATGCCAGCAAGCTGCCTAAGGTAACTTTGACCGGGGCCTTGACCTCTGATGGCAGTTCCTGGACGCAGCAAAATATTACCAATATTGCAATATCCAGAAGGAAGAGAGACCTCTACTTTATTAGAGGCTGCGGCATCTATGGTTTGCTGGACGGCTGTTGTGTCGTCCGTCCCGACAGTGCCCGCTGCGTTGCCGTTTACCTGCGCCCCGAACTCACGAATGCTTATGAACTTATCTGCAACGGTCGCGAATACCGAGTCGGCCTTCTGACCTTGAGCCGAGGAGGCCGCTAGAGCGGAAATTGCCTGCCCAACAGTAAGAGGTGTCATCCTTTTACTAGGGTTTGTTGCCGCCTCCGCCTCTACCTGACTTGCAATAGGCGCTCCCGCGTCTACAACATTTTGGATTGTCGCCCTCTGCGCCGTGGCTAAATCCGTAGGCAAAAATTGCTCAGGGTTTACCGATGCGTTCAGGGGCAGATCTTTGATTCGTACATCAGCCATCGAGAAGCCTATAATTTGATGCAAAACAGGAAGCCTGAAGATCGCCCACGCGTCTCAGAGCCACCTGTACTATTTATGGAAATTCCGGTTGTTGCGGAGGTAGTCCTAAGATCCCCAGCACCGACTAAAAGGACGCCAGCCCCCGTTCCCGGAGCGTTTACCCCAGACCCATAAGCCCCATTCCCCCACGCATGATCATGTGGGTTTTCGTTAACGGTATGAGTATGAGCGCGGGTCATGTCGTCTTGGTAAGTCCCAACACCAAAGCTGATGTCATAGCCTAATCCGTAGTCTGCCGCCCTTGGGAACCTGGAGCGTGGGTCAAATAGAGCAATTCTCTTATTAGCGTTCCAATCTTCAACAGCAGAAACACCCCTCGTCGTTACAGCTCCCGAAGAATTATAAATAGAGATTTCAGTATTTGAAAAGGTTGTCCACATAAGAGAAAAAAGGTTAAGCGCGTTTATTTGCGCGTAGTCAGCACCGGAAGAAATATTTCCTATGGTTCCGCCTTCTACAATCCATCCTGTCGGGGGAGTTTTCCTTCGGAACATCCCGACTAGGCCTGTGGGTGCCACCTGATTTATAGATGACTGCACAGCAGATAATTGCGCATACGTAGCAGGCTCTTGCGGTTCTGCCGCGTCCGGCAGACCTTTTAACCTAAACCCGTTAGCGTTCTGGCTACCCGTCCAAGGGCTGATGCCATCACGCCATAGGACAAGGTTAAGCATCGCCTGAATATCAGCAAAGGGCACATTGACCTGTTCAGCCGATACAGTCTGACCCGTAACTGCCGGGGTACGGTTGACAACGGCATTTCCGTTGGAATCCCTGGACAAAGTCTTATCCCTTCACATGCGTTATGTTATAATAGCACATGCCAAACCTTCTAGCATATATCATCGCCGCCGTCCTGATCTGGCCTGTCCTTATTGTGCTGAAGGCATCGCCAGAACATATAGGTGTAACCGCATTTCTCATCGTCTGCGCTGCGCTGGTCGGCGCATGTCTTCTGATAGCGCGGCGGCTGGATAAACGAGCCTATCGCCCTGGGACAGTAGCCGCGCCACTTCATTCGAACGAACTGCATTTGCCGCAGTCTGTGAGCCAAAATTTGTCATTGCCTGAAAAGCAGGGATAGCCTGAGACGCGGGGCGGGTAAGGTAGTCGGCTATTTCTGCCGCGATACCATCCTCACGCCCACGAATAGCCTCATCTGTCTGCCCTGTAAGGAGTTGGATGATTTTCTTTGTCGCGTTAACCCCTTCACCGCGCCCTACCGTCCCGACGATGCCGGGTGACGCATTTTCACGCATCATCTCATTGGTCGCCAGACGCGAGGCTGTGCCTGAGCCATCAGCCATGCGCCCTTGAAGAGAAAAAGACTGCCCGGCGCGGTCAAGCTCATCAAACAATGACGCTACCCGCTGCGGACCAAGCGCGATCTCAAGCTTCTCACGGTTTGCACGGCTAGAAAGATCTCGGATAGCTTTATACGCTTCCCGCGCCTCAGTGCCGCCCTCGCGTACAGTGCGACTCACGTTAGCCATTATATCGTCAATATGAGAACGGACGCCCTGCGCCAAGGCGTCTTGCTCTGGAGCCGTAAACCGCCGCGTTGCCTCTGCAACCTGATCCCGCGTCATGGACTGCGATAGAAGCTTAGACCCAAGCTGAATAGCGGATTGGCGGCTTAGAGGGTCTGCGGCTGTGCGCAATGCCGCACCATATTCAGGAACGGCGTCACGGAGCGCATCACGGAGCGTTGTCGCCATATCGTTGGCAAAGGCAGCATCACTGCTCATCTTGCGCGTTTGAGGGTCTGTACCGTCATTGACTATATCGTTCAACGCACGCTTGATAGCGTCGGCTTGCCGCACATTCGGCATTTCCCGATAGGTTATCGAGCCATCTTCAGCAATATCAGCCATGATCTGCTGATTTGGCGTTTCTGACCATCTAAGCCGTTCATTTGCGCTCTCAATAGCATTCCGAGCAATGCGCGGCGGAATACGGTTGATCACGCTCTCGACAAGCTGACCCTCAGGCGAGGCGTAGTCAATGGGTTGTGCGTATGCGCCATTTGGGCCATCATAAGCGTCATTAACCGCCGCTCTTGCACCTTGCCGCACATTACGTTGTGAAGCGTTGACTCCTTCTGGAGCGCCAAGCGACGTATCGAGGGCGGAAGTTACAGCGGCACTATCGCGCCCTACGCGTTCATTGATGCGCTGCCGAGCTAGTACGCCGCCCGGACCGGGTCTTTGGATCGCCGCGTCAAGAACTTGCTGCGCGTTAGGGCCAGCGTCGGCCAGCATCGCCTCACCGCCTGCGCGCTGCATATTAGCCATGCCCTGAGCACCGAGCGTGGCATCAGCATCTAATGTCTGTGTGAGGTGGCGGGCAACTTCCGGGCTTACGCCAGCGTTTCGCGCTACTTCATTGCGCGCAAGATTATCGACAATGCCTCTATATCCAGACGCTACGCCCTGAGCAATAACCGGGATAGCTGCGCCGCCCACTGCTCCAACGCCGCCGTTGATCAGGGCGTTGCTTGCGGTGTCCGTTCCTTCGCCGGAACCTACGCCATAGGTCGCGCCTAGCCCAAATCCTTCTGCCGCACCTACTGCCGCCCGCGAGGCCAAGGAAGATCCCTGCGCCATTCTTGGTAAGACACCAGCCGCCCCAAGACCCAACCCACCCGCAACGCCACCCGCAACCTGTCCTGCACCGTATGACCACGGGTATGCGTTAGAAGCGGCCTTATCCTGATTTCGCATACTGGTGAGGAGTTGGTCATATGAGCGAGGCTCAGGCCCTCCGAGTTTTGACGCCAGCCATTCGGATGTTGCGCCTAAACCTGCACCAAGTTCGTCTCCAAAACCGAAAGAGAATGTATCAGCAGCACCGAGCGCCGCCGCGCCTGCCCTGCCGCCTTCAAAGCTTGGGGTGACGGCCTGCGCCTCCTTACTACCGGCTAATTGACGCACAGCAAGTTGCACCGCTACATCATCAGCCGCGTCAATTTCGAAGGTCTGGCCGTTAATATCTACTTCATATGTCGGCATCAGTTTTTCGTCCTAATGGAACTGACACCGGGGATATTGCTTGGAATATTTCTCCACCCCTTCTCTTCCTCACCAACAGCAGGCGGCTTGAACCCTGCGAGTGGGTTAGGAAGATCTGCGATGGCTTTACGGGCTTCAGCAGGAGTCATCTCCCGGTTGGCTACACGGTCAGCAATAGCGCCCTGATCAATCTGGTATTGACTGATTGCCTTGAGGGTGCTGACAATCGTGGCATTGCTACCCGGCTGATTGATGAGGCGTGGGAGTGACTGCTTAAATAGTGCAAGGTCTTGGTCAGACATAGAACCGGAACCCGGCTGGCGCTGAGCAGGAACGAGCTTATTAATCAATGAGGTCGCGGCCTGAATATCACTCAGGCCCTCTGTGTTAATGCCGTATTCCCCAGCCGCCTGCTTGAGCGCTGCTGTTGCACCTGTAGGGGTAGTTTCCAAGATCTTGCCAAGCTGATCAACCTGAGCCAGATTGGAGCGAGCCTGCAAACCTGTTTCGGACAGTCCGCTAAAGGTCTTGGCGTTGTTTTCGTCAAGCGTGTTATAGAACTTATTGCCTTCACCATTGTTAATCGTTGTGTTGTTGGCGCTTGACCGGCGCAAATCAAGCTGCTGCTGGAAGTAGCCAGGGTTGTCCTTGCTAAAATTGTACTCCTGGGCTGATGTAGGCAACTGCTCAGGACCCACGATAAGCGGCTTAGACGGGTCACGAGTATCATAAGCCATATTGCCGATCGTCACGGTAGAAGGCGGAGCAAGCTTCTGCTTTACGCCTTCCTTCCATATGTCATCGTCTTGCGCATAGGCAGGGTTAACGCCAAGCTGCTGAGCTATGCCGGTGCGCCGCGCAATCTCAGCCTGCCGCTTCTGTTCGTCCAGCGCCAATTTTTGCTGCTGCGATACCTGCCCTTGCTGTTGCTTCAGTAGCAATTCAGCAACGCCTTGAGTCTGCTTGTTAGCGTATGGGTTTGTGAGGGCTTGAATGACAGTCGGAGACACGCCTAGCGAATTAGTAGGTGCAACATTCTGTGTCTGCGCTATCTGCGGTGCTGATACGGTACCGGCCTGCCCAACAGGAGAAATGCCGCTCGCTGGCAAGGTCTGCCCACTAAGACCTGCATACGCTGCCGAACGACGATCTCTGTTTTCTTGAGACGGACGTAAGAAGTTATTTACAATAGCCTGTGCGGCAGACGCAGTATCGCCAGTCGCCATGATTGACTGCCCGGCAGCCTTCTCTGGTCCTTCAAGCTCATATTTCAGAAAATCCAACTGCGCATTCACATCAGATGGATCTACACCCTTCTGTGCCGCGAAAGACTCGTAAGCAGTTCTGCGAGGTCCGGTAAGCTGGTAAAGGCCGAAACCTCCACGAGAGCCGGGAACTAGTGGTTTTGCTTCATTGATACCTGGGTTAAGGCCGCTTTCGTCCTGAAAGTTGACAAGGAAACCGTCCGCCACATGTTCAGGAAGGCCACGGTCAATAAGCCCCTGCCGAATAGAAGCGGCGCTCGCCGTTTGTGGGACGGAGGCTGGCAAAATCGCAGAGGGCTTAGAGGACGTTAAAGCACTTGCCGCTCCGGAAGAGGGAGCCGTTGTACTACCTAGCAGCGAGGCAAGGATATCCTGATTAACCTTCGTATTTCCAGCAGCCGCGTCATTAAGCTGGCTTTCCTGATAGCGGTCGCCTAAGGCGTCAACAACCCGCGCAATGCCCTGCAAAGGGCTGGCGATAGGAGATACGTCTACGCCTTGAGCCTTACGGCGTGCCAACACAGTGCGCTGGAGGGCGATTTCCTCAGGCGTAAGCTTTGCCCCTGCGTCCCCCCACAAGAAATTCGCCATTATGCGACCTCCAGCATGGAGTAATCGACCTTCAGATATCCGCTGGTGTCTTCCATAACTGCGGAAGGCTTAAGGGTTAGGAGATCCTGCGCCATAACGCCATAACGCAATGGAGACGCTGAAGAATCCCAGACATACCGGTATCCATACCACGGCAAGCCGTTACGCTCACCCATGCTAATGATATCCTTCTTCAGGCGACGGTCTGAGAACTTAACTGCGGCAGCACCGATACCGAACAAGCCCCCAAGGCCCGCATTATAAGTGCTCTGCTGTTGATTATATGCGTTGTTGACAAGACCCGTGTAATCCACGCCAGCGACCTGACTTTGAGGTGTTTGAGCGAACGTGGAGTTCGGGTTTTGGATCTGCGTACCGCTGGTGAGTCCGATTATCTCATTGAGGGGCTGGTTTCGCTGTGCCAGAGCCTCGCTGAATGCCTGACCGCGCCCGGTAAGCGCAAGCTGATTAAGCTGGTCACTATTGGCGTTGGTAAGTCGGGACATTTCGCTATCCCAAGCCGCCGTGCCGGGGCGGATACCAGACGCGACAAGCTGGCTGCGCAATGCCGACTCGTTCTTACCTTGCTGCTGAAGGATGCGTGGAGATGCTAGGTCATAGGCCCATTGGCTGGCGTCATCGTTCTTGAACGAGAACGGATCATTCAGCATTTCCCCAATCTTGCCGGACTGCTCGGCGGCAGTTGTGGCTAGGTTCAGGTCTGCCTTTTCCGTCTGGTCAAAGATTGACTGCTGGCCGGGAGTGAGTGTCGTATTCGCCGTATAGCGCGGAACCTGAATAGGGTTGCCATTCGGATCAACAATCGTCTGTGTGCCATTTTGAGCATATTCCAGAGAACCCCACGGGGAATTCTGGTCAGTCATATTCATCACCTGCTGCTGTTGAGCGGTGAAGCTATTCCAAGAGCCTTGTGCGGCTGCAGTCTTGGCGGGATCTGGAGCTTTTGGTTTGCTAATGGTACACCTACCCTACCTCAGCGGTATTATACCGCGAGGATTTCCATTGATCGTCAGTATAGGTGAATATGAATTCGCCTTCGTCACGGCCACGCAATCGAGGAATGAATACCTCTGTGAACCCAAATGATCTTGCGATATCGCACATTGTCTTGTTGCGCTCCGATACTCTCAATATAACCAATTGACAGCCCAGACGCACGAATGGCAGATAAAACATAGCACGGATTACCCGCTTTGTAAGCCACCTTTTGCTTACTGAGAAAGACGAAAGCTCAACCACTCCTTCATCTGGGTAATAGTTGTGATAAACAGTCCCTGCAATGAGTTCAAAATCGTCAAGGACAGCCATTGCGCAAGCGCTCTCTAGGCGGTCCGGCTCTCCCCAAATACCCATTGAAACGAAATTTCTTACAACCTCGTTACTAGGGGACTCATGAGAATAATATTCCGTCATGATCAAGACAGTAGCTCACCCATTGTGTAGATTATCTCAAGCCTTATCAATTCATTGTCCAGCGGTACAATCGACCCTGATGTAATTTGAAGGCCAGTGGCGATAGCGTATCCGCTAGCACTTACGGAGCTTTTGACCGATTGAGTTTTTTTCTCTTGAGTTCCACCCCAAGAGCTAGCGCCCCACGTCGCGCCGCCCCATACCGAGTCCACGGCAATAACTGCTGCATTGGGAGCGGCTGGAAGATTTACAACATAATCTCTGTACGCAGATATCTGCGCGTTTACGGAGTTACTGCCCCTGATCGTCGCCATCCCAAACGTCGAAACCTTTCGCGCGCCCGATGACCCCATATCGGAGAATTGAGGAACGACAGACGCGGTAAAGGGAGCGCCTTCGTCAAGCCCCGTAATGTAGGCCTCGACTACGCGCCCGTTCTCTGAACCGAAGAACAAACGCCCATCGAAGACGCAAAGACAGGTCATATCCCATCCGGTAAACCTAGCCCACGCGCCGGTTCGGGCATTAGCTACGAAACACATAGGTGACTGATTGAAGGTCGTGGGAGTAGCGACAACAACCATCTGTTGCTCAGGCCAGATAGCGCAATGCCAGAATTCGCCTCTACGGGCCTCTACAGCATCATTCCATGCGGTTTCAATTGGGTAGGATACAGCATTGGGTGAAAGCGCGGCTACATCCCTATTGACGGCTTGGGAGAGTGGTACGTAACCGATATCAGTAGCAATTACGATATCACCGCCCGCCCTCATCCACGCCAAAGGCCCAAGGGGCTTGCCTATCTTGTATCCGCCAACTCTAGCCCATCCCTGATCCGGCTCAGGAGAAAGGCCCTGATAAGCCACTACCTGACCTTCATCAGAAACAAATACGCACTGCTCAGAAAGACCTCCATCGCCCGAACTATCGAGAGACCATCCGGCACCCATCAGCAGCTTGCCGCCTTCCGAAAACTCAGCGCCCATGGGGAAAAGTTCAGCGGCCCCAGCTATGGAGTCAACCGGGAGATACCAGACGTTAAAGCTATCCCTTTGGATGAAATAGAGACGGTTTTTGTAGCTCCAGACGTAAGCAAGAGTTGCAGTGTCTACACCTGTGATGCCTACATAGTACGGTTGTGTAGTTCCGTCAGCCGTAGCCGAGCCGTTCGGATCTGCCGTTCCCGTACCTGCGATGATCTCGTTATTCTGGAATGTCCCGGTTACATCCGTAATATACAGAATGCCCGTAGACCCGCCTGTAGGCTCCACATGAAGGATATAGCCAGTCGCCCCTGATGTCGCTCCGGTTAGCGTCTGTCCCTCCGAGAACGCCGCCGTTTGGACATCGAAGAGAAGCATATAAACGTCATCTTCATCGATAGGGAACCATAGTTCCCCGTCGAAAAGCTGAAGCGTATCCTCTCCATTTACCGCTACGAGATATGTTCCGCCCGTGGTGGCAAACTGCGTTGTGATCCAATTGCCGCCATTCATCCCGGTAATGACATCAAGGCCATCCGTAGACGAGCCGCCGATATTATAGCCACCCTCGGTTACGATATCGTCATCGCCTGTCGATAGCTGGTAATTGTCGGGTGTGGTAACATTGGTTATGTCATATACAGTCGTATCCGTAGACGCGAACAAGCGCTTGATTGCTCCGCTGTTGTAATCAAACATAGCCGTCACAGGTATATCCCCAGCGCCTAATGTGGCGTATAGCTGGGAACCACGACGCGGAACGACTGTCTGAGCCGTAGGGAACCAGTTATCGAGCAGAAACGCGCCGTTGGCGGTCTGCGGAGAGTCTAGGTTGTCATTGGCAATCCAGCCAGCAGTAGGCGCTGGAAACTTCTGCGTTTGCGCAGTTCTCCTGGCTGGATTCTTCTGCATAAGGGCGGGTCTGTAATACAATTACAATCCCCCTAATGAATACGGGTAGGCTGGGTAGAAGCGGCCCTGGATACGCGATGTCCCAGAACGGTAAACACGGGAGCCTTTGTCCTTAGCGGCCATTTCATCAATAGCCTTGACGAAATTCTCTTGATCCCCCGTCGAGTCCATTTTCTTGTTTTCGCGCCAACGCCATACAAGCCACATGGTTAGAAGCCGCTCACCGCCAGGAATACGGAATTCGTCATCATCCTTGGTAAAGGCAGGCTTGGTAACAGCATCCGAACCGAGAGCATAGTTCTTGCTGATGTACGGGAACGTTGCCAACTGGCCTGCGGGTGGAGGAGGGTAGAACTGGAACTGATCGTCGTAGATCGTCCAGATGCCAGGATACGGGCCTAGCTCTCTTGCTTTCACCCAAAGAAAGTCATTGATGGACGGCACATGCTGATAGCCCCATACCCAATTATTGAGATCCTGTACCTCAGCCGTCAACATCATCCGGTCATAGCCGTCAGGTGTGGCGAAGGACGCAATTGTTCCATCGCCTGTAAAGTTTGCTACGGAGATAAGGGATTGCCAATCGTTGTATTTGACAATGTCAGTTGCCGCCTCGTTCACAAGATCAACTAGCTCCTGCTGGAACTGATCTGTAGAACTAAAAAAAACTGACGGGCGAGAACCCACCAGTCTGATTGCTGCGGATTGCATGGCGGCTAGGACAGTCAATGCCTATTCCTTCACGTTAAAGACCCTTGGCGAGATTGATCAGGTTGTCTCGCTTCAGGCGACCGTCTGGTTTCGTGCCGGTCTTATCGAGGATGAAGTTTCTTAGTTCTTCATCGCTGAGAGCTTCGAACTGCGCCTCTGCCATCTCTTCCGGCGTCGGATCATTCACCGGGATGACACCGGCAGTAAGAGCAGCAATCTGAGCCTTTAGGGCGGCAATCTCATCAAGAGCGCTCTGACCTTTGATGCGGTCAGCCATATAGGTGGTCGCCATCTCCTTGAGCTTGTTGCTAGCCATACCAAGGTTTTTTAGGTTAGGGCCTTCGAGCGCATAAAGAGCCTCGACGCTGTAAACCTTCATCGTGCGGCAAAGAGAAAGCTGCTCTGGAGTGATGCCAAATGCTGTTAGAGCTTCAAGAGGAGTTCCCCGGGCTTCCTGCGGGTTGCCTTCTTTGAACTGTCGGTACTGATCGCCCCATCGCTCAGCGTAGGTGATAACCTGATTGCCTTCACGCTTCCAAAAAGCGTTTACCGGGAAGATAGGGGAATAGTTATTGGAGCCTGCAAAGCGGACCTGCACAACTTCATGGCTTTCCTTGATGAGATGACCGGCCTCTTCCGACTTCGGGATGTTCTCGATGTCCATCACGCGGAAGATAGGTGTTACGGTAATATCCCGAACGTCAATTTCTGCTACTTGTACCATGGGGTTCCTATGTCTGAGTTAGGAGTGGAGGAAGGGGAGGCCGAAACCTCCCCCGATTGCTTTACGGAACTGCGTTATAGGCGTTCTTACGCGCCCAGAAGTAAGCACCGGAAGGGACCGCCGTGTTGACGGGAGTGTAGTAACCCCCAGCGCCAGTTGCTGCCGTATAGGCCGGGAACGTCAGGGTAACCTGAGTGCCGGTTGTGGCGGTAGCGGCGATCAGAGCCGACGCCTGTACGTAGATGTAGTCAGCACCGTCATTGCCGACTTCCTTGTTCCCAAGCTTGGGAGAAGGAGAGGTGATACCCACAAGCAGGTCGTAGTAGGGCAGCGTCGTTTCAATGACGTTGAGCTGCTGACCAAGCTGGGGCGTGACGCGAAAGGGTTGAGAATTTGCCATGGTATAGACTCCTTAGGCTACGGCTCTGCCGTGATTTTGATGGAAACCAAGCCTAGCTTCCGCTTCTTTACGGACAGCTATAGCCTCTTCAAAGAGTGGAAATAGCCCAAGATATTCTCTTTTGCCTTCACTCTTAATCTCAACCATCCACTTACGAGCCGCCTTGTGCCAAGATACACCAATATGCCCGCTAGTATTATCTTTAGGGCGCTTCTGGTTTTTCCTGTTTGATGCGTCTGTAGCCGTGCGTAGATTGATGAGCCTATTATCCGATCTAACCCCGTTAACATGGTCAATTTGGTCAAAAGGCTCCGTGTGATGCATTGCCCAAACTACTCTGTGCGCCCTAAAGGAAGCGCCGTGAATAGTGCCATGATGGTATCCATGGCTATCCTTTGCCGTAAAGGCTTCCTTGCCGCCGTTCTTAGTATTCCATGAACGGCCTTTTGCTTCGCTAGAAAAGTCCGCTACGTTGCGATCCTTCCAGTAAAGTTTTCCATTCTCTGGTTCATACCTGAACAACGCGTTTAGTTCCTCTTGAGACGGCATTGGTTTAGGTCTATTGTTCACATTAGCCATTTGATCCTCCTTGATCATTGGGTTAGAGCCCGCCGCGATGTTAGAGCATTTCGGCGGGTTTGTCATTTACAACTTAAGCGGTAACGATCCGGTACGAAAATAACGGATTTTCTAGTACAAGTTGTCCTGACCACACTATTCCTTGCGCCATAGCGTCCTGATTGATCGGGCGCATACCGTCGCCGGGGTGGAAAGGAACGAATTCCTGACCTGGGAAGGTATAGACAGCCAGACCCTTGCTATCGATGCCATAGACGGTGTTGGTTGGCATGACGTTGCCGATACCACCAGCAGCGACGATATCCACAGCACCGGCAGGCGTCATGTAGGTGAGGCCAGCGAAGCCAAGCTTGCCGAGACGTTCAGAGCCAAGACGCTGATGGGCGACGAAAGAACCAGCAATCGGCTCGTAAGCGCGGGCATCAGCAATCAGCAGATCCGCATACCGGCCGTTACGGGAACGAGCCAGAGAGATGCGGTCGATGATCGGGCGAACGGTTGCAACATCCCAAGTCGTGAAGCCAGCGACATCACCAGCCGGGATATTGAACGTAGAAGTACGCCAAGTCGGAACCGTTGCGCGGTCGATACCACCATAAACACCCGTGTTCGGGATGATGGGGATAGCGCCGCCCAGACCGATCATCTGGCGTCCGCCCTGACCCGTACCGTCACCTACGAGCGAGATTTCCCACTCTTCCTTAACGGACATTTCTGCCGCGTTAAGATAGGTCTGCATCAGGTCGATGACTTCTTCCGTACCCCGCGTATAGAGCAGTTCCGTACCCGTGAGGGAGAACATGCTAACGACGCGAGACCAGTTGAAGACTGCGGAGTTCAGCAGTTCCTTCGGGGTGATTTCGATCTTGTCATAGCCAGTGAACCACTGAGCATTGAGCTTGTCGAACATGATTGGAACGCGGAGTTCCGGCCCGCCTGCTCGCTTGGTCTGGATACGGCCTTCCTCGCGCAGGATGCGGGAAAGTGGGGTAGCGTTATAGACAATATCCTGAACTTCTCGACTACGGCGCGCTACGGCGGCAGTGAGAAGCTGGCGATACTGACGATCTGTTACGATTGCCATTTATGGCTCCTACTGGTTAGGCTCTCCGGGAAATCTTTCGAAGTTCCTCTTCAAGCATATCTCTGACGGGTTTCCCCTTCTCTTCAGGCTCAGCCGTGTCGGCTACGCTTCCGATAGAGGATCTGATAGATTTACCGCCTCGAAGATCACCAGCAGGCGCTGTCGTGTCGCGGTCATCACCTCGAACCGAGTCAATATCCACTACCTGTCCTGATGCCCTCTTTGTCTGAGGCGCGACCATCAACAACGCAGCTTCAAGCTTGTCTCGCGGACTTAGGCTAGAACCGTGTATTTCATCAATAATACCAGATTTTAGGACTTTAGCAATTGCGTCCTGATTGTCGTAGTATTCTGGATATTCTTGAGCAAACGGTCGGATAACATCATTAGTCACCCTTTCCGCCCTCATAGCCTCTACCTCCTGCTTTAGAGCAGAGATTTCCGGGTCAGGCTGACGCTCCTGTTGCTGGGGTTGCTGCTGTCTCTGTGGAGCGAGCGAGGAGAATTCGTGGGGAGCAGCCGTCATGCGCTCGATAAGCTGTTGAGGGGTTGCGTTGACAGCTCTCAGGATATGGCTAATCGCCTGCTGGGGGCTAAGCCCCGTATTGTCCAAGATCTGCCTGAACCCCATTGCTGGGTCTTGGCTGAACTTCTTGTCAATGTCGACATATCGTTCCAGCGCATCTTTGAACTTTACGCCCTTGCTGGTTGCGAGTTCCTCATACTCACGCAATTCATCGCGAAACTGCTTAGCCTCGCGATGCTGGGTGATTTCCTGTTCGTATTCCTGCTCACGGCGAACCCATTCCTCACGGATAGGATGAGCTACACCCTTCCAAAGCTCTTTGTTCTGAGGAAGAAGGCGAGCAGGAGCCTCGATAATCTTGCGGCCCTCAGACGGCTTGGGAGTCTTGGTCTCCTGCTCGGTCCCCTCCTTGGCTTTCGCTTCGGATTCTTTGGCCTCGGCAGGCTTCACCTCTTTGGCAGTCTTATCGTCCTTCTTGGCAACGGGTTCCTTGTCCTCATCGCCTTCATCGTCATCCTTGGAGTTGGATAGCTTCTTAGCTTCAGCCTCCAGGCTTTCAGCTACCGTTTCAGGCTTGCGAGGAGCAGCAGTCTTTTCTGGCGGAGGCTCAACAGCCGTCTTGCCACCGCCTGATTTTACCGCGTCAATCTCGGGGTCAATGATTGTGGAGTCTGTTTGTAGGTCTTGGGAGAAATCGTCTGGCATGGTCTACCTTCGTCTGAGAAAGGGAGTGAGTTTATAACATTACATCGGGCGGCAAATTGCCGGTCTCGACATCGTGGATAGCCCGCTTGATTGTCTCTACGCGCTGAGCTTCATCAAACTGCGGAGCTTCATACTGCGGAATAGGTTCATTACCGTATTCAATGAACCGTTCTTCTCGTGGGTTCCCGCTTGGGAGGAGCGTTCGGCGGTATGCTGACATGCTGGTGTATTGCTTGCCGTCCGCCCCCCACGTTGGTTCGATGGTATCGCTGATAATACGAGGGCAGGGAAAGGAGGAGCCGACACCAGCAGAACGAGAGATGGGAGGCGCACGGAACACCTCTCTCCCATCTGCTAACTTATACCAGCGCTTTTCAATCATCCTTGTGGACCTTCCATGGGAAGAAATAAGCTGGATAATCAGAAGGAGGATACGGAAGCCAGCAAAGAGTCCCGTTCTTCATTTTATGGCAAAAGAACACGTTCTTTGTGTTGCTCATGCCTTGAGAGCCGCAATGAGAGCGTTAACTTTTGCCTTGGTAGCATTGGCAAGCGTAATAGCCGTAGGAAGATCGGTAGCGTCTGCCGTAGCAATAGCGGTAATGGCCTGAATGCCTGCATTGGACCCTGGCAAGTTATCTGCCACTTCTTTGGCGAGACGAGGGACCATGCTGAGTTCGGTAAGTCTAGAGACGGATGTTACCATGTGATTTCTCCTGTTACATTATTATGTTATAGCACATGCGTTTTTAAATTCCATACCCCACAAACTAGATTGGGGCGGTGGGGTTAGCCAGTTATCGGCGCGTTCCCCGGCGACGTCAGGACGCGAAGGCGTTTGAGGCGGTATTTCATTGGGAACTTCGTGAAGTCCAACGGGAAGAAGCCGTTCGCATTGAACGCGGTTGTGCCGCTGCCAACAGCCAAATTACAAGCTATCTGGGGCCGCGCTATCCAATTGTAGTTAAACGCGCGGACATACATCAAAATGCCGTCGATATAGAAATACACTTTGTTGACTGACCATATCATCTGGATTTTGCGTGTCTGGATCCCGACGTTATTACCCGTAACATACGATCCGTTATGCGCTGGCGCTTGATACAGCGTAGTCGCGGTCCCGCTTGTTTGCGGGCGGTGGCTGTCACTGGAGATATTGTTGAAGTAGACAAACAAATCCGTCATATCGACTTCAGGGCCGCTTGGCGTGGGAGCCGTAAATCCAGTCGGTGAATTCGGATCTTTGTAGAGCCAGAAAGCAGGCCAGGCAGCGAATGCTGAAGCATCTGGGAAATCAGCAGTCAGTTCCAGCGCCACCCAATCGCGCGATAGTTCGCCGG
>Ga0247816_10000270_pt1 | contig 31542 bp, 34 predicted proteins | sample UWRJL209509C1_FD_179930 | JGI IMG/M metagenome (GOLD analysis project Ga0247816, IMG submission 179930) | Plant litter microbial communities from Arlington Agricultural Research Station in Wisconsin, United States - UWRJ-L209-509C-1 | ecosystem: Environmental > Terrestrial > Plant litter >...
CCGATCTGTCGCTCTTGGAGAAGATGCCTACAGCCTTCTTTAGTATGTCGCGTTCCATCTGCGTATCACGCAGTTCCTTTCTCAATCTTGCAAGCTCCTGTTCGGTTTCTGTCAATATCACTTTCCCGTTTCCAGGAAAACTACTGCCTTGTTTTGCTGAAAATTCCTTCCTCCAGCGGTATAATATCTGTGGCGTAATATCCAGTTCTTTGGCCAAGGCCGGTAGATCTGATCGGGTATGACTCAATTCAACGCTCATCAGCTTGAACTCCTTGGGGTACGACTTTCTTTCTCGTGACATAATTTCTGTTAAGATATATAAAACTCTTAACTTACTGTCCGCTCAAATGTAGCAACTCCAAACACGAATTGCTTGCGTGAAATGCCTTGAACAAATAAACCTTGTAACTTTGTTAGAAAATATTAAAAATGATCGCAGGCTATATGCTCCGAACAAGTCAAAACTTGAGTTTGTGTTTGAAAACTATAGGGATGAGCGTCATATAAATTTCGCCGCAAGGATTTGTCTCGAATTGATAGATAGACATCAATAGTGTAGGCGAATGTCATCACTCTAAAAACTTGAAAGACAGTACGTTTTAGACAAAATAAATGCGTTAAATCAATTTAAGAAATATCTAAAATTTAATCTTCAATAGTTCCAATTACTAAACGTTAATAAAGCTGATCGTTAAAATTGTTATAATTGGAGGTTCAAATGGCAAGAAGTAGCTATTTTTCTCTTATCCTAATCAATGTATTTTAGAGATACAATTTCACCAACGAACAATAATGGAAAATAAAGACAAGGAAAACACAATTCATGCGGGCATTTGCATGGCCGGAGCTATATCAGCTGGCGCTTATACTGCAGGAGTAATTGATTACCTTTTAGAGGCTTTAGAGCATTGGGAAAAGGCTAAGGAACTTCAAAATCAGGGCCAACTTTCAGGCGTTCCCAAGCATAATTTTTCTATTGAAGTGTTGGGTGGAGCATCGGCAGGCGGAATGACTGCTGCTGTTACAACAGCAGGTGTTCAATCTGCGTTCAGTCCCGTGAGCCAGGCTAATCAGAACGATGAAGAATACAAACGAAAAAATCCAGTTTACGACGCTTGGGTGAACCTAATTGAGACCGATAAGGAAGATATGGTTAGCATTATGCTAGACACTTCTGATATAGATTGTAATGATGATAATAAAAATAAGGAAGTACGAGCTGGACTAAATTCAAAATTTATTGAACAAATCGCGGAAAGACTAACCTTGACTAGAAATGAAGCACCATATGAACGAAAATATTTTGCAAACGACCTAGATGTATTCACTACAGTTACCAACCTACGGGGGTTTCATTATAAGGTAACTTTCAATACAAGTACCGGACCTAGAGAACATCGCATGATAATGCATAAGGACTATGCGTTCTTCAGATTAACTAACAATGACTACAGTGGTGATGGCAGAATACCAATACACTTTAACCATCCAAAAGGACTAAATACAGATATTTTTGCTCAGGCAGCTATGTCTACTGGCGCCTTCCCGATAGGGCTTGAATCCAGAGAGCTTAAAAGGAAAATTGAATACATAAAGGAAAATAAATACCTTAATCTCAGGCTATCAGACCCATATATAAACTCTGGTACGGAGCAACCAGTAAACTACAATGTTTTGCCCACCCAGGATTTTGTATCATTAAATGTTGATGGTGGTGTAATTAATAATGAGCCATACGAGATCACCCAACAATTACTGGATGATAGAAGACGTATGGCGATCAAGGGCAATAACCCGACGGAGGATGATGAGTTAGCCGCAGCAGAGTATACTCCGAAAACGAGTGCAGGTGAATTTGATAGTCTTGTTCTTATGATTGACCCATTCCCAAACGATGAGGAAGCTGACGATGAATATTTTGTTCCAAAAAAGGCATGGAGAAATGTAGTCCCAGCGATACTTTCAGCTATGCGAGGGCAATTGATGATGAAAGATGATCAGATTAGAAGGGCTTATCTAAGCGAGGATTATACGAGATTCTTAATCATGCCAAGTCGAACAAAGGACGATAAATCGCAAAGATATAGTCTCGCATGCGGATCATTAGGAGGCTTTGGTGGATTCTTTTCAAAAGACTTTCGAGTGCATGATTTTTACCTTGGTAGACGAAATTGTCAACGATTTTTGCAGAATCATTTTTCTGCACCTACGAAATCGAACAACCCCATCTTAAAATATGGATATGAAGACATAATAAATTACCGGTACATAGTAGAAAAAAAAGAACTTAAGACTGTAAATGGCGCAGAAATGGAGGTAACGACTGAGGAAGAATTTCTGCCAATCATTCCTGACCTCCGTGTGGTGGAAAATAAAGAATATGGCACATTCACTCTATCAGTCCCTACTGTAGAGAATGAATTTCCTTATCCGCAGCTAAGTTTGAAATATATTCTTGGATTGGAGGCTAAAATTGAAAAACGTATTTCATGTATTCTAGATAACATTAAAAATCCCGTAAGCAAAGATAAGGACGAGGAAAAAAGTCCAGTTTTGAAGAGGATAAGGAAAAAAAACTGGCTACAGGAAATTAAGAGTTGGTCTTCGGATAAGTTAGTTGATCTATACTTTGGTTTAGGAAAATGGCAAGGAAAAGGTGTTGCTACGACCATTTGCTTGGATGCCATTATCCGCGATATGGAAACTAGAGAATTGTTAAAAGACGATTATAAATAAGTGACCCATGCCAAAAATAGCACCACCAAACACTCCCCGGTTATCGTCGACAGCGCTAAGAAAATTGAGCGAACCCTTTAACATTGACCGTATAAAACATCCCTTGTTGTTAGTCGGCATTAGAGGTTATTATTCCAATACTATGGGTTTACCTGGAACGAATGACAGGGGCATTTATGACGATGCTTTATTCATCGATTCTCCAAATGGTACAGTATCTTACAACGCAAATACCGATCCAAGCAGATTCCGTCCTGGGTATGGGAATCTACAACCTACAAAAGGGATGGCAATGCTGAAACCTGGATTATGGCTTTCGTATCAATTTGGGATCCACAAAACATACCCTGCATTAATTCAAACTGGAGGGATTGTAACAGTAATGAGGGATGGGCATCCTGACTATGAAGACACAGGATTTTTTGGCATTAATATCCACAAAGGAGGGTATAAAACGACATCAAGTTTAGGATGCCAGACTGTTCATCCCGATCAATGGCCTAGTTTTATTTCACTTGCTACGTCAGAGGCAAAGCGCATTTCAGCTCTTGGATTCAAGAAACTGATTATACCATACTTGTTATTGCAGCAACTAAAACTGCCATGAGATGTATTAGGTCCTATCTATATTATATTGGAGATTCTTGTAACTTATTTAGTCTGGGTCTCCCGGTGGTAAGTTTATACATAACTACTTCCCCAATTACTTCCGGCGAACTCAATATGACTGGAACAAACATCGAAATAAAATTACTTGAATCAGCGCTGGATGTTACATAAAGATTTATATGCCATTTACCTCTCTTTCTAATATATTTATCAATATGTTGCCATTCTAGATCTTTGAAGTTTGCACCCTTCTTTTTAAATGCAAGCGTCCCTACATCTCTATTATCCTGGAAATCAAGAAGAAATTCAAGTAAAGTACTATAGCCTACAAGCTCAAATAAATAAGCAAACTCGTCATTGATTTCTTCTTTGGTTACATGTATTTTCAATTGAGCAGGTCCACTCTCCTCCTCAATTTGTTTGGATAAAACATCACTTTTAACATCTTTGAGCGCTACTATATCTCCCTGTGCAATGCTGATTGATGCCTCACTCCCCGATATTGCGGCTGATTTAGCTTCTGAAAGATTTAATTGTAGTTCATAATTAATACCTGGCAATCCGAATCCAGGAAAACGTTGTAAAGTTGTATCCGACTCATTAACATTAAGATAATCCAAGACTAGATTTGGATTGTAGGCGAGGTCAAAGTTTGAACTTACGGCAATTAGCGATAATAATCTATCTTGACTGCCTTCGGACTTTTGCAGTTTGGCTTTTTCCTCATATTCTTTTTCATTTTTAAGATCAGCGAAAATGGCCACCGCTGCAGAGGCAATTAACAAAATTGCTAACAGATAGCCCCAGAACGTGGGTATTTTCACCCCTCTAATTTTTTTTGTTGTCTCGGTGAACGATCCGATCAATCCAAGAATCAAGGAAATCACTGTTAGGAACATGGCGATATTCATATATTTATGTTGTTATTGACGTTTGATTGAATAAAATTTGGGTCAAATAGGATGACTATACCTCCCAAAATGAAGGTTGTGGAGTTTAGACGCTATCCAAGAAAAATACTTCGGAAGCGCTTATTTAACTATTCACGCATTTCACATATTAAGTCAGTGTTTATAGTTGCGACTTTTATTTTAATTAAATTCGTATCGATGAGAAGTTCCTAGTTACTAGTAACATAAGCACATATAACCATCGCCTAGTAACTTGTCATTTTCTTTTAAACAATCTTTTACATACCTCTTTAATAGTCGTAATCTACGGAATACCCTATGGTTATAAAATGACAAGAAATAGTTATTTATCCGATTTTTTTGGGAATACTAATAAAATCTGAACCTTTTTAAGAAAGCTGCCCTCTTTGCGTTTGGAGAGTTTAAAAAATTCCGGTCTAAAACCGTCCGTCGACAGCCAATTGCTTTTTTAAGAATAACTTTTGGATAAATCAACCATATTACTAATTACTTTCGTGCGGTTATGTTCGACTTTTTTTTTAGAGGTACTCCTTATTGCGCTTCACTAGCTCTCTTAATATCACCGCCACAAATTAAACTATTTAGGAATGCAGCCCTTGAGAGCTATATATGAGAATGTTCACAGCCATTAAAATTGAAGATGCTTTACGGGAACCCGTAAACGATCTTAATCCATATTCGTATTCTTGTCAACATTGTTTCAACTGGAAAAATATATGAAAAAACTCCTGCTACCAATGTTTTGGCTCTCTCCTCTTTTTTCTCTGGCACAAACGCCTTCAAGTGACGCAGCCGCCTTTGGCACTTTCGTATTAGGTACATTGGCTTTCCTATTCATGGTGATTATCACTCGAGCGGTATTTATGATAAGTACAATCACAAGAAATCTGAAGCTACAAACTGAACTTTTGATGTTACTTGCTGGCAAAGACGCAGACGAGGCAACACTTACCCAAATAAAGAAAATTTACAGTACCAGAGAAAAAACATACTACAACAAGGAACTGATATCTAGATATAAATAAATTCTGAAAAAAAATTATATGAACAACTCAAAACAATGGAGTTCCGCAACACCAGGTTACATAATCTTTTTGGTGGATCAATCTGGTTCAATGGCAGAAAACTATGCTAACAGCAGGAATAAGGCAGAATTTACGGCGCTTGTAATTAACCGTACAATTAACGATTTAATATTTACAAATAGTGCTGGCGATAAAATCAAAGACCGCGTATTTATATCTATTATAGGTTATGGTGGCAAAGGTGGTAATTCTGTCGACGATATACGGTCCGATTATTTAAGCTCTTTTGCAGAAACACCACTACGTCTTGAACGAATAAAAAAGAAAATATCTGACGGCGGCGGCGGTTTAGTTGAAATTGAAGAAGAAATGCCGGTGTTTGTAGAGCCAACTGCTAATGGTCTGACACCAATGGGCGAAGCTCTTGCTTTTTGCAAACAACTTATAGAAGGCTGGATAATTAAAAAGCCCGATAATCCAGCTCCAGTGATTATTAATGTATCAGATGGATTCCCATATGAAGGTCAAAATGGGGATGAACCAGGGAAAACCAGGAAGTTTGCAAAAGAAGTAATGTCCATTTCTACGATGGACGGTAATCCCTTGATCTTTAATGTGCATATTGGAAATGGCGGTAAAGAATTAGGCTTTGAAGAGAGCGAATCGCAACTCGTTGATGACGAAACGAAATTGCTGTTTAACATATCCAGCATTGTGCCAGACTCTTATAGGGATGCCGCAAAAAAACATGGGTTTCCACTAGCACCTGACTCACGAGGCTTTGTCTCAAACGCCGGTCCGGAGACGTTAATAAAATTTATCAATTTTGGTTCTTCTGGTGGAACAGACAGGATTGCCTAATGGTAATCTTTAAAGATTACAACTTATAGCTAAATCATCAAAATGAAAATCACTGTAAAAGGATACATAACCTGCAAAGGAGCAGAAATGTATGGAGATTGTGCAGATAACTATGCCTTAAATGCGGACAATCATAAATTTGCAATTTCAGATGGTGTTTCGAAATCCTTTTTTCCAAAAATCTGGTCAACAATTCTTGTCAGCGAATATGTAAACAATTTAGAAACGGATGAGACATCCTTCATTAACAAATGTCAGCAAAAATGGTCTAAAGAAATTGAAAATAAAATAAATCGGCCGGAAGCAAAATGGTACACTAGGATAGAATACAACCGCCGGACACCGGCACTCGCTACTTTCGTGGGTCTTCAGTTTTTCGAGAATGAGCAAAAATGGATAGCTTCAGCATTAGGTGATACTTTTCTGTTTTTTCTACCAGAAGGTTATACAAATTTTTTGCAGGAACTTGTAGTGCTTTCTAGCAAAGATGATCCGTTAGTTTTTGATAATTTCCCTGATTATTTCACTAGCATCGGTCATCAGCATAAGGGTCTTCCACCGAAACAAATCGAAATTCACTCCCTTTCACCAGGAACATTTTATTTAATGACCGACGCACTAGCTGAATGGTTTGTAAATGAGCAAGAAAAAGCAAAAGAAAATATAAACATTTGGAAAGACCAAAAAGATTTTGAAAGATTCGTAGAGCTAGCGAGAGCCGATCGTGCAATGTCAGATGACGATTCGGCTATACTAATTATTAATTTAAAAGATGATGGGCAACCCAATTTTTCTTATGATGAACAAAATGTTACGAATCTTTCTGACTTGGTCGATGAAGAACAATTAGCTTTTATAAATAACGGACAAGACAGCGATTCGGTTAAAGCATCAACTGAGGTGCCTGTAGAAAACGAGGTAGAGATATTTTCCTCCTCCCTGCTTACATCATCAACTGTAGATTCGGAAATCAAGAATGACGAGGAATTCCTATCTCAGCAAACTGTGGAAGAAAACATTGTTGATCAGTCCTTAAATGACGGACCGATTCAAAGTGCACCAGATGATATTCTTAAACAAAATAAGGAGGCACGAAATCCATCTACCCCTTCTGACAATCAAAATAGCAATGGAAGTTTAACGCAGATATTCGACAAGTTCTAAGATGGAGACCTACCCTTCCCTATCCGACATAGTTGCGGCTATGCAGAATCCCCATGTTTGTTTCAAAAGCAAAGAACTAGTCGGGGGGACAGTGCTGAAAAAAAACAGACGCATTTTGCAGTATTCCGGTGGATATACCACCGTATTTCCGTTCCTCACAAAAGAAGGAAAAAAAGTTGCGGTCCGATGCTGGATAGCCGACATTGGCGATGCCAAGCATAGAAGTATTAAAATTGCTGATTATTTGCGTACGCTTCAAAGCCCATACTTTGTAGACTTTATTTATCTCGAGCAGGCCTTGTTAATTCAGGGAAAATTTTATCCTGTAGTGGTGATGGAATGGGTTGAGGCAAAAACATTGAAAGATTACATAAATGACAATATTTTTCAATCTCCTGAACTACTTATTAATATTGCCAATGACTTCAAAAATATGGTTGCATATCTTCATGGCGCAGGAGTTGCACATGGCGATTTACAGCATGGAAATTTATTAATCAAACCTGATGGTAAAATTGTTCTGATTGATTACGATTCCATGTATATAGAACCTTTGCTTGGCATGTCTGATACCATTAAAGGATTGCCGGGATATCAACATCCGGCAAGGGCTTTAAATGAGAAGATCAATCCCAAGATGGATTTTTTTTCGGAGTCGGTTATATATGTGGCGTTGTTAGTTTTTGCTGAATCGCCAGATCTGTGGGCCAAATATTATGAGACGGAAGACCTCTTATTTTCTAAAGATGATTTTTCAAATCCAGCGGATTCTGAGCTTTTTAGCAAGCTTAGTCGGTCTCCAAACCCGACTATTACTAAGGTGATAAATAAAATAAAAGAGCAGTTAACGCAATCTGATATAAAGCAGCTGCTTCCTTTAGAAGAGCTCCTCATCGATCAACTTGCTGTGGCACGCGACAAAATCACCAGTAAATGGAGTTTGCAACCAAATCCCCCGGTTAAGACAGACATAATCGTTCCTAATATAACTGGGATTATAAATAAAATGTAAACTAATGGAAAAGACGAACCTAGACCCCGACAACAACAAATTAGCAATAGACAGAGATCGTTTTGGCAATCCTAAAGGGGAATATTTCGACTTAGCACTGGATAATGCATTTACAGGCACAAAGATAGCTGTGCTCCACTTATATACGGGCGAGGGATTTGATTTCGAGTTACCAAAAGAAGCATTGGCTAAAAAAGGTTTTGACATAATATATTGGAAAGACCATGCTCCATCAGCTTCTATGTTGAAGCAAGAATTAGAGACCTCTAGTCAACTTTGGTTAATCTCGGACACTAATATTAAGTTGCAACCCGACCATATACAGGAAATTATAAATTTCTTTAAACAAGGAAAAGGCCTTTACATACTTGGTGATAATGAACCATATTTTGCCGACGCAAATCAGGTTTTAAACAAGCTTTTCCAGATAACAATGTCAGGTAATTTTGAAGGCAACACAGTTCTTGGTCTGCAAGATGGATCTGGGAAGCGCGGCCTTCTTAAAAATCACGAAATATCTACCGGCATCGAACACTTATTTGAAGGAGATACGGTTGCTGTGTTAAAGGGCGAGTTCTCTGACCTAATTCCACTTTTAAATAATTCTAACGGTGATCCGCTGGCGGTCTGTTATGATAAAAATGGAAGACGTGCGATCATTGATGGTGGCTTCACCCGTCTTTTTTGCAATTGGGATTCCGCCGGTACTGCACGATACGTTGTAAACGCAGCCACCTGGTTAGTTAATGATCTCAAAATTAAATCAGTAGAACTCACAGCATCCTTAAACAGCGCCTCAATAATTGACAAATTTGCTAAACGTGACTGCGAATCCGAGGAACCTAACGTAAGTGTGCCATCAAGTATTATCAATAAATTTTAGTTATGGCGGATAAGCAAGCTATCATTAACGCAGTACGGAATCTGTCATCTTTCTTAAAGATCCCAGAGCTACGCGGAGCCGCTCTTAGACTTACCAAATCTGGGATGCCCTTTTTATACTCGGGCGGGTTTAATATGGTATTTCAAATCATCCATAAGGATAAAAAATGGGCATTAAGGGTTTGGCACGTTGACATGGGCATTGATCAGGAACGTTATCAATTGATTGCTGACATGCTTACGATGTCAAAGCTTCCTCATTTTGCTCAATTTAACTATGCGTCACAAGCTCTAATTGTAAATGGCAAAGCCGAAGATATCATTCTGATGGAATGGCTTGATGGATTATTATTGAAAGAGTATCTTAAAATACATTTACACGAACCTAGAAAGATAATCGATCTTGCTAACCAATTCAGAAATGCCTGTGACGACTTGCGGGAAAATCAGATTGCACACGGAGACTTGCAGGAGGGTAATATTTTAGTTGATTCAACGGGACAGCTTCGGTTCATAGACTATGATTCTGTGATAATTCCTGCACTTGTGGGAGAGTCTGATCTGGTTACTGGGTTAAAAGGGTATCAACACCCTTCTCGATTTAAAGAAAGTAAAGCATCATTAAAAGCAGATTATTTTTCTGAGCTCATAATATATCTGTCTCTGTTAGCATTGGCTTACAATCCATCACTTTGGCTTAAATATCAGGTCGAGTCAACGCAGTATCTTCTATTTACTGAAAATGATTTTATAAATATTGAGAATTCAGAAATATACCGAGATCTGTCGTTGCTTCCAGATGAAATTAAAAAGCTGTTAAATATTTTAAAAATTTATCTTGCTACTGGTAGTTACAAAGACTTAATCCATATGGGCAGCTATTTAGAAGTGCCTCAAATTTTATTTTTTGATGTAGACAATAGTGTTATTTTAATTGGCAATAATGTGACAATAAGATGGAAGACAACTAATGCAACACAGGTTTTTCTACAACCAGTACTGGGCATAATAAATAATAGCGGCCAGCGCGTTGAAACAGTTGAGCGGGAAACAAATTATACACTAATAGCCACTAATAATGCAGGCGGAATAGAAAAATTAATTACTGTCAAGGTGGTACCACCACCACAAATTAAATTTTCATTGGACCGTGGCAAAATTCTTTTTGGTGAAAGAACAACCCTCCGATGGTCAATAAAAGATGTTTCATCTGCTGTTTTAATTGCTGGCAAAAATTCTGAAACAATCGCTCTTGAAGGAGAAATAATAGTAACCCCGGAAAATTCCATTGTTTATGAAATAGAAGTGATCGGTCTAGACGGATGCTCGAAAACCAAAATAACTAAGGAATTAATCGTCTTAAAACGTGTTGAAATCGGTTATTTTAGTAGTGATACCTCATTAATATTAGAAGGATTGCCCGTCAATGTTAAATGGAAGACATCACATGCAACTAAAATTGTTATCTCATCAAATTCACAGCCTGACCTGGATGTGACCGGAAAAGGGGCTATCACCCTATTTCCAAACAGAACTACAAGTTATACATTCCGCGTTTCTAATGATTTATCGAGTATGGATGGTAATCCTATTCAAATCACCGTACAACCTCTCCCAGCACTTCCAAATCTAAATACACTGTCAATAAAGCCAGGCGATCTGATACCAAATTTCACACTTGACCTTAGCAACCGTATCGACCAACTGGTAGAAACTAGCGAGGAAAGCTTTTTGAAAGCAGTGCTCCCTAAAAAGAAGTTTAGTTTAATATCTAGCCTTACAGGAATCTTGAGCAAAAAACGATGAATAAAGAAAATTACCTCGAAATCCATCTTTGGCGATTGGCAGGTTTTAATTGCTTTATTGTTGCTCTTTGTCCCACCTTGCACATTAGGATTGCTGGTATCGGACTGCAGTATTTTCTTCAATTACTACTTGTGTTTCTTGCTGCCAATGTACTAGTGTTTCATTTGCAAGGATCAACCATAATTAGCCTGCCAATCTCAAGTTTAATCACTTGGGCAATGTGGCGTGGAATAAAATACGCAACCCGAATACAGCATAGTTATAATTCAGCGTACTTTCTGCTTGCCGCGCTTACAGTAAATACTATAATTGCAATTTTGATCACGATTCCTTTTTGTATTAGCGTTTTTCAAGACGAAATTGAATTAGCCAATGAACTTCATTCTCTTGACGACGGCATGTTTTTATTAAGGAATTTTATTCGGCCTTTACGAGGGCTAGTCCTAGCTGGTGAAGGCACGGGTCAATCTACTATTATCCGCTTTTGCTGTGGGTCAGTTTTTTCACTTGTCTACTTCTGTTGTTTTGCCCCTTATCTCCTCACCTATCAAATACTTAAATCTACTTACACTTCGGTTTTTAATTTATATGAGCAAAATTTTAAATAATATGGACAACCCTTACTCTAAAATACAACATTTTTTCTGGCTGTGGTCTGGTGTGGAAATAAGCATTTTAAAAGATTGTCCCACTGATTTTAATCGGCAGGCAGGAATAGGCTTCACAATTTTCATGACGACTCTGCTCGCATTTTTTTCTGGTAGTTATGCCGGCTGGTATTTTGGCGAAAGTTATATAACTGCAATTGTATTCGGAACAATATGGAGTGCATTAATCTTCAGCATTGACCGTAGCATGGTAACAACACTAAAAAAAGATCCTGATGCTCCGAAGCAGAATTTTTGGCCACCATTCTTATCTCGCGCTGTATTAGCCTTGCTTATCGCTTTCGTAATTTCTATTCCACTTGAGCTTCTTATTTTTCAGGAAGAAATCGAGGCTAATATGTTGTTCTTCAAAGAAAAACAGACTGGTCGAGTAATCGACTTGAAAGCGAAAAATATTGGTTTAGGCCAAAAGCAGCAGCAATATGTAAGGGATAGCATAGACGCTGAAGCAGCCGCTCGGACCGCTGCTCTTCCACAGCCTGTACAAGATGTCACGTACAACAATTTAGTTGAAACTTATAATAGGCTCAGCCGTCAGTATAACAACCTGCAGGGTGCGTACAACAAAGCGAAAGCAAACGCCTCATTCAACTTATCAAGAATTCCTATCATTGATGGACAAAGAGATATGTCATCGAATGAAGCATTACGATATGTTAGGAGCAAAGTGATTTCCGACAAAAAATTTAATGAGCTTCGGAAATTCGACCGGAATTCATTGAATAAGGCAAATGACGATAAAGCGCTGTATCTCACAAACTGGCATAAAGAAAATCAAGAACGACAAGCACTGGCGGAACAAACAAAGTCAAAACGAAAACTAGCTATTGACACCGCACTTAGCATCCAAGCTACGACAGGCAAAAAGCAAGCTAATCTAACTGAAGGAAACAAGGGGTTTATTACTCGATTCATGGTACTGGAAGATCTTGCTAGTGTAAGCAATCAGAAAGACAATCCGTCCGCAGGAACAGTATTCTTCCTGTTATGGCTTATCCGTATAATGTTCTTCATTATAGAAGTGCTTCCAACCATTGCCAAAATTTCCACCCCTATTGGCGCGTATGATATAGCGATTAAGGCAAAAGAGCGTGATATTGAGCAGGATCTAAAAGACCGAACCAAAGAATACTTAGCTCATCAACACGAACTTCGCTTCACCGAATACGATGCAGTTGAAAAACAAGGGAAAGATAGAATAAAAATAGAGAGCAACCTGCATAAACGCCTCATACAAGAGATTGCTGAGGTTCAAGGTGCAATTGCGCGTCAAAAGCTAGCCGAATTTAGAAAATTGCACATAAAGGCTGAAGCCTCATCGTTCATAGATATGATATGGTATCAAAAAAATACTGCGGCGTCTGAACGAACTGAGTATTTCTTTAAAAATGGAAGTTTAGGTGAAAATCAACGCCTTTTGATATTTAGTGGAGACAAGACAATTACCGGTACATGGTCTTACAAAAATAATGGCACATCCCTGGAAATAATGCTTCCTGATAAACATGTTTTCTTTAAAATTCAAACTCTCGACGATGACCGATTTGAACTTCAGGACGAAGGTAGCCTAGAAAGTATCTACCTGGAAAAAACCAAATCAATAACAATATGAAAATAGAGGAAAGGCATAATAGCAATTTTATTAATTAGTATAAGGCATACTATGTCATCGATTGACCGAGTGCAAATCTACTTTTGCTACAGCAATATAAACGACAGATAAAATTCAATCCCTAACCTCATTAAAATAATCACAGATATGCAAATTTCAGACGTACAGTTAAAAGGAAGCTACTACCTCATATTCGATGCAAAAGGTAAAAAGATTTCCGAGTTGAGTAAATCCTATGGTGATTTGTGTGGCTTTGGCACTGATTTCTTTGTGCTCAAAAAAGGAAACTATTATATCACCTACGATGACAGGAGCAAGAAACTCGCTGAATTAAGTAATTCTTATGGAGATTTCAAGAATGCATCAGGATTTACATTCAATCTTATAAAGGGCCGTTACATCATAACATATGATGAACATTGTAAAAAGACAGGTGAGCGACCTATTTAATTAAATTCCGCTAAATCATATTCGTTTTAGTAACATTACGTTGGCACTTTTACTTCTTATTATTGCCAAATATCAAACATAAAATATGACAACCGATAAGAACACAGAAGATGGTATCGTCCTCAAGTCTGTAAATCAAATTTCAGAATACAATTTTTACGTACCATCATACCAAAGGGGTTACAGATGGACAAACCATCAGGTACTTGATCTATTGAACGACATTTGGGAGTTCACATTGAAGAACAGGAATACTGACGAGATTTATTGCCTCCAGCCGGTAGTTGTAAAAGAAAAATCTGTTGGCTCGAAGAGTTGGGAATTGATAGACGGGCAGCAGCGCCTCACAACCATCTATATAATTCTATCTTTTTTAAAAAGGGACAAATTCTCAATTGAATTCGAAACAAGATCAACAAGTGGAGAATTTCTTAAAAATATAAATGGCGTAGATAAAGACACAAATATTGACTTCTATCACATTAGTGATGCTTACAGAACAATCGAGACCTGGTTTAACACAATTGATCAAGCAGACGGACAGTTGCCCTCTATAAGTGCCTTCACGAACACATTAGAGAATCTAGTACAGGTTATCTGGTATCAAGTCGCTGTGGATAGTGACTCTATCGATGTTTTTACTAGAATAAATATGGGTAAGATACCGTTAACTAACGCAGAATTAGTAAAAGCCCTTATTCTTAAGTCTGATAATTTTACTGAAAACGTTGAGGTATCACAGCGGAAGCAGATAGAGATAGCATCAGAATGGGATCGTATCGAATATGCTTTGCAAGACAGTGAATTCTGGTACTTCCTAAATGATAACAATAAACTGTACCAATCTAAGATTGAACTAATACTCGACTTGGTTGCAGAGAAACGAGCAGAGGATATTGATGAATTTTCAACCTTTCTTTACTTCAACAAACTTATAACTTCGCGTAAAAGCGTTACAAATATTTGGGCTGAGATAAAAAGGTATTATAGCATTTTTGAAGAATGGTTTGCAAATAGAGAACTGTTTCATTTAATAGGGTTTCTTATCTCGTCAGGATCGAAACTGGAGTTTATAATAAAAGCCTATATGTCTTCGGGATCGAAGAAAGAATTCATAACCGATCTGTATACTAAGATCAGTAAAATAATACCTGATCATATTAGTACATTGAGTTACGGGCACTTCGCTATAAAAAACGTACTGTTACTTTTTAATATTGAAACTCTGCTGGCAAACAAGAATTCCAATATGCGCTTTCAATTTGACAGGTATAAAAAAGAGAACTGGGATATTGAACACATACATTCTGTACAATCGAACATGCCGACATCTAGAGAGCATCAGGATGAGTGGCTAGCTGAAGTATCTGATTTTATGGAAGATCAAAAGATCCGCGAGAAAATCCAAGACTTCAAGTTGCTGGACCCCAAGCTTAAGATCTCTGAATTTCCAGAACTTTACCAATTTATTATTGACACATACGGGGACGCTGAGGAAGAAGAAGAAAAAAATGATATCTCGAATCTTACACTTTTAGACGCTGGAACAAACCGCAGCTACAAAAATGCAATTTTTCCGATTAAAAGAAAAACCATCATTGAGCGCGAAAAAAACGGAGTTTTTATCCCCCTCTGTACCAAAAATGTTTTCCTGAAATACTACAGCAAGGATCCAAGCCACTTGTCTTTTTGGGGGAAACAAGACCGTTCAGATTATCTTAAGCAAATTGAAGAATCATTAAACAAATATAAAAATACTGCCAGCACCTATGCCTAAATCTACATATACCTTTTTGAAACTGATAAACGAGTTTTCAATCGTCATACCAATTATACAACGTGATTACGCACAGGGACGGGAAACTGCAAAGGATGTTCGAAACAGTTTTCTTGCAAACATTTACAACAGTTTGGAAAATAAAACACACCTGGAATTGGATTTCATTTATGGAATCGTTAAAGATTCGAGATTTATTCCCCTTGATGGTCAGCAACGTCTGACTACCTTATTCCTCCTTCATTGGTATCTTGCTGTAAAAGATGGAAGAAATGAAGACATCTTATCATCGCTCAGCAAGTTTAGTTATGAAACTAGAACCACTTCAACAGATTTTTGCCAGGCACTTATAAAATATACTGTTTCATCAACTGACAATATATATATCAGCGAGGGAATCAGAGATGCCACATGGTTTTTGAATGCATGGGAAAAAGACCCATCGGTGAGCGCAATGTTAAATATGCTTGACGCAATACAAAAAACTTTTGCCGATAGCAGTGGGTTTCTGAATTTACTAATATCAACGGACAATATTACTTTTCAATTCCTTAACCCGGAATCGCTTAAAATAACAAATCCGGAAGGTCTTTATATAAAAATGAATGCTCGTGGCAAGGCCTTAACTGATTTTGAACATTTTAAAGCAAGATTTCAGCAATACCTCGATCTTAATCATTCGCAACATAAAAATCGTTTTGCTGCGAGTATAGATAATAAATGGACGGATTTCTTTTGGCATCATAAAATTTTGAATGTGATTGATGAACCATTTATGAAGTACTTTAATTTCATAACTGAAATACTCTATTATGTAGGAACAGCCGACGGCAGCTTTACCAAGGATAATAACACTAATAATCAAGCAGTTATAACATTCGATCTTATCATGAAAGTTTACCAAAAAGAATCTAACCTTCTGATGTTGTTTGACTCTCTGGACCTATTATGTAACATCGTGGACACAAAAGCATTCTTTTCAGATTTATTCTCCACGCAATTACATGAAACTGGTAAAGTATGCTTGTTTAGTGACAAAATTGATTTATTTGAATCCTGTACTGCCACAGATAAGGATTTTGGGATTAGGGAAAAAATCTTCTTATTTAGTCTCCTGAAATTTTGTATTGAAAGAAAAATCAGCTCAGTGAATCAAGACTTGAGGGATTTCATTCGACTTATACGCAACCTGGTCTTTACAATAAGGCAGCAGAGAACTACGGAACTACAATTCATTCTTGGCTACGAGATGTTGCCACGTATCTTAAATGGAATTTTTCAAACCTTAATTTCGGATAATAATGTGTATGAGATATTGTTGGCAGAACTAAAGATCACAGGCTTTTCTAGTGATTCTATTCTCCATGAACAAACAAAAGCTAAATTAGTAATCTCTGATCCTCGATTGAAGAAAACAATTGAGATGCTTGAGGACCATGCAAACTTTAAGGGAAACATTTCAAACCTTGATATTGAAATAAATGCACACAAGTTGGAAGCTTTCAGCACGGCAATATCCGAAGTGTGGGACACTCGTATTGCTCAAGAGCTCATATTACAATCGGTAAATACTGCAAAAGATTTTTCAGTTTATGCAGATGACAGTGCCCTGGGTGGAAAATGGTACCTTGGAAATACAAATAAATGGGAGACCCTATTTGTCAAGAAGGATGGAAGGATGATTAAATCCCTAACTAGTTATTTGTCCAGTTATCTTGAAATCAGTGAAGGAATGCCAATAGAAAAGCTAAAAGTAATGATCGCTGCATATCACGCTAAAGTGTCAACAAGCTCATGGAAATACTATTTTTCAAAGTATCGCGAGATATACAACAACCATAACCTATTTGCATGGAAGTCTGATGAATCTAACTTCAGAATCAGGCATCTGAACCACTCAGGATTGAATGGTTTCCATATTAATCCCTATGTAAGGATTGTTGCTGATAAGGTTGAAAACGCCATTTGCGAATCTGGTCAATGTTATGGCAAAGGCGCCGAAGAAAGCGCACTAAATCTGAAAAATGGGATTAAGCTATTTTGCGAAGAAGAAGGATGGAAGATTGTAGTCCCTAACAACCTTGAACTTGACAATGAATTGCTCAAGATGTATACAGTAAACTCAACAGGAACGGCAAATGAATATCTTTTGCAAGATCAACAAGGCTTTGACCGAATCGAAACCGCAGTAGCGTTTTGTAAGCTAATTCCCAGCTATACCAGGGATATTTTTGCGGAGGTTGTATAAGAGAAAACTATCAACAGCATTATAAAGGTGGTGCATAAGTTACTAATACATAAATTGTTCTAGTAACTCCAATCTATACGTTAAATATGATCATCGATGTCAAAAAGAGAAATTACCTTGAGGCATACTGCCATCATCAATAAACTGAAGAGAAGCCCTGCTACCTTAAAGGAGATTAATCAGCATCTAATCAATGAATCTGAATTGACAGGATATGAGCTTACAGTTTCAGATCGTACATTTCAAAGGGACAGGCAGGACATTCTTTCTTTGTACAACATATCTATAGAATGTGATAAATCAAATAACCGTTATTTCATAGCGGATACAGATGATAGTGCTTTAAACAATCGTATGCTTGAGGCTTTCAACACTTTTAATGCACTTAGCTCGAGTATTGGGATGAGCGATTACCTTGAATTTGAAAGTTACTCGTCAACTGGTACAGAAAATTTTCACGGAATTCTTCATGCGGTAAAAAACAGATTACAATTACGAATTGGATATCAAAGCTATTGGAGTGATACGGAGGCAGAAAGAGTTGTTCGCCCCTACTTCCTTAAGGAATTCAAAAACCGCTGGTATCTGATTGCGCATGACATTAATAAGGATGCGATCCGCACCTTTGCGTTAGACAGAATTAAAAGCATAGAGATCACCAGAAAAAAATTTAATTATCCGGTCAACCAACAACCGAGGTCGTACTTCAAACATTGTTTTGGAATTACTGCGCCTGATCGGTCTGATCCAATAGAGCCGATTATACTGTCATTTAACGCGCTTCAAGGTAAGTATGCCAAATCACTCCCGCTCCATGCCAGCCAGAAGATTTTGAAAGATACTGATGACGGGTTAGTTATCCAGCTAAACATTCATGCAACATTTGATTTCGAAATGCAAATACTGGCTTATGGGGAAAATGTAGAAGTCTTGGCTCCGATAACTCTAAGGAATAATATAAGGGATAGAATAAAGAGATCGTTGGCATTGTATACAGATCATAACATTACAGAAAAGGTTAAATAAAAATTGAATGAAAATATTATATCTACATGGCCTTGATGGCAGTCTAAGTCACGACAAAAGATCCGCGTTGGAAAAATACGGGCAAGTTATTGGCCCAGATATCAACTACAGAGCAACTCCAAATACAATTATTGAAATAGGTGAACTGTATCGAGCGGAAAACATCGATATTGTGATAGGAAATAGCATGGGTGGTTTAGCAGCTTATTATATATCTCTAAAATATGATACACCATGCTTGATATTTAACCCTGCTCTACCCTATACAAGTGTAAGTCAAACTATTCCGGGAAATCCAGGCAAGAGAAATCAATTTCTTCAAGTAGTTTTGGGCAGACAGGATGATGTAATCAGACTAAATGACAATCTCAAATTCCTTGAGCAGAATATAGATTCTGATGTACATGCTACTGTGCATATTTTAAACACCGTAGGTCACCGGATCCCAATTGAGGTATTTGAAGCTGAAATAAAAACTTTTTTTGACTCTCTTGCAACTAGGCTTAGTTAGTAAAAGTAAGTACTTAATTTAATTTAGATGCCAAAGTGTACTCTTCGGTATCTAAATTTGATTGTAAATAGTACATTTCAAAATCACTATCTAACACCTATTTACCAAAATCACCCGCCTCCAAAGCAAGCAAAGATTGCTTTGCCTGAAATGCACAGAATCTTTCTAACAATTGCCTTGAAGGGTGATCGACAGCTGTTAGCAATAGCTTTCTAAGTGCCGCGGTTGCATGGGAAAGACGCTCGTCAATACTATAGCTGCTTTCAGGCATGGTGAGCATTACCTTAAGTATAATCTCCTCAGCACTGGCAAGAAGATCATCAATCAGCTGAGTGTTTCCCTCTTTAACTTCTTTTAACAGTCTTCCCAATGTTCGATCTTTCGGCCCGAGTTTTTGGAGCCTGGCCCTGATCTCTTTTTTAGTAGGGCTTTCAACTGGGGTGCTTGATATATTAATTGCGCGCATTTAGTTTCTTTATTACAAAAATAAGCGACAGTTCAGCCAATCGGTGTCTGAGTCTATTTCGCTGAAAGTACCACCGATCAGGAATTTTAGAAGATCTTGAATTCGAAGCTCAATATCTCTAAATTTAGATGAATGCTCAAAAGCTGCGTGTTCGATAAGAATATTCTTACAGCTTTGTACAATTGATAGGGCATTCCTAATCATTTCGTAAACAGTGCTGTATTCAGTTCCATTTGCTTCCGCAAGGTGCATCTTTTCCAAATTGAATAACAGCAATAAATCTGACAGCTTATCTCCAAATCCCAGCAGACCATCCAGTTTTATCATCGGCCCGAACCATGTGGCAGACGCTACCAATCCGTCAACCATACTGTAGACACTGGTCAATATGACACAGGTTTCTTCCAATCTTCCATTTAATTTTGCTTCAATCGATTTATCGGTGTACATTTTTGTCCAGTTAATAATTCGTACAATATTACCATCCGATCTAGACAAGGTATGTCACAGTTAACATAATAAACATAAATACGGGTAAATGTGGCAGCAACCATACTTGTTTGCACTCACAGAATATATACCATATTTCCTGACTACTACCATTACTAGCGAAGCTAAACTGGAAAAGCAACATATATTACAGCCGGGAGTATACCAAATACTTGAACTGTCACGGCACATAGCCACATGTGGTGTTCAATATCCTCACCTTTGTAGCTCTTCATAATATAATCCCCGCCCCCAACAGAATCACTCAAATCAGAAACCAACTGAATTGTATCAGCTCCTTCAAACGCTTCATCGCTCATTTCCAAAATGCATTCATTGGTGTAACCACTGACTCTATCGAGCATAGTATCTGCTCCTTGTACCATTTCCAGTTCATCAATTGAACCATTCCATCCCGGTAGATCAATATACCATCTACCTGAGTCGGCTTTATAAAATCTAAATTTTTCTCTCATACTACACTTGTTTTACATGCGGACATTGATTTCCGAGATGGCCGCTTTGACCTCTTCTTGAACTATGCCTCTCGCCTATTCAACAAAGATGTGGCAAATGCCTGCCCTTAACTATTCTCTACAACCTTGTGGTCATTCTCATAAATGAGTAGGCTCCTGTTAAAACTGATTGACTTTAACCCTCCCCTAGGTCCCGCTATGAGGTAGTTTCTTGCCTTGCTTTCATCGATTTTCTTAAGAAATGCCCTCTTTATCATTGAACATTTCTCGTTTATTGAATTATCTAAAGGATCTACCAGAGCTTCTATGCTTTTACGAATTTGGACAAGATCTGAGCTGTTGGAAACTTTTGCATAGATGCTTTCTAATTCTTGCTGATGATCCTTCAAATATGGCAATGCCACACCTTCAGTATGGTTTAAATAAAAAAGATAGATTGTTTTGGGAAGCGGGTACATCTCGATTTCTATATTCCCGTAGTCCTTCAAATATATGTTTAAGTGCTTGTCAACAAACAATCTGCTAACTGTATTAATATCTGGTGTAGCAGCATAAAAATAGTTCTTTATTTCCCAAAGCTTTCCGAATCCACGGCTGAAAAACTCAAGCGGTTCTTCGGCCCCGTCACTATACTCTGCAAGTTTGACAAAAGGTACATCTGACTTCAGTAAATCACTGTCAGTATAAAATAGAAATGCATCAGATGTTGATTCTGAAAGGCTGGTACTTGAAATCAGTCTACTTACGAGTCTGTTAGATGGCTCATGTAAAGTCCCAAGTAACTTTTTAGCCTTTCAAACTTGTCAGTATATCAAATTAATAAATAACGCCGTAACAATTTCATGCCAAGTGTTGCATCGATTGAATAATAATTGTAATTTTAAGATATTTCTATTATTAACGAGTTTAAACATTATATTAATGAAGCACTCTCAAACCCTATTTTCTTTATTTATCATTGGTACACTGTTGCTATTATTAACCTATTCTTGTAAAAAAAATGAGTCAGTTCAAATTTCTAATGAACAATCTTCTGTAGCTTCCCTTGTCGGTATCGTGAAAGCTTCGTTAAATGAAAAGTCTATTCGTGGTCAATCACTGATAAAAGGTTTAGAATCAATTGGTATGAATCCCGACTGGTCGGAGGCTAAAACAGTGGTTAACAGCAAGAACAAAACGGTACTCTCTATTCCTCTTGAAAAGACAATGAAATCGTATTCAGAATTGAATGTTATTGTTAATGATGGAATACCTCACGAAATAGTAAAGAGATACACTACATCTGAGGACAACTTAGTCCAGCTTGAAATTTATGCATTGAACGGTACGCTATTAAAAATTGGCAATTATAATCCCAAAACAAAAAGGTTTCTCCCATTCAAATTGACGCCCGTAAGGATGAATTTATTTGTTCCAAACAGAGCTTCAACCAGAATCAATGTGAGTGTACTGGAGCTATTAAGTGGACAGCCAAAGGTGTATAAAAGCAACTATAAATCACTTTCTGTTGTTGGAGATGAGGATGGCGACGAAACTGAAGACCCAGAAGAAGGCGAAGACTTGCATGAAGTTATAATAGTTGGTACACCACCAGATCAGGAACCAACCGAGGATCCATCTCAACCTTCGCCTTCTGATAATGGACCCACTGACTATTTTCCATCCGATCCAGTAGGTGCACCTGCTGGTGACTCACAAGGTGAACAAGCTTTAGTTGATGCATTTATAAACAACATCGATACAACAAACTTAAAACCTTGCATGGTTGCTATATTGAAATCTTTGATCCTAGGCGATAAAGGTAAAGTAACTACAATTATCAAACTTTATACTTCAAATATACCACAATATAACTGGGTTGTTAAAGATGGTTCCTTGTCTGTCGGAACTAATGCAGAAACTGAATCAACATATAACGGTAGTGTAAATGGAATGATAACTACATTTGATAGTCAGAAATTTAGCCAGGCTTCTGATTTGTCGATAGCTAGGACTATAATGCATGAGTCTGTACATGCCTGGCTTGTTAACTATTACAGACAAGATAATGCATTAGCCAATGCCGACTATGCTACAATGATAGACGCTTATAATCTTAATCCTGACCAATCGGAAAATACTTTACATCATGATGAAATTGTTAGAGACTTCGTAGGACATATCGCAGATGGACTTCAAGAATTTGGAGATAATAAGGGTTACACCTTTCCGACGATAATGGAAAAGCTCCAATTTTATAATGACCTGGCATGGGGAGGGTTGACACAAACCCAAGCTTTCCGAAATTTGCCAACCGCAGCAAAAGATAGAATAAGCAATACGATCAGTACAGAACAATATCAAAAAGACACAAATGGCGTTTCGACGCCTTCAAAAGGAACTGTAGCCGGATGCTAAACATATTTATATGAAATTTAAAACAATAATATTACTTTTAAGCTCGCTGTTGACCAGCAGGGCTTATACTCAGCATTTAGTTGGTAAGTATATTTATCCCTTGGAACATGGAAACAGGACAATCACTTTCGAAAATGATCAATTCACAGATGAAACTAGGGATGGTACATTTACAACTTTCGGGCACGGAATTTTCAAAATAAAAGACAGTTTGCTTTTATTGACATATAAGGAGATTAAAAATAAAGCTTCTTCAAACTACACTTTTGTTGAACAGGTCAAAAAAAATGAAGATACGCAGGTATTACTCGAACTAAAGTATGAAGATGGCACACCTGCACAAGCCTTGATTGCAATTTTTGATGGTGACCATCAAAGGCTGATAACTTACTCCATCGATACAATGGGACAATCCTCTTTTATCATTGATCACAAATATGATTCTATGGTGTTAAGCATCACCGGCATTCCATATGAGTTAGTAAAAATACCTGTAAAGCGGTTGAAAAATAGATATACAAAGATTACAGCTATTTTGAAAGAAAGACGTTTAACGTATATGCGACCCGGAACGGTGTCTTTGATTATGAAAAAAAACGGAAGTGGTGAGCTAATTTTAAAATCCAAAGAAAACAACGACACCCAACTATGGAGGAAGGTCAATTAGCAATATCGGCCTTCCTCGGTTGCCGCCCTCTTTCCTCCGGCCAACCCATAATACACTGAACCCCATTGGTAAACTGCCTAGTTGTGGGAACGCGGTAGATCAAAATTAAGATTATCAAGTCCTGTCTGTATTATTTGTAAACCGGTCCAAAAAATCAGTAATCCCTTCCTTTTCTTTTTGTAAATGTTCAATAATTACATCCCTATCCGCAACGTATAATTCAGCACTTGAGGTTTTCACATGAACCGGTACCACTATCTCTTTAAAATTTGACCTAACTACATTAGTATACTTTACATCTCCCTATAATAGTCTGAATGTTTTTTGTAAATGTCCCATTTTGCGTCTAAATATTCGGAGCCCAGGAAATTCAACTATCACTTGTTCAGATTATTAACTTTGCGTTTAAAGCCGATTTCTGTTCTCGGCTGTTCTTCCTTTTCAATGAATTTACTCAGATAAGTAAACAACAGTTCAATTTTCTGATCGTGTTTCAGTAACTGTTTTTCAGCCTGCTCTACCCTGATGAACACATCTTTATGTGCCATCAGCATTTCCCGTATCCGGGTATAGATCCGGATGATCTGGATGTTGACGTGAATAGCCCTTTCACTGTTTAACACACAGGATAACATCGTTACTCCCTGTTCAGTGAAACAGAAAGGCATATAGCGTGCACCACCACGTCCTTCCTTTGAGGTCACAATTTGTGACCTCAAACTTTCCAGCTCTTCTTTAGTCATTTCAAACATAAAGTCATCCGGGAACCGCGTCATATTACGTCGTACAGCTTGTTTTAACACTTTGGTTTCAACCCCATACAACTCTGCCAGATCACTATCCAGCATCACTTTTTGATCACGGACCAGATAGATTTTACTCATCACTACCTCATCAGGTATAACGGTTTTAGTTAACGGACTCATACTGCAAATGTATTTAGATAGGTGCTTATGGTGGTTATTTTATTGGATGATATTTTTTTAACGCCTCTTTCAGGTCTTCCAGGTCACTGGTCTGGTAACGTTCGGTACTGCTGACATAACGGTGCCCGGCCATGTACTGAACCCTGCGCAGATCCTTTTCTTTCAACGAGTAACCTGTATATATTCGTGAAGTTCCATGATCTGCGAGGCTTTCAGTTTTAGCACCCTGCTATTACTGGCAGTTCCTGCCGGAATGGTGATCTTACCTTCTTTCAACCTGATATGATCAGCTTTTAACTGCCGCAGGTCTTCTACAATCATAGACACTTTCCTTAGAGACGCAAAAGCCAGAAAGGCTTACGGACAATAAATAACAAAGCCTGGCTCATTCGAACCGAGCTTTATATTTTCCAGTTGTTATTATTGCTTCTTTTTGAAAAAGTATATCGCTTTTATATTATCAGCAGAATACAAATCTCTTATAGAGTCCCCTTCCAAACAAATATTAGTCTCCTTATCAAAAGCGAAACAATTTATGTTTGATGTTTTTGGTGATATCATGATATTACCTATTCGAAACTCTGACAAACTTGAATGCAACTTAAAGGCATAACTGCTATTTAATTGAATTTTATTACCGCTTTTCACCACTTCCTTTTTTGAAACTATCTTATAAAGCGAGTCATTTTTTTTTGCATAAATAAGATAGTAAGTATTGATGGAATCAATCTTATAAACATTGTAAGTCGCTATATTATTTTTAATGGAAGATTTACTATCCATTTTATGCGATGCACACGCAACAAGTATTAGAGATATTAAGATTAGTATGTATTTCATAATATATTCAATTAAGGAACCTTCATTAATACTATCGGAGGTTTGTGCGCTGGTTACACAGAAAAATTAATTGTTGACTACCTGAATTGGCTGGCACTGCCGTTCCTGTTGGACCAGCTATATTTTGTGAATAACTGACCTTCCCGCTTCCTTTATCCATAGATAATGTTAAATAACCATTTACAGACGCCTGTAACTGCTGGAAAGCTGCTTTAGATTCGGCTCCTTTTAAGATCACATCCTGTGGACCCATTCCATCTGGATCTATAAATCTAATCGGATTATTTAAAGAATAGTTATATGACGAATATCTCCTCATTTTCTCAAAAAGTGGGTCTACAGTACTGAAACGCCCAATCACCAGGTCATAGAACCGTGCGCCGCAATCATACTGATTATAAGTCATTATTCTTTCTTGTCATATCTAATATCGTTAATTCATGACTTCTATTATTGTCGGAAGTAAATTTTATTTTATAAAAACCTTTGTCATCTTTTTTTGAGGTAAACGGATTGTATCCATATTTCTTCTCCATAATCACCTATTTTCTAACAATAATACTATCTTCACCTTAGGATCCACCACATTCCAACTTCCAATAACCGGATCGTAGAATTTCGCGTCATAATCATGCTACTTGATAGACCCTCAAGATTTTATTCCAGTAAGTTATAATCGTTTATCACGTTGTAACCGGTAATATTCGATAATCCTGTGTTGCAATATCCCGCGCTTTTCAGCAATTTTTTGAATCTGGATATCTGCTCCTTTTAATCCTTCTGCCGGATTTAGGACTTTGATTTTAATGTACCAGCCCAGTTCAAGTTCTTTAGAGCCGTAATATTTTTCAAACTCTTCTGGCGAAAACCATTCTTTTGTGGTGCTATCAAAAAGCCAGAAGTTTTCCCTTTGGGCCTGGACCACCAGATTCCCTAACGCAACTTTGTTGGTTGCTGCTATTTGTTCCTTTGTTGCCATGATACAAAGTACAGAAGAATAAGGATGAAAATCAAGTTTTATACTAATTTATTTAGTAATACTTTTAAGCGCGGACGGTCAAAAAACTCAGGCATTATTACAAACAGACCCTCAACAAGCTTATGATTACGCGCGGGAAGCAATGATCACACCATCCTATTATGATGAACCACCTAATTTTGTTCTGGTTCAAAGTATTGAATATTATTCCGATAAAATAAAAATACCTGAAAACATCTACCGTTTAGGAGCAGAATGTTGTCAGGCATGGATTGATAATGACCGATATCCTTTTTGGTGACGGCCTCACAGCTTGCTATGGTCTTCATCACCCACATGGATAGTCTTTTCCTGCCATGATCCCTTCTTGTAAGCTGCCGGGCTAAGTTTGGCCTGAGATTTAAAATAATTTGAAAAATGGCTTTCGTCGCTAAATCCGAATTCCGCGGCAATCTGTTTCATACTTAAAGTTCCACTGCTGATCCTGTTTTCAATTAGCTTTATACGGTACTGGTTTACATAGCCACGAAGACTGATGCCGAATTTTCTTTTGAAATGATCACCAAAATAGCTAACGGAGATGTTGAAAAGTGGTGCTAAATGCGTGATCCTGCACTTTTTTGGGTCGTAGATATTTTCATGGATATAAGCGATCAATTGCTGCTTATCCATCTTGTGTCTGTTTAATAAATTATTGGAAGGTATAGCAGAATCTCTGATCAGTCCGAAAACCGAAAGTAATTGATAATATACAAATTGTGATGTTGCAACATTAATATTGTCCTTGCAGGCAGCGATAGCAAGAATTGTTTTCTGCAGTGCTGACGCAGATAAGCTGTCAAAATTTAGTTTAACCTCTTTTAATGCCTGCAGTCGCATTATATCCAGTGGTATTAATTTTCTTTGCAAACCATTTTCAGCTGAAATGTTAAAATAGTCTTCGGTGAATTTGATTACAATAAAACGTGTGGATATTTTTACCTCAAAATGGTGATGGTCTTCTGGCGAGATTAGAAATAGTTCGCCGGCGTGATAATCCATCAGATTATGATTGAGCAAATGAGTTCCCTTACCTTTAAAAATGTAGATCATTTCATAATAGGTGTGCCCGTGAGGGCCAAATAAAAAAACATCAGTGATGTAATCCCGGATGATCAGCGGATCAAACTGCCTCAACGTAGTCATACCCTAAAGTTACAAGTTTATACGGGATTTCTTCAATAGCTTACGGCCAGGTTTTTAGAACTTTGAATAAATTAAATAAACATGATAACAGCCGGCTCAAATCATCTTCCAGATAAAAAAGAAGTCATCATTCAGGGAATCCCCATCAACTACTATGAGTGCGGCACCGGTACGCCTGTGATTTTACTCCATGGATGGCCACAGACCTCCTATATATGGCGTAAGCTATTGCCGCAGCTACAACAGCAGTACCACATTTTTGCGGTTGAATTACCTGGCATGGGAAACGAAAACCCGGCTCAATCAGCAGATACGCAAACTGTGGCCCGTCTGATAAGATCATTTTGTGATCATCTGGGTTTGGAATCTCTCCACATGGTTGCCCATGATATTGGCGCTTGGGTAGCTGTGGCATTTGCGCTTGAGAATGAAAATCTTCTTAGATCGCTGTCAGTACTTGATGCCGGGATTCCTGCCCTTATACCAGAAGAGATATTTTCGCCCGCTAACGCAAAAAAAATATGGCAGTTTTACTTTCATGCTGTGGATGAAATACCAGAATTCCTGATAGCCGGAAAGGAGAAAGAATACCTAACCTGGTTTTTCTCCAGAAAAGCTAGCGTGAAAGACGCCATTACTGAGGCTGATATTGATGTATATGCAGACGCTTATACTGGTAAAGAAAAACTGAAGAACGGGTTTGACTACTATCGTGCCTATGAAGAAAGCGTCCGGCAAACCAATAATTTTGCACATAAGTTAGCACTGCCGATACTTGCTGTAGGGGGCGGTAATGCTCAGGGGCTGAATATGGGGATTGCCATGCAAAAGGTTTCCCTTAACCACATTCAAGCCGCCAGCATACCTAACTGCGGACATTATATTGCCGAAGAACAGCCTGAGCTATTACTGGAATTGCTATTGCCATTTTTGAAGAAATCCTGAACAATTCTTTCACGGGAACCTGCAATTACATGGAATAAATCTAATGCCTAGATGGTAGAAATACTTAAAAAAATCAATCACATAAATGCCCATTCCCATGAGGAACGGAGGAAGATAGACTTGTTACCGCATCGCTTGAAGATGATAGGGTTAAAAATACCATGAACCTCTATCAATTTGTGCTTACTAGTACGAGCATCATCTATTAAATGAAGTATGCTCATTTACATACTCAATGAATTTTCGATCTGAAGTCACGAATACACTTGTTTTTGCGAACTCTGCCTTTCCATTATAAAGTTTGGCACTCTTTTCTCCAGCATCTAACGTTATCAGTTGCCCCACCATTATTTCTAGAGGTAAATAACCATAAAACTCGCCATACCCTTTTTCTAATCTGTAAGGGTACAGCAGTTTTGGGTCCGAGATATTAAAGGTTTCTTTAGTTGATTTGATAACTGTAAATCTAACTAAGCCATAAGAATGATTCGTAGATTTGTTGTAGGAAATTATACGCCCGGTAAAACTGATATTGTTTTTTTCCAAAATAATATCAGCTGGCTTTTTTTCATCTTTATCTTTATAATACCACAAAATGGTGATTGTAGACAAGATCAACATTAAAAAAACAACCTTTTTAAAGCCCATTTTATTTTACACTTACTTAAATTGTCTAGAAATATATCCCGCAACCGCAGAGGGTTTGTTACCCTCCCCTTTTCAGAATTCAAATTTTAACACTTCTCCTGAGTTGTTCTTGGTAACTGTAAAGACTCGCGCACCTTTTTTCTTTTCGATTTTGTCACCGATTGCGACTCTTCTTTTAAATTCTTTCCTAAATGTTATTAGGTGATATCTTTTCTTGTTTACCGTAATATTAGGTATGTTTTTCTCATCATAAACGATTCCATCAATTCTTCCCCTAAAAGCCATTTCTGTTAGAACATCCTGATATTTAAAATACAATAGAAAGTTTACGCCAAAAAAAATCACAGCAAAAATGATCATAATGATAATTTTAGTTTTGCTTTTTAAAAATCCCATACAAGTTTATAATAAAATATAAAACTATACAACCCATTATTATGGTCCAAGAACCGCTAACTAACCGAAATTTCTGGAGCGAGTTTTTGAAATAAGACATATTAAATATGCTTATCAGAAAGATTCCACAGACTAAGCCAACAACTGCATAAAAACGCAATATTAGAGGAATTTCAGCACTCGAGTTCTGTCCAGCAATTATGTAGTAAAAATTAAACCATTTATAAGTCTGACAATTAACACGCTTACCCCATGTATCCTGAATAAACAGTAAGGGAATCCTATTCTAGTAAATCCATCTTGCAAACCACTAAAGTCACTCAACAACAAAGTAACATTTAAATATGAAATCAGGCTTAAAATCAACGCCAATTTTATATGACATATTTATTTCTTTATGCTGCCTTAACCATATACAGTTTATGCATCGTACCATTCATCAAAAACTTGAATGTGAAGTCATACTGAGTCATACCATAATCAATTAAGAATTGAAGAAGATGTGGTCTCAATGCCTCCAGGAAATTATTGCAATAATTGCCTGGCTCACGATTGAAATGCTTCGTCCTGTACGATTCACTAAGAAGCATCAGATTAACCTCTATTTGGCCGTCATCTTCGACTCTGAAAAAAGGTTTGCCTGTAAGTGACCAGCTGATTGATTGGCTATTCTGCACCCACTCATTCAGGTGCTCATTTAGCTGGGAATTAAATTGCTTTATCATTGTGATACAAAGATAATACTAACTATATTAGTATTGCAAGTGGTGTGGAAAACTTTTAAAGGAGGTATAATAAGTTATAGAAATTACTTTTTCTTAGGAACTCCATTCTCATAGTCAACACTGATTGATTTTCTTGATTGCAAATTTATCATTACAAATCTCCCTGTGAATTGCTTTAAATTACCGTCATAATCTTCCGCCGATTTTGGTCCGGATACTAATTTTTTAGCCGATTCATAGGTTCCAAAATAGTACTCGTTAGCTTTCATACACCTTGATCATAGCGGTTATTTTACCATAGGCAAATCCCATCCATCTGCTACATACTGACCACTTATTCGCCGCGTAAGTGCAGCCTGGTTCGAAAAGCATGTTGTCAAACTTATAAATTAAGATTATTCAACGTTGTCCGAATTACTGGTAAACCGGTCCAATAAATCATTAATTACTTCCTTTTCTTTTTGTAAATGTTCGATAATAACAGCGCTATCTGCGGAGTACAGTTCAGTACTGGCATTTTGCACGGGAACCTGTACAACGACCGTTTTGATATTTGACCTCACTATACCAGTATACTTTACATCGCCCAGTAATAGTCTGAATGTTTTTTTTTGTTTATTATGTCCACTCATTTCGATTATTTTTTTGTTAAGCTAAGGTAGTAACACCAAATATAATTGATAGGGACAAATGTCCCATATTGTGTCAAAATACCCGGGAACGTGGCGCCTGGTAAAAGATATTGTAGCCATGATTGTCTTTCAACGAAAGGTTACCATAGCCGACAATATTAAATAGGCTAATCTACCCAACCATTCATATCAACTTTTACCTCCTGGATATGAATAGTCCCCCGAACGGCAAGCTTTGCATCAGGAGTTGCCGTTCCAATTCCCACATTACCAGCATCAGTATTTATCGCTAGATTTGCCCAGCCATTATGAATGTCGGTATGCGCGCCGATAGTGGCGGTTCCATATAAATTCCCTAAAACAACCCTCGTACCGGCTTGACCACCAAAGCTTCCGGCAATCCAGTTATTGGTATTTGCTCCTGTGCCAGCATTATCAGATTTCACCTGCAA
>Ga0247816_10000271_pt1 | contig 31538 bp, 29 predicted proteins | sample UWRJL209509C1_FD_179930 | JGI IMG/M metagenome (GOLD analysis project Ga0247816, IMG submission 179930) | Plant litter microbial communities from Arlington Agricultural Research Station in Wisconsin, United States - UWRJ-L209-509C-1 | ecosystem: Environmental > Terrestrial > Plant litter >...
CCTACCTTTTATATTAACGTTATCCGCAAGATGATTAGTTTATTAACACCCCCAGACCCCCATCTTAATAAAAATAATAAGGCTAATTAATCTGTTTATTAATACAAAGGAAATGACGGCTTGCGTCAAGAACTCGTTCGGATCCGATAGCTATCGGATGACGGTTCATCAAGTAATGTCATCTCGTAAAAGTACCGTCATCTCGAACGCGGTTTAGCGGAGAGATCTATTTGAGTACGTTTGGAAAGAACTATGTTTTCACCTAAAATTTCTGCCCCCATCAAATACCTGGTTGGGTGCGGCTTCCCTAATTTGTAGCAGGTTTATTTTGCGCTGTGTAAGGTGCCGACTTTTCGTCGGCCCTTGCTAGTATAAGTAGAGGCTCAAAACGCTGCAGTGTAGGGGGAAAAAGCTTGCGGTTTCTGCTGATCCATAAACAGGCAGTTATGCACAGTAAGTTTTTGTAATTTAAACCAAAGCATATCAAATCTTATTCGCTCTCTAATCCATAGATGGTAAACTAATCCATGGTCTCAGTTTTAAACGCAGCCCATCAAATCCGCTCTTAGCAGACAATGCTGATACCCTTGCAATTGAAACAGCAGGCCCCATTAACAATGATTCTGGCAAACAAATTTGCCTTGCCATTAAAGATTCAGAAATTAATGGCGAAAAGATTATCTTCGATCTTCTCATTAATGAAAAATGGAACAATATCAAACATTGATTGTTGTGCTGATATGCAGCTGCAAAAGAAAGTCATAATCATCGGCGGGGGGCTAGCTGGTCTTACCGCGGCACTGCATTTACAAAAACTTCATTTCGAAGTTACCTTAATCGAGAAAAATAGCTATCCACACCATAAAGTGTGCGGTGAATACGTGTCTAACGAGGTGCTGCCCTATATGAACTGGCTTGGCATATCATTTCAAAATCTTGGGCCCTCCCAAATTACCGAACTACAAATGACCACACCAAATGGAAGCGCAATTACTACAACACTACCACTTGGTGGTTTTGGGTTAAGCAGGTATACCATGGACAATTTTTTGTACCAGGAATTGCTTAAAAGAAATGTTAAAGTGTTGCACGCTAGCGTTTCGGATGTGGTGTACGAAAACGGGGCCTTTACTGTTAGCACCGCTAATGGCCAATTGTTGAGTGCAAAACACGTTTTGGGTGCATATGGCAAAAGAGCTAACCTAGACGTGAAACTAGAGCGAAAATTTATGGATAAAAAATCACCATATGTCGCCGTAAAGGCACATTATCAGGGTAGTTTTAAAGATAATTTGGTAGGCTTACACCATTTTAATGGTGGCTATTGTGGGATATCCAAAGTAGAAGACGAGTTGATCAATATTTGTTACCTGGCCGATTATAAAAGCTTTAAACAACATAAAAACATCGAAGCTTTTCAAACAGAGGTGCTCTATAAAAACAGCTTTATCAAGGAGATATTGGAGCAATCAGCCCTAGTTTTCCGAACTCCGCTCACTATCGGGCAGATTTCTTTCGAACGCAAAGAACCCGTTGTTAACCACATGCTCATGATAGGCGACACCGCAGGTCTTATACATCCTTTGTGTGGAAATGGCATGGCCATGGCCATACATAGTGCGAAGATAGCGGCAGAACTTATTGCCATGCACTCGGTTGAAAGCCCGGATGCGAGAACACAGCTCGAAAACAGTTACACGCGTGAATGGAAATATAATTTTGCTTCGAGAATAAGGACGGGTAAAATGTTATCGGCTATATTAAAAAATAGTTTATTGCAGAGCCTTGCACTTAATAGTATCACAAAAATGCCTAACTTGTTAAACCGAGTAATTAAAATGACCCATGGAAAACCAATAGCTATGCAGCGCTAATGACTATAAATACCAAGCAAAGAAGCACAGCACCCGAAATAATGGACGACTTTTCAATGGAAGGAGAAATTCTGACCGATGCATTGGATAAGATTGCTGCCATCAATAAACTTTTGGGAGGTAACAAGGTTACCTTAGAGGGGATCAACTTTCTGATGGATAAGGATAAATTAGCCAACAAGCTAAAGATCGTAGATGTAGGTTGTGGCAATGGAGCAATGCTTCGGATGCTGGCAGATTATGCTTTAAAAAAAGGGCTATCATTTGAATTGATAGGTATAGATGCAAACAGGGCTACTATTGCACATGCAGAAAGCCTTTCTACTCCATATCCGAACATTAGGTACCAATGCAGTGATATCTTTAATGATGGGCAAATAGCAGCATGTGACATCATGCTATTTACACTTACGCTCCATCACTTTACCGACCAACAAATTGTTTCCCTATTTAACAAGCTTAAAGGGCTAGTTCGATTAGGGATTGTAGTAAACGACCTGCACAGAAGCGCATTGGCCTACCGTTTATTCACTGCCTTGAGTTATCTATTTAAGCTCAATGACATGTCTAGAGAGGATGGATTGGTATCTATACTCCGCGGATTTAAACGAAATGATTTACTGGCTTACGAAAAGCAATTGACTATAAATTCTGCCCATATCAAATGGAGATGGGCATTTAGGTATCTATGGATTATTCAGATGACATGAGCGTAAAAATTAAAACTGTAAGTAAAGCCTTACCAAAATTCTCTAGATCTACCGCTGAGATTATTCCCTTGTTGGATTTTTGGTTAAAAGATCAGGATGAACGCTTTGTGCGAAAAGTGAAGAAGATTTTTGAGGGGGCTGCTGTAGAAAAAAGGTATTCTATTATGGGTCCCGAAGAGATTTTTAGTGCGCTCAGCTTTCAAGAGCGCAACGAAATTTATATACGTGAGGGTATTCAACTTGGCGAACGCTGTTTATCCGATGCGCTAGCACAGGCCGCTTGGCAACCGACCGACATCGATTTTATCATCACGGTAAGCTGTACGGGGATTATGATACCCTCTTTAGATGCCTATTTAATTAATCGACTAGGCCTGAGGCAAGATGTTGTACGCCTACCTGTTACCGAAATGGGTTGTGCAGCGGGAGTATCTGGTCTCATCTATGCCAAAAATTTCCTTCAGGCCAATCCTGGCAAAAGAGCAGCATTGGTTGCCGTAGAATCTCCAACTGCAACATTTCAAGTGAACGATTTCTCGATGGCGAATATCGTGAGTGCAGCAATTTTTGGCGATGGTGCAGCCTGCGTGCTGCTCAGTTCTGCTGCAGAAGATGAGGGGCCAGAGCTCATTGCCCAGGAAATGTACCATTTTTATGAAGCCGAGCAGATGATGGGCTTTCAACTTACCAATACGGGCTTGCAAATGATACTGGATGTAGCGGTGCCAGAAACCATAGCCGAGAATTTTGCAGCCATTATCCATCCCTTCTTGGCCAAACATGGATTGTTGATAGCTGATATAGACCACCTTATTTTTCATCCAGGTGGAAAAAAAATTATTCAGGTGGTGGAAGAACTTTTTGGGGAGCTAGGAAAAAACTTGGCACACACCAAAGAGGTACTCCGGTTATATGGTAACATGAGCAGCGCTACGGTATTGTATGTGCTGCAAAGTTTTATGGAACAAAAACCATTGCCCGGAGAAAAAGGGCTCATGCTGAGTTTCGGTCCTGGCTTTTCGGCCCAACGCATACTTTTAGCTTGGTAAAATGGATAAAGCACAAATTTTAGAAATGCTGCCCTACGGCGAATCTTTTCGGTTTGTAGATGAGCTGCTGCATGTTGACGAAAATGGGGCCATCGGCATTTATACCTACGCAGCAGACCTTCCATTTTATAGCGGCCATTTTATAGGTTTTGCCATTACACCAGCCGTAATTTTAACCGAAACTATGGCGCAGATAGGCTTGGTTTGCCTGGGCATCTATCTTTTAGGAGAAGTAGCCGAGTTTAAAATTACCGCAGAGGTGGGCGTAGCTATGACATCAAACCAAATGGAATTTTTAAAACCTGTTTTCCCTGGAGAAAAGGTGAAGGTTACCAGTGAAAAGCTATATTTCAGGTTCAATAAATTAAGCTGCAAAGTACGGATGGAAAATGCCCAGGGCGAGTTGGTAGGCAAGGGTACTATTTCGGGAATGCTAATTACTAAGCAAAATGGATAACAACAGGGTAGTGATAACGGGTATGGGTATTTGTGCGCCCAATGCAACAAATGTTGCCGCATTTTCTCATGCCCTGCAACATGGGCTTTCGGGGGTTAAACATGATCCTGAATTGCAGCAGCTTGGGTTTTCTTGCCAAATCTCTGCCAAACCCGAATTGGAAGAGGGTAGAGTAGAATCGTATTTCAGCACCCTAGAACTTAAAGGGCTAGCCAGTTCTGGAATTGTGTATGGTGTAATTGCAGGCCTTGATGCATGGAAAGACGCCGGACTGCTTGCTGCTGGGGAAGCTGAACCGGATTGGGAAAGCGGAACCTTTTTCGGAGCGGGAACATCTGGCGTAGATAAATTTAGATGGGCAGTAAAACTAGTGGATGAAATGCAGATCAGAAAACTGGGCAGCAGCGTAGTGGCCCAGACCATGGCAAGTGGTGTAAGTGCTTTCATCGCTGCTAAATTAGGGCTCGGCAATCAAGTGAGTACCAATTCTTCGGCCTGTGCAACCGGTACCGAAAGCATTTTAATGGCTTACCAGCATATCAAGGCTGGTAGGGCCAAGCGCATGTTGGCGGGTAGTACTAGCGATAGCGGTCCATATATCTGGGCTGGTTTTGATGCCATGAAAGTATGTACATTTAAAAGTAATGACGAGCCTACATTGGCTAGCAGACCCATGAGTGCAAGTGCTGCCGGTTTTGTACCTGGTAGCGGTGCGGGGGCAATGGTACTGGAATCTTTAGAAAGTGCGTTGGCCAGAAATGCGAACATCTATGCAGAGGTAGTAGGCGGTAACCTCAATTCGGGTGGTCAGCGTGGGCAAGGCACCATGACCGCACCAAACCCTTTGGCTGTTCAGCGTTGTATTGCTTCGGCAATAGCAAGTGCAGGCCTAAGCGCCAAAGATATAGAGGTTATTAATGGGCATTTAACGGCAACCTCAAAAGATGCGATGGAAATCGAAAACTGGAGCATCGCCTTAGCGCGCTCGGGAACAGATTTTCCCTACATCAATTCAATTAAAGGGATGATAGGGCATTGCCTCAGTGCTGCCGGTAGTATAGAGTGTGTGGCATCGGTGCTTCAACTTTATGAAGGTTTTATTTTTCCGAACCTAAATTGCGAGGACCTTCATCCCGAGATTACCAATTTGGTAGATCAAAGCCGCATACCACGCCAATTGATCAGAAAACAATTTAATACTATAGCTAAGGCAAGTTTCGGCTTTGGAGATGTAAATGCCTGTATCATATTTAAAAAATTTAAAAATGGATAAAAATCAAATACTCGAGCAATTGAAAGTTCTTATTACTCCCTATACCGAAGAACAGCATGCACTAGCACAACTGGATGAAAACACGGATTTTATAACAGACCTCAAAATCAATTCTGCCAATTTGGTAGATATTGTACTAGATGTAGAAGAAAAGTTCGGTATCGTAATCGATAACGATTCTATGGCAAAAATGCTAACGGTTAAGGCCACTGTCGAGATTATAATACACAAGCTTGCTGAAAATGCTGGGCAATGACATTATTGACCGTGAGTTAGCTGCCCAGCAAAGTAATTGGAGAAGGAAGAATTACCTGGCTAAAATTTTTACCCCTGCAGAGCAGCTAGAGATCAAACGGGCCGATGAGCCTGATCTTGTAGTATGGTTGCTCTGGAGCATGAAAGAGGCTGCCTATAAAATTGTAAACCGTGATACGGGCATACGCTTTTTTAAGCCCCTAGCTTTGGTATGCAATTTTAAGATAGGGCCAGGTTTAGCTACCGGAACGGTAACTTATCAGCAAAAGGTCTTTGCTACCACTACTGAGATCAAAGCAGGTTTTATCCATAGCCTTGCGCTAGGCGATGGTCTGACTTTTGCTGATGTTGAAGTTATCCATGGTGCCAACCAAGCGGCCTATCTACAACAGTTTAATTTTGATAATCCCTCCCTAAGGTTGCAAAAAGACAGTCAACTTTTGCCGGAAATTTATCACCATGAGATAAAAATAACCACTATGGCCACCATAAGCCATCATGGGACTAGATTGTGCGTGGCTTTTTTAAGAACTTGAGATTGCCAATATAGATCGTATACCGAGCATTAACAGTAGGAGGATTATCTTAAGATACCTGCTATTGGTACTGCCATCAAACCAGCTTATCCCTCCATCATTCATTTTGCCATTTGGAAGGATCAAATCATTTTAAAAACTCAACTAGCCTCGCACCGTCCTAATATTTTGGAGTTTTTGAAAAGCAATGTTGCTTTTCTGGAGGGAATTTCGGGGTGTTTCCAGCACAGGGCTAGGCTATTATCTGTTGCAGATGTGAATTAACCCATACGTACAATTTAGCTATATTTGGCCATGAGAAATCCAGTTGCATTGCTACTTTGCCTATTTTGCGCTGCCGTAGCTTTTTTTGTATTGGGGCTGAACTATTTCGCCTTGTACCAATTGCTGCCGATAGCCGTTTTTTATGTTTTCCAGCTAACGCTATTCAGCAAGGCCAAGGGAACAGCTTTGCTGGTATGCTATGTTTTGGCAATGCTGATACTGCTTGTATTCCCGATGCTGGCGCAGCTCAGCTGGCATTTTGACCTCAATGGGCTAGCTACAAAGTCTTCTACCAGTGGACTGCTGTTTGTTTGGCTGCCCGTTTATGCGCTGCTTCCGGGAATTGTTCCCTGTTTGGTGGCCTTGGTGATCAAATCTAAATCTCGGAAATAGGCTCGGGAATCGGTTGATGCCAACGATCTGGTGCGTATGAAAAAACATCTGCCCCTAGTTACTCTTCGAACTCATCATTTGATTACTAGCTTCCTGTTACCGACTACGACAGCAATACCCGAAGCCAAGATGCGATAGGCAATTGGAAAGATAACAAAGCAAAAGCTACTACATATCAAATCTATCTACACCTTAGTCAATTAAAGTTATCAAAGTATTATTGTTGTCGACCTTATTAATCATTATCATATTTTTTATTAACTTCTTCTCCAATAAGTAGACCAACAAATGACAGAAACAAAATGGAAGTATTAGCTCACTTCATATTTGAACTAATAAAAATTTCAATTTTAGGGAGCTTTTATGCCGTCTTGACACTTGGAACTTTTAAAATCATCGGACATTACAATCCAGATAGCTGGTTTGAAAGCGTTTCAAAGAAAAAGATGCGCCTTTGGTTTACAAGCGGCTTAATTATTTCAATTGTACTTTTCTTTTTTATGTTCACTCATTATGGTGACCACGGACTTGGTGACAGTGCAAGAATTCCACTTCGACATCAGCGTGAAATACAGGAAATCAACGGAAGCGAAGCCTATGTTAAAGACAAAGGCATAAAGGCGTTACCTATTGACAAATTTATAATTGCACACGACTTTGTGTATGGTTTGACAGATGCAAATGAAAATTATGATGGAAAATATTCTGTTTATGACTTAGCAGATAATCGAGTTCATACATTTGAACAGGAGCATGGCTATTTAAATTTCTTGACTGTTAAAGATCTTTACACAAGGCCTGACTATAAAGACTTTAGCTATTATTATAAACAATATTGGAGCGGTTGGAGATTTTGGGCCTTACCCTAATTCACAGTGATCAATATAAATCCCGAACGCATAACAGCGTCAAAATTGGAGCTGAAGAACAATCGCTCAAGTTCAGTTCTTTAATTTATCTTTAAAGGCTGGCCTGAGGTGAATGATTTCCGCACTTCGGCAAGCTATAATCCATTATGTGTAATTTGGGCACATACAGGTTGGAATTTAAACATGCAAATTTCAAATAGACAACAAGATCAGGAAATTATTGTGGAATTATTGTCTTATCTACATCATCTATCAAAAAGAAAACGGGGCGCAATCTTATGAAGGTACTCAAACTAATGTCAATTCTATTTTTATTATCCTGTCAGACTGCTTTATCCCAAACGAAAAAAATAGAAGGTGATACCGCTTATTGGTTCAATCTTAATAAAGAATTTCAAAGGACTTTAGATTTAAACGACCTTCAAAAATCTACTAATGAATTTAACTTCAGGTTTCGGAATCATGGACAAGTAATAGCAATTACAAAAGATAGCTCCAGCATCAGTGGTAATATTACGAATTACATATACCACACTAAAAAACCAAATAGGGTTAAAACAGAAACGTTATCCAATAAAATCAGTCTTTCACCAGAACAGGCTAAAAATATCTACGAGATCATCCAAAATTCTAAAATTTTAAACTTACCATCTGACAATAAAATAGAAAATTGGAAGAAAGGTATGGACGGAATAACCTATGTAATTGAACATTCTGATAAAAAAACGTATTGGCTAAAGAGCTATTGGACACCATCTGCACAAAACTCTATTCCAGAAGCACTAATAATCCTAAATTTTACAGAAAAACTTTCCGAATCGTTAAATTTACAAGAAACATATAAAACATTTAAAAATCACTTGCCAAAAAGTGGCTGTTATAATTCGGGAGGACTTGGTACAGTTTGTTACATTTCCAATTCTTTAGATTTAGGTTATAGTGGATCAACCAAGCTACCATTAGGGTTTTATGCTTCATACAGCGCTTCATTTGTAGGAAAAACCGAAGTAAACGCTGGCATTGCTTTACAATACAACTTTGATAGCAATGGATTCCAACATTTGAATTTCCAAACATGGAAATGGAATATATTCTATAAAAAATCCAATTTTTCTGACTTTATTGCATACAACTATCAAAATAGAAAACTTGACTTTCACAGAACAGCTAATGAATTTCAAACTCATCAAACCAAATATGGCCTAAATCTGAAAAATAATTTTGGTGTCGGAATTGGATTAGATTACTTAATCAATGGCTATGATAAAATTGGAGGACATTTGTACGCTTCTAAATGGTTCTCCAAACTAAATGTAAGCACTGTAGCATCTTCCTCTATATTTGACAATCAAATAAATTATAAAACAGAAATAATAAAATCGTTCAACCTAAATAGTGAATTGACGATACGTAGGATTTCTTTAGGATTAGCTTATGAGGATTTTATGGATTATAAAGATTTATACTTTTCGGTTCGCTTATTATTCTAAGAATATTTTTAGCAAATAACGTATATAACCTGGTTACAAAACATCACCTTTTACAAATTAACCACACGTAACAGCAGTTTCGCAAAAGTGGCGCAGGATTATTCTTACACCTTTCCAATCTTTTAGTAGTTTCGCTTAAGGGCCACTATGTGTCGAACTCCAGAATTTGTATGCCATTAAAAACCGACCTTATGAAATGGACATTTTTGATTATTATTTTTGGGCTTTCGGCTTGCAATCCACAAATAAAATTTGACAGGAAAGCTTGGTCGACAAAAGAAGATTTTTATCCTTGCGCTTGCAGACAATATATGATCGAGGACTTGAAAAGAAATTATAAGCTGACAGGAATTAAAGATAAGGAACTAATTAAAATATTAGGACAGCCAGACCAAATAGACACATCTATTATTTCATATGAACTAATTGTAGACTACGGAAACAGCATTGACCCGATTTATACGAAAACACTGCATTTCAAAGTTGACACCAACAAGAATGTCTTGAATTTTGAAATTACGGAATGGAAAAGATAAACGGCTACAACCACAGCTTTAAGTTAGGCCTCAGGTTAAGAAAGATCCCCAAAAGATTGGATTTATTTATTTAGTTCAGTATTTTGGGTAATTGTGCAAATAAATTTTACACTGAACTTAAATCTGCGGACGGTATTGCGCCACTTTAAGTTGGGAAAACAAAACATGCTATGACTTTTACCGAAGATGAAAAGTAAGATAAACATAAAAGTACCGTTAACAGCCGTCGAAAAAGCAAATTTGAGAAAGAACAAGATCAAAATTACAGCTATTCCTGAATTTGCAATAGACGAATTAGAAGTATTGCTTAACGCTACGCCCGAGCGGGCAAAAGAAGTTTATGCTTTAGCAGAATTTCAAACTGTTCCCTCAGTCGGAATAAAATTTGCCGAAGACCTTGTGTTTTTAGGTTATTATTCGCTAGATGAACTAAAAAACAAAAACGGAGCAAAACTGACAGACGATTACGAACTGAAAAAAGGATATCGGACAGATCCCTGCGTTGAAGACCAGTTCAGATTGGCAGTTAACTTTGCGAACACACGCGATGCGACAAAAACGTGGTGGGACTTTACAGGTGAACGAAAAAAGTTCCGTAATGAAAACGGCTATCCAGCAAGCAGACCCCAAAAATCATGGGTTGAGCTATTAGGATATGTACAGAAAGAGAAAAAGGTCTAACCGGTAACACGGTTTTTTTTATGTGGGGTTTGCCGACCAAGCTATCTTTTTCTTATCGAGAGTTTATCTTTTTAAATTGCGCTTCAATATATGATTTAGTAATGGTTGTATTGGTTTTGGTTTCCAAAAAAGATACCAGTTCGGGATAGAAATCCTGAATGTTTTTATATCTCTCGCTATGATCCGTGTATTTATCCATAAACAGATATAAATCGTTTGTCCATTTAAAATGCTTTGCTTGATTAGAAATCTCTGCTTCACCGCTTCCCTTTCCAAATTGAAACGATTGAAAATTGCCCTTACTCTTTTGCTAATTGAAAAATTCCCCGAAGTGCAAAAGAATACCTGATGGGTCATGCAAAAAGCACTCCCTTCCCCAATGCTCCACCTTTATTGGGGTCAGTCGTACTTCTTTATATTTTTCTGTCAGATTTAAGGCTTCTAGTTTAGCGTAATAGTTATTTACGTTATCAACCTCGATAAAAACCATCGTATTATCAATCCAGTCCTTCACGAAGGCATCCTGGAGGTAAAATCCCACATGTTCGGTTGTGAATAAACTCATCTTGGCTGTCAGTACCACTTCCTGAAAACCCAGATCCTGGTAAAATCTCCTAGATAGTCCAAAATCGGGTATAAATAGCTACTGTTGTTCAAAATTAAAAATAAGCATGGCAGCCTACATCTCGTAGAACCTGTTGTAGGTGGATTAAAGGGCTTGTTGAAGATGGGTAAAAATGATAAATTTGATTGATATATCACTCCTGATCAGATGAACCTACAACAGCATAAATACCTAATTGTAAACTACATTTTTGTTTTTTGCGTGATTACACTTTTTCTCAATGATCATTTTCTGAAACGTGAATTTTCCAATTGGCTAACCGGAAAGCTCTCAGATGTGACGGGAATCATTATCCTTCCGCTAATTTTGGCCTATACGTTTCCCAAGCTAAAGAGACAATCCATCTGGATCAGCGCTGTTGGATTTCTCTTCTGGAAATCAGGGTATTCCCAGGGGCTGATCAATTTCTATAACCAATATGCTCCAATTGGGATAACAAGGGTTGTGGACTACTCGGACATGATCGTCCTTGCAGTATTGCCCCTTCCTTACCTGATCATCGAAAAAGCTCACCAGTGGAAGGCACTTAGGATCAAACGTCTACCAGCGGTGATTATCCTGGTGCCAACGGTGCTTATACTGATGGCGACCTCTCCGCCGAAACGGTTTTATTACACACAAAGCAACGGCAACCTATACTGCATGAAATGCTCATTTACGGTTGAATATAGTCAAACGGAGATCCTGGAAAAACTTAGCCAGCACGGCATCGTCTTTGATTCGATTACGCCCCTAAGTGATCGCATCAAAAAAAGATACCCGGATTTGGAAAAAGAAGACCTCCGGTTCTATAAATTGAACCAGTTGGTCATCGACATGGACACCTTGAGGTACATTGATTTTTCTATGCGTAGCCAGAAAAACGGTAATACCAAGATATACTTCAATGGGATGCAGGTGAAGGAAAACGTCTCGACCACTAAACTCATGATCAAGGCAAGAAAGCATTACAAAAAAATAATTTTCAAGGAACTACATGATGCGATGAATACTGGCATAAAATAGTGGATCAACTCATCAATCTAAACCTGAATGATGCCACACGATTTGCCGAGAGCCTCTTTAAATTTTTACAATACTAAACAGCGCAAGGCCCCTGCCGCCCACAGGCTTTCCATTGCCTTTCTTTTTCCGCTGCTGGGCAAGCTCGTTTGTCCTTAGCAGAGTTAATAGTATATGAAATAGTGTTATGTTAGGGCATTGGGTTAAACCCAGTTGCTGAAACCTCACCCATGAAAGTAGGTGGTATTTCTATTGCAGTACGTCCCTCTCCTAAAAGAGAGGGAGGTAAAGAGCTGTGGGTTTAACCCTTAGCCTAAATAGTAGCACTTACCTTAAGCACTAACTTTGCTAAGCACGTTAATGGCCTTGCAGCATCCCGAAGGTATGGTAGTTAAAGCGGTTGCAGCTACTTTGTTTTTGTATAAAGTTAACAGGGTGGAGAAGTGAAGGCATTTGCCGAACGGCTCAGCCTGTGGCCCCAATCCGCTTTGACGTAGCAGACCGAGAGATGCTGTACAGCCTAGATTATTCATCATTGGTTATTGTATTTAATGGTATTCATGCGCTCGCAGGCTCGGGATTTGCTTCTTTTCATCGATGGAAAAGAAGAAAGCCAATCGGCGGCAAGCCGTGGCAAGGTGGTGTGGTGGGTTGTTTTGAAAGGGATCCTGCCTGCCGCAGGCAAGTGTGGCAAGGATGTGTGTAGGGTCTATTGTAGTTACGGTTATGCTATTAGCATAGGATTTATCTTTACGCTCGTGCCGCGTGGGCAAATACTTTTTTCACTATTGTCTATTTTAGGGGTGTTCAAGAATGCTTTGCATTTTGAGCCCAAAAGTATTCAAAAGGCTTTCGCTTGCCCTGAGGCAGCCTTTCGCTCTGGGCCAATTCACAAGAAAGGCAAACACGGGCTGTGGTATTGTAAAAATGATTTGCCGAGAACATATTTAAATTTTTACAATACTAAACAGCGCAAGGCCCTTTCCACCGCACAGGCTCTCCATTGCCTTTCTTTTTCCGCTGCTGGGCAAGCTTTTTCGTCCTTGGCAGCGTTAGGGATTTGGGAAGTAATGTCATCTCCTGAAAGTACAGTCATCTCGAACGCGGTTTAGCGGAGAGCTCTATTTGAGTACGTTTGGAAAGAACTATGTTTTACCTAAAATTCCTTCCACCATCAAATATTTCGCTTGGTGCGGCTTCCCTAACTTGCGAACGTTTGTTGTGCGCCGTGTAAGGTGCCGATTTCTCATCTGCCCTTGCCAGTGTAAGTAAGGGCAATTGATCATCGTCCTTAGCCGTTAGGCCTTTCAATAGTTTCGTATAATCGAAACACTTTTGCACAATAATGTGGATCACTTCTCCCTCGCGTTGTAGCTTGCCCTCTACCATGAGTAAACGAGAACGTAAGATTTCTTTCCTGTACTTTTCGAACAGCTTTTCAAATACCACCAGATTGCTAAAGCCAGTTTCGTCCTCAATGGTAATAAAACATACCCCGCCAGCGGTACCGGGACGCTGCCTTACCAACACCAAACCCGCTACTTTAATGGTGCTGCCAGGCTCTACATCTTTAACCTCTGCTGCCGATTTAACATGTAAAAGCGAGAGTTGTTCCCGTACAAAACTAATGGGATGTGCCTTTAGGGATAGGGAGGTAGTGGCATAATCCTGCACCACATGTTCGCCCTTGCTCATTAAGGGCAGGGCAATCTGCTGTTCCTTATCCGATTCGGAGGGCTGACCCTCAAACAGGGCCACAGGCCGATCCTGTAATGCGGATACCTCCCATAAGGCCTGTCTGCGGTCTAAACCCATAGATCTAAAAGCATCTGCATCTGCCAAACGTTCTAGCGCTGCCAAAGGGACACCTGCATCCAAAAGACTATGGATGGTAGAGAAACCCTTGCCACGTCCATTCACCAAAACTAGCATATCTTCTTCGCGTAGGCTTTTAACCTGCCTAAAGCCCAAACGCAGGGCGCAATAACTGCCCACCTTTTCCTGTAAAATATTATTCCATTCAGAAATGTTTACATCTACTTCCCTTACGCTTACCCCATGGTTACGGGCATCGATTACCAGTTGTGCAGGTTGGTAAAAGCCCATGGGCATCGAATTGAGGATGGCGCAGGCAAATACATCTGGATAATAACATTTGAGCCAGCAGGAAACATACACCAATAGGGCAAAACTGGCTGCATGGCTTTCGGGAAAACCGTAACTGCCAAAGCCTTCCAATTGTTTAAAAACCCGCCTTGCAAATTCTTCGGTATAGCCCTTAGCTGTCATCCCATCTACCAATTTCTTTTCAAATTTGGTCACCATGCCATGCATTTTAAAGGTAGCCATGCTGCGGCGCAGCTCATCAGCCTCTGCAGGGCTAAAACCAGCAGCAACAATGGCAATCTTCATCGCCTGTTCCTGAAACAATGGAACGCCCAAGGTTTTGCCCAATATGGCTTCCAGTTCTTTTGAAGGATAGGATATGGGTTCTTCGTTATTCCTTCTTCTTAAATAAGGATGCACCATATCACCTTGTATAGGACCAGGCCTTACAATCGCTACCTCGATCACCAGATCGTAAAAACAGTTTGGTCTTAGCCTAGGCAACATCTGCTGTTGTGCACGGCTTTCGATCTGGAATACCCCAATGGTATCGGCCGCACTGATCATTTCATAAACCTTGGGGTCATCTTCCTTATTGATACTGGCCAAGGTCAAATCCAGGTTGTAGTGTTTTTTTGCCAGGTCAAATCCCTTTCTAATACAGGTTAACATGCCCAAGGCCAATACATCTATCTTTAAAAAGCCCAAAGCATCAATATCATCTTTGTTCCATTCTATATTCGTGCGGTCTGCCATGCGGGCATTTAAAATAGGGCAGAGGTCGGTCAGTTTACCCTGAGTAATTACAAAACCACCCGTATGCTGCCCCAGCTGCCTTGGGAAACCCATCATCTGTCCAGTAAGCTCCAATACTTTTAACAGCAAAGGGTCTTTAGGGTTTAGGCCCTGTTCGGTAATGCGGTTGCCCTCAAACCACTCGTTGGTAAATTCCCAAATGGAAGCAGACAAACGGTTAATGGTATCAACCGACAGCCCCATAGCTTTGCCTACATCCCTTATGGCTCCCTTTTGGTGCAATTGGGTTACGGTGGCTACAATAGCGGCTCTATCCCTGCCATATTTGTTGTAGATATACTGGATCACTTCTTCCCGGCGCTCATGCTCAAAATCTACATCAATATCTGGGGGTTCGTTACGGGCCGAAGAAATGAAACGTTCAAAGAGCAGATCGAACTTGGTAGGATCTACCGAGGTAATGCCCAAACAGTAACAGATGGTAGAGTTGGCGGCCGAACCGCGGCCTTGGCATAAAATTTTCTGCTCCCTTGCAAAACGCACAATATCATATACCGTTAAAAAGTAGGCAGCATAGTTCATCTCCTGCACAAAAGCCATCTCGTGGTTAATGTTATCAATCACTTTTTGTGGCAGTACTGCTCCAAATATTTCTTTAGCTCCCTGCCAGGTTAACTTTTCCAATTCTTCCTGTGGCGTTTTCCCCTCACTGGTAATTTCTTCTGGATATACATATTCCAAGCTATCGAGGTTAAACTGGCAACGTTCGGCAATCTTGAGGGTATTACTTATGGCTTCTGGATACTGTCTAAACAACCTTTCCATTTCTATTATTGGCTTTAAATGCCGCTCTGCATTTTGGTGCAAACGGAAACCCGCATTTTGTATGGTGCATTTTTCTCGAACACAGGTGAGTACATCCTGTAGCTCACGCCGCTGCGGATGGTGGTAATACACATCGTTGGTGGCTACCAAGGGCAGTTGCAAACCTTCGGCAAGTTCGGCCAGACGGAATAGGCGTTTTTGATCCTGACCAAGGTAAGTGCGGCTCGCAGCCAAGTACAACTCTTTTCCAAAAGCAGTTGCATATTCCTGCAAGTCTTGTACAAAGCTGGGTTCAAATTCAAAGTTTTTGCCTAATGCGGCAGGCGGGATCGCCACAAATATCATCCCCTCGCTATGGGCAAATACATCTGCTTTATATAAATGGCATTTGCCTTTTTCTGCCCTTAGGTTGCCCAAGCTCAATAAGGCCGATAGCCTGGCATAGGCTTCCCGATCGGTAGGGTAGGCCAATAGGCTATGGCCATCTAACAGTTCTAGCCTACAGGCAGGGATCAGTTGGAGTTCATGTTTTCTGGCTATTACATGTGCACGTACAATACCGGCCAAGGTATTTACATCGGTTATGGCTAGTTTGGGGTAGCCTAAAGCTAGGGCTTGTTCTACCAGTTCTTCGGGGTGGGATGCGCCACGTAAAAAGCTGAAATTGCTGGTGATTTGTAATTCGCAGTAACTCATTTGCTAATTTTTTTGGTTGTACATATTGTTTAGCTCATGGAGATCTACTCCACTAATTGTCATCCTGAGCATCGCGAAGCCTGCCTGCCGCATGCAGGAATCTCTTACTGCAAAAGCCCATCGCACTACCTTGCCACAGCTACCGCCGCTGTAGGCTCTTTCTTTTTTTCTTGATAAAAAAAGAAACAAAAACCTGAGCGAAGCGAAAGCATGAATACCATTAAAAACAATAGCTACTAATGAATAAATCAAGGCTGCCGTATCCTATCGGCGGATAATACGTCAATTGTGTTTTGCCGTAGGCCAAGCCGTTCGGCTGTTGTAGTTTGTATTTTTGACCTCAAGATTGCTACGCAATACTCCGCCCTACTTATAAATCGCTAGAGAGAGGTTATTGATAAAACAATTGACTATTCTCCTTGCCAGGATCCGAAGGCCAGTCTCGTTCTTCACAATGCTAATAATAAGTCAAAAGCTATGCTTCTAACTCAATACAGCGTTTAACCTAACGCATAATCTTCTACACGATTTGTCATCCAGAGCGTAGCGAAGGATCTCTTAATGTACAATCCCTCTAGCACTCGTCATTGCGATCCCGATTTTATCGGGAGTGGCAATCTGTTCGCTGTATATTCCCCATACACTTTCTTGCCTCGCCTCATTGGCGGCGAACGCCTAGTTTTTTGTTCTTGATAACAAAGAACCAAACAATCAAGTCTCCACTGGCGCTCCTAAAAATCTAAACATTGCGCTAAACAAAAAGAACTCGCTTTGCTCAAACAGCTTTTTGTTTTTAACGCTCCATTAATTAGATTTCATCTCAAATTGTTATTGTTTTTCAACTGTGAGATGGTCCTTATTATCATCAATCCAAATTGCTGATAAACGGTTTTTAAACGTCGCTCCACTGAGGCCGTTCCTCGTTCTTCGCAATGCTAGTAATAAGGCAAAATATGTGCTTCTAGATTTGGTTACAGCATTAACCCCATTGTCATAAAGCATTGTAATTAATCAGCATCAGGCAAAAAAACCATGTATAAACCATCTGGAGTTTTTTTCTTGGTAATGCCCCGATCTAAATACCCAATAGCGGTTTCCTTTTTCGTCTTCCAATACATAATAATCGCGGTGTTCGCCCCGTTCTAGCCACCATTCCCTTTCTATCCGTTCTGGTCCATCTGCTTTTTTTATCAGGTGTAGTTCGTCCTGGTAGCGAAAGTTTAAGGGCGGATAATCGGGTATGGGTGCCGTAACCTGTATGGGTTCTGGTTTGTTTAACAATTCTATAGGGCGTGGATTGGCACTTTGCCAAATGGCCTCGCTCTGCTCGTTTAGGGAAACCGCTGGGCGCAAGGAGCGCTCAGGCCAATACTTTGCCTGAGGTAGGTAGCGCCTAATGGCCTGCGGCCCAATCTTGCCCGCCAATCGATCTAACAATTGCGCCAAACTCTGGTCTTCCAAGCCAGGTTTGCCCGCCCAAAGCTTCTCTTGGTGTATCAGCACAGGCTCTACCTTGGTGGCGGTTAATACCAAGAGTTCTATGCCCAAGCCGGGTGCTATGGAGGCTACCTTAAGTTCAAAGAGCTTAAATAGGTGGGGTACCAAATGGCTGGGCTGGTTGGTGCCAATCTGTATCTGTGTCAGCTTTCCATCTAAACGGTAACCTTTTAATACCGCATGGCGTAGGCCTAAACCTTCGGTACTTAACCTTAGGCAGAGCAGTTCCAGTAGTTTAGTAATGGCGATTTCAATGGCGGTTTTGGTACGGATGGGTTCTAGGCAGGGCAAACGCTCTTCGTAGGCTGGTACCAGTACCAAAGGTGTAATGGCCTCTTCTTCCGCTCCCAAGGCCTGTCCCAGTTTTAACAACAGTGCTTCGCCAAACCTGCGGCGCAACACCGAACGCGGCATTTGGATAAACTTGCCAATTTTATCCAAGCCTAATTTATGCAAACGTTGTACGGTGGCTTCTTCCAAGCGCAAAGCCATAGGGGGCAGGGCTAATAAGGCATTGTATTGCTGGTTTGGTGCAATGAGTGGGCTAACCGTACCGTATCTGGCAATTGCCCAGGCGGTGCCCATGGTATCGGCCATGGCTGCCCTACAATGGTAGCCCGCTTCTCTTAATCTTTTTAAAAGGCTTTGCAGATATCCTTTTTCGCCACTCCAAAGATGGGTACAGCCACTTACATCTAAAAACAAACCATTGGGCAGATCGAGTCCTACAATGGGCGTAAAGCGGATGCACCATTTCCCAATTCTGCTGAGCAATTTTTTGGCCAGCTCTGCTTGCTCATCAAAAACCTGTACATGGGGTACAATGGCCTTGGCATCGGCCAATACTGTACCTGCTACAATGCCCTGTTGTTCTGCGGCTACGCTGGCGGCCGTAATGATGACGCGACCCTGCACGGGCAGCGTAAACACAAAAACTTGGTCTTTAAGTTCGGGCTTACGGATGGCCAGCCAATCCGTTAACAAATTCGGGAACCATATGGCTACATACCTTTTCATCTTATCCTACCTGTTTGCTATAACTTACTTCCTGTTGTTTTGTGATACTAATCGGGTTAAAATGGTCTGTTGCCCACTCGATGATAAAGCTCCCCGTATGCCCATTCCTTACTTTTAACAGGTTTACTTCCCAGCGGGGCTGTCCCACACCGGGCAGGCCCATTTGCAGTTCGCTGGCCTGCGGTTTTATCTGCCAACGTACGGTACAGGCGGTAGCCGATAAACGTTTGGGTTCTTTTCTTAACACCAAACCCGTAACCCTGCTTTGTTCTACCGCCAATTGCAGCCTACGGCTCTGGGCAAAATCGAGGTCGGGCAGCTCGGCAATTACGGCAGCAAGGCCCTCACATTTCAGGGCTTCTTCCATTACCCATAAAATTTCTTTTTCGCGGTACAGGTCTATAAAAATAACCTGCTGCGGCAAAACCCCAAAACTTTGCAGGGCAGGGGGGAAAAGCTTGCGGTTCTTGCTAATCCATATACAGGCAGCACCATTTTCCATCAGTTTGGCCAATAGCCCAGCCGTAAAACCCTCGCTCGCGGCAGCCTGCTCTGCTCCCTGGCATACAAACTCGTGGATGGTACCTGTGGGGAAAACTCCATTAGGAAAACAGCCCTCTAAAGCACCCAAACCAAAAGACATCGCATTGGCTACCGTAGCCGTTTTAAAGCCTTGCATAGCTAAAATCTGCTGCTGTAATTGCGCTAGGATATCTGTTTTGGTGGCTGTCATCTTTATTGTTCAATCCAAAGTTTATTAGATTTCAAATAATAAACAACAAAGTAATGCTAAAATATTTAGTATTTACTAACAATTTTAGTGTATTTATAAACAGTAGGTTTGTTGTAATTTAATGCAAAACGTATTAGAGCCGTCCTTCTCGAACGCTGTTTAGCGGAGAGATCTATTTGATTAAACAAACGAGAACACCTAACATCAAAAATAGCTCAGAACGACGAACCATTAGTGAAATGAGTTTTAAGGCTTGGTTTTTAACCGCAAAGAACGCTAAGCACACAAAGAATATACTTTCCAAAGCAAGCTATCATTTGCAAAATCTTAGTTTCTGATCATTTAGCTGAAGATGAAACAGACCCTTATAGTTTAAAACGATCAGCAGGGAAAAGATGTTATTGCCTGCGCAACCCCCACATTGTTCTTAACGAGAATAGACTGCTTGGCGTGGGTAAGGGGTATTTAAGTTTTAAACCTATCGCGATTAATGCTGCCAACACCTACCACCACCTTTAACTAAGCGTTGGCAACTGCCACCACCTTTAGTTGGCGCACCACATTTGCTACTAGATGTTCCGCTACTCGGTTTTTTAGTAGGGGTACCAAAACTATGTGTGTTATTTCCGTCATGTAGTGTGTTGGTCTTATAGTCGTAACGAAAAGTTTGTGTTCCATTAATTATTAAAGTATAAACTTCTCTATAAGTTAAAAAAAAGCGAAAGGTTGTAGCGCCTTTTGATGTAATAGTAATATTTGCATTAGTATTTTGCTTTAAGTCTTTTTTTAAAATACTGGTTACCGTTTCGTTCGCTTTATCGCCTGCGTTTTCATAAGAAATAGTGCAATTGTTACAAGCTACTGAAAAGCTAGCGGGTTCGTATTCGATTTCATCTTTTTTACAACCTATAAAGCCAATTAGCATTATGGCCGCGAATAACATCTTCTTCATTCTCTTAATTTTTTTAATTGTTTATGCTTGCGAAGTTATTGTAATCAAATTATTCAGCTTTACGGTTTTCCGTATTGTAACTTTATAAATAATATCTTCTTTTGATTTCATTAGTTATTTCAAAAAAATTAAAAACTATGCAAACTATCGAAGCAATTAAACCAGGACCAAAACCAAACAAACCAGACGGCACCCCAGACAAAAGAAGAAGGGTAACTCCCGAAACTAAACCCAAACACCCAGACCTAAAACCTCATAAACATAGACCGGGTGAATCAAAATAATGGTTGGTGAAAAAAAGCAATGGCCTGATGGCTGCAGGTATATGCAGCTATCTAGCTTTAGCTACACGTAGAATTATAAATCGCAACGATAAGAAGGATGGTAAAAATGAACCAAGTTTTTGCAATAATGGCGAAAGAATTTAAATTGTAATATCCTGCTGGTAACAACAGGTTTAAAAAATTGCGGGCAACGTTGTTTTACTTCCTTCACCTCTTTTTATTAAACTTAGTGCGGGTTGTCAATTTTTTGAAAGTAAAACCGCAAATTCTTAAACCTGCAAACCGTTATATAAATAACTTTACAAAGCAGACCTAACTAAATTTAAGCAACCAGAGAAGCAATACCTCAACAAAAAGATTTGCATTACAGGAAAGTTGGTTTTGTATAATGATAAATCGAAAATTAGTCTAAATGAGCCTAAGCAGAATGTTGGTAATTAGTTTACAGCGCCCGTTTATAAGTAGTTTTACATGGCCTTTCAGCACATCTTTAACAGCGAGATGCTGCTATTTTAGCTCTATAATTTAATTTCTACGCCGAGCAATAACATTCGCGGAAGTATTGTAGCATAGGTTTGCACCTGTACAAATAGATCCTGCTGGATGGTAGAATAGGAGCTTCTATTAAGGATGTTCCTACACTCAATGTAAGTTGTAAGGCGGTTTGATTTGGAGGTACGTGAGATTTTTGAATCCAGGAAATAATAGTGCTCTTGTTTGCTTTCGCTCCCGTCCATAATGATCAGCTTTTGCGATACTGATGCTGTCATCTGGTCAAGGAAAGTGACGTTGGTTTCTTGTGAATTGCTAATGGTGCTGTTTCTGTTTCTACGAGAAGAGATTGATTCATTTTCTTGCTTATTGCTAAATATATTGACACTGGTCTCCAGATTGGTGCTGATGTGCTTGCCAAATTGGCTGGCTATCTTGAGGCTTTGCGTGCTAAAGATGTAGCTGGATTTTAATTCCTTTTGATTGACTATAAAGATCGATTTTCCTAGACTTTGATAGGAATTTAATGAAATGGAGGTCTTAGAGAAATGAATCAGAAAAGATAGATGTAAACCGTGTGATATTGCAGGATTTTCTAGGTATAATGGTCTGGTATAGATGAAAAGGTTGCGATTATCGAATGTTTGAGACTGTTGTACTGGGGATTTAGATAGGGAGTAGGATAGGGAGAAGAATTTAATGCCGGCCTGCTTTCTTAAACTCAAAGCCATACCAGGATTGGCAAGAACCCTTAAGGTATCAAACCCTGATCTGAACCTGATTTGATCATATAATACCAGTCCGTTGTAGATTGTATTGCTGGTTGGGAATACACGGCTGAGAAAAACTTCTATTCCCAGACTTGTTTGTGACGGCAGTTCATAGTTAAAACCAACTCTTGGCGACCAGTGTAATCTTTTAGCCAATGATTTTTCAAGCTCGCTCCTCTTATCTTCGATATTAAAGACAAGGTAGTTGAACTGGTTAGCAAGTTTTATAGAATAAGCGTTCCTAAACAACTTACCCGTTAAGACCATTTCATTTTCGAAAATAAGATCAGTTCTTTTTTCGTACAGTTCATTTTGAAAATCGTTAGGGCTTTGTAGGTGTTGATTGTCTGGCTTGAATATTTGCAGACCACTGTTGAACCTACTTTTTTTGCTTAACAATGCCAGATTGAATACAGAACTTATGCGGTTTGATAATCGAATATTTGCATTTACGCCTGCACCGGCATACCTGTTGGTGGCCTGGATATCCTGAGTTACAGATGCGGCCTGATTGTTCTCCAGAACATGCTGGTATATATTGCTGATGCTGTTAGCAGCCTCAGTTAATGCATTAGCTCCCAGATATATTTCCGCTTTAAATATAAATTTTGGGTTGTATAGCCAGATTAAATTCTGACGTACATTTACTGTCCTTATTTTATTATTGTAATGTTGCGAAAACGCTTCATAATTGATCGAATTCTGTGAGCTTATTGTAGTGGGCTGATAACTTAGCCCTAGGGCACTGACAAGTTGAATTTTTGGGGATGCCAACCAATTGAGGCTTCCTTCAAATGCTCCAGAAGCATTTCGTGTGTTAGATTGATCAATGGTTTTGGTGGGGATAAAGCCGCTGTCTAAAAATAGCGTTGAAACTTCCATCTGTTGCGGAAGCTTATCATAAATGCCTCGTATGTTAGCTTTAAAGAACATTTTTTGGTTAATCCTATTGAAAATGTCGCTTGTCAGAAAACCAGACCTGTTGCTGTATATCCTTTCAATACCGATGTATTCTGGAGAGATTGTATAGGGTGCGATAAGAGCTACGGGAGAATTGACCTTTGCTAGGTGCGAAAAAAGCCCAGGTAAATGCGGAGAGAGATTGAAACCGGTCTTGTCAAATAAATATTCGGTAACCAATCCCTTTGAGTTAAAATTGGCGATGTTTACCATTTTCAGGGAATGAATCAGAGAGAGGTTATCTGCGCTGGCTTCAAATATACCATCAGGAAAACCAGATGAGAGCGTAATGCGCCCAAAATTGCGCACTTTCTTTTTGCCCTTGAACTTAAAATTAATGACAACCTCTTCCCCATATTTTTTAAAGGAGTTTCCAAGTTCAGTCTTGTCTACATAATTCTCGATAAGCTGTATGCTATCAAGAGAATGTGTTGAAAGCGATTTAAGTAGATGCTGGTATCCTTCGCTGGTTAGATTATCTCCTTCAAAGAGTACCTTGCTAACCACCTTGCCCTTATAGATAAATTTACCTTCAATCAAAACCAGGCCAGGGATTTCTTGCAGTAGCTGTTGGATGTTTTGATGGTACAGTCGCTTGAGTGAATCAGCAGAGAAGGAAGTGGTGTCAATTTTTTTTCGCTTTTCTTTAACTGAAATGGTGTCTAGCTGACGTTGATTAGTAACCAATGTAAAATGGATTACTGAATCCTTTTTGGGAAAATGAGCTATGCTGAGACTGGTAGGTTGATATCCTGTATGTGAAAGGCTGATCTCTAAGCCGGCTATATCCTTTTGGACAATTCGGAGTTGATATTGCCCATTGGCGTCTGACATGTTAAAGGCTATTAGTTTTTCGCCATTGCGTAGGATTGCCTTTACTGAAACGCCAGCTATTGGCTTTGCTGTTTCATCCTTTATCAGCCCGCGGATAAACTGTGCTTCTGCCGTTAGGCTGAAACAAAAAAGAAAAAAACCAATCAGTGACCATCTTCCCACCTTTACTGTTTAGCACCATTCTTTACAAAATCATCATATCTTTTCTGAAACATTACTTTCACAGCGTCATAAGAATATAATTCTTCTTTCTTAGGGTCAAGTTCAAAGCCAGGGACTTCCGTTGTAGGCATATCTAATTTAATAGCGGTATAATTATGAAGCTTGCTTTCCACCTTCATCACCATTCCTGGTAATTGCTGGGCATAACGCTCTGGTCCGAAAGGTAATTGGATATCTTTGGTGTACCAGACTTTTACGATTTCAGGGTTGCCCTCAGTATCTTTTACATGGTAGAGTGCAAGATTGCATTGTAGCCCAAGTATAGTTTTGCTGTGGTCTTGGGCAAATGTAATAGAATCCTTTGGTATGTTCGGACTGAAGTAGGCAACTGTTTTTCCTGGTTTGATATCGAAATCTATGAACATCTTTTTATCAATATCAGTCTTTGCAATTTTACAGACGTTTACTTTTTGCGCATAAAAATTAATGGCCGCCTGCTTTTTGTAATTGATATAGGCTGTACTGTCTAGTTGGGTTGGCTTGCCCTTAACAGGGCTGAGTGTTACTATTGGAAGTGGCATCCAATTCTGCTGGTAAGATACGGTGTCGTCAAACCACATTCTTACGTTTCCTGCTAGTAGCCTAGTTGTTTTGCCGGTTTCTTTAACACTATCAGCATATTCAATATAGTTAATGAGTAATTTGTTGTTCGCTTGTTGAGCATACGAGCTTAACGAAGAACAAAATATAATAGCGAATAAGATATTTTTCATTTTATGGTACTATAATTTTAAGATGGGTATGCAGTTAATCTTTTATCTATGCTAATCTAGGTGTGGTAATTCGTACATTAAAATTTGGTGTATTAATCAATTTTAACCTAAACTTTAAGGAACTGGGGTATATTCTTAAACTGCCATTGTTTAAGGGGGGGTAACAGGAGGAGTATTTGGATACGGTGCATAACCGCATACTGTCGCTCCAGCTGCTGGCGGTGTTGGTGGGCTGTAGATACATGTACATGTTGCCCCGGTAGGGCAATCTACACACTCAGTACTATATACATAAACATTGCAGGTAACAATTGCAACAGTAAAGTTCATTCCAGAAGGCGGAGGTGACGACCAACTGCCGCTTCCTGTAACATAAATTGTTCTACTAACTTTTTCCTTGTGTTTTTTGGTCTCTGGTTTTAGGCCAATCTGGGTCTGTGCTTTTGCCGATGGACCTACCAGTGCGAATAAGACTAGGCAAATGGTTAGAATACCCATAAAGTGTGGCTCTAACATTTTTTTCATATTTCGTTTAAATTTTAGGACTGTATTTGAAATTTCTAGTTTTTTGTACCCCAGTCGATTAAATATAATATTATATTTTTTATAAAACTATTAGTTGTATGGGTTTTGGTAAGAATTAGTTAGTATGGGTTAAAATATTGCCATGCTACCAATTTAGTTCTATAATTTTATTTTAAGAAAGAGAAAGGATACGAATGGTTGTTAAAAATAATGCTTCGTATACCAAGTGCGTGCGATACTTTTACAGCCAAATGGTATACAATTTCCATTATCTAGAACTGATTTTTCTAACCCGTAAAGCATTAAATTTTCACTATTAAATGATAGTGTTAGTTTTTCAGTTGTCCTTATATCATCTTCTTTTTATTTCTTTCTCTTACATCTAGATTCGAATTCAAAAACAATTTGAACGTGTTTATTTCAATTCCCTAAACTTTGTTAACTGTTTTATTTACAAAGCGGATTTAGCAAAATTTAACGAACCAGAAAAAAACTATTTGAACAAAAAGGTTTGTATTACAGGGAAATTGGTATTGTATAATGATAAACCTCAGATTACTTTTTGAGCCGTGGCAAGTTTTATTAATTAAAGCACAAACGAAATGCTTGCGCTAGATAAGGAGATTGTTAATAAATTGGGCGTCATTCCCGCGCAGGCGGGAATCTTACAGGTTTGGTCGGTAAAAACCTCTCTTTTACAACCTCCCACTTTTAACCCTCCCCATAATTTCTTACCTTAGTAAAAAACTAGATACGCTCTTATTCCCAAATTTACTAAAAAACTAAGCGTGTATAAACGTTTATACACGGTAATATGTGCTAATCTAAATTGCGCTAGAGAGGCATAAAACTTGTTTTTGTTAAAATGTATTGCTTATATTTAAGAGTTAGCTGCAATGGCAAAGTGATCGACCCACAAACAACAGGCAGACATAAAAAACGCTTCGTCATTTTGGTTACAACCTAACTCCATTTGGCAACATACAGGCTTACATTTCTTCCCACTTTTGCATTATAAATTTTAAAAACAAAAATATGCAAAAGACAATTTTTATTACCGGGGCATCGGCAGGGCTTGGAAAATCAACTGCTAAATTATTTCAATCAAAAGGCTGGAAGGTAATCGCAACCATGCGAAAACCTGAGAATGAGACGGAATTGACGAAACTTGAAAATGTAACAATTTTAAAATTGGACATTACTGACAATACACAAATTGAAGATACCGTTCAAAAAGTTATCCGACAATATACTGTTGATGTAGTATTAAATAATGCAGGTTACGGCTTAATCGGTGTATTAGAAGCATTGACAGATGAGCAAATTACCCGACAAATCGATACAAATCTTTTAGGCGTTATCCGAGTAACTAAGGCGTTTATCCCTCACTTCCGCGAAAAGAAAAATGGAACATTCATCAACGTTACCTCTATGTTTGGACTGATTGGCTATCCAACATGTTCGGTTTATTCAGCAACCAAATTTGCAATTGACGGCTTTTCAGAAAGTTTAGCGTACGACCTTGACCAATTCGGAATAAAAGTAAAAACAATTGCCCCTGAAGGAATACAAACTGATTTTGCAGGTCGTTCATTAGACGGTGGACAGCACCAAGCTTATCAAAAATTAATGGAAAAAGTAAGTGAAGGTTATAGTGCAGAAAGTATAAGCAACTATGCAACGCCTGAAAGTATTGCAAACGTAATATATGATGTATCCACCGATAACAAAAAGCAGTTGCGTTATATTGCAGGAACGGACGCAATTTCACTTTATACAGAAAGAGAAAAAATTGGAGCAGAAGCCCAATACCATAAAATCCAGAAAATGTTTGCTTTTTAAAACACCAAAAAAGTGTTTTGTAAATTTGTAGCAATGAAAAAAGACGATAGTACCATACAAAAATTCAATTCAATTTCAGCCTTGCACAAGGCTTTGGGCTTTCCAAAACCTTTACATCCATTGGTGAGTTTGGTAAATTATGCCGATATCAAAACGCCTTATGAGGAGTTGCCCAAAGCCTTATTGTTGGATTTTTATAAAATATCTTACAAGAAAAGCCTAACGGGAAAGATAAAATACGGACAGAATTATTACGATTTTGATGAAGGAGGTTTGTCGTTTATTTCCCCCAACCAGGTTATCTCGAGTGCTGAAGAGGAAAAGGACTATTCAGGTTACACATTGCTCTTTCACCCTGATTTTATTCGCAATTATCAACTTGATACAAAGATTAAGAACTTTGGATTTTTTTTCTATTCAGTAAACGAAGCATTGTTTTTATCGGATAAGGAAAAGCAAATCATCTTTTCGGTTTTTGAAAATATAAAAGATGAGCTGAACAGTAACCTTGACTATTTTAGTCAAGATGTAGTTGTTTCGCATATTGATGTTTTACTCAATTACAGCAACCGTTTTTACAAACGTCAATTCATTACAAGAAAAGCAGTAAACCACGATTTACTTACTCAGTTAGAAAAAATATTAAACGCCTATTTTGAGCAGGAAGAAGCATTTCAAAAGGGACTTCCAACAGTGGAGTTTCTAGCAGGGCAATTAAATGTTTCGCCACGTTATTTAAGTGATTTGCTCCGTTCATTAACTGGCCAAAATGCACAGCAACACATCCATGAAAAGCTAATAGAAAAAGCGAAAGAGTATTTGACTGCCACCAACTTATCCGTTTCAGAAATTGCCTATCAATTAGGCTTTGAGCAACCACAGTCATTCAACAGGTTATTTAAGAAGAAAACCAACCTCACACCAATAGCATATAAACAATCATTTAATTAAAGAGAAATGGATATTAAACAAGTTATCGAACGCTCAAAAAAAATTAGGACAGCCTATCATCAGTTAGAAAAACAGCATCACGGTAGCGAATGGACAGTGGAAGAAGATGCTTTGGCGTTTTTAACTGATGCTGGTTTGGTTGGTCGCTATACCATGTCGCAACAAAAACGCTGGCCAGCAAATCATACAGACACAGAACTCGAACACAAATTAGGCGAATGTGTTTGGTGGCTGACAGTTTTAGCCGATAGAATGAATATTGACATAGAGGAAGCTGTAGAAACATTTTTAACCAAAACAGAAAAATTAATAATATAAAATGGACATCAAATTATTTATAGAAGATTGGCTTGCTTTGAGTAATGCTTACAACACGGAAATGTATTTAGAAAAATGGCACAAAGAAGCTGTACTTGACGACCCATCGGTAGGACAAGTTTTTAAAGGACATTCGGGCATTAAAAGGTATTTTGAGAGCTATTTCATCGGGTACAAAACACAAACCCGACTTGTTAAATTAGCAATCATTAGTGGCAACGAAGCACATATTGAAGTTGAATTTACAGGAGAATTTCCAGAGGGAAAAATCGGTGGTATGTTTGATTTAACTTTCGAAGACGGTAAAATTGCAAAAGCAAAAGCCGACTTGATGTGAAAACCACAGTCGCTAACATGGTTTTGGCAAAAGTGGAGCTTTAGTACTAGGCTAAACATTTGTGGTTTCTATTAGCTTTTGTACTAAATTTGAACTTTGGTACTTTCTAAACCCTAATTTCGCAAACCCCAAAACGTTATGTGCAACTCTAATAAAACGACACCTGACAAAAAGATACAATGATCGCTAGATTGGGCCTACGAGGATTGTAAACATTAATTTTCTATTTTTAAAATTGATTTTATTTGTACGGATATTTTACGTACATTTGTATTGCTAATGTTAACAAGGTCATTTAGATGTGGCTACTATCGCCCAACTGAAAAATTGGGGAAAAACAAATTAAAAACATTGAACTCGAAAAATACTGGACAACAAATTGAAAACAGAATTCCACTGAGCACAGAAAAATCACAAAGAAATTAAAACACCACACACAAAATTCTACAAATCACTCTAAGATTACTAGAAAGAAAACTAAGGGAAATTAAAAAAGCTAGGAAAATACCATTACAGCATTTCAAAAAAACAATAGAAAAAAAGCAGAAAACAAAAATCAAATTTAGCAAACAGAAAAATTAGAAAAAAAACAAGATCGGAAAAAATACATGGCAACAGTAATTAACGATAGAATCGATGTTCGCATTAGCAAGGAACAAAAAGAGTTAATTAAGTACGCGTCCGAACTGAGCGGATTTAAGAGCCTTTCTGAATTTATAGTTTTTCACATCCAGGCTCAGGCCAATAAAATCATCAAAGACAACAGTACCATCTTGCAGACGATGGAGGATAAAAAAATCTTTTTAGAAATGCTGCTAAACCCACCAGCTCCTAATGATGCTCTTAAAGAGGCTCAATTAAATTATTTAAAATTTAAGGAGAAACCCACCAGTGGAAATAGTAAACCTACAACAGAAACATGAACGGGGAAATTTTGATAGCGATACCCCGCTCTTAGACAACTATATAAGAAAACAGGCTTCACAGGATGTTCGGAAAGATCTTTCGGTCTGTTACGTATTAGCAGATAAAGACAATAATGTCATCGCCTATTATACCTTATCGGGCAACTCGATTCCGCAAGAAGGAATGCCAGACGACTTAATGAAAAAACTCAGGCTTCCCTCAAGCTACCGCGACCTACCAGCAGTTATGCTAGGCAGATTGGCAGTTGACAAAAGGCACAAAGGCAAAAGGTATGGAGAACTACTATTGATGGACGCACTTAACAGATGCCTAATCGCATCTAAACATGTGGGATCTCTTGCTGTCATCGTGGACCCCATCGATCAGAAAGCGATCGACTTTTACACTAAATATGGATTTCATCTGTTGAAAGGCAGTAAAAGGATGTTTATTACAATGCAGACTTTAAGACAACTACAGGGAACTTAGTCGACAAAAAACAAAGCCACTTATTTGATGTGGCTTTTTTTTTAATGGTCAATCAAAACAACAAACACGCTACCTATGACAACAAAACGGTATGACATATTTCTTGACGACCTAATAATCGGTACGACTGAACTTGTGCACTTCCCCAAATTCAGACCAGTTAAAAGTAGAATTCTAGACCGAGCGCAGCGAGGCTATTAGAAAAACTATTAATTTTAATTGGCAATATGAAAAGAATCAAGTTTACGGAATCCCAGATTGTAAAAGCAATCAAAGAACATGAGAATGGCAAAAATGTGCACGATCTCTGCAGAGAGTTAGGAATTAGCACCGCAGCCTTTTACAAATGGCGTCAGAGGTACGGAGGAATGGAAGTGAAAGAGTTATCAAAGCTCAAGGCGTTAGAGGAGGAAAATGCACGTTTGAAAAAAATGTATGCGAATCTCAGCCTTGTGCACGAAGTTTTCAAGGAGGCCGTGGAAAAAAAGCTTTAACGCCTGACGAGAAACGTGGTTTAGTGGCTGAAATGGTGAAAAGGATTAGCCATCGTCAGGCTTGTAAATGTGTCGGATTAAACCGAAGCAAGCATTACTACAAGCATAAACGGCGCGATGACAGCGAAATAGTTAATGCGCTTTCACTTCTTGTTGAAAAGCATGTTTCCATAGGCTTCTGGCAATGTTACTACCGATTACGTCGAAAAGGACTTACGTGGAACCACAAAAAGGTTTATCGGATTTATACTGCGATGAGGCTTAATATTCGGCGTAGGACAAAGAAAAGACTACCAGAAAGAGTCAAGAAGCCTTTATCTGTGCCGGAAACCGTAAATGAGGTATGGTCTATGGATTTTATGAGTGATGCTCTTTGGAATGGAAGGAAATTTAGGTTGTTGAACATCGCTGATGATTACAACAGAGAGATGCTTGCTATGGAGATAGATTATTCACTTCCGGCACTGAGGGTAATCAGGGCATTGGATGAGCTGAAACAATATAGGGGGCTTCCAAAAATGATAAGAATGGACAATGGGCCGGAATTCATCTCACATAAGCTGGATGAATGGGCAAAGGAAAACAATGTTGAACTGCTTTTTATCGAGCCTGGAGAGCCAACACAGAACGCATACATAGAAAGATGCAATGGAAGCATCAGAAGAGAATTGTTAAATGCCTACATATTTCACTCCCTGGATGATGTGAGGGAGAAAGTGGAGGAATGGATGATGGACTATAATTATCATCGACCACATCAAGCGTTGAACTTCAAATCTCCAATCGATTTATTGCAGGAAATTTG